>Ga0326597_10013477_pt1 | contig 10745 bp, 8 predicted proteins | sample RVTome_12_FD_203789 | JGI IMG/M metagenome (GOLD analysis project Ga0326597, IMG submission 203789) | Soil microbial communities from uranium-contaminated site in the Upper Colorado River Basin, Wyoming, United States - RVT100D185 | ecosystem: Environmental > Terrestrial > Soil > Contaminated >... | reverse complement strand
GTGGACGGTCCAGCCGCTCAACTCGTCGCGGTTCTTGACCTCGGTTGGCGCCGCAGCAGGCTTCTCCTCCGTGGGGGATGGACCTGTCCGGTCCGCCTCGTTCGGTACAGGATTTCGTAAAGGGACAGGAAACGTGAATAGGTAGCGAACATGCAAGGGAGTTTTTCCCGCCGCGTCGCCGGGGAGACGTGTCATGCGAGAGTCCCGTCCTGTCGGAGGGCCCGCACGAGGACAAAGGATGAAAATCCGTCCTTCGGTGGGGATTGAGGAACAGGGCCAAAGCCCCTCTCAGATCTGGGGGATCGTCCTGGCGGGCGGGGAGGGTCGGCGGGTCCGGCCCCTGATGCGCCGGCTCACCGGGAGGGACTTGCCGAAGCAGTACTGCGCGGTGATCGGGCGGCGCAGTATGCTGCAGCACACCCTTGACCGCGTCGTCACGTTGATCGACCGCGACCGCATCCTCACCGTGATCCTCCGGGAACACGCGCGGTGGGCTCGAGAACAGCTGCCGGGGACCTCCCCTGATCTCCTAGTCGTCCAACCGTCCAACCGTGAGACGGGTCCCGGTCTCCTCCTCCCGCTTCTCCGGATCCATGCCCGGGATCCAGCCGCCGCGGTGGCCGTGTTCCCGGCGGACCATTTCATCCTGGAGGAGGCGGTCTTCATGGCGCACGCCGTCCAGGCCATCCACTTCCTGGAGCACCAGCCAGGCCGTGTGCTCATTCTGGGGATCGCTCCTGATCGTCCCGAGACCGCTTACGGCTGGATCGAGCCGGGGGCTGAGCTTGCGCGGCGCTCGGGGTACGATCTCTTGGCGGTGCGGCGGTTTCGGGAGAAGCCCGACGCCCGCGTCGCCGAACGGTATTTCATGCAAGGGTTTCTGTGGAACTCGCTCGTCCTCGTGGGTCGGGTTGAGACCTTCCTGAGCTGTTTCCGGCAGGTTCTGCCCGTGCTCTGGGCGAGCTTCGAGGCTGTCGCGCCGGCCCTCGGGACCTCCCGCGAGGCGGAGGTGCTTGAGGAGATGTATAGAAGACTTCCCTCCGTGAACCTCTCCCGCGAGCTCTTGGAACGGATCCCCGATCGGCTGGGGATGATCCCGGTCAAGGGGATGCACTGGTCCGATTGGGGGGACGAGGCGCGCATCCTGGAGACCCTTGGGCGGATGGGCCGGGCGGAGGAGTTTCGAGATCGTCTCGCCCGGGTTGGGCCGCCCCTGCGGAAGGACGTGGCGTGAGGGCGTGGAACGCGCTGCGGGCGCACATCGTCTTGGCGCCGCTCGATCTGCTCAAAATCATCCATGAGCGTGGCCCGTACCATGACGGCCAGGCGCGCTCGTGGAGCTGCGTGGCGGTGGAGGGGTCCCCGTGACGTAGGCGAGCGAGAGGCGGCGCCGTCCCCGATGGTCGTACTCTCCCCCGGCAACTGCCCTCTCTGTCGCCCGGCCGGACGCATGCGCCTATGGCCACCTTCTCGCCGGAGGAGCGAACGGGAGTCGCTGGTCGCGGATCTTCTGAAGAGGAGAGAGCGGCTGACGCTCTCCCAAGCGCGGGCTGCCTCTACTTCGATTCCTTCAAATGGGCTTCGCTTAGCATCGTGACCACTTCCTCGTCGGAGACTTGGGAAAAGTCCAGGTAGTAGTCGCCGACGGCCATGAAGTCCTCGTCCACGATCAGGCTGACGAAATGGTCGGCCTCGCGGCTGAATCGCGCAGCCGCTCTGGTCGAAGCACAGGGTGTTGCCACCACGATGGTGCGGGCCCCGTGCCGACGGGCATAGCTGAGCGCCGCGCGCATCGTGAGTCCGGTGGCCAGGCCGTCATCGACGAGGATGACCCCGCACGCGGGGAGGTAGTGCGCCAGAGGCGGGACCCCGTACCGTGCCATCCGGCGGCGAATTTCCGCGGCTGTCTTCGTCCTCGCCTCCTCGACATCCTGTGGGCGGAGCCCAAGCAGGCGGACGATGCCCTCCTCCACAAGCATCTCCCCATCCTCGTCGAGGGCGCCGAAGGCGAGCTCTGGCGCCGCCGGAGAGATCAGCTTGCGGGCGTACACGACGGTAAGGGGGAGCTCGAGCGCCGTGGCGATCGGCAGGGCGACGGCGACACCGCCCCGGGGAATGGCGGCCACTACCGCTGGAGGTGAAATGAGGGGTCCCAGCTCCACCGCCAGTGCCCGTCCCGCCTCCGTACGATCCTGAAAGATCTCTATTCTTTGCCTGTCCTCCATCTTGGAGTATCGAAGTTCCATTCTTCCCACCCCCGGTTCAGGCCTGACCACAGTCGATGGCCCCCATTGCGACGGTCCCACTAGTGATGGGGACTGGATGCGGCGAGCCGCAGTGAGGCTCACGGGTGGTGTTTGCCGACGACGGTCACCGTGCTGGCCTGAAGTCCCTTCTCGCCCTCCTCTTCCGCAAACCGCACCTCCGTCCCGATAGAAAGGCGATCGAAGTCGGCACCGAAGACACTGTTGCGATGGAAATAGACCTCACGCCCATCGGACGTCTCGAGGAAGCCATAGCCTTCGTCCGGAAAGAGCTTGCTCACGCGTCCGTGGGGGATCGCTTCGTGGACCTTTACGACACCCCGCCGGCGGCGCACGTGATCCTGCAGCTGTCGGCGGGCGGCGTCGAAGGCCTCGTGGATCGCCACATAGGGGTCCTCGGCCGCCTGGCGATTCACCACAATGTCATCGCCGGGGACGCCGAGGTCGATCCGCACGGTATAGGGCCCCCCCTTGCGGTGGTGGCGCACCGGCCCCTCGACAACGACCCGGCAGCCGATGATCTGGTCGCAGAAGAGTTCCAGCCAGGAGGCCTTTTCCCGAATAAGGCCCTCCAGGGTCTCGGAGTGGGCAATGTCCCGGAGAGTAATCTTCAGGGGCAGTTGCATCGCGACCTCCTCAGGGGATCAAAAGGGTTCTGGGCGCATGGCGCCGCGGTTTGCCTCCCTTCGGGGATCCTTAGGAGATGTCCGCAGGGCGTAGGAGCGGAGCACGCGCATGTAGTTGCCCCGCTCGAACGCTGCGGGCTCGGCCACCGACCGGTAGCTCATGCTCCCCTGCATCTGGCGGATGGATTCATACTCGTGCTCTTCCATCCAGGTCACGAGCTCCTTCTGTACGGCGGCCAGATGGTCGATCCCATGTTTCAGCAGGGCGGAGGTCATCATCGCCACCCGCGCCCCGGCCATCATCGCCTTGAGGACGTCCTGGGCCGTATGGATCCCGCCGGTGACCGCCAAATCCGGCCGGATGTGGCCGAACAGGATTGCCACCCAGTGGATCCGGAGGAGGAGCTCGTACGAACTGCTCAAGGTCAGGGTTGGGGTCACCTCGAGGTGCTCCAGGTCGAAGTCGGGTTGGTAGAAGCGGTTGAAAAGGACCAGGGCGTCCGCCCCGGCCTCATCCAGGTGCCGACCCATATTGGCCATCGCGCTAAAAGAGTGGCCGAGTTTGACGGCGACGGGGATGCGGATGCTGGCCTTGACGTCGCGGACGAGATCCACGTACATCTGCTCCACCTCGGCGCCAGTCATCTCCGCGTCGGTCGGGATGAAGTAGAGGTTGAGCTCTAGGGCATCGGCGCCCGCCTCCTCGATCTTGCGGGCGTAACGAATCCAGCCACCGGTCGAGACCCCGTTCAGGCTGCCGATGATGGGGATATCCACGGCGGCCTTCGCACGGCGCAGGTGGTCCAGGTAGCCCTCCGGGCCCAGGTTGTACTCGGTCATGTCGGGGAAATAGGTGAGCGCCTCCGCGAAGGATTCGGCGCCATGAGTGAGATAGCGGTCGAGGTCGTGGCTCTCCAGGGTGATCTGCTCTTCGAACAGGGAGTGCAGCACGACCGCTGCGGCGCCCGCGTCCTCCATCCGGCGGATGTTGCCGATGTCCTCGCACAGGGGCGAGGCTGAGGCCACCAGGGGATTCTTCAAGGTAAGTCCCAGGTAGCGCGTCGTGAGATCAACCATGGTGGCCCTCCTTGGACGTGCCATCCACCGGCATGGCGGCCCAATGCGCGTACAGCTTCCAGCGGGCCCGGACGTCCTCCTGGGCCAGTTGCAGCAGCCAGCGCGCCTGATCCGGCTTGCTCCGGGCCAGCATGGTGTAACGGGTCTCGTTGTAAATGTACTTCTCCAGGGGGAGGCTCGGTGGCTTGGAGTCGAGCTGGAGCGGGTTCTTCCCCTCCTTCACCAGGTCGGGGTTGTACCGGAACAGGGGCCAGTACCCCGAGAGGACGGCGGCCTTCTGCTGCTCCATCCCGTGGGCCAGGTCGTAGCCATGGGCGATGCAGTGGCTGTAGGCGATGATGAGGGAGGGCCCCTCGTAGGCCTCCGCCTCCAGGAAGGCTTTCATCGTCTGCGTGTCGCTCCCCCCCATGGCTATCCGGGCGACGTAGACGTGGCCGTAGGTCATGGCCATCATCGCCAGGTCCTTCTTGGGCGTCGCCTTGCCCGCGGCGGCGAACTTGGCCACCGCGCCGCGGGGCGTGGCCTTGGAGGCCTGCCCGCCAGTGTTGGAGTAGACCTCGGTGTCGAGCACGAGCAGGTTCACGTTCTGGCCGGACGCCAGGACGTGATCCAGGCCGCCGTATCCGATGTCGTAGGCCCAACCGTCTCCACCGACGATCCAGACGCTCTTCTTGACCAATGCGTCCGCGACCGCGAGAAGGTTGCGGGCCTCCGCCGTGTCGACACCCTCTAGCCGCGCTTTCAGAATCCGGACGCGCTCGCGCTGTTCCCGGATCCCCGCCTCGGTCGACTGGCGGGCGTTGAGGAGATCCCGGACCAGTTCGTCCCCGACGGTCGATGCCAAGCGCGTGAGTAGCTCGCGCGCATATTCTCCCTGCTTGTCCAGGGCCAGGCGGATGCCCAGCCCGAACTCGGCGTTGTCTTCGAACAGGGAGTTGGACCACGCGGGGCCGCGGCCCTCGCGGTTGACGGTCCAGGGGGTGGTCGGCAGGTTGCCGCCGTAGATGGACGAGCAGCCGGTCGCGTTGGCGATGATGGTGCGGTCACCAAAGAGCTGGCTCATCAGCTTGAGGTAGGGGGTCTCACCGCATCCGGCGCAGGCGCCGGAGAATTCGAACAGCGGCTCCAGCAACTGCGCGTCCTTCACCTGCCCCACGTTGAGCACCCGGCGGTCCGTCTCGGGGAGTCCGAGGAAGAAGTCCCAGTTCTGCGCCTCCTGGTCGCGGATCGGGGGTTGTGGCATCATGTTGATGGCCTTGAGACGCACCTCGCTCTTGTTCTTGACCGGGCAGACCTCGACGCACAGCGTACACCCGGTGCAGTCCTCCGGCGAGACCTGCAGCGTATAGTGGAGATTGGCAAATTCGCGCCAGCGGGCCGCCGTGGACTTGAAGGTGGCGGGTGCGTTGTCCAGGACCGCTGGCTCGTACACCTTGGCCCGAATCACCGAGTGGGGGCAGACGAGCACGCACTTGCCGCACTGGATGCAGATGTCGGGGTCCCAGACCGGGATCTCGAGCGCGATGTTGGCCTTCTCCCATTTCGTCGTCCCGCTCGGGTAGGTGCCGTCGATGGGCAGCGCGCTGACCGGCAGGTCGTCCCCCTGCCGGGCGATCATCTTGGCGGTGACGTTCCGGACGAAGTCGGGGGCCTCCGCCGGGGCCGGCGGCCGGAGATCGAAGGCGCTGGTGACCTCCGCCGGGACCCGGACCTCGTGCAGCTGGTCCAGCGCACGATCCACCGCCTCGATGTTCTTTTGCACCACCGCCTCGCCGAGCTTCCGGTAAGTTTTCTGAATGGCGTCTTTGATGGCGGCAACGGCCTCGTCCCGGGGCAGGACGCCGCTCAGGACGAAAAAGCAGGGCTGCATAACCGTGTTGATGCGGCCCCCCATTCCGGCCTCGCGGGCGACCTTGTGTCCGTCAATCACGAAGAAGCGCAGCTTCTTGCCGATGATCTGCTCCTGAACGGTGCGGGGGAGATGGTTCCACACCTCCTCGGGCCCGTAGGGGCTGTTGAGGAGGAAGGCGGCACCGGGCTCGGCGGTCTTCAAGACGTGGAGGCGCTCCAGGAGCGGGAACTGGTGGCACGCGACGAAATTGGCCCGATCGATGAGATAGGTCGAGCGAATCAGCTGGGGGCCGAAGCGCAGGTGTGAGATGGTGACCGACCCAGACTTCTTGGAGTCGTAGACGAAGTAGCCCTGGGCGTAGTTGTCGGTCTCCTCACCGATGATCTTGATGGAGTTCTTGTTGGCGCCTACCGTCCCGTCGGCCCCGAGGCCGTAGAAGACCGCCCGGATGGTCTCGGGGCGCTCGGTGGAGAAGGCGGGGTCGTACTCGAGACTCGTCTGCGTCACGTCGTCGTGGATGCCGATCGTGAAGTGGTTCTTGGGCTGCGCCTTGGTCATTTCATCAAAGATCCCCTTGATCATGGCCGGGGTGAACTCCTTTGAGGAGAGCCCGTAGCGGCCCCCGATGATGCGGGGGGCGGCGCAGAGCGGTGCCCGGCCGGCGGCCATCGCTTCGATAACGGCCGTAACCACATCGAGGTAGAGCGGCTCACCGACGCTCCCCGGCTCCTTGGTGCGGTCGAGGACGGCGAGGGTCTTGACGGTGGGGGGCAAGGCGGCCACGAAGTGCTCGACCGAGAAGGGGCGGTAGAGACGCACCTTCAGCAGGCCCACCTTCTCCCCGCGATCCGCCAGATACTCGACCGTTTCCTGCGCCGCCTCGGCGCCGGAGCCCATGAGAACCAGCACGCGATCCGCATCCGGGGCGCCGACGTAATCGAAGAGATGGTATGACCGGCCAACGAGGCGGGCAAACTTGTCCATGGCGTTCTGGGCGATGGTCGGGCAGGCCAGGTAGTAGGAATTGACTGCCTCGCGGGCCTGGAAGTAGACGTCCGGGTTCTGGGCCGTGCCGCGGATGAAGGGGCGGTCCGGAGAGAGGGCGCGGCGCCGGTGGGCCCGCACCAGGTCCTCGTCGATCATTGCTCGGATCTCCTCAGGGGTGAGCGGCTCGACCTTCATCACCTCGTGGGAGGTACGGAAGCCGTCGAAGAAATGGAGGAACGGGAGCCGGGCTTCCAGGGCGGCGGCCTGCGCGATCAGGGCAAAATCCATCGCTTCCTGGACCGAGTTGGAGGCCAGCAGGGCAAAGCCGGTGGCCCGCGTGGCCATGACGTCGCTCTGATCGCCGAAGATGGAGAGGGCCTGGGCGGCTACCGAGCGGGCGGCGACGTGAAACACGGTCGAGGTGAGCTCCCCGGCGATCTTGTACATGTTGGGAATCATGAGGAGCAGGCCCTGCGAGGCGGTGAAGGTGGTGGTCGGGGAGCCCGCCTGGAGTGCCCCGTGGACCGCACCCGCGGCACCCCCCTCGCTCTGCATTTCCACCACGCGCGGGACCGTACCCCAGATGTTCGTCCTGCCCTCGGCGGCCCACTGGTCTGCCCACTCGCCCATGGCCGAGGAGGGGGTGATCGGGTAGATGGCGATGACTTCGTTGACCTGGTAGGCTACGTCGGCGACGGCCTCGTTGCCGTCAATCGTCACCTTGGGTCTGGCCATCGTGTCCTCCATAGTCCTCACAGAATCTCACAGTGTCCTTAACGTATTGATCGTGGCGAGACGGGGGGAAATGCTTCGATCGCGCATGAGATCATGACGGCACATCATGTTGAGGAGTCGGAGCAAGAGGGGTGCCCCTCCGATCGCCTTGGTCTGGGCTGGCGGGCATAACACATAAGTCTTTGAAAGAGAAGCGAGATTTCTAGGCGAGGAATCCGGTTAAGCCGAGTGAGCGAAATGGAGGAGCGCGATGGCGGGGCAGCAATGCCGCAGGGAAGTTCCGACGGGTGCCATAACCTCGCGAAAACGTGGAGGCTATGGCCTGTGGCCCCCCTGTCCCAGGTTGCATCTTTGTCTCACGTCCTGCGATCGTTCGCCCCCCCTGACTCCCGAGGTCTTTTTTTCCTCATCTCCTCTTGCCAGATGAGGCATAAGGTGCCCTTGGGACACTCAGGTCTCAGTATCGAATCACTAGACCGCACGGAAAGTTACAACAACTTCTCCCTCCTGCGCTGAGGCACCCCTGCCCCATTCTCTCGCCCCGATCCCAACGCGGGCGTCTCCGGACCACGGGCTCGACACGCTAAGTCCTTTATTCTTGGGCACGAGTTCACCTGCTCTGGCCGCCGCGCGAGAAGCGGTCGGGCGGTACGTCTCTTGCTCCCCCCTGAGCGTAGGAATAGGTCTTCCTCGCTACCCCGATCAAGCCCTCAGCCTAGGGGCGGGGACCTGCGAATAGCATCGCAGGGCAACGGCGGCCCAGACCGGTGAGGGGAGGTGAGTTCGTGATTGGCGCCATCGCTGAGCGCCGGCCTGTCTGGAAGGTCGAGGAGAGGGCAGAGCATGAGGAAGCCCTCACCGGGTTCAGGAAGGCAGCCTAGCAGGGGCAGGGCCAGGGGGAGGGGTCCTAGCCCCCTCCCCCTCGCGTGTTCGCGGTGGGGACGACGGAGAGGAGAGCTGTCATGCCGGTGAAGCGACTCAAGGCGTTTCTGGATGAGCAGCGCGTGAAGTACGTTACGATGAGCCATTCCCCGGCCTACACCGCCCAGGAGATCGCCGCAGCCACGCATGTCCCGGGGAAGGCGCTCGCGAAGACCGTCGTGGTCAAGCTGGATGGGAAGATGGCCATGGCGGTCCTGCCGGCGACGGCCAGGGTGGAGCTGGGGTTATTGAGGAAGGCCGCAGGAGTGTCCAGGGCGGAACTGGCGACCGAGGGCGAGTTCAAGGACCTGTTTCCCGATTGCGACATCGGGGCGATGCCGCCGTTCGGCAACCTTTACGGGCTTCCGGTGTTCGTGGCCGAACGACTCAGGGAGAGTCCGGAGATCGCCTTCAATGCCGGGACGCACATCGAGGTCATGCAACTCAGCTTTGCCGACTATGAGCGGCTGGTGAAGCCGACAATGGTGAGGTTCTCCGCACAGGTACCAGGCGCAGAGACGCCGAGAGGGCAGGGATGATGATGCGGGAACACCAGGTGACCCTGCTCGGCCGACGAAGCGCCTTCTGGGCGGCGAGGTGATCGAGGCTGCGGAGCCCCGCGAGATTGTGGCCCTCACGGAAATCGGCAAGTGAAGGAGGGGGACCATGGCGATCAGGCGGATGGTGGGGAAGGCGCTGGTGACGGCCCAGCCCGAGACGACCGCTCAGGCGCTGGCGGTCGTAATGCAGAACCGCCACGTGGGCGCCGTCGTCATCACCGAGAAGGGCAGGCCGGTGGGCATCGTTACGGATCGTGATCTTGTGTCGCGCGCCATGGCGGCCGGCCGTGATGCGCGGAGAGTCCGGGCCCGGGACATCATGACCAGGAAGGTCGTCACGGCGCGCGAGGAGACCCCGCTCGCGAAAGTCACCGAGCAGATGCGCGCGCGGGGTGTCCGGCGCATTCCGGTCGTCGATGGGAAAGGGCGCCTCGTCAACATTCTGACTCTGGATGACATGCTGGTGGTTCTCGGGGAGGAGATCGCCAATCTGGGACGGGCGATCCTGGTGGGCATGGGCCGGGAGAGTCGGCCGGCCGCGCGCCGAAGGGGTCGCAGCCGGCGGCGTTGAGGACGGGGTGAGACGCCATGTATAGGCGGATTCTGGTGCCGCTCGACGGATCCGAACTGGCGGAGCAGGTCCTGCCCTATGTGCGGCTTCTGGGGAAGGGGCTCGGCGCCAGCGTCGAGCTCCTCGGGGTGTTCGCCCCCGTACGCCCGTGCGCGTGGGATCCCGGGTGCACGCTGACCGTGCCCAGGATCGTTGCCACTGTGCGGCAGCACGCCCAGGACTATCTCGAACGAGTGGCGGCGTCGCTGCGAAGCGATGGGCTGACGGTGTCTTCGACGGTGCGCGAGGGCACGGCCGCCGAAAGCATCACCGAGGCGGCAGCAACGGAACCGGCCACCCTGCTGGTCCTCTGTACGCACGGCTGGTCGGGAACTACGATTCGGCCCTTGGGGAGCACAGCGGACCGGGTGCTCCACACCACCGCTCAACCTGTCTTCGTGGTGCCGTCGCGGCACCTGGACGTGCTGGGGCCGACGGTCCGGCTCGGCGTCATGCTGGTGCCGCTGGACGGTTCACGCCTCGCCGAGGAGGTGCTGCCCCACGCCGTCACCCTCGCCAAAGCCGTGCACTCCTCGGTGATGCTGGTCGGCGTCGTCCCACCTGCGGAGGAGCGTGCACGCGAAACCGCCGATCCGGAAAGTGGTGGGCCCGCACCCGCGCCGACCGTCAGCGAAGCCTCGGATGCGAGGACCCGGGCGTATCTCGACTCGGTCCGGGCGCAACTGGTCCGGCAAGGTGTCTCGGACGTCGAGGCGTGCGTGCTGCAGGGTCCTCCCGCTGATCGCACCGTGCAGTTGGCGTGCGGAATCACGGACTGCTTCTTCGCCGTCACGACCCCCGGGCCCGGCGAGGCGGGCGGAGGCCTCCCCGGTCATGTTGCCGACCGTCTGGTGCGGCATGCGGTGGCGCCGGTGCTCGTGGTGCGGGCGATGAGGCTGATGCCTGAGCGGATGTCGTGCCCGCTGCTTCACGAGAGCGAAGTTCCCGCCTGACGCGCCCCGCGCGGCAGCAGAAAGGAGCGCCAGATGGTGGTCGAACGGTACATGACCCCGAATCCCATTACGGTCCGGCCCGACACCAGCCTCCAGAGGGCCCTCGAATTGCTCAAGAGCCATGAGATCCGGCATCTCCCGGTCCTCAAGGGGAAGCGCC
>Ga0326597_10013476_pt1 | contig 10746 bp, 13 predicted proteins | sample RVTome_12_FD_203789 | JGI IMG/M metagenome (GOLD analysis project Ga0326597, IMG submission 203789) | Soil microbial communities from uranium-contaminated site in the Upper Colorado River Basin, Wyoming, United States - RVT100D185 | ecosystem: Environmental > Terrestrial > Soil > Contaminated >... | reverse complement strand
CAAGGCGGCCGCAACCATTGGCAAAACGCTCTTTGCATATCCAGAGACACCATGTTTTCGATACATCGCAAGACCTCCCTTTTGCTTCAAACACTATTTTATCTGAAACTCTTCTTATTGTCGCCGGTAGAGGCAAATATCTTCCCCCTTGAACCGGCGATGTTGGCGCTGGCGGGTGGGCCATAGAATCAAGTGCGCGACCCTGGTATAAAGGCCGTGATGACCTGGCTGATCCGACTGAGCGGCGATTTGACCACCAAGCTCCACCACACCCGCCGCCGCTTTCAACGTCGCCTGGTGCACAACCTCAAGGAGGCGCTGGAGTCGCGCGGCATTCGCTACACGCTTCACCCCTCCTGGAGCCGGCTGCTGCTGCACTCGGACGATGCGCGTGCGGCCGAGGCCATCGAACAGGTCTTCGGCATTCACTCCTATTCGCAGGTTCAAAGGTATGCGGTGACGACCCTGGCGGACTTGGTCGTCCAGGGGCAGGCGTTGTACGCCCACGCGGTGCAGGGAAAGACCTACGCCGTGCGCGCGCGGCGCGCGGGCTTCAGCCCGTTCAGCTCGATGGAGATCCAGGTGGCGCTGGGGGCCGCGCTCAACGCGGAGGCGAAGGTGGACCTGACGAACCCGCAGGTGACCGTCCACGTGGAGGTGCGCGACGGGCAGGTGTACTTCTTCAGCGACCAGCGGCCCGGGCCTGGGGGGCTCCCCCTGGGCGTGGAGGGCAAGGCATTGCTGCTCGTCTCGGGCGGCTTCGACTCCGCCGTGGCGGCCTGGATGATGCTGCGCCGCGGCCTGGCGTTGGACTACGTATTTTTCAGGCTGGGGGGGGAGGCCCACGAGCGCGACGTATACCAGGTGGTCAGCGTGCTCGCCGAGCGCTGGAGCCACGGGACGCACCCCAAGCTCTACGTGATCCCCTTCGAGGGCGTCGTCGCTCAAATCCAGGACAAGGTACAGACGCGCTACTGGCAGTTGGTGCTCAAGCGGCAGATGTACCGCGCGGCGCAGGCGCTGGGACTGCACAGGAGGATTCACACTCTGGTCACGGGCGAGTCCCTGGGGCAGGTGTCCTCGCAGACGCTGGCCAACCTGGAGGCGCTGTGCGTGACCGGCTCCACGCTGCTGCTGCGCCCGCTCATCGGCTTTCACAAGCAGGAGATCATCGAAAGGGCGTATCAGATCGGCACCGGCGAGCTGTCGGCCAAGGTGCCCGAGTACTGCGCCATCGTGCCCGAGCAGCCGGCCACCTCTGCCCGCTTCGACGTGTTGGATGCGGAAGAGGCCAAGCTGCAAGTAGACGTCCACGCACTTGCGGTTTCGGCAAAGCGCGTGGATTTGAGGCAGGCCGCGCCCGTCGCTCACGTGGCGCAGTCGGTCGCGCAGTTCCCCAGTGATGGGGATGCCGTCCTGTTGGATATCCGCACGGAAAGCGAGTTTCGCCGCGTGCACGACCCGCGGGCCGTGCACCTGGACTTTGCCTACGCGCTTGACTATTACGATCGGCTGGACAAGTCCAAGACCTACTACGTCTATTGCGGGGTGGGTTTAAAGAGCGCCAACCTGGTGGAGCGGATGAGGCTTGCGGGTTATCAGGCCGTGGTGTACCAACCCTCCATGGAGGGCGAACTGACGGATGCGCTTTAACGCTCGAGCAGGAGGTTTTTTCCCTGCCAGGCGAGCACGCCGCCTTCCAGGTTGTAGAGGCGCTTGAACCCCATCTGCTGCATCAAGGCCACGGCCTGCGAGGAGCGGTTGCCCGAGCGACAATACACCAAATACGTCTGGTCTCGATCCAACTGGCTCAGCTGGCTTTGGAAATCGGCGGCGTAGAAATCAACGTTCAAGGCGTCCTTCCCCTGCGAGGAAAGATAGCCCTGTGCGTGCTCCTCTGCGGTTCGCACGTCCAGCAGGATCAAGTCCTCGGGGGCGTCCGGGCGCTGGATCAGGTTGTAAGCTTGCGACGCCGTGATGTTCCCTAACGAGGGCAGATTCGTTGAAAGCACATTCAGCAAGAACCATCCCCCCACCCCAAGGGCCACCACCCCCAAGGCGAGCCACCCCCATGAGGATGGGCTTGTGCGCTTCTTGGCCATCAGGCTCACCTCGCTATGCAAACCCATGGTGCCAGTTGGCGGCCGCCGCTTCAAGCGCGCACGCAAAACACGCCGAAACGGTCGTTGCGCCGCCTTCCAACGCCTTGTACCATGAATCCCACCAACAAAAGACACAATGAGGGACAATGAGCAACGTCGCCGTGGTCTTCCCCGGTCAGGGATCTCAGCGCCTGGGAATGGGGTTAGACTTCGCTGAAAAATATCGGGAATCGCGACAAGTCTTTGAACGAGCCGCTCAGGCGCTGCCGTTTGACGTCGTGGCCCCCATCCTCGAGGACGAAACGCGCTTGAATTTGACCGAGTTCACCCAGCCCTGCATCCTGGCCGCCGAGATCGCCATGCTCGACGCGCTCAAGGCGCACTTCGGTTTCGATCCCGACTACTTCGGGGGGCACAGCCTGGGGGAGTACACCGCGCTGGTGGCGGCGGGTGCGATGCCCTTGGAGACCGCGTTGCAGCTGGTCCACCTGCGCGGACAGTTGATGCAAAAAGCCGTGCCCGCCGGGGCGGGCAGCATGGCGGCCTTGATCTGGGACCGACTGCCGGGCGCAGACGTTCGACGCCTTGTCGAGGGAGAAAACGTGGACGTCGCCAACGACAACTCCCCAAGCCAAGTGGTGCTGAGCGGCGACAAGGGCGCGCTGGAGCGGGTGATCGTCGCGCTCAAACCCTACGTGGATCAGGGCATGCGCGTCGTGACTCTGACCGTGAGCGCGCCGTTCCACTCGCGGCACATGGCTGTGGTTGAACCGGAGTTTCGCGGGGCGCTGGAGCTCGTGAAACGCGATCTGGATGCCGCCAAAGCGGCGAGGGTGACTTCGAATTACTCCGGGGGTTTTCATACGGGATCGGCGGACGACCTGATCGACCGGCTCACGCGCCAGATCGGCGGGACCGTGCGCTGGCGGGACAACATGGCGGCGCTTGCGAGTGTTTCTGAGAAGATCGTCGAAGTGGGTCCCAATCGGCCGCTGCGCGGCTTCTTCAGCGCCATCGGCGTTTCGATCAGCGCCGTGACGGACGTGCGCTCGGCGGGCAAACTGGCACAGGAGGTAGCGTGATCCAGTTCAGCGACCAGCAGTGGGCCCTGATTTTGGGCGGCTCGAGCGGCTTCGGCTTGGCCACGGCCAAGAAGCTCGCCAAGCACGGCATGAGCGTGTGCATCGTGCACCGGGATCGTCGCGGCGCCATGGCCCGGATCGAGCCGGAGTTCGATCAGGTGCGCGCGCACGGCCACGGCTGCATGGCCTTGAACACCGACGCGCTCAGCCAGGAGCATTTTCCCGAAATCCTGAGCGCGTTGCAGGAGAAGATGGGCGCCAAGGGGCGGGTGCGCGTGCTGTTGCACTCCATCGCCTTCGGAAACCTTAAACCCCTGGCCCCGGTCAAGCAGGATGAGCGCATGGCGCAGGCGACTGAGCAGCTGGCCAAGTCGCTGGGGGTCAGCCCGGAGGCGTTGAATGAGAAGATCAAGGAGACGTTCGAAGCGGGCGCAGTTTCGCTCTACAGCCTCACCCCCTCCGCCTATGGGTCGCAGTTGCTGGACGACGGCGACGTGGCGCACACGATCTTCGCGATGGGCACGAGCCTGATCAGCTGGGTGCGCGCGGTGTTCGAGCGAAATCTTTTTGCGCCGGACGCGCGCGTGCTGGGGTTGACCAGCGAGGGCAACGAGGTGGCCTGGCGCGGCTACGCGGCCGTGTCCGCGGCGAAGACGGCGCTTGAAGCGGCCGCGCGCTCGATCGCGGTGGAGTACGCGCCCCACGGCATCCGCTGCAACATCGTCCAGGCGGGCGTCACCGACACCCCGGCCATGCGCGCCATCCCGGGCAGTCTGCAGATGAAGGCCAACGCACAGCTGCGAAACCCCTTCCGTCGCCTGACCCAGCCCGAAGACGTGGCCAACTTCATCTGCCTGCTGTGCACCGATGAGGCCGCCTGGGTGAACGGCGCCATCCTGCGGGTGGACGGCGGCGAACGCATCTCTCAGGCATAAAGGGCTTCCATGTTATATCTCCACGGGATGGGACACTTTCACCCGGAAAACGTGATTGATAACGCCTTCCTCGAATCACTCGACATCGACACCACGGACCAGTGGATCCTGGAGCGCGTGGGCATTCGCACGCGGCGCACGGTGCTGTCGCTGGACTACATCCGCGCCACGCGCAACCGCGACCCGCGCGAGGCGGCCAGCGCGTCGCAATACACCAACGCGCAAACCGGCACCCTCGCCGCCCGCATGGCGCTGCAGCGCGCGGGCGTGCAACCCCAGGACATCGGCATGGTGATCGCCGGAGGCTGTTCGCCGCAGTGGTCCATCCCCGCGGAAGCCTGCCTGATCGCGGCTGAGCTCGGCATCGAAGCCCAGGCCTTCGACCTCAACTCCGCCTGCTCGAGCTTCGCCGCACAGTTGCATTTTCTAAGAAACATGAGCCCGCAAGCGCTGCCCGAGTTTGTGCTGGTGGTCAACCCGGAGAACAACACGCGCACGGTGAACTACGCCGACCGGCGCACCGCCGTGCTGTGGGGCGACGGCAGCGCGGCGATAGTGGTGTCCTGCCGCGTGCCCGGTCCGGCGCGCGTGGTGCACAGCGCCCTCTACTCGGACCCCAAAGGGTGGAACAAGGTCATCATCCCGGCGGCCGGGCACTTCGACCAGCAGGGCTCGGCGGTGCAGGCCTTCGCCATTCGAAAGACCGTAGCGACGCTGGAGGCGATGCGACCCTGCGCTTCCTCCGACGAATCCTACTTCATCGGCCATCAGGCCAATTTGCTCATGCTGGAGTCCGCGTGCCAGCGCGCGGGGATTGAGCCCCGCCGCCACCTGTCCAACGTGGAGGTTTTTGGCAACTGCGGGGCAGCGGGGGCGCCGTCGGTGCTGTCCCAGCGCTGGGAGGAGTTCTCGCCGGGCGACGAGCTGGCGCTGGTGGTGGTGGGCTCCGGCCTGACGTGGGGCGGGTTGCTCATCCGCTTTGGAGCGGAATTATGAAGTACGCGGAGTTTGTTCAGAAAACGTCCCTGTCGCAGCAGGAGTTGTTGGCCTTTGCCTGGGGCACGTTGGTGGAGGACCCTCCGCAGGAGTTCAGCCGCCTGCCTACGCCCCCCATGCTGATGCTGGACCGCGTGATTGCCATCGAGCGCGACGGCCCGCGCGGCTTGATTGTGGCCGAGCGCGACGTGCGGTTGGACGACTGGTTTTTCCAGTGCCACTTCCGCTCCGATCCGGTGCAGCCGGGCTGCCTGGGGGTGGACGCCATCTGGCAGTTGCTGGGCCTGTATTGCACGCTGCGCGGGGCTCACGGGACGGGCCGGGCGCTGGGGTGCAAAGAGGTGGAGTTCGCCGGCCAAATCCGCCCGCACGACCGTCTGGTCCGTTACGAGGTGGAGGTCCGCCGCTACACGGACCTGAAGGAGAGCGGCACGGCCGTCGCCATCGGCACGGGGCGCGTGCTGGTGGATGGGCAGCACATCTATACGATCAAGGACGCCAAGGTGGGCCTGTTCCTGGGGATCGATTATGCGGACTATCCGAATCGCTCCGAGCGGTCGGTGGGAGGGGGGATGGCGCGATGAGCCAGGAGGCGCGCGTCGCCGTGGTCACCGGCGGCGGAACGGGGATCGGCGCGGCCTGCTGTCGCGAGCTGGGCAAGGCGGGCTTTGCGGTGGGCATTCACTACCACACCAGCCGCCAGCCTGCTGAAGCCCTGCACCACGAGCTGCCCGGCTCCTTCCTGCTCCAGGCCGATCTTTCCACCGCTGAAGGGGTGGACGCGCTGTGCACGCAGCTCAAGGAGCGCGGCGGGCTTGAGGTGTTGGTGAACAACGCGGGCATGACCGTCGACGCGCCGCTGTTCACCGCCAAGCTCGAGGACTTCGACCGCGTGATCCACACCAACATGCGGGCCACCTGGTATCTGACCAAGCGCCTTGGCCGGCTGATGATGCGCAACCGGCGCGGGAAAATTGTAAATATCTCCAGCGTCGTGGGCAGCACCGGCAACGCGGGTCAAACGGCCTACGGCATGACCAAGGCCGCCATCGACAACTTCACCAAATCGGCGGCGATGGAGTTTGCGCCCTTCGGCATTCTGGTGAACTCGGTGGCGCCGGGCTTCATCCAGACGCGCATGACCGAAGCGTTGTCGCCCGAGATCCGGCAAGCGATCTTGAGCCACGTGCCGCTGGGCCGCATGGGCACGCCCGACGAAGTGGCGCAGCTGGTGCGCTTCCTGGCGCTGGAGGGGACGTATTGCACCGGCGCGGTGTTCCACGTCAACGGGGGGATGTATGGCGGCTGAAGCGGGGCTGAAGCCGGAGCAGGTGCTGGAACTGATCCCGCAGCAGGCGCCCTTTCGCTTCATCGACGAGCTGCTGGAGCTCGACGACGAGCACGCGGTGGGCAGCTACACCTTTCGCGCGGACGAGTTCTTCTATCGGGGGCACTTTCCCGACGAGCCGATCACGCCGGGCGTGATTCTGTTGGAGACGATGTGCCAGACGGGGGTGGTGGCGCTGGGGATCTACCTGCTGTCGCTCGAGCTGCCCTTGGAGCAACTATCCGGTTACAAGACGCTGTTCACCGACGCCACCGTGGAATTCTCCGACATCGTCAAGCCAAACGATCGGGTCATCGTGCGCGCGCACAAGGAGTTCTGGCGCCGGCTCAAATTGCGCTCGCGGGTGGAGCTGATTCGCGGCGACGGACGACTTGTCGCGCATGGCACCGTGTCGGGCATCGGGGTCAAACGGCCATGAAAAGAGGCAATCATGAATAACCGAGTGGTCATCACCGGAATGGGCGTGCTCGCGCCCAACGCCCACGGGTTGGCGGAGTTCGAACGGGCGCTGCGCCAGGGCATCTCGGGCATTCGCTTCATCGAGAAACTCAAGGAACTGCAGTTCGGCTGCCAGGTGGCCGGCGTGCCGCAAGGGGTGGAATCGATTCAGCAGAAGTACTTTTCCAAGGAAGCGCTGATGGCCATGAACAGCAACATGATCTACGCCGCCATCGCCGGGATCGACTGCTGGCTGGACGCAGGGTTCGCTCTGCCCGAGCCGGACCAGCAGACGGTGGATTGGGACACCGGCGCCATCATCGGCACGGGGATAGGAGGGCTGGACACCATCGGCGAGAAGCTCGTGCCCATCACCGACGCAGGCAAGGTGCGCCGCCTGGGCTCGACCATGGTGGAGCAGATCATGAGCAGCGGGGTCAGCGCGCGGCTGACCGGCTTCATGGGGCTGGGCGGCCAGGTGACGACCAACTCCAGTGCGTGCACCACCGGCACCGAGGCCATCATCGACGCCTATCACAAGGTCAAGGCGGGGCTTGCCAAGCGCATGCTGGCCGGCGGCTCGGAGGGGTCTTCGCATTACAGCTGGGCGGGGTTTGACGCCATGCGCGTGCTCGACCGCCAGCACAACGATGCGCCGCAAGCGGCCTCGCGCCCGATGAGCGCGACGGCCGGCGGCTTTGTGCCGGGCTCGGGTGCCGGCGTGCTGATGGTGGAGAGCCTGGACAGCGCAAAGCAGCGCGGGGCCCGCATCTACGCCGAGATTTTGGGAGGGCGCGTCAACTGCGGCGGGCAGCGGGGCGGAGGCACGATGACGGCGCCGAACCCCGAAGGCGTGCAGCGCTGCATCCGGCAAGCCGTGCGCGCGGCCGGCATTGAGGCGCAGGAGATCGAGGCGATCAGCGGGCACCTGACCGCCACCATGGCCGACGTACAGGAGGTCTACAACTGGCAGCAGGCGCTTGGCGTGACGCCGGAGCAATTGCCACACATCAACGCGACCAAGTCCCTGATCGGCCACGCGCTTGGCGCGGCGGGCGGGATCGAGTGCGTGGCGGTGATCCTGCAATTGCACCGCGGCTTCATCCACGGCTCGCGCAACTGCGAGGACCTGCATCCGCAACTGGAACCCTTCCGCCGTTCCATCCCGCAGCAGACGCTGGAGCTGGACGTGCGCGTGATGGCCAAGGCCAGCTTCGGCTTCGGCGACGTCAACGGGTGCGTGATCTTCGAAAAGTGGGGCGCTTGACTTTCCCGTCCGTTTCTGCAAATTAAAGGAGCTTGATCCGCATTGGATCCGGACGGAAAGGAGCCCGAGCATGGAGCAGCAGGAGATACTCGACAAAGTCAAGGGAATTCTGGAGCCATACGTCAAGAACAAGGCCGCGTTTGCGCAACTCAAAGTGGAAACCTCGATCCTGGAGGACCTGCAGGTGAACTCGGCGCGGCTGGTGGACATCATCCTGGCGTTTGAGGACGAATTCGATATTCAAATTGACGATGAATCCGCAGACCAAGTCGGCACCATCGGAGATGCAGTCGACCTCATCCGCAAAAAGCTTGGGGAAGGCTGAAGCGCTTCCCGCGCTCGAGCGTCTGGGCCTGAGGCTGCAACGCGGGGCCGGGTTGTTGTGCTTCCCCCTGCTGGGCAGCGCGGCGGTGGGTTTGATGCGCTTTGCGATGGGCTACCGCATCCCCAACCTCAAGCACCTGCGCCGCCGGGCGCGGGCGCTGGTCGGCAAGGAGCGAAAGCCGCTCATCATTTGCGCCAACCACCTGACCCTGATCGACTCCGCCGTCATCGAATGGGCATTGGCTTCCACCTGGACCTACACGTTCAAGTTCTGGCGCTTGCCCTGGAGCCTGCCGGAGAAGCGCAACTACGCGCACAACCCTTTTTTGAGCGCCTTGTGCTACCTGTTCAAGTGCGTGCCGGTCGTGCGCGGCGGGCCGGCAACCCAGACCCAGCGCACGCTGGGTAAGCTCAGTTACCTGCTCAATCGCGGGGAAGCGCTCTTCATCTTCCCGGAGGGCACGCGCAGCGCCGACGGGAGGGTCAACACCCAGGAGTTCGGATACGGCGTCGGACGCCTGCTCACCCAGGTGGCCGGGGCCCAGGTGCTTTGCGTGTACCAGCGCGGGCAGGGGCAGGAGGGCGCGAGCAGCCTTCCGCGGCGAGGCTCGGTGTTCTACACCGACATGGCCCTGATCCAACCCACCTCGCAAAGCACCGGACTGCGCGCGGCGCGGGATCTGTCAGCCCAGATCGTCGAGCAGCTCCACCGCATGGAGCAAAAGTACTTTGCAACCCCTCATCGGCAATGACGTGGTGGACCTGGCCGAGCGAAGCGGCGCCGGCAAAGGCCGCGACGCGCGCTTCATCACCCGCATCTGCGCGCCGCTGGAACAGCGCGCCCTGGAGCGGTCGCAGCATCCCGACGCGACGCTGTGGTGCCTGTGGTCCGCCAAGGAAGCCGCCTACAAGATCGCGCTGAAGCGCGACGTGGACACGGTCTTTGCCAAGCAACGCTTCCTCACCGAGGGCGTTCCCACCTTTGAAGACGAATTCGGTTTCTACGAAGGCCGCGTCGATTATGAGGACATGAGCATTCCCGTGCGCTGGACCGTGACCGGGGAGTATGTCCACTGCGTTGGGTATTGGCCGCAAGGCTTGATCGCATGGGAGGACGTGTTGCAGGTGGTCGCTCCCCTGAACGATCCGACGTTGCAAGGTCCGCTCTCCGCCCGTGAGCTACCCTCCGCCCGATCGCTGTATTCCCAGCGGGCGCGTCAGCTGGCCAAACGCTTGCTGGCTCAGCAGGGGTTTTCCGATGTGGAGGTCGTGCGCGAACGCGCGGCGGACTACTGGAAGGCCCCGCGACTGTGGCAACATGGCAGGCGCCTGCAGGACAGCGACCTGAGTTTGTCCCACCACGGGCGCTTCGTGGCCGCAGCGGTGTGGATTGGAGGGCAGGGCGATGACTAACAAATGCTTCAAAGTGCTTTGCCGCTTACAATTCGATGGAAAACGTCAATTGAGTTGATGTTCTCAAGCACAATCTGATCTCGATGAGTCCAGTGTTCTTTAGGAACGCTGAAAATCACATAAACCGTTTCGCAAGTTTCTCCCGTTATCTTATCAACGTTCTGAGAGGTTTCTTCCTGCTGCTTTGACCAGTTATTGAACTTGGAAAACCCCTCTATTTGAAAAACCAGCCGCGTGGTGTTGGGTAACGGCTCTATACGGCTTTCTGGTTCTTGGATTTGCCATTGATGAAAGCAGAGGGTCAACTGCTCATTGATACTTTTAAAGAGTTCATTCATCATTTCTTCCTCCAGAGTGCCCTACATAGGAACGCCAATGGTTGACCAGATCTGCCATCGCATAGGCCATTGCTTCACGAAATTCCATGTTCAACCAGATCTTTTGGATCAACCCACCTTTGTGGTCCAAGATATCCTTATGAGCTTCTTCATGGGCTGTGTCGTAGCGTACCACCGGACTCCAGTGTCTGCCTCTATAAACTTCAAGTTGGACCGAGAATTCCAAGACCCGTCCACGATCAAAGATGAATGATTGTCTCAACTGAACCTTTCCCGCTTCCAGGGTCTTGATGATATCCCGGCGGGCCTTCATGGTAGATTATAGCGTATGTAATGAACTACCTTGCAGCAACGTGCCGGAGGCATCTTGCCGATCAGGTGCGTATTCCAGAATTCGCCTTCAGGTCTCTTGTAACTCGGATGTCACTATTTTGTAACCTCATACTGCTAAGGTGGGCGTAGCCTCGGAAGTGAGGCAAATGTGCTATGATGCACAAGCATGG
>Ga0326597_10013475_pt1 | contig 10746 bp, 6 predicted proteins | sample RVTome_12_FD_203789 | JGI IMG/M metagenome (GOLD analysis project Ga0326597, IMG submission 203789) | Soil microbial communities from uranium-contaminated site in the Upper Colorado River Basin, Wyoming, United States - RVT100D185 | ecosystem: Environmental > Terrestrial > Soil > Contaminated >... | reverse complement strand
CGAGTAAGTAGCAGCGTTGCAAAGTAGATACCCGCGCCAAAGCGAAACGCAAAGCTTGTCCACTCGAACGAATCGCCGTACGAAGTGACGAGATGAAAGTTCCCGACCATCAAATCGAGCTGATAGTGCGCGGAGGCGAAGGCCAAGCTGCTGACGAAGATCGCAACAATCCAACTCGTGCGCCGCGGTGTCCCGACCAAACGCAGCAGGGCGGCCACCGCGGGAAACAGCATTACACGAAACAGCAACTCTTCGTAGATGCCCGCTCCCAAGAAGGCGACCAATTGCCCGAAGGCGTGCGTGCCTTGAAGGGACAGCGGTGGTGGAGCGTGTGAGCCGATCGCGGCAAAGATGCCCTGTTGTGCCTGCGCCGCGACCAGCAGCAGGGCTCCGAACGCCATCGACTCGAATAGCATTCCATAGAGAAACGTCCAACGGAGCGACCATCGCTCCTGGTTCAGATGGTGCCAGCCGAGAAGCAACGCACAAGTTAAAGTGGGAAGCAGAAAGTACTGGCTGAAGCCGAGCCACTCGAGCAGTTGACGCAACCAGACGTCCGCTCCGTTGCGCATCGCCTGTGGCCCGAGCGCGAAGAGCCCCCCTTCGTAAGCAACGATCATCGGTGCGACGAACGCGAGACTGACCAACGGACGAGCCGACTCGTTCCAATAACGTGAAACAAGCGATTTGGATGTCGCTTCCGCGGTCTTTCGCCGTTCCGTATTTTTCGTTTGCTTAGCCATGACGTTGGGTCAGCCGCGTCGGTAAGAGCGTCTACTCACTTTTCGGACCCGCTGGCGGTACCGCTTGAGGCGTAGACACCCCTGGCGTGCTTCGATCCGACGGGTGGCGGGTTGGTATGCGTGCCATGCGGTTTGTGACGGCGGCAAAAGCGATACGGCCGTGGGGCGCGATCGACTACTCGGGAGGGCGAAGGTCCCGCTGAGCCACAAGTCACTCGGCGGAGCACGGCTCGGCGGAAGCCTCGCCCTGGCCAGTTAGCGTTTCACATCAAAGCCTGGGCCAAGTGAGGTGGCACTCAATTGCCGCCAGCACGGATAAGGAGTAGGTCCGTGCCTTCAACGCGCACAATTCGCACGGGGCCCACCGGCGCACGTAATACGCGTCTTTTCGGGTCGGTCTCGCCGGCACCCTCTTGGCTGTTCGGCTGCTTATGTGGCGTGCTCGCCTCTGGCTCCCGTGGCATTGATTCATCTTCCCGCCCGCTACGCTCGGATCCGTGTTGCGGAGAGTGCAACCTGGACGGCGTGACTTCGCGTAGGGAGAGGTGCGACGGTTCCGCCAGCCACTCCAAGACTTCCTTCCAAGGTGCAAATCGAAAGCTCAACGACAGCTTGGCTTCCGGCACGTCACGCGGCACGCTGGTTTGCTCTGGAACATCAGAAGGAGGGTCTGCGGAGACCTCTGTCCAGGGTGCCGAGATGGCTGCCAGCAGCAGCCCGGTGACGATGCCGCTCGGCCTTGTTGCATGGACGGTCATTGCTTTCTCCTTGCGTGCGCCGGACTCAACTCTAACCATATGTAACACTGGCCGAAGGCGTACGTTACGCAGTATTATGATTGGCTACTTTGTCGTCATCTCAGCAAAGCTGACCTCCCCCAATCTTGTGTAACCCTGAAGTGAACAACTTGGCGGTCCGAATCGGGAGACGTGCGCAGGGACCCAAAACCATTCGGTACAGTGACACAACGATACTGCGGGCGCGCGAAATGCCTCGCCAGTGTTTTTGGAAGGCTCCGTTTCGACGCAAGCAGGAGCGAAACTCGGCTTGCGTTCTAATTCGGTTCACGATACCTTTCCAACCCTATCTGTTGGCTCGGTGATAGCATTGGCTCGCAATTCGTTACACCTCACGTCTTTTCAACGGATCGTTGGCACTGTCGTCGGAAGCATCTTGCTTGGCTTGTTGGCAACGGCAGCTACGTTACGTCCGTCGCACTACGGCTTCGGAACGCATCAGCAGTTGGGGTTGCCTCCATGTACGATTCAAGTGTTGTTCGCGGTACGATGCCCGGCTTGCGGAATGACGACGTCGTGGGCGCATTTCACGCACGGTCAACCGGTCGCGGCGCTGCGGGCGAATGTTGGAGGGACTTTGTTGGCGGGGCTGGCATCGATCGCCAGTCCTTGGTTACTGGTGTCGGGAATTCGTGGAAGATGGATCTGGCGAGTTCCCAATGAGTGGACGGTGGCGGCCGTTTCGCTGGCGTTACTATTGGTGACGGTCGTCGATTGGGGATGTCGATTGCTCGCAGGCTGGAGATGACATGGAAGTCAAGAAAATGACGCGAGTTGCAATGTTGTTGGTAGGCCTGCTTTCACTTCCAGGGACAAGCGGCTGTGCAGGCTTGTTAACGACGTTGCAATGGGCCGGCGGAAAGAACCTCGTGCCTGCCGAATATGACGATCTGAAAGGCAAGCGGGTCGCGGTGGTTTGTGTTTCCGATAACTCGTCCTATGGAACCGGTTCCGAGTCGCTGTTACTAGCTCGGGAAGTGAGTTTGATTTTGCGCGCCAACGTCAAAGATATCGAACTCGTTCGCGCGGACGAAATCGCGGACTGGATCGACCGTAAAGGTTGGGACGAGATCGACTATCGCGAGGTCGGTCGCGGTGTCAAAGCCGAACGTGTCGTCGCTGTCGGTTTGGCTGGTTTCAGCATTCGCGAGGGGGCATCGCTGTATAAGGGCCGAGCCGATGTGAGTGTTTCGGTTTACGACATGGCAGACGGCGGTCACGAAGTCTTTCGGAAGTCGGTTCCCGAGTTCGGCTTTCCGGCCACGGGACCTTATCCGGCGGGCGACTTGAGCGAGGTCCAGTTCCGCCGCGCGTTTCTGAACACGCTGTCGCAGCATGTCGCTCGGTATTTCTACGCGTATGATGTCGCTGAAGACTACAGCCGCGATTCGGCCTTCATCAGGCCCTAGGGCTCTGTCAAAAAGACTTCAAATCGAGGCCGTCGATTGCCTCACGACGGCCTTGGAAGGCCATCGCACTAAAGTTTTGGAACGGGACGTTTGGGGGGCGGCTTCTTCAGCATCTTCTTCTGATCGTCACTAGCGGGGCGCGGACGATTGTTGTTATTGTTGGCAACGGTCCGATTTGGAGGTGGCGAGAGGTCGGTGAACTCTTCGGTCCACTTCCATCCCAACGGCGTTTTCAACTCGCGCGACGCCAGCAGAGCCCACGGAGTTCCGGGGTGTTCATCAACGACGCGTTGCAAATACCCTTCGGCTTCTTTCGCCGCCTTCGCCAGCTGACTTCCCGTGCTGACTTCGTCATCGTGCCGCAGGAGCCAAGTGTTGTTCTTCTCATTCGAGAAATTCAGGCCTCGCTTCGCTAACGCGAGCATGGCGTTGTAACCTTCAGCTCGCACGCTCGCGGCCATCACTCGCCCCATCGCAAGGTCATAGCCGGCTTGCCAGCGAGGCGACGTCTCCTTGGCACGATCCAATTCGCCGACCTCAAGCGTGTTGTAGAGACTTGCAAGTTGCGGTTCGAGCTTCGCGGCCCCCTTTTGTGCCTCGGCCAAATCCGTCGCGAGGTCGGCTTCGTTTCGCTTCACGAACCGCAGTCGCGGCGATTCGAGCTGATTCATCCACGAGAGCTGTGCCGCTTTCAGTAACGAGGCTCGTGCCTTGTTCTCGTTGACCCGGCGGAGATACTCCTTAGCAGGCAAATAATCCGGTCGATATCTTCGCATCACCTCCGGATCGAAGAAGTGTTTTAGATGAGCCGAAAACGGCGTCGTCTCGCCACGCCCGACCGTTCGATTGACGTTGCGATTCGGATGGACGGAGAAGTAGATGCCACCGGTTTCATAACACAGACGAGTCAACGAAAACGGTCCGAATCCGGAATCCATGGGATCGGGATCTTCGTTGTCCATGAAACGCAACTTCACGCGTTCGGGAAACAACGACTCGGGGCCTTGGCTGACGCGTCCCCACTGCGGAGTCTGGTCGTAATTGGGGTCGGGATCGACCCATTTCACGAGCGTTTCGTCTCGGCCAAAGGGCGCAGGCACGCCAACAACATAAACCGGTATTTCGAGGCGTCGGCAAAGGTTTACCGTATTGTCGAGCCCCGCTTGGTCATCGCCAACTTCATCGGTGAATACAACCAACATGATGTTGCGAATCGGCGATTCACTTCGATAGCGACGATATTTCTCGACGGCCGCATAGATCGCCGAAAAAACATGTTCGGTGCCTGAATCGTCTTGCTTCATCCCCGCCACGGCATCTTTGATCTCTGCCAGGTTGTCCGTGGGTTTATCGATCCGAAAGTCGACCTTCTGGCCGAACGCGATCACGGACGTTAGCAGCGGCTTATCATCATGCCGATTGAAGGCCGGATTGCCCGCCGCTTCGATGACCCCCAACTCGTGATAGATTCGATCGAAGCGTTCGTTGATCTCGGCTCGCTGGCGCGTCAAACTGCCCGATTGGTCGAACAGCCAGACGACCAACGTCTTACGTTCTTCCAGTAACATCATAATGTCCTGCGTGATGCGATCGATTGCCCCGGCGGCCCCGGTCGTTCCTTCACCGGCGGCACCGCGAACCGGCAGGTTATCGATTCGTAATCCGGTCGCCAGCTCGATAACATTGTTGACTTCGATCTTGGCAACGTCGACCGGATTCAACTCAACCGGACTCGGGACATCCGAGATGTCGGAGAGGATCTCGGCGGCCGACAAGGCCATTTCGGCTTCCGCCGCGCTGTTCGCGCCTACCTCTGCCATCGGACGATCGTTCATGAAGAAGTCTTCGGGCGGAAGTACCTCGCGCTCTTCAAGCGATTCTTCGTCGGGCGCGAAGATCGTCAACGCGTCGCGTGTGCGCGATTCTTGAAAATATGTCAGGAAGCCAAGCCCGAACAGAAGTCCAACGTGCATAACGAGGCTGGCCAAAAAACCAATGGTGTCTCGATCAAACGGACTCTCGGCATTAGTTTCCGAGACCGGGCACGAAGCCCGAGGATCTCCCGCGATGCTCACAGGTTTTCTCCTCTGTTTTGGACCAACCCCCGAGCCGGCCGTGTGGGAGTCTCTCCGATACGAGCCCCACTACCTAAGCTACTGTCTGGAATCGACTTGGCGAACACAAGTTCCGCGAATTCAACGCAGCTTGTTGAAGGCAAATTCATTGTACGCGGACTTTGTACTATTAGCGAGAACGCTCGAGATCACGGTATGTACTTGTTGAACACCGGAAAACAGTCCGGGTTCTGGGGCATCCCACTGGCTGTCGGGCTGCGGAGACGAATTGAACTGTGAATTGCTTCGTTGACGCTCGCGGGCGTGCTATCATAGGATAAACGTGCTTGGTCGTCCAGAATCCTGAACGCGTACGGCCAAAGCGCGTTTCTGCAACATCTTTTTCAAACCGGGGATATTGATGAGTGGACATCGCTATCGAAACGTGGGACGCAATCTTCTGGTATTCATGGGTTGCACATGTCTCGTATCCATCTGCTTCGGACAGCGCCGGCCGCAGGATGAACTCAAGATGCCGGACCCCGAGGCAGTCACCGTGGAAGCAAGCGACGGCGTTCCGATTCGTTGCAGCTATTATCCAGGGGGCTTTGTCGAAAAGCCTGGCGACAAGAAGGATAAACCAAAGATCGAGAAGAAGCCCGGCAAAGAAGTCGTTCCCGTCATCATGTTGCATGGCTGGGAGGGGCGCCGCCGCGACTTTGACGTGCTGGCAAGTACGTTGCAGAAGGCAGGTCATGCAATCATCGCGCCGGACCTGCGCGGGCATGGGGACAGTACGACGATCCAACTCGCCGATGGCGGAACCAAGGAAATCGACCGCGAACGAATGCGTTCGACGGACATGGCCGGAATGCTTCTCGATGTCGAAGCAGCGAAGAAGTTCCTGATGGACAAGAACAACGCTGGCGAAGTCAACATCGAACTCTTGTGCGTTATCGGTGCGGATGTCGGGGCCATCGTCGCGGTTAACTGGGCAGCGTTTGACTGGGACCGTCGACAGCTTCCGGCGTTCAAGCAGGGACGCGATGTGAAAGCGTTGGTCCTCGTTTCGCCACAAGAGTCGCACAAAGGCTTTACATTGACCAAGGCACTGAACTATCCGATAGTTCAAAAGTCGCTCTCGATCATGTTGATCGTCGGCGAAGAAGACCGCACCGCATCTCGCGACGCGAAATCAATTCACAGCCGGCTTGAAAGGCAGCGCGACGCACCAACGGACCCGAAGGACCCGGATCTCGTCTATCTAAAACCAAGGACGACGCTTCAGGGAACTCAACTGATCAACGCCCCGGGGTTGCCATTGCGCGACTATATCGGGACTTTCATCGAGCTTCGATTGGCTCGCAAGGCTGGCGACTTTCCGTGGACGGAGCGGAAGAGTCCACTGGGCGACTAAGGCGAGCGGCAGATGAAAAGTTACCGGGAGGGTGAGGCTCCTGCCGAACCAGGGGCCTGTTGATTTAATCGATGCTTGCACAAGATATAGAAGCTAGCGGCATGTGCTGACATACAACCCGTTGTGCTATCGCCTATTAAATCAACAGGCCGCCAGCTCAGCGGGAGCTTCGCCCTCCCAATACGTTCGGTTGGTAAGTTTTCATCTGCCGCTCGCCTAATGAGCCACGCTTCATCGCTATTCGCGGTTCAGCAGTCCGGGCGGAATCGGCACCAGATGATCGTCGTCGTATCGCTCTGTACGATGGCCTTCCAAGGCCGTCGAATCCGGCGGACCGATGGCCTTGGAAGGCCATCGTACGACAGCGCGTGACGGTGTTGGGACGTGAGGGATGTTGATTTCTTTGCCAATCGGCAAGATGTCTCGATCCGACAGCAGCCCGTCATTTGCTTCATAGATGGATCGCCACTGGTTGCGGTTGCCGAGGTAGCGTTCCGCAAGAGCATCCAGCGTATCTCCATCCGCAATCCGGTGCCGCTGCTCCGGCTTGTCGAAGTTCGTCGTCGTCGCCTCTTCCTTCGCGGCAGGAAACGCGGCGACTAGCGGCTGGAATGCCGAGGCGATTTTTGGTGGAGCTTGAAGTTCATCGCGACGGAGTTCTTGAGGCTGTGGAGTCGGTTTTTTCTCCGCGACAGCTGGGGTGGCTTGCTGCCCGCTGACGGTTATTGGATCGGCGACGGGCGTGGTGGGGATCGTTAACTGCAAGGTCAATTCGTCTCGCACTGCGGCCGCATCGGGGAATTCGACCGCGGCACGTGGGTCGGCGGGTGCGTTGACAGCCTCGTTTCGGAATGGCAAGGCCGCGCAGACACCAGCCGAGATGACAGCGATTCCCAACATCCTACGTTTCAAGCCAGCCATATCGCCTCGCCCTACACTTCACGCCCTTGCGTAAGTATCGCGAGGAGCGCGGCAGAGTCTACAGCTGGATCGCGCGCGTCGCCGGAAAGACGCCCCGCCGGAGCGTATGAGGCCGGTTCTGCCGGCTATGCCGAAGCGGACACGTTGCCAGCCGAAGTGTTTGCCTTGCCAGCAACCTTCTTCTGTTTCGCAGCGGTCATCCAAAGCAATACCGGGGAAGCCACGAAAATCGAGCTGTAAGTACCGACGATCACACCAACGACGAGCGAAAACGCAAAGCCGTGAATCCCTTCACCGCCGATAGCATAGAGAATCACGACGACAAGCAACGTGGTCGACGACGTCAGCAACGTTCGACTGAGTGTTTGATTGATGCTGGTGTTGATCATGTCGCCGGTTAGGTTCGGACTCTTGCCACGAACTTCACGGATGCGGTCAAAGACAACAATCGTGTCGTTCAGCGAGTATCCGATGATAGTCAGCAACGCCGCGACAATCGGCAGACTGATCTTGAACTCTTCGATCAAAAGGAAACCCAGAGCGTCGGCTAACCATGCACTGACGGCGATCGCACCGAGCGTGACGAGCACGTCGTGCAGCAATGCAACAACAGCCGCCAAACCGAAGATGACTCGCTGAAACCGGATCCAAATATAGAGGACGATTCCAAACAGACTTGTGATCAAGGCGGCGATAGCCTTCTGTTGCATGTCGCTAGCCACCTGTCCGCCGATTTTGCTAGACGAAGACCAGACCGGGCTGTCCGCGAACTTTGCTTTGAGATGATCCAGCAGCTGCGTCGTTTGAGCCTCGTCGGCCGAAATCAAAAGCTTCCACGTCTCGAACGCGTTACCGCCGCTGCCGTCCCAGTTCGGGTTTGAAAGTACGAATTGGGAGATCGGCAGATTCAGTTCTTGAGTCGCTGCATCAATCTCGCCGGTCAACGTTTGGGCGTTGATCGCGTAACCGAATGTCAGGTCGACTTCCGTTTGAGCTGACGCGGAGGGAACCGAGGCTTTCTGGACGTCGTCGGTATTGCTGGGCTGAGCCGTTTCAACGGCTTCGAATTCTGAACCAGCGGTCACTTCAGCGGCGGGGGCTCCGTCCGTCGCCTCTGGTTCAACGGTCGCCGACGTTTCTGCTTGAGCTAACAGTAGTTCCCGAGCATCATCGGCATAGGCCAGCAATGTCCCAGCTTCTGGGACCGATAACGAACTCTGGTCAGCATCCGACGCAGTCTCTGGTCCACTCGCTCCAGGAGTTGCCTCCGGCTTCTCGGCGGCTGGAGCGCCCTCGGATGACTCGCTTGCAGGCGCCTCACTCTCCGGCTTCTCGGCGGCTGGTGTCTCGCTCGGTGGTGCGTCAACTTTCTCCTCCGCAGCAGGCGTCTTCGACGAAGCGTCACTTGCCTTGGAGTCTTCCGTCGGCGCTAGCGTCTTGTTTTCGTCCGCGGCAGGAGCTTCTTTCACCGGCGGTTTCTCTTCCGTGGTGGTCGGCGAGACCATCGAAACGGGGCGCAGTGGACCGTACTCAAGCGAATAGGTCGCCAACTCGCTGACGCCATTTGAACCGGCGAAAGCATCGTGGATGGCTTGTTCCAAGTCACGAACTTCGGCAACGTCAGAATCGACCTTGAACGTATCGTTCGCGGTCGCCCCCGCGGTGTTGTTCATGGCGGTGACGCTGAACTGCGATCCCCCCGAACTAGCGAACTGACTAGCAAGTCGCTCTCGCACCGGTTCTGTCTCGGTGGAAGACTTCAGCCGCATCTGAACTGATGTGCCGCCGTTGAAGTCGATGTCAAAGATCCCTGCTCCGCGGCTGCCGATGCCGATCAACCCAATCACGATGACCAAGATCGAACAGGCTCCGGCCAGCTTGCGTTTGCCAACGAAGTCAAATTGCGTGGCACTTAGAATTTGCATCATGTTCAACTTCTTCAGCCAGCGAGTTCGTTCCGCGATATCAAACACGACTCGCGAGCAGAAGATCGCCGTGAACATGCTCATCAGAATACCCAAGATCAGCGTGACCGCGAAACCGCGGATCTGATCCGTGCCAATGCCGTACAGGACAAACGCCGTGATCAACGTTGTGACGTTGGCGTCGACAATGGTTGTGGTCGCCCGCGCGAAGCCGTTACGAATGGCCATTCTCAACGCCGCACCGCGCGACAATTCTTCGCGAATGCGTTCGAAGATCAGTACGTTGGCATCGACAGACATACCAACGGTAAGTACGAGACCGGCCAAGCCGGGCAAAGTGAACGCGGCTTTGATCAGGATCATCATCGCGACGATGAAGAGCAAGTTGAGTAACAACGCCACACAGGCGACTAAGCCTGAAAAGCGGTAATAGACCAGGATGAACGCAAGCACCAACGCCAAAGAAATCCCCATCGCCATTTTGCCCTGCTGAATCGTTTCCTTTCCGAGCAGCGGGTTGATCTGATTCTCGCTAATCGGAATTGGATTCAAGACAACCGGCAGACTGCCTGCCTCGAGGATGTTCACCATGAAGTCGACTTCTTCGGCCGTGAACTCACCGGTGATGCGGCCTCGTCCTTGCGTGATCGGCTCTTGAATGTTTGGTGCTGAAAGCAGTGTGTTATCGAGAATAATGCCGAGCTGTCGATTGAAGTTGCCTTCGGGACCATATTCCGTCGTCAGATCGGCGAAGCGGCCAACGCCACCGCTCGACTGCTTCAAATTGAACATGATGCAGGGACGTAACCGTTCGTCATTGCCTCGGCTCACGGCTCCGAGATGATTGCCCGTTACGTTATAGGGGTCGTCGGTCGCCATCAGGACGTCAATTTCCTTGATGTTCCGACTCTCGATATAATCCGTGAATGCTAGCTCGTCGTCACCTAAGTGGCCTGGTTCCACCTCCAAGATGTCGCCAGTGGCCGCGTCGCGGATTGTGTTGCTGGCTACCGACAGCTTAAACGTGCCGCCGCCACCCTCTTTCTGGTCTCGGCCAACGCGAGCCCACAAGCCAACTTGCTCGCCGGACTCATCGCGCACAAACCGGCCTCGCTTTTTGGCAAGATCTTGAGCGGCTTCGCGGGCTAACTCGATGATGTGCGCGTGGTCACGCGAGTTTGCCGTGATCCGGAATTGGAGCACACCGGCAGTACTGATCGACTTCTTGATCAAATCGACTTCGCGTTGATCGACTTCCGGAATAATGATTTCAACTTGCTGATCGCCGTAGGGACGAATGACGATTTCTTTTGTACCGCTGGGATTAATGCGCCGTGCGATCGCTTCCACCAACGCACCCATGTTGACACGGCCACTCGATCCGTCGGGAGAATCCTGATCGCCCGCCGCGGCCGTCGCGCTTTCGTCGACTTCATAGATCAGAATGACGCCGCCCTTGAGGTCGACACCGAGCTTGATG
>Ga0326597_10013474_pt1 | contig 10747 bp, 12 predicted proteins | sample RVTome_12_FD_203789 | JGI IMG/M metagenome (GOLD analysis project Ga0326597, IMG submission 203789) | Soil microbial communities from uranium-contaminated site in the Upper Colorado River Basin, Wyoming, United States - RVT100D185 | ecosystem: Environmental > Terrestrial > Soil > Contaminated >... | reverse complement strand
GACTCGGCATGGGCCTCCGAGCGCAACCGCGCCACCTCGCGTTCGCCCTCGGCGCGGATCGATTCGAACTCGGCTCGACGATCCTTGTCGATCTTGCCGAGAAAGGTCTCGACGTCCGGACGCCCGCCGTCGGCGCTCACTGCGATATCTCCTCAGTGCGTTCCGACGACCCGGGTTGCGTCAGGCCCAACACGCTGCGCGCCCGGCGCACGACCTCGCGCGGCGGACCCGCGCGCACGTCCATGGCGGGCAGCACCAGCACCGGCGGCACCGGCTCGCGCAGCAGCAGGGCGTGCAGGGCATCGCCCACGCACAGCGCATGCGCCTCGTTGAGGATCACCAGGTCGCTGTCGCCTCGGGCCGCCTCCAGCAGCGGCCGCACGCGATCGGGGTCAGCCGGCACGCGGTGGACGCGCGCCCCCGCCAGGGCGAATCCGGAGGCGGAAACGTCTTCACCGATGTAGGTGACGCGGAGGGTCATGGGGTCAATCTTCGGCGGTGGATCGGACCAGGTGTCGGTGGTTCGAGTGCTCAGTACTCAGCACTCCAGACCTTCCTCAGACCAGCCTGTTCAGAATCATGATCGAAATGATCAACCCGTATATCGCGATCCCTTCCGCCAGGCCCACGAACACCAGCGCGCGGCCGAAGATCTCGGGCTTCTCAGCCACGGCGCCGATCGCCGCGGCGCCCACGCCGGCGACCGCAAGGCCGGCGCCCAGCGCCGAGAGCCCGGTGGCCAGCGCAGCCGCCAAGTAACCCCAGCGCAGCACGCCCGGGTCGATGAGCGGCGCCCCTTCGGCGGCCGCGGCGCCGGCCGCCGGCGGAAACACACCCAGCGCAAGGTAGATCACGCTGGCGACTACGGCCGGGACTGCCACCGCGGCCGCCAGAAATCGGATTCTTCTTGTCGACATCACGTTTCTCCTGAACATGAATGATATTGCCGGGAGGCCACACCGAGGGGCAGTGCGCGCAGCCATCGCTTCACCCGCCCGTCGGCGCCGCGGTTTCCGGCGGCATGAGGGGGCGAAACGGTCTCCCGCCAGCCTGCAGGAAGCGGCGGAAGAATTCAAACAGTACCAGACGAGTCGTCTGGATCGACACGACGAGGCCCTCCAGGCCGACAACCAGCAGGTTGCCGAAGACCAGGATCATGATGCGGCCCAGCATCGATTCCGGGATCTCTGAGAGCGCCACGACGGCCAGCGACAGGCCGACGTGCGCAAGTGCGAAGGCGCCAACGCGCACGAACGACAGCGTGTTGATCAGCAACTGGAACAGGTCCTCGATCAGCGGGGCGAGCACGGCGAATGGCTCCACCAAGAGCCCCTTCGCGCCGGCGCGCCGCGCGCCGCGCCATCCCGCCGCGATCATCAGCCACACCAGGCCGGTCGACAGCACCACCTGGCCAGCGCCGGCTGCGGGCAACAACAGCAGCACTCCAAGGTAGATCAGAATCACCGGCAGCTCCATCTGCCACCAGTGCGCCGCCTGGCCCGCCCAGTGCGCCTGCACCGACGCAAGGCCCAGTCCGATGAGCATGAACCCAGCACCGAACAGAAGCGGCACCGCGAGAATCAGGATCGGATCCTCCATGGGGTTGATCCAGAGTGGATGGATCACGTGCTCGAAGCAGAAGATGGACCCGAACAGGAAACCGAACACGATGCCGGCGACACCGGCGGGGACGAACAGCCCCATGACGGGATAGCGTTCGCGCAGCAGCAGACCGACGATCAGCAGGATGAGGCCTTGGCCAACGTCGCCGAACATGTAGCCGAACATGAGGGGCATGGCCAGCGCCAGCAGCGGGCTCGGATCCACCTCGTTTGCGGCGGGCAGCCCGAAGGCGCGCACGAACAACTCGAATCGGCGCATCCATCGCGGGTTGTACAGCATGACCGGCCCCTCGCCGTGATCCCCCTCAGTGTCCGCGTGCACGAGATAGGGCTCCCCGGACGCCCGCAGGCAGTCCTCGAGCCGGCCGCGCAGATTCACCGGCACCCAGCCGGTCAGCAGCACGAAATTCCGCCCGCACCACGAGTAGTCCAGGGTCTCGAGCAGCCAGCGATGCCGCTCGGCGAGCCAGAGGTAGCCCGCGACGTGGTGGTCGCGGTTCGATTCGGCGAGCTTCGCGCCCAGGTCCTCACGCTCGCGACCGATCTCCTCGGCGCGCTGCGCGATGAGGCGGCGGGCCGCCGGCGCGTCTCCGCGTATCCACTCAGGCACCCGCGCGAAGCGCACGCGCTGGGCGTGCATGCGCCGCTCCAGCTCTGCGAGGGACCCGGTCTCGGTCACGCCGACCAGCACGACCCGGGGGTCCTTGCCGGGCAGAGGGAAGGACTCGAGCAGGACGCTGTGGGGCAGCGTTACCAGGAACTCCGGATCGAGCGCCTCGCCCATGGCCAGCCACGGCGTGTAGCGCCCGGGCGCCGCGCCGTGGCTGCGGAAGTAAGCAAGGTCCACGGTCGCCGTGGGCAGCGCGACCAGGCAGGCATCGAGCAGCTCGAGCTCCTCGCGCTCGGTATCGAGCGCGCGCAGGCGCGCGGCCGTCGGATCGACTCTCTCCTTCCAGCGTGCGAGGCCCTCGGTGACCGCGGTCACCGCCTGCTCCGTCGGCAGGTTGATGGCGTCGGCGGGCACGTCACTGCGGTCCGGAACCGGAAGGACGTGGCGGTAGCCAGCATAGGCCGAGCGCACCGAAGCGAGGCGGGCGCGTGCCGATTCATTGGACTCCACCTCGAACGGGATGGCCGTGGTCAGCTCGCGCTGCAGCTCGATGACGCCGGACTCGGCGAGCGCATTGAGCACCTCATCGACGGCGCTGCGCTCGATCAGGATCTCCATCCATTCGGAGCGCACCGGCCGGAACATCAGCGCAGCCCCCAGAACCGGCTCTCCGGCGCCCAGTTGTGCGCACGCGAGATGATCAGGGCGCGCATGCGCTCGAATTGAATGAACTCCATCAGCGAGTAGAGAATCAGGATCACGGCGTGAAACGGGTGTCCGAAGGCCAGCAGCATCCTGAGCTGATCGGCGAGGCGGTCGCGCAGGCGCCATTGCGCGTGCTGCCCGACCACCGCGCCGTGCGCTTCGTCGTCCACGCCGACCTGGCGCAGGCGCCGGCGCAGATCGCGCACACCGCGGCGATGATCGCGCAGCGCGCTGATCGTGCGCTCGAGCACCGCTCCCTCGTGCCCACGCGCCTTGGGCAGTCCCGCGACGACCAGGTCCCACCATCGCTCTTCCAGAGGTCCGTCACCCTCGACAAGCGGACCATAGCTCGAGCTTGCGGCGAGAATGTCCTTGCGCTGCCCGATCGGCGACTCGGCGACGCGGTGCAGCACCGAGCCGGTCTCCACCAGGCTGGAGACGTCCTCGCCCTTGAGCAGCAGGCGCACGATGGTGAGGTCGGGCAGCACGTCGAGCCAGCGCGCGGCCGCGGACCAGTGCGCGGGGAGCTGGCGCGCAACCCAGTTGACGAGATACCGGGCGCGGGTGCGCAGGTGGCGCTCGAGCTGCGCCGCGTCCGGCTCTCGGGGCAGATCCTCGAGCCAGAACTCCAGCCCGTTCTTGCGCATGCGCTCGATGAGGCTGGCGAGATCGCCGGCATCGGCGATGTGCTCCCACTGGCGCGGCGACGGCATCTTTCCGACACGTGCCCGCACCCGGGCCTGCATGGCGGCGAAGCGCACGGTGTCCAGCATCAGCATGGCGCGGTCAAATCCGGACCGGGGGCGTTGCAAGGGCCATGGCCGCAACGTACATTGCGCAGCGGAATCCGTCCATGCACACGCTCGTTCTGGCCATCGGCAACACCCTGCTCTCCGACGAGGGCGTCGGGATACACGTCCTCGAATACCTCCGCGCGCATCATCCCGCTCCGACAGGCGTCGAATACCTGGACGGGGGGACGCTGAGCTTCACTCTGGCCGCATCCATCGAGGAGGCCGACAACCTGATCGTCATCGACGCCGCCCGGATGGGGGCCGAGCCCGGTGCCGTGAAGCAGTTCGTCGACGAGGAGATGGATCGCTTTCTCGGGACTTCGAAACGCAGCGTGCATGAGGTGGGGCTCATCGATCTGCTGACGGCGGCGCGGCTCACCAGGCGTCTGCCCGCACATCGCGGCCTGGTGGGCGTCGAACCCGAAAAGCTGGACTGGGGCGAGCGCCCGACCGAACGCATCGCGCGGGCGATTCCGCAGGCCGCGGCAATGGTCGTGGGCCTGATCACGGCGTGGCATGGACCATATATTAAAAATTCCTAATGCAGTTTGATCTGGATCAAAGCTGCTTCCGGCGCATCTGCCTAGGCTACGCTCACTGCAATTCACAACAAAATAGTGCCACGAATGGCCCGACTGCGGGACATCGGTATCGAGGTCGTCAACGCCCCCACCGGAGAGTTTCCGACGGGGAACGTCATCCCCCTGCTCCACGAAATCCGCCACGCGCTCCAGCGCCTCGTCGACTCGGGCGAGACCACCGCCATCGACCTCCAGGCCATCCCCATGGCGCCGGGCGAGATCGAGGAGATCAAGCAGCGCCTCGGGCAAGGCGAGATCCAGGCCACGCTCAGCGCCCTCGGGACGAGCCTCATCAGCGAAACCTCGATCCCGGGCGCCTGGCTCGTCGAGCACTTCAACGTGAATGATGAGCTGCTCGCGCGCGTCATCGAGGTGACTCGTGTCCCCGACATCATCAGGACCGATCTGCGCGACCTGCGCGACGGCCTCGCCCGGCTCGCCGCCGAGCTCGAGGGGGAGTCGACTGAATCACCGGCGCCGGACTGATCGCCGGTTTCCCGCGAGGCAGACATTTCAACACGGCACCATCCGTCAGGACTGATTCAGTCGCTTCAACAGCGACGGCTCACTGAACAAGGAGGCCACTCATGGCGAAGAACGAGACCCTTGGCGAAGTCATGCGGCGACAGGGAATCAGCCGGCGCGGATTTCTCAAATTCTGCACCGCCACCGCCTCCATGATGGCGATGCCTCCCGGCATGGTGCCGGCCATCGCGGCCGCGCTGGAGAAGGCCAGGCGGCCCTCGGTGATCTGGCTCTCCTTCCAGGAGTGCACCGGCTGTACGGAGTCGCTGACCCGTTCCCACAGCCCGACCGTCGAGAACCTGATCTTCAATGCCATCTCGCTGGACTATCATCACACGCTGCAGGCCGCCTCCGGCACCGCGGCGGAAGAAGCCCGCGAGCACGCCATGAAGGAGAACGATGGCAAGTACCTCCTCGTGGTGGACGGATCCATCCCCACCCGCGACGGCGGCGTGTACTCGACCATCGCCGGGATGACCAACCTGCAGATCCTCGAAGAGACGGCCAAGGGCGCAGCGGCGATCATCGCCGTCGGAACCTGTGCCGCCTTCGGCGGCATCCCCAAGGCGAAGCCGAATCCTACCGGCGCGGTGGCGGTGTCGGACATCATCACCGACAAGCCCATCATCAACGTCTCGGGCTGTCCGCCGATCCCGACCGTGATCACCGGCGTACTGGCCAACTTCCTGACCTTCGGCACCATCCCCGACCTGGATAAATACGGCCGGCCGCTGGCGTTCTTCGGCGACACCATCCACGATCGCTGCTACCGCCGCCGTTTCTACGACCAGGGTCTGTTCGCCGAAACCTTCGACGACGAGGGCGCCCGCAAGGGATGGTGTCTGTACAAGCTCGGCTGCAAGGGGCCGACCACCTACAACGCCTGCGCCACCACCAAGTGGAACCAGGGAACGAGCTTCCCGATCCAGTCCGGCCACGGCTGCTTCGGCTGCTCCGAGCCGGACTTCTGGGACGCCGGCGGTTTCTACAAGCCACTGCCGGCAGCGACGATCGACGTCGGCGGGGCGGCCGGTGTAGCCATCGCGGCCGGCGCCGCGGCCGGCGCCGCCTTCGGCCTGTACGAGCGCAACCGGCGCAAGAAGGCGCAGAGCTCCCACGAGCCGCTGACGGTCGACGACCTCGACTGACACACGAATTCGAATCCACGAAGGAGCTTACACCCCCATGACAGCAGCCGAACTGCTCAACTGGGCTCGCGGCCCCGGACTTCAGATCTCCCTGGTCGTGTTCGTTCTCGGCATGACCTACCGCGTGCTGCAGAACTACTTCATCGGCCGCAAGGCGAGCCTGGCCGAGGCCCGCGGCTCGCAGTGGGGCCCGGGCATCGAAACCGTCTGGAGGCGCTCGCTGTTCCACCCGGGCATGACCGGCAAGGGCTATTTCACGCTCATCGCGGGCTACACCTTCCACATCGGCTTCCTGGTGACGCTGTTCTTTCTCGCCCAGCACATCGAGCTGTTCAAGAGCCTGCTCGGCTTCGGGTGGCCGGCGCTGGCCGAGGGCCTGATCGAGCTGCTGGCGGTGCTGAGCATCGCGGCGCTGGTCGCGGTGCTCGTCGACCGCCTCGTGGACCCGGTGCGACGCAAGATCTCCGATTTCCAGGACTACTTCACCTGGGTGCTGACCGTGGCGCCGCTGATCACCGGCTACATGCTGGTCAACGGCATGGCGATGCGCTACACCGAGATGCTGGCGCTGCACATCCTGAGCTTCGAGGCGCTGCTGGTCGCGGCTCCGTTCACCAAGCTCAGCCACATGGTCACGATCTTCATCGCGCGCTGGTACAACGGCGCCATCGCCGGCTACAAGGGGGTGCAGTCATGACGGCCTCGATCGATCGGGGAATCAAGGCGCTGGTCGAACAGATCGACGCGCCGGTGGCGACCTTCTTCACCACCTGCGTGCACTGCGGCATGTGCGCCGACGCCTGCCTGTTCTTCACCGAGACGCGCGATCCCAAGTACACGCCCATCTACAAGCTGTTCCCCATGCGCAAGGTGTGGCGCATGGAGTACACCTTCTGGGGCAAGCTGCTCGGCAAGCTCGGCCTGCTCAAGGGCCCGACCGACGAGGAGCTCGCCGAATGGGAGCCTCTGGTCTACGACAGCTGCACGCTGTGCGGGCGCTGCTCCATGGTGTGCCCGGTGGGCAATGACATCACCTACATGATCCGCAAGATGCGCGAGGGCATGGTGGCCTCAGGGCACGCCCCGCGCGGGCTCAAGGACGCCATGAAGCGCGCCATCGAGATCGGAAGCCCCATGGCAGTCACGCCCCAAACCTTCCAGACCGTCGTCAGGAAGGCCGAGGAGGAGCTCGGCTTCGCGCTGCCCATGGACGTCGAGGGCGCCGACTACCTGATGACGCTGTCCTCGGCCGAGATCGCCCAGTTCGAGGAGATCATCCCGGCCGTGGCGCGCATCTTCCGCGAGACGGACTTGTCCTGGACGCTTTCGTCGACGGGATTCGAGTCGACCAACACCGGCATACAGATCGGATCGTCCGATCTCGCAAAGCACCTCCTGGAACGTGTCGTCCATACCGCCGAACGGCTCAAGGTGAAATACGTCATCAGCCCTGAGTGCGGCCACGCCTACACGGCATTGCGCTGGGAGGGTCCCAACCTGATCGGGCGGCCGTATCCGTTCAAGGTGATCCACATCGTCGAGCTGCTCGACGAACTGCGCGCTCAGGGCCGGCTGAAGACCGAAGGCTTCGACGAGGATCGGCTCACCTTCCACGACCCCTGCCAGATGGTGCGCCGCGGCGGCGTCGTCGAGCAGCCGCGCAATCTCCTCAACATGTTCGCCAAGGACTTCGTGGAGATGGAGGAGCACGGCATCAACAACTGGTGCTGCGGCGGCGGCGGCGGCGTGAGCGCCAACGAGCGCGCCGACGAGGTGCGCATCAAGGTGTTCAGCAAGAAAAAGAGCCAGCTCGACGGGCTGGGCGTGAGCAAGATCGTCACCGCCTGCTCGAACTGCCGGAACATGCTCGAAGACGGCCTTGAGCACAACAACATGGACATGGAGGTGGTCGGGCTCACCGAGCTCCTGGCCGAGCATCTCGTCGAGACCAAAGACAAGCCTGCCGCTAGCGGAGAACAGTCATGAACGAGCGCGTCGTAGTCGATCCGATCACGCGAATCGAAGGCCACCTGCGCATCGAGGCGCAGACGGATGACGCCGGCACGATCACGGAGGCGTTTTCCTCCGGCACAATGGTGCGCGGCATCGAGATCATTCTGCGCGGGCGCGATCCGCGCGACGCCTGGGCGTTCGCCCAGCGCATCTGCGGCGTGTGCACGCTGGTGCACGGCATCGCGTCGGTGCGCGCCGTGGAGGACGCGCTCGACTACGATATCCCGCACAACGCCCAGCTCATCCGCAACCTCATGATCGGAGCGCAGTACGTGCACGACCACGTCATGCACTTCTACCACCTGCATGCGCTCGACTGGGTGGATGTGGTCAGCGCGCTCAGCGCCGATCCCAAGGCGACCTCGGAGCTGGCCCAGCAGGTCAGCCCCCACTACCCGAAGACCTCGCCGGGCTACTTCGCCGACGTGCAGAAGACGGTGAAGGAGTTCGTCGAAAGCGGGCAGCTCGGCATCTTCGCCAACGGCTACTGGGGCCACCCGGCCTATAAGCTGCCGCCGGAGGCCAATCTCATGGCGGTGGCGCACTATCTCGAGGCGCTGGCCTGGCAGCGCGACGTGGTGCAGCTGCACACCATATTCGGCGGCAAGAACCCGCATCCCAACTTCCTGGTCGGCGGCGCGCCGTCGGCCATCAGCACACAGGTTCAGGGTTCGGGCTCGGGTGGCACCTCGCTCAACCAGGTCGGCCTGGAGATCGTCAAGAACGTCATCGAAAAAATGGAGACCTTTGTCGACCAGGTCTACGTACCCGACACGCTGGCGATCGCCGGTTTCTACAAGGACTGGGCCGCCCGGGGCGAGGGCACCGGCAACTTCCTGTGCTACGGCGACTTCCCCGACAAGTCCATGAAGGACGTCGGCAGCTTCCTGGTGCCGCGCGGCGTGATTCTGGACCGCGACATCTCGACCATCCACGAACTCGACCTGCATGCCGAGGACCAGATCCAGGAGTACGTCGCCCACTCGTGGTACGACTACGACGGTGGCAAGGATACGGGGCTGCATCCCTACCAGGGCGAGACCACCCTGAACTACACCGGCCCGAAACCGCCCTACCAGCACCTGGAGGTCGAAAAGTCGTACTCCTGGCTGAAGTCGCCGCGCTGGCGCGGCAAGCCCGTGGAGGTAGGGCCGCTGGCTCGGGCGCTCATGCTCTACGCCTCCGGGCACGAGCAGATGAAGGAGCTCGTGGACATGACCCTGCGAACGCTGGATGTGCCGGTCACCGCCCTGTTCTCGACACTCGGACGCACCGCGGCACGCACCCTGGAGACCAAGGTGTTCGCCAGCGCCATGCGCGGCTGGTACGACCAGCTCATCGCCAACATCAAGGCCGGCGACCTGCGGACCTTCAACGAGACCCTGTGGGATCCGTCCACGTGGCCAAAGGAGGCCAAGGGCGCCGGCTATACCGAGGCCCCGCGCGGAGCGCTGGCGCACTGGATCGTGATCAAGGACGGCAAGATCGACAACTACCAGGCGGTGGTGCCGAGCACCTGGAACGCCGGGCCGCGCGACGCCGCGGGACAGGCGGGACCCTACGAGGCGGCATTGAAGGGCCACGTCCTGCACGACCCGAAGCAGCCCATCGAGATCCTGCGCACCATTCACAGCTTCGACCCCTGCATCGCCTGCGCGGTGCACGTGACGGATCCGGATGGGGACGAGCTCATTGAGGTCAAGGCGAGGTAGCGGCGCCGGCCGGCGCGGTGTCTCCCACGGAGGCACACGGAGCACAGAGGTGCTGATTGGTCGCGCCCGCCGCGATCGCGGGCACGCGATCCTATCTGATCCTTGTGGTCTGTCTTTGCATCCGCCGCGGACGCGACCATGAATCTCCTCTGCGTCCTCCGTGGCTCTGTGGTGAACTTGCTGTTAAGGGTGGGCGTTTCCGCCCAGGCCCTGTTACCCTAATGCCGATGCCTTCAGATCCAATTCAAACCGTCCTCGAGGCACAGGCCCGGGCGCGCGGCGAGGTGGAGGCCGAGCGCGAGGCCGCCGCCCGGCGCATCGCCGACGCCCAGGACCGGGCACGCGCCATCCGCGAACGCAACGAGCGGCGCACCCTGCGCGCCATCCGCCGTTTCGAGCAGACCTGCGCGGACCGCATCGAGGCCGAGGTCAAGACGCTCGGCGCACGGGCCGGCCGCATCGAAGAACACTTCGAAAAGCTGTGCGAGGAGCGCCTGGACGGCGTCATCGCGCGCGCCGTGCGCACGCTCTGGCCCGACGCCTGAACCCCGGCTCGCGGCCCGCAGGGGTTCGCCTCGACCGTGCCGCCCGCCACGCGGGAAGCGGGTGCAGAACACTTCCCCGGATTCCACTCATGACCGCAATGGCCCTGCCGCTCGTCCTGGAGCCCGATGACCTCGAGCGCGTTCTCGGCGACCCCGGACCGCTGGTGGTCGATCTCGGTACCCCGGAGAGCTACGCGCGCGGACATGTTCCGGGGGCCGTGCACCTGGAGTATGCGCGGATCATCGACGGGCGGCGCCCCGCCCCCGGGCTGCTGCCCGATGCGGCTGCGCTCGGTGCGGCCTTCTCCTCGATCGGCCTCACGCCCGGTCGCCACGTGGTGGCCTACGACGACGAGGGGGGCGGGCGCGCGTGCCGGATGTTGTGGACGCTGGATGCCATCGGCCACGAGGGCTTCTCGCTGCTCAACGGCGGGCTGTTTTCGTGGGCCAACGAGAGCCATGCACTCAGCCGGGAATATTCCGCTCCCCGGC
>Ga0326597_10013473_pt1 | contig 10749 bp, 10 predicted proteins | sample RVTome_12_FD_203789 | JGI IMG/M metagenome (GOLD analysis project Ga0326597, IMG submission 203789) | Soil microbial communities from uranium-contaminated site in the Upper Colorado River Basin, Wyoming, United States - RVT100D185 | ecosystem: Environmental > Terrestrial > Soil > Contaminated >... | reverse complement strand
TGATCGGCGCAAGCGCCGATCCTTCACGCGCCGGAGGCCAAACGGTCCACGCGCTCGCGAGCCGCGGCTTTCGCGGCGAGGTATTTCCGGTTAATCCCAAATACACTGAGATCGGAGGATATGCCTGCTACGCCTCCGTGGAACGGATCGACCGCACATGTGACGTGGCAGTAATTGCGCTGCCTGCGGCCCAAGTTCCCGCCACGATCGCGCAGTGCGCTGAACGCGGGATTCCTTATGCGGTAGTTCTGGGCGGAGGATTTCGCGAGACCGGAGCCGAAGGCGAGGCGCGAGAGCGTGCAATGCTCGCAGCCGCCCGCCAGCATGGGATACGCCTCATAGGTCCAAACTGCCTCGGCCTGGTGAACGTCCATAAACGCGTCTTTGCGGCATTTGGCAGCCTCACGCGCGAGCCGGAACTGCGTCCTGGCGCAGTCTCCGCGGTAATTCAAAGCGGCGGCTTCGGCAACAGTCTGGTCATACGCTGCGGCCTAGCCGGCGTCGGTTTCCGGTACGTGGTCGCAAGCGGCAACGAAGCAGACATTACGGCACCTGAGCTGATTGACGCCTACGTCGAAGATCCAGAAACCCGCGCCATCCTTCTTTACCTCGAGGGTTTGCGTGACGGGAGGGCCTTCATAGCGGCCGCACGGCGCGCACTCGCCGCTGGCAAACCGATCATCGCGTGGAAAGCCGGAAACAGCAGACAGGGCGCGCGGGCTGCGGCCTCCCATACCGCAAATCTCACCGGAAGCCACGATGTGTTTCGCGCCGCATTCCGGCAATGCGGCGTCATCGAGGTACACGATGTCGATGAGGCGGCGGACTTCGCGCTGTGCTTGCTCGCCGGTCGCCTACCCGCGGGTCGTAATGTTGCAGTGATGGGTGGTTCGGGTGGTTCCGCGGTAGTGTTTTCCGACACCGCGGACGCTGTAGGCCTCACGCTCGCGCCGCCCACCGAGGCCACGATGAAGGTCCTGCGCGAGTGTCTGCCCGACATCGCATCCCTGGAAAATCCAATAGACTATGCGGCGGGTTTCCCGCGCCCCGGCGATGAACTGAAGTTACAGCGCACACTCGAGGCAGTGCTCGCGGACCCGAACATCCACCAGCTCGGTCTGCTCTATGCCACCGTTATCGGGGACACACTCACGCTCGCCAGCAAGATGCTCGCACAGGCAGCGGCTAACAGCACCAAGCCTGTGCTCGCGTTCTCCGTGATGCCTGCTGAGATTGCCGGCGAAGGACGTTCTATCCTAGACGGCGCCAGGATTCCCGTGCTGCCCTCGCCGGCACGCGTCGCGCGTGCGATGGGCATGCTCGCCGATTACGCCCAGGCGTTAGAGCGGCGCGAGCCCACGGACGAAATTCCCGCCCCGCCGGACCTGCCAACGCTCAGGCTCCCCGACGGCGCCGTATCGCTGGACGAACGTGAGAGCAAGGCCCTGGTGTCTTTGTTCGGTGTCCCAGTGACTCGCGATGTGCTGTTGCCGCCTGACCGACTTACCGGCGCTGTCGTGGGCTTGCACTTCCCGGTTGCAGCGAAAGTGCTATCGCGCGATATCGCTCACAAGAGCGAGATTGGGGGCGTTCGGCTCGGAATCGTCGACGCAAGTGCGCTCAGCGCGGCGGCCGCCGAAGTGATCGCGAATGCACGCCAAGGGCGCCCGGATGCGCGCATCTCTGGCGTGCTTGCCTGCGAGATGGTGTCTGGCGGCATTGAGACCATTGTCGGTGTGGTCAACGATCCCGCATTCGGCCCGGTGGTCGCCCTCGGCCTAGGAGGTGTGTTTGCGGAAACACTGCATGACGTGAGCTTTCGCGTGGCGCCATTCGGGCTAGAGAGCGCACTTGCGATGATCGATGAACTGCGTTCGCGCGAGCTATTCTCAGGAGTGCGCGGGCGAAGCGCGAGCGATGTCGATGCGCTCGCCCAGGCCCTTGCACGGGTATCGATGATGGCGTGGATGTTGCGCGAGCGTGTAGCCGAGATCGACATCAACCCCTTGCTCGTGCTTGCGCAGGGCCAAGGCGTCATCGCTGCCGACGCACTGATCGTATTACGCTAGCCCGCCAGATCGATGCCAAGCATCAGGTAGGACAGGCTCTTGCCGTGCGCGTCTTGCGCGAGCGAGATGGTGACACCGCCGCCCAGAGCATTCTCGATGACGAAATTGAGCGCCTGCAACTTCGGTAACTCGTAACGCGTCACCGGTCCCTTGGCGACGTGAGCGTACGCCGCCATCACGCGCTCGACGCTAAGCTGCTCGCGCAGGGTCCGCCACGCCGCATCGTTATACGCGACCACCGAAACATTGGACGTATTGCCCTTGTCGCCGGCGCGCGCATGGCCGAGTTCATAGACCTTGCGGCTCATAGCCGGCCCTCCACGACGATCTGGGTATTGACTCGCTCGCGTGGCAACAGCAGTGATTTGACTCCCAGCACCTCGCGCAGCGCGTTGCTGCCGCCCCCGCCGCCCGCCGGGCCGTTCACGTGCAGGGTACGCACTTCGAGTCCCACGGTCGACGTGCGCGGACGTGCCTTGGGGCCGACGACCCGCACCCGGTCCTTGCTCACCTAATCCGAGTGCATGCGCCTCGCGCCGCACAGCTTTGGCTGCACCGAGTGGGTTGGCAGCACCCATGTTCGTGACGATCCGGATGGCGTTGCGCACGCACGCCGGCAGCACCGCTTGAAAGCGCTCCGCCAGGTACGGCGTATAACCCTTCTCGGGATCGTTTAACCGGCTCAGATTTTCGCGAGCGATCGTACGCTCTGCCAGACACTCGAACGCGAGGTAGTCAACGTCGCCTTTCTCAGCCATCTCTTGCGCGGGATCGATGCGATCATCCGAAAAACCCGCGCCGCACCCTACGCGTATCGTCGTCCCCATTCCTCAGTCCTGCCTGAGCACGGGCATCGGGCGCTCGCTCAGCAACGCAAGCCAACCGCGCACAATGCGATAAAGGACCCAAACTCCGTCAAGGACCGCCACGGCCCACGCTAGTGGTATCCCGAAGAAGGTAAGGGCCAGAGCCAAAGCAACCACGGCCCAGAGCAAGGCAAACCAGAACGTGCGGATCTGCCAGCGGAAATGCGACTCGAGAAATGTCCCGCGCACGTCGCTGCGTTTAACGTAATTCAGGATCACGGCGATGATGGACGGCCAACCCGAAAGAAATGCCGTGACCACAAACGCTGCGCCAATGACCCCGGTGATCGCACTGAAGGCATGCAAGCCGTAGATCACATGAGTCAGCGTGACTAGCCCGCCACTAGGCGCCACGGATCCTGTACGGGCGTCGAAATCGGTCAAGAGAATGGCTCCTTTTGTTAACGCACGGATTATTGCCGTCCGCACCGGGAGATGACAAGCATAAGCATACGTACAACCGCCCGGGGATCGTCCACACCGTCAGGATAGAATCAGAGCATTCGGCATCCGACAGACACATGACTCTCGTTCATAGCGAGTTCGCACCGCAAGTCCTGGCCAACAAGCTGCAGGATACACGGACGCGCCTCAAGGGGTTATGCCAAACGCTGGCTCCTGAGGATTGGATGGGACCCTACGAAACAACGATTAACCCTCCACTTTGGGAATTTGGCCACATCGTGTGGTTCCAGGAGCACTGGTGTCTGCGGCTGAAACCCGGTACCGATCCTGCAGCCTCTCCTTTGCTCGAACCCTTACTGCCCGCGCGCCGGCCATGGGCCGACTGGCTATATAACTCATCGCGCATCCCGCACGCGGCGCGTTGGCGCGCACCGTTGCCGACCCCGCAGGAAACCATTGCGTATGGCGATCAGGTGCTTGCCGATGTCAGCGAAAAGTTGGGAACGGGTTCATTTGACGACAGCTTTCGGTACTACGCGGAACTTTGCCTGTATCACGAGTTAATGCACACCGAGGCCTGGTGGATGATGTGGCAGGAGCGCGGGCTTTCACCTCCGGCGGTACCGACACTGCCTAGCTTAGACGCTGCTCCATCACTGGCAGTGCCGCATGGGCGTGTCACCCTCGGCTCGACGGACGACGCCGGCTTCGTCTTCGACAACGAAAAGTGGGCGCATGAGGTCAGGATCGATGCGTTCGCGATCGACGTGCATCCGGTGACCTGTGGCGCGTTCGCCGAATTCGTCGCCGACGGCGGTTACACCCATCCGTCGCTTTGGAGTACAGCAGGCCGAGCCTGGCTCGCCAAAAGCAGGGCGCGCAATCCGCTCTATTGGCGGCAGACGGGGAATGCCTGGCAGGTGCGCCGCTTTGATCGCTGGATCGATCTCGCACCCTGTGAACCGGTCATTCATGTCAGCCAGTTCGAAGCCGAGGCTTATTGCGCGTGGCGCGGACGAACATTACCGAGTACCGCACAATGGCTACGCGCGTACGACCAACCGGGATTCAAGCTCGGCCGCTGCTGGGAATGGACGTGCGACATGTTCGACCCCTATGCCGGATTCTCACCTGATCCGTACACGGACTATTCCGTGCCCTGGTTCCACACGCACGCCGAAGTGCGCGGCGCTGGCAGCTGGGTGACGGACTCGGCGCTCGCCCGGCCGACTTACCGCAACTTCTTTAATCCGGAACGGCGCGATCCTTTCATCGGCTTTCGTACGCTGTGCAGCGCAGACGATTGACCCAGCCGTTAATCACTGCGCGTCTGCTTACCACAAGCGTGATCACCGCGCTTCCCGCTGTCGAATCATGTTAGATTCCTCGCTCCTACTTGATCCTGGGGAAAGCCGCATATGGAGCGCGCGCTGCGACTCGGCTGTACCGAGCAGCAATTGCTCGAGGCACTTGAGACCGCACTGACACCGGTGGGCTCCCCGCCGTTCCGTCAGGCCGTCAATATTCTCAGGCAGGTCACCAGCTGGACGCATGCGAGCGCGCGTAAGAAGACGGCGAAGAAGAAATCCAACGCAGCGAAATGAAACTCGACGCACAAGCGCTGGCACACATTGGTGGCCTCACGCTCGAACACTACGAGCAGCGCGCAACCGACTTTTGGGTTGGCACCCGCGACCATGACGTCAGCCAGAACATCGATACGTTGCTCCATTACATTGCGGCAGAACCTCCCTTCACCATTCTCGATTTTGGCTGCGGGCCCGGACGCGACCTGAAGGAGTTCACAGCGCGCGGTCACGTTGCAATTGGGCTCGAAGGCGCGAACAACTTCGTGGAGATGGCGCGAGCTTACAGCGGCTGCGAAGTGTGGCAGCAGAATTTTCTTGCCCTGTGCTTACCCGTTGCTCGATTCGACGGCATATTCGCAAATGCCGCGCTGTTCCACGTCCCGAGGCAGGAGCTGCCGCGCGTGCTGCGGGAATTAAACGCTACGCTCAAACCCGGAGGTACGTTCTTTGCCTCCAATCCGCGTGGACGCGATGAGGAAGGCTGGAGCGCGGGCCGCTACGGCGCCTATCATTCGCCCGAAACTTGGCGAGGCTTCGTCACCGCGGCGGGGTTCGTCGAATTGACCCATTATTACCGCCCCGCGGGTCTGCCGCGAAGTCAGCAACCCTGGCTTGCGACTGTGTGGCGCAAGCCGGCGCGGACCACCGGTTAGAAACAGATATTTCGAACGAAGGTCTGGGTGCTCTCGACCTGAAGACGCCCGATACGATATCGCGTTCCCCGCTACGAGGCACGCTTGCGAACGTATTTGCGAAACTCCGGCGCGCGTTTTTCACGGAAAGCGCGCCCGCCTTCTTGTGACTCCTCGGTTGCGTAGTAGAGCGCAAGCGCTTCGAAACCAAGGCTGCCGATCGCGCGAATATTCTCCGAATCAGCATTGAACGAACGTTTGGCAATGGCGATCGCGGTCGGGCTCTTATCGAGAATCTCCTGACACCAGCGCTCGACTTCGGCATCAAGTTGGTCGTGCGGCACGACAGCGTTCACGAGCCCCATCTCATATGCCTGCTGGGCCGTGTAGCGCCGGCACATATACCAAATTTCGCGTGCTCGTTTTTCGCCGACGATGCGTGCGAGGTACGCGGTACCAAAACCTGGGTCGACCGAACCAACCTTGGGGCCAACCTGACCGAAAATCGCCTGCTCGGAGGCAATGGTGAAATCGCATAAGGTTGCAAGCACGTTGCCGCCGCCGATGGCGTAACCCTGCACCCGGGCAATAACCGGCTTCGGTATGTCGCGGATCGCGCTTTGCAGCTCTTCGATTGGAAGCCCCGCCGTGCCGCGGCCGTCATATCCCGCATCGCCGTGCGCCGATTGATCGCCACCGGTGCAGAACGCTTTTTCGCCGACACCACCGAGCACGACAACACCGATCTCACGGTTCCAGCCAGCACGCTTCACGGCTTCGATCAGATCTTCGACGGTCTGCGCTCGAAACGCGTTGTAGACCTTCGGCCGGTTGATCGTGATGCGCGCCACGCCATCGCGCTCCTCGTAGATTATGTCCTCAAACTTGGTCATCGCATCGTCCTTGATCTGCTGTTAACTCTTCCCAGCCATCATGCGCACCGCTTTGTAACTGATGACCTTCTCGCCATGGTGATTGACGACGTCATTCATCGAAGTCACGACCGCACGGTTACCCTTGGAGGTCGGCTTGATTGCGAGAATTTCGACCTCGCCGTGAATCGTGTCGCCGACCATCACCGGTTTAAGTACCTTCTTTTCCAGTTCGAGCAAGGCGAGTCCCGTACCCTGAAAAAAGCTCTGGCATTGCAAACCCTCGATCAATGTGTAGGAGAGCGCCGCCGGCACGAAACGACCCTTGATCGTCCCAGCCTCGAAGGTCGCGTCGATGAATATTGTCTCGAGCATACCGGTCACACTGATGAAGTTAATTAGATCGGTCTCGGTAATAGTGCGGTTAATCGTGCGGTAGCGTTCGCCGACCTTGATGTCCTGCCAGTGGTAACCCCATCCGACGAGTTTCATGCGCCCCCTAGAATTTGTATGCTGCGTGCCGCACATCCTTGCCCGGCGCGACATTCGCACGCCGCTGCGCCGGCGTTTGTATGACCGGCGCCAGCGCTACTGCGTCACAAGCACGCTGTCGCTGCTCAACGTCAACACTGCCATAGCGCGTCGAGCGTTGCAGCGGGGTTCGCCCAGCTGAGCGAATCAGGTCTTCCATCGCGCGTGGCGGCAGCTCCTGACCGTGCTGTGTTCCAGCGGCTCGCGAGATGCTCTCGTTCATCAATGTACCACCGAGATCGTTCACGCCCGCGGCTAGGCACGCACGCGAGCCCTCCGGACCCATCTTCACCCACGAGACTTGAATATTGGTGATGAGCGGATGAAGCGCCAGACGTGCCACCGCATGCATCAACACGGCCTCTCGAAAGGTTGGCCCCGCTCGCGCTATGCCTTTGCGGAAGATCGGCGCCTCCATCGCGACAAAAGGCAGCGGCACGAACTCGGTGAATCCGCCGGTGCGAACTTGCGCATCGCGAATATGCAGCAAATGTCGCGCCCAGTGAATCGGCCGATCGACATGGCCGAACATGATCGTCGCCGTAGTGGGCAATCCGCAGCGGTGCGCGCTTTCCACCACTTCGAGCCATTGCGCGGTTGTGAGCTTATCCGGACACAGTACGGCGCGCACCTCGTCATCCAGGATCTCGGCAGCGGTACCCGGCAATGAACCGAGACCGGCAGTCGCAAGTTCACTCAAGAAAGCGCTCACCTCGATCCCGAGCGTATGCGCCCCTTGCCACACTTCCAGCGGAGAGAAAGCATGCACGTGCATCTGCGGCACCGCCTGCTTCACCGCCTGCAGCAGCGTGAGATAGGTCTCACCAGTGTAATCCGGGTGAATGCCGCCTTGCATGCAGACCTCAGTCGCACCCCTGTCCCACGCTTCACGCACGCGCCGAATAATTTCATCGAGCCCGAGATCGTACGCCGGGCCGCGCAAGCCGCGCGCGTACGTGCCCTTGGAAAACGCGCAGAAGTGGCAGCGATACTGGCAGACATTGGTGTAGTTGATGTTGCGATTGACGACATAGGTAACAGTATCGCCAACCGTCTCGCGACGAAGCTGATCGGCCGTCTCGCATACCAGTTCGAACTCGTCGCCGCGGGCCGCAAACAAGCGGACAATCGCGGCCTCGTCCAGACGCGCACCGCGGCGTGCGTCATCGAGGAGTTGACCGATCGAGCTGCTCCTCCGACTGGTATGGGCCACCCCGCGTGGCGGCGGCATCGATGCTACGCCCGGTTGCCAGGCATCCTCACGCGCATAACCCTCGGCATCGATCGCAGCAAGCACCCGCGGTCGCAAGACCGGATCGAGCCAGCGCTGCGGATGCAAAGCGTATTTCGGATAAATCGCGAGACGCTCCAGCAGGTCAGCACCCGCTTGCGCAGTATCGCGCCTCAGAGCATCGATCGCTGGCCAGGGAGCCTCGGGATTGACGTGATCGGGGGTAACTGGCGAGATCCCACCCCAGTCGTTGATTCCAGCCTGAATCAGTTTGCGATGCTCGGGAACCGACAGATTGGGCGGCGCCTGGATGTTCATCGACGCGCCAAGCAGCAAGCGCGCCACGGCAATTGTCCAGAGCAGCTCATCGAGAGCCGGCTCCTGGGCTCCTGCCATCTTGGTCCCAGGCTTTGCGCGGAAATTCTGGATGATGACTTCCTGAATATGCCCGTAACGTTCGTGCAGCGCATGGATCTTCAATAGTGCATCGATACGCTCGTCGCGGGTTTCACCGATGCCGATCAATATCCCGGTTGTGAACGGCACTGCGAGTTCGCCGGCAATCCGGATCGTCTCCAGCCGAACCGCCGGCCGTTTGTCCGGTGATCCGAAATGCACGGCACCGTGTTCGCACAGGCGTTCCGATGCCGATTCCAGCATCAACCCCTGCGACACCGAAACCCGGCGCAGCCGCGTAATGTCCTCGTGCGTCAGGACCCCCGGGTTCACGTGCGGCAACAGCCCGGTCTCGCGCAGCACGAGATCGCACATCGCTTCAAGATAGGCGATCGTCGATGCATAGCCCAGCTCAGCAAGGACTTTGCGTGCGGTGGGATAACGCAGTTCTGGTTTGTCCCCGAGCGTGAACAGCGCCTCACGACAGCCGGCGGTGACGCCCGCGCGCGCAACAGCCAGAACTTCATCGGGTGTTAGATAAGCCGCGCCAAGCTGCTTAGGGGTGGTCGCGAATGTGCAGTAATGACAGACATCGCGACACAGGCGAGTCAGCGGAATGAAAACCTTGCGCGAATAGGATACGCGGCTGCCGTGCCCAGATAGCGTAAGGGCGCGCGCTTGTTCGAGCAGCGTATCGATTGGCAACGTTAATAGTTCAGCGTTCATGCGGAAATCATCGATTCAACAGGTCTTGAGCCGTTCATGCGTGTAATTTGCACCGTAATAACCATCGAGCCGACGGTTGACGAAGAGCGCATCCCCAACCCAGACCGAATCGATCAACGGACACGACTCCGCCACGTCCGCCATGCGCAGCAGATCGCGTGGCGTACTAAGACCTAGCAGCACGCCGCGATTGGATAGGGTGATACCGAAGCGCAATGGACTTGTCACCGGCGTAAGTCTGAGACGATTTTCGTTGGCGGCTAGTTGCCCGGGCATTATATTCGAGGCTGGCTGGCGGCAGCGGTAAATAAGTGCTGGCCGATCACAACGTGTGTTCAAGGACGCTTAACCCATGAAAACCATACTCATGACCGGCGCCGCGGGACGAATAGGCAGTTTTTTGCGCGCCGAACTCGCCGGCAAGTATCGGCTGCGTCTTTCCGACTTGGAGCCAATCCGGAATCTGCGCGCGGGCGAGACCGGCGTGCGCGCCGATATCGCGAAGCTCTCCGACATGCTGCGCGCAACCAAGGGAGTCGACGCGGTAGTGCATTTCGGCGGCCAGTCCGGCGAGCACGATTGGGAACACATCCTCAAGGCCAATATCATCGGTTTTCACAACACGCTGGAAGCCGCGCGCCGTAACGGCGTCAAGCGCTTCCTGGTGGCAACCTCGAATCATGCGGTGGGTTTTTATCGCTGTGATCAGACCATCGACCATCGCGTCTACCCCAAGCCCGATAGCCGCTACGGCGTGTCGAAAGTGTTCAACGAAGCGCTAGCCAGCCTATACGCCGACCGCTATGGCATGCAGATGTTCTGCATGCGCATCGGCAATGTCAATCACGCGCCGATCGACCGCCGCCGTCTAGCCCTTTGGATTAGCGCGCGCGACATGGCGCAGCTCGTCACGATCGGAATCGAGCAACCGGATTTGCACTTCGAGGTCGTATACGGGGTATCCGATAATGTGCGCAGCTGGTACGACAACAGCAATGCGTATCGCCTGGGCTATCGTCCTCAGGATCGCAGCGAGCGTTATGCTAAACAGATCCTGAAGCGCGATGGCCCACCGGGAACCGCGCCTGAGGACATCTATCAGGGCGGCGGGCACTGCTTCTCGGAAGGAGGGACCCGCAGCGCCCTCGCGCCGGCACCGGCACACAAACGCGCCAGGGGTGCCCGGTAAACGTCTGGAAACGTCGTTCCCGCCGGTCGGAGCGCCACGCATCCAAAGTGCGCAACAGCGTGGTTTTCCAGCCCGTATTCGCGGAACTGGATCTAACACTGCGCGCTCGATTTCCTAACCGGAAGCGCCCCCGCAACAGCCGCGGAAGACCGGTGGGGCTACCTATGATCCTTTGTCGAGCAAGTGGCGTTTTTCTTTGACTTCGGTCCACTCGTCGGCATCGGGAGGACCATCCTTCTTCTC
>Ga0326597_10013472_pt1 | contig 10750 bp, 18 predicted proteins | sample RVTome_12_FD_203789 | JGI IMG/M metagenome (GOLD analysis project Ga0326597, IMG submission 203789) | Soil microbial communities from uranium-contaminated site in the Upper Colorado River Basin, Wyoming, United States - RVT100D185 | ecosystem: Environmental > Terrestrial > Soil > Contaminated >... | reverse complement strand
AACGGGGACATCGCCTCCCAGAGGGAGAAGGACACCACATGTGGCTCCGCGCGCTCCGTCGTCGGGTGCCAGTGCCCATCGACCCCGCTGGCTACGCGTTCGGCCTCGTCGAGGCCATAGTCGCAACTAGGGCAGTGAATCCGCGCCGTCGTCGGGTCGCCGCGCTCCCACCGCACATCGCGCCAGTGGAAGGCGAAGAACGCCCCACAACCCGGACAGGGGACCTCGAACTCACGTTGATCACCGCGCTGGAACCAGGCATCAATCGGCGCGCCCGTGAGCGTCGGCGTCGAGACAAGCACCACGCGCCGCCGGCGGCCCCAGGCCGCCGTCCGCTTCATCACGACTTCAAGGGTCGCCCCCTCGCCGGGCAATTCGAGCGGATAGCGGTCAATCTCATCGAGGAGGAGGAGCCGAACCGTCCGCGCCGCGAGCGAGGCCGCGGAGTTCGCGCCGGCGATCGCCAGGGCCCCACCCCGATACGTCTTCTGGAGGATGGTGTTGGAGGACTGCTTCGCGCGCTTCGTCGCGAACAGCTCTTTGAGCGCCGGACTCGCGGCGATCATTGGGTCGAGCCGATTCTTGCTGAAGTCCTCCGCCATCGGCTGGACGGTCGGCTGCACGGCGAGGATCGAGCAGGGGTCGTGCTTGACGTGGTAGGCGATCAGCGCGAGAAGCATCGACGTCTTGCCGACCTGGGCGCTTGAGCGGACCACCACGATCTCGACACCAGGTTCATGGAAGGCATCCAAGATGCCGCGCTGGTATTCGGCGAAGTCTGTCCGCCAGTGTGTGCCCGCATGCGGTCCCGACGTCACGATCAGCTCGCGGTCAGCGAACTCGGACACCTTGAGCCTCGGCGGCGGACGCCAGCGCGAGCGGACACGCTGGAGCAACTCCTCGGCCGGTGTGGGGATCGCTGTGGTCGCGCTCATGCCGCGGTCCTTGTCTTGCGCCGGCGCCGCTTCAACGGCTGGTCCGTGGCTGGTCCCTCGGCGAGCTCGGCGAGAACCTCCTCGACCATCTGGCGAATCAGGTCTTCCGCGCCGGCGACACCCCGGCGAGTGGCCGCGCGCGCCAAGCGGTCAGCGTAGGCGTGAGGCAGACTGAGCAGCTTCGCGCGGGCCGCCATGAGCTCGGCTGTCCAGAGTCGCTCGACCTCGTCGGCCGGCAACAAGATCTTCGCCCTCGACGCGTAGGCCTGCTCGGCGAGCATCGCCTGGGCTCGCTCTTTCCGCGCGCGCTCGCGGACCAGGTCGACCGGGCCCTCGTCCGCCGCCGCCGTCTCGCGGGCGTCACGCCACGCGCGGCAGGCGGCCTCGTCGTAGAGGGAGGGCTTCCCCCGTCGCCCACGCCGGGCGACGGGCAGGCCCTCCTGCTCCCACTTCGTCACCGTCATCGGATGCACGGTGAACCGCGCAGCGAGTTCGCGCCGTGTCAACCATGCAACGCCCGATGTGCTCTTCGATGCACTAGGCATTAACCCTTAATGGCTTCGTAAAAACTGCACAGATTGTGCGCCGCGCGTGCCCGCTGGGAGCGACAACCGCGGAGAACCTAACCGTACCCCCCGTCCGCGCCCCACGATTCGCCGGTGAACATCTGAAGAAACTGTGCGCCGTCGCGCACCCGCTGCGCTCGGGATCGCCCAGGGTCCCCGGTGATCGTCGCGGTCCCCAAGCTCTTGCTGTCAGAACGGAATGTCATCGGCCGTCAGCTCGCCGCGAGACTCGAACGCGTCCGGCGTAGGCTCGGGTTCGCGCGGTCGCGGCGCCGCCGCGCCAGCCGGCGCCTCGACGCGGATCGCAGGCACCGTCCGCCCCTGGAAGAGCACGGGCACGGGGCGCAGTGTGATCCGCGCGCCAGGCCAGCGGTCCGTGTCGTCGCTCCCGGTAATCTCCGCGATGGACGTCGCGTTCGTGCGGTTGAGGGCGAGCGCCTTCTTCGCGCCTTTGAAGTGGACGACGAGCTTGCGGTCGTCGCCGATCTGTTCGACCGTGACGGACGCAATCCGCACAGTCACCGCTCGCTGCAGGTCGGTGCCCCGAAGGAACTTGCTCTGGTAGACGTCGCTGACTTTCATACTCGCACCGCCTCTCCGGGCTGTTGGGCCGCGACCTCGGCCTCGAGTAGCCGGACATACGCCTCGCTCACGGACCGCCGATGCCGGCGACCGTCTCGATCTCAGCCCTTCGCCTCTGTCTGCTTCGGGAACTTGGCCTCAGCTTCGGCCTCGATCGGCTTCGGCTTGATGCCGAGGGCCGTCGCGATCTTCACGAGGTCCGACGTCTGCCAGGACCCGACGCAGGACACGGCTTCACGCACGAGCGCACCAGGCAGCGTACGCAGCGTCAACGGCTTCTTCATCCTGAACACGTACGCCCGAGCGATCCCGAGCACGCGGCCGTCGAGCTTCGTCAGCGTGTCGGCCTTCGCCTCGATCGTGGTGGCCAGCGCATCGCCGAACGCTTGGCGGATGTGCCGCTGCCGCTCTTCCTCCCGGTGCCGCGCCTGTCGTCGCTGTTCGGCCGCCTGGTCGGCCGCCGCACGCGAGCCGCTCCGCCCGGTTGTCCCCTTCTTCGACGCCGGGCGATGCACCGGACAGTCCTTCGTCGCGCAGACCTCGAGGATGCGCGTCGGGCCCCCGTGGACCACAATCCCTCGCTCGACGTTCGCGCAGGGCTTCACGACGCGGCCGGTGTAGGACTTGCTCCCGATCTCGACCCACCGGCCGTGCGGCAGCGCGCCGTGGTTCTTGGTGCCGAGCTGCGCGCCGGGCATGTGCGACTCTGACAGTTCGAGGAGCCGGGACGGACCGTCCCCACTCGTCAGCGCCGACGCCAGCTCGGGGAAGTACTGCGGGGTGTCCGGGCTCTTCACGTCGAGCCGGTCGTGACGGGCGATCCACTCGTCGAGCTTTGAGACGGGCTGGACGTCGCGCTTGCCGGGCCCCTGGTCGTCGGCTGAGCGATCGGCCGCCCCGAAGAGCGGGTAGAAGCAGGCGTCCTTGAGGGCCGCGGCCTGCTGGTCCTTGGCGAGTCGCGCCAGGCGCTCCGCGTGCGCCGCCGTCAGCTCGTCGGCCTCGAAGGCCTTGCGCGCGGCCGGGACCAGCTCGCGCAGCTTCAACCGGCGGTAGATGTAGCTGGCCGACTTCCCGGTCTTGGCCGCGATCGCCTCGACCGTGTAGGCCTGATCGAGCTTCATCAGCGTCGCGTACCCGTCGGCCTCCTCGAGCGGGTGCACGTCCTCGCGCTGGGTGTTCTCGATCACCATCAGCTCGAGCACGCCGGCGTCGTCGAGCTCGCGCACGATGGTCGGGACGGTGATCAACCCCGCGATCTTCGCCGCCCGGAAGCGCCGCGCGCCGGCGATGATTTCGTAGAACGGCGCGTGGTCCGTGCCTCGGAGCCGCGCGACGAGCGGCTCGACGATGCCGGCTTTACGGATGCTCGCGGCAAGCTCCTCGAGCGTGCCCGCATCGAAGGTGCGCCGGGGGTTGAGCGGCGATTCCCGGAGGTCGCCGACATTGACGAGCACGTAGCGGTGCGCGGTAGAGAACCGCGCGGCATCGACGGTGAGACTCGAGTTGGGCGTGTGCATCATGTGATCCCTTTGGGCCTGTGCGGGCAGCCCGCGGCGCGGTTTACGACGCTTTCCGTTTGACGGGCGCCGGTGGCAGGGCCCGCCGCTCCACCTCGTCCTCACCGTCGACCGGGAGGAAGTTCGTGCTCTTCAGCGCGCCCGTGGCCTTCACGAAGGCGACCTCAACCTTGGCGGACTCCACCACGACCTTCGCCACCTCCGCGATCGTCCGCGCGCGGTCGAGGTCCATCGGCTTCTCCTCATCCTGGAGCCGCTCGAGCGTCTCGAACAGATGATCCCGGAGGTCCTGAATCTTGTTTCGCGCCATGGGTGGCCTTTCGTCGGAGTCGCCGGTTCAGCGCCCCGAGCAGTTGGATGGTGTGTGTGAGCGTCGGCGGCAGGGTGTGCACGCTGTTCCGGGCCATCAGCTCGCGCCGGGTGATGCACGCCAGATTCGCCAGTTGCACGTCGCTCCGATCGCCGTTGCGAAACACCAGCGCGTGCCCGGGCGGCACTGGTCCGTGCGCGCGCTGCCAGATCAGGTGGTGTTCGAGCTTCCAGTTCACGGTGTACGGCACGTTGGGGACATCGGAGACTTTCCGGTAGACGTAGCCGTCGACCAGGCGCGTGCGGCCGACCGGCATGTAGTGCGCCGCCGCCTGACCGGAGCGCTGCCCGGGCTTGAACTGCGTCTCCCGCATCCGGCCGGCGCTCCAGCCCGGCCGGCGGAGCCCCTTGTTCGCCGGCACATGGCCTGCTGGAAATCGGGTGCGCCACCCGACCTGGTCCCCCCGGCGCAGCCGACACGCCGCCGGACTCGCCAGATAGGCCGGCGTCTTTGCGACGCCCAGCGTCCGCGCCCGCTGGTAGACGGCGCCGAGGCTACACCGGAGGTCCCGCGCGACCCTGCCCGTGCGTTCGTGTGGATAGCGGCGCCGCACCTGCTCGTCGTCTCGGCGGCTCCACAGCCGCTTGCCCGCGCGGAAGCGATCGTTGGTCCCGCGGGTCGTCATGAGGCGCGCTCCTTGGCCTCGTCCCTGGACAGTCGGGTGAGGTGCGCCTCCCAGCTCGCGCGGCGCTCGCGGCGCGAGAGGCGGACCGGCCGCAGCACCTCGACGATCTCGTGCCCGTGCGCCGCCATGATCTTGCGCTTGAGTCGATACTCCTTGCTCTTCCGGGTCGGGGGCGATTTCGTGTCTTCGATCACCTGGGGCGCCGTGGGAAGCCCAGCGGCCACGCGGGTGTAGACGAAGTCGGCGACGTAGGTGCCCACGGGACTCCCGTGCACGGTGAGCACGAAGGGCACGTGACAGGCCAGACCGATGATCTCGCCGGCGACCTCGCGGAGGCGGAGCGCCTGGTAGTGCTCGGCTTCCCACTTCGAGTCGAAGCGGATCCCGTCGACGACGGTCGGCACGTTGCCGTACTTCCGGCGCGCCGCCGCGTAGCCACCCGGGCTGGGGTTGCGGATCCGGGGCATCAGCGCCGCACCTCGGGCAGGCCCGCGAGGCTCGAGCCCAGCCCCGTGCTCGCGCTGAGCGAGCGGACCTCGCCGGCGCGCTCCTTGGTCCCGCTCCAGACGACATCCTGGCCCTCGCCGCGGTCGCGGCGGCGTGGCGGCGCCACGAGCGACCAGCGCGCCGTCTTGGTCTGGCCCTGGAGCTGCACGCGCTTCTGCTCGCGCAGTTCCGCGAGCAGGTTGATCACCAGGGGGCGCGTCAGGCACAGCGCCGCGGCGAGCTGGCGCGCCGAGGCCGGGCCCTGCGCGAGCTGGGCCATGACGGCGTCGAGCCGCACCCAGTGATCCGCGGCGCGGCTGAGTGCCGGCGTGGGGGTTCGCGTCACCCCCGCCGTGGGCGCGGGCGGAGCCGCGGAGATGGGCGCGGGGGCGAACCCGACGGGACTGGTCGCACCTGTGGGCGGGGCCAGGGGTTTGGGGACACGGCGCGTCACGTCACGCGCGGCCACGGCCGGGCCGGGCCCGGTGGCGCCGCACGCGCCGGCGAGCGCCTGCACGTCGAGCTCGCGCAGGTGGCGCAGCGCCGCGATCGTTTCCTCGAGCGTGCCGTAGGCCTCCAGAAGCCGGGCGCGGCGGTCCTGGAGGGCGGTGACGAGCTCGGTCAGGAGCGGCGCGGGCAGGTCGAGGAGCTGGTGCAGGGTGGGCACGGTTAGTCGTCCTTCCCCGCCGCGGCAGCCCGGCCGTCGAACGGCACGTCCGTCGCGATGGCGTCGAGCCGCGTGAGCGACCGCGGCGGGGCGACCCGGTCGGCACGGTCGCGGCGCCGCCGCATGGTCAGGTCCCACGTGCCGGGCGGATCGACGGGCGCGTCGGGTGGCGCCGCCTGGGCGTCGATCCACCCCGACTGCCCCACGGGCTCGCCGGCGTGGTCGGGACAGCGCAGGCGCCGGGAGAGGCCCGCCGGGCTCTCGAGCACGAGCGCCGCCGTGGAGGCGGGGATGAGGCGGCCGCAGTAGCCGCAGGTCTCGTCGGTCGTGACGGTGGTCCAGGCCCTCATGCGCGCACCGCCCGGGGCTGGATCCGGTGGAGCATCACGCGGAGCGCCGTCTTGCCGACGCAGGTCTCGCGATCGGGGCAAAGCGGGTTGTGGGAACAGCCCCGGGCGACGTGGTGGTAGATCCGCTCCGCCTCGGCGTAGTCGGCCGCGGTGGGGGTGGCGGGGCGCCGGATCCCGAGTTCGGTCTTGAGTTGCGCCTCACACCAGTCAAGGACCTGGAACGGCTCCTGGCTCGCGTCCAGCGCGGCGTCCCAGCGCGGGTAGGCCTCACCGACCAGGTCGACCTCGACGCCGCCGCACATCCGCGCGAGGTGGGCGTGTTGCCGGATCGTGAGCACCAGCCGCCGCCCCGTGAACACGCACCCCTCGCGCGCGCGCGGCGCTCGCTCTTGGGGTTTCGGGATCGGGACCGGGTCCGGGAACGGGGGCAGCGTTACAATGGGTGTTACAGGCAGCGTTACAGGCGGCGTTACACCATCACCTGTAACGCCGTTACACAGTGGGTGACCGCTTGCCCCGGCCTGATCGGCGGCGAGCCGCGCCCGGAATTGCTGGATCCGGGTCAGGCCCTTCGCCCGGCGCGCCTCAAGCTGGGTGCGGCTCGGCTGATAGTCGTGATGGTCGTGGAGGCGGTACCCGGAGCCGTCCTCGAGGCGCTCGAGGAGGCCCGCTCGTGTCTTTCCCGCGATAGTCACCGGCTCGGCCATCGCCTCGGCGACCTGGAGGGGCGCCCGGTCGTACAGGGTCATGCCCCGCAGGATCGACGCGGGGATGACGCCGTCCGTCTCCTGGCGGGCCACCCAGCACGAGCACGCCAGCCAGACCGCCAGGACGCGTCCGCTGCCCTGGCGACCCAGGCGCGCGCCGGCGGCGACCACCTTGGGATGCTCCGGCATCTTATCGTCAATCTTCACCCACATGCGAGGACCCTCAACTGAATCACGCGCTCACCTTCCAGTGCTGCCTCCCGTGACAGCGCGCACAAAGCCAACGCACAGCCAATGGTTTCGCGTAATCGTCGTGATGCGCTTCCACGTCGGCGCCACCGCAGCGCTCACAAGGTGTTTTCTGTAAGTGACCTCGCTGTACCGCGTGGTTCGCCGCGCGTCTCGCTTTCTTTCGGAACACAAGTTCTTCAGGAAGCGCCCGCTTGTACCGGTTTTCCCACGTCAAGAAACCAGCAGTTGAACGGCGGGCGCGAAGATATTCAAGGCGGTGCGCCCGTGTGTCCCAATAGCTTTTCCGCCCCGCCGCCCGAACGCAACGGACGCAGGCGTACCAGCGCTTGCGGATCATTGCCGCCGTCACAGTCACCGAGGCGCCACACCGAGGACAGCATCGCATTGAGCCAAGCGGAGCCTTACCTACGGTACGAATCCTCGGTACCCGCGCTCTCAGATCGGCGACGCGACTGCTGCGGAAACGAGCGGAGCATCGGTTGTCGCAGAACCGGCGCTTCATATAGAGACATGGGGGTTCTAAGCCGGACGGAAAGCGGCGCCGCGAAAGAATTGCGCCGCACTGCTCACAGGATCTTTCGGTAATTACCTTCGGTCGAGGCGCCATATCGTGTTTCTGATTCCCGTTGGTCCCTTGCGAAATCCGGCGGGCCGAATCGGCTCACCAAGCTTTATCAGCTGGGCGCGACGAGCGTTCACGCTGCTGCGTTGGATATAAAGGGCCTCCGCGCTTTCCAAGTCAGTGGCTCCATATTCGCCACGTTCAATCAGAAACCGCCAGTAGCGCGAGGCCTGGTCGATCGCCTGGTCGCGCATCACCGCCTTCGCGCCCTCAAGGCTCGCGTGCGCACTCTGGGGCGTCCTCCCCTGCCAGGGCGCGCCCACCGCGGCCGCCAGCGTGGCGCGGCGATAGGGCCGGCGCCGTGGGTGGTCTGGCGCCAGCGGCGCGTCGAAGGGCAGGGCGAACGGGTCCATCATTGGCGTTGCGTTTTCGCCGCCGGTTCGCGATCGCGGCTCACGACCGCGCCGGCGCAGACGGGGCAGATGGGCCAGAGCGTACCGTCGCGGTAGCCCGCGCTGACGCGGCCCTCGCCGAGACACTCGCCACAGCGCCCCACGACTTGCTCGTACCGCTCTTGTTCGGCCGCCGCTTCCGCGTTGAGCACGACGACCGTCTGAGGCGGACCGTCGTATTTCGGCCGCCCTTTGTGCCGACCACGCGTGTGGAGGCCGCTCGAGACACAGCCCATCATCACGACGGCGTCGGGTCCGACGGCTTCGAAGCGATACCAGTGGAAGTCGGCGCCGGCGTGGATCTTGCGGTTCGCCACGGCGATCCGGTGCGCGAAATTCATGCCTCACCCTTCTTCGTCTTGGCGGCGAAGAGCGCGCCCTGGTCCGCGCGTTCCCCGTCGAGGTATCGCTCGGCCTCGTGCATCATCGCCTGGAGGCGCTCGAGCGTCGCCTCGGCGAGGAGTGGACCGCCGCCGTCCTCGCTGTAGGGTTCGGACGGCAGGTGCGGCGTGTTGAGCACGAGCGGAGCGTTGGCTGTCTGGAGCGCCTTCAGCGCCGTGATGACCGCGCCGAGGATGTCGTTCGTCCAGGTGATCGTCACGCCTCGGACCGTGATCTTCGGGCGATCCGTGGGTGCGAGCTCGGCGATCGTCACGACGTCCTGGGCGAGGGCCTCAAGGGCTTCGGCAAAAGACCGCGCCGGCCGGTCGCTCGCCTGCAGGCTGAACTCGTCAGGGTCGGCGTCGTCGGCCCGGATCCGCTGATACTCGAGGCGGACCTTCTTCCCGTCGTACTTGATCTTCGTGATCCGGATCGTCGGCGCGGTCGGCTCAGGCATGGCGCACCCCCGCCCGGCACCGATCCTGCAGCCGCGCCTCAAGGAAGTTCACAGCCTGCTCGACCGTGCCGAAGCTGAGCTCAGCGACCTCCTCGTCGCCGATCTCGATGTCGAACGCCTCCTCGAGCGCCCGTGTGATCTGTATACCGTCGAGCGAGTCCGCGCCCAGGTCGTGGACGATCGATGCGCGCGGCGTGATCGCTTCAACATCGACGCCGAGGTGGTCGACCAGCACGGTGACGAGCTGCTCGTGAGTCGTCATTTCGTCACGCTCCCACGTTGAGACGTCGGAGGAGTTCCACGGCATCCGACTGTTTGGGTGAGTTCATGGAACCGGGCGAGAAACAGCCGCTTCGCCACCACCGGGGCGTGACAGGCCAGGTCGACGGTGTCCAGCCCATCAAAGAACAGCGCCATCTCGAGCTCGACCAGATCGTCGTCGGCACGCCGCACACTGACGGGCAGACCAAGCCCTTCCCCGGGCAGGCGCGCCTCGTCCTGAAGCGGCCACGACGGACAAAAGCGCCGGTAGATCGCCGCCAGCAGGCGCGCCTCGATCGCGCGGTAGCCCGCGAGGTCGCCGAGCGCCTTCAGGGGGCTGACCAGGTCGGAGAGATACGCCTCGGTCGCGTCGTGCAACAGCGCGACCAGGGCGTCGCGCGCCGGCACCATGCGGGAGACGCGGACCGAGTGCTCGGCGACCGAATAGAAGCGCGGGCACTGGCCGGAGAAGCGGCACGTGTGCGCCAGGCCGTGGGCGATGTCCTCGATTGCGAGGGCCTCGGGCTGCGGGTCGAGCGGATCGAGGTCCAAGCCGGTGTAGGTGCGCAGCCGCGCGGTCATCGGCCCTCCGACACGGAGAGACAGGCGACGCGCCGGATCTCGTCGGCGGTGATCCCTAGGGGGAGGGTCCGACCATCGAGCTGGTAGGTGATTGGCTCGGTCGCGCGGACGAGCAGCTGTCGGCGCGCGGTATCGCACCGCGCCACTGTGGGGAACGACTGCGAGGTCCGGCCCAGGAGCCAGTCGGTGGCGCCTGGCCAGACCTCGTACTCCCCGTCGGTGCCGATGATCACGACGAGCACCCAGGCGGTCGTGGGCAGTGGCGACGCGGCCGACGCCGACCAGGCCGCCGCGACCGGCACGAGCGCACCGGCGAGGGCCGCGACGAGGATGACGAGCCAAAGCCGGGGACGCGACGGTTTCGGGTGTGGGATGGTGCGCATGTCCTTGTTCCTTGTCATGGGCCACGAAAAGGGGCGACGCGGGCCGCTGGCGGGTCGTGCGAGAGCGCCCGCGTCGCCGAGTCGGATCTGATGCCTCGTGGCGTGCCTCATCCGGTGGGCTGTTCATCGTCCACCTCGTCTCCTGACCCGCCTACCGTCCGACGACCAGCCACCGCAGCCGGCCCCAAAACTTACGGCAAAGGACCCGATCGTGCGCTTCGATCACATCGACGAGCTTGGCCACCGCCCGCATCCGCGTGTCGTGATAGCTCTGCATCGCCTGGAGCTGCTCGCGGTGCAAGTCAAAGGCCCGCGCGTTCCGCTCTAGGATCTCCGCCATCCGCTCCCGAGTTAGATGCATCGTCAGGCGGCTCCTTCCTTGCGTCGCCCCGTCACCCGGAGCCGCGCCTTCGCCGCCGTGACGCGCGCCTCCCGGGCCTGCTCCTCGCGCTCAGCAGAAAAGCGCCAGCGCGGACCGTCGCGCCACCCCGCTTTCGTTTCGCCGGTCGCGTGCGCCGCCAGCCACCGCTCCGGGAGGGACCCCATCGGGATCGGCCGATGCCAGCGCCCCCAGATCCCCCAGCCGATGAGACCGCCCACGACGGTGGCGACCGC
>Ga0326597_10013471_pt1 | contig 10751 bp, 9 predicted proteins | sample RVTome_12_FD_203789 | JGI IMG/M metagenome (GOLD analysis project Ga0326597, IMG submission 203789) | Soil microbial communities from uranium-contaminated site in the Upper Colorado River Basin, Wyoming, United States - RVT100D185 | ecosystem: Environmental > Terrestrial > Soil > Contaminated >... | reverse complement strand
AATCGTGATTGAAAAAATAACTCAAGGCCGTAAGGCCGAGAAAAGTTATTTTTCAAACCAATTTTTTAATTTTTCTTCTACAATATCGCGTGGAGTAGCGTAGCGTTCCCGCGATATTCGTAAAACTGTATCTCGCTCCGCTTCGTATCCGGTGAGTTTCAATGGCGGCATAGTGATCGCCGAGAAAGCGTGAGACATTTTTCCGTCTATGAGAAGACGGAGAGCAATATGGTGGTTGTCCAAGTGCTCCAAGTCTTCGCTCGTAAATACTGGTTTCATTTCTTCCGCCAGTTCTTTGGCGTCGTAGCTTCCGACGCGGAAGGAAATGACACTCCCAACATTGCCGAAAACAGCGTGCTTTATGGCTTCCGGTAGCTGGTAGAGGTATTGATGGGCAAGGTTAAGATTTAGGCGGTATTTACGGGCTTCGGAGAGAATAGATGGGAAAATGTCGGTAGAGAAGTTTTGAAACTCGTCTATGTAGAGATAAAAATCTTGACGGGATTCTTCGGGTATACTTTGACGCTCCAAAGCGGAGAGATACATCTTAGTTATGATGGCCGACCCCAAAAGGTTGGATTTATCCTCGCCGACTTTTCCTTTGGAGAGGTTGGCTAAGAGGATTCGTTTTTGATCCATGACAAAACCGAAGTCCACCGAGCTTTTGGGTTGGCCGACAATATTCCGCATTTGCGGAGAGGTAAGGAGTTGTCCCACTTTGTTTTGAACGGGCGAGATTATTTCCTTTCTAAAACGAGTATCGTAACTTTCATAATCATCAACCCAAAACATTTTTACAATCGGGTCTTTGATGTTGCCGACGATGAGTTTCCTGAACTCATCGTCCACGAGCATACGATACACGCCGAGCAAAGTTTGCCCGGGCGTGTCCATCAAAGCCAAGACGCAGTTGTATAAAATGTGTTCAAGCCGCGGACCCCAAAATTCTTTCCACAAATGACGGAATACGGAAATGAGGGAAGAAGCGACGAGCTGTTTTTCCTCGTCGCCCTTCGCTTCAAGAATATTGATAGCGACAGGGTGTTCGGTGTCCGCTGGATTGAAATAGACAACTTCGTTCGTCCGCGTTTTCGGTATGAAGTTTAATATGTCTTCAACCAAGTCGCCGTGAGGATCAATAAGAGCGACGCCGTGTCCCAAGCGGAGGTCTTGAATGACCATGTTTTTAATAAGCGTGGATTTGCCCGTGCCCGTCTTGCCTATGATGTAAATGTGATGGCGGCGGTCTTTTGGCTTTATGCCGAACGCGCGACGCTGTTCCCGAAAAGTAGTTTCGCCGAGCGATTCTATTTCGTCTAAATGGTTTTCGTCCAAAGGATTAAAAACTTGTTTCCTGCAGTTCTTCCTCTTAAAGACAAAGGAGCGATTACTCGCTCCTTGTCGCGTGCCCTAAATTATTAAAATGTTCATTCCGTTCTCAACCAATCGGGGAGCGATTGCTTGAGAGTCGGGAGCGGCTTATTTCTCCCCAAGCCGTCCCGCCCGCGACATCCGTTTTGCCGGAGAAGCGGGGGTAATGAAACTTGGTAAGATTATGCTAATACTGTGCTTGAAAGTCAAGCACCATAAATTGTATAATAGTTAGAAATGGTCGTGAACTAAGTATTCAAAAAAATGACAGATTGGAATTGGAAAAAGTTTTTTAAGTTTCTCCTCATGGTTGTTATAACTGTTGTTGTGGTGCTCACCGTAATATCTCTTTTCGCTGGATGGGTTATTCCTATGAGCTGGAGAGTGGATTAGAGAACTATAGTATTATTCGCAATACTCTGAATAAGAGAGTCAATTAATTTCAATATTTCTTCTTTAGTGAGCACGAGTGGTGTTTCTTTTTGGTAATCTGTTAGCCATTCATTAACTTTTTTGCGTATATCATTTTTCAATTTTTCTACTGCACCAATATAGTTTTTGCTTTCAATTTGTTTCTCTAGGGCATCTACTTTATTATGAAGGGCCTTTCGTTGTTGTTCTTTCCCAGCAAAACCAGTTTCTGGGATAGAATCTATTGCATCATGAAGGAGACGGGTAGGTGCATCAACTTCTGTCACAATCTCCCCCTGCTTTGAGATGTTTACTTGCCAGATGTTATCGTGGTAAGGAATTGTAAACGCAAATGGTGCTATATCAACTTCAACTGGAGGGTTGCCCCGTAACTCAAATGAGACATCAAAACCAAATGAATCAATTAAGTTCCCGTCAAAGTCTAAAAGGTTGAGTGTGTATTCATCACCAGAAATTTCATCGATATTTCCATTCGTTCTATAAAGTGGGTTTATAAAAATCGTTCCGTCTTGTTCAACCCAGCCGGATAAAAGCAGGATTTCGGGATCTGTTTTATCTTGTAAGCGTTCTTTGAAAAGAACCTCATAGTCTTCATTGTCAACCCATACCGGCGTATCGTTATTGTAGAAAAAACTTTCTCTATCTCCAGCACTGCCCATAAAACACTGGCCATTTTTTATCTCCGTTTGGTTTCTTACCCAGTATCCCCATGCATCTCTACCCCCATCATAAAGGTCATATTCTTCGGGACCAACCATCCAAAGGCCATGGGCATGCCCAAGCTCGTGAGCGGCCGCTGTCCAATAATCATCGGTAATTAAAGATACTGCGTTAAGAAGAATACCGGAATGTACTCCTACTGTTGTCCCCATATTGTGATAAGCGAAATAGTCGTGCGACACTACGCCAAAAATCTGATCTGAAGTTGGATACTGTAATTTCCCCCATGTCCAAAAACCAAGAAGGTCGGAAACAACCCCACCTTCATTACCTACTCTCCCCAGTAGCCCGGGGACAAATTCTGTGGTTGAATACTCACCCAATACATCAGCGACGGGATAGGTAGCATCTATGAATTCAGTACTTCTTAAGGAGGTCTCCAAAAAGTTTTCAGGGGACGATGGGAATGTAAAAGGGATATATGCCAGACGCAGGTTATTTGTTTTTTTGATGTCCAGTTCTTGTACTACTAAATTGTTTGTTTCGTCCTGCTCAACGACCGAATTATCCTTATCAATTGTCACGGATAGGGAAGATTCTCCTGTTTGAGTCGGCGTAACAAAAAAATCTATATAGCCATTTTGATCGTTGACTATATTTTTAATCTCACCGATGGATTTGTTGATTGATTGAAGATTATTTTGGAAAGACAGTTCCACTTTTACTATTTGGTTATTGTTCAAGGTATCCGTAGTTATAAGCCGCGGGCGTACTCGTATTATTGTCGGCTTTTGGGCAACCAAATCAATCCTACCGTCATCGTTAATATCAGAACCCTCAACAACTTGGATAGGCTTGATTCTCTCTATAGAAAGGTCGGGTAATGGTTGCGGTATACCGCCTCCGCCACCTCCTCCACTACTGCCGGATGATACAGTAAAAGTTGGCGCGATGGTGGTGGGGAAAATCACATCACTACCAATGTAAAAGATATAGCTGTAATTTCCTGTTGAGAAAGTAGATATGGCCATGTATTGCTCTCCGTTTCGATAATTTTCGTCACGGAGTGTTGGGTTTACAGAGGCATCTGTGTCGGGAGACATAAGAAGTGTTGATGTGGCCGTGCCGCCATTGTAGACAGCGACGAGCAAATTAGTTGGCGGATCGTTGTCCGCATCGGTATAAACAATCTTAAAAGTAAAGTTTGTGTTGGTGAACCCACCATCCGGATTTACTCCGTCATTTATATATCCCGCATCGGGCGAGTAAGATATAGTTGGCGGGCTATTTGTGGAAATAGCGAATACTTGCGTCGCACCGCTTGTAACCAAAAAGCCAGCCACTGTTATGCTGGCCACAAAGAGAAATCCCGATTTAAGGTTGTGTTTATTCATAAAATAGGAGGCGTTTTACTATCGGTAATATAGCAAATTCACGAAAATTCGCAAATAAGCGACCACAGAAAAAAGCGAAGCAGGCCGAATTGGAAACCGCCTCGCTGTTTTCAATGAGTAAGCCGTTGCGACGGTTTTTTCTAAGGGAGCGACGGACGCGGAAGAAAATCGCAAGCGCAAGCCCGACCCTTGAAAATCCGCATAGCGGTTTTCAACGGCGAGGGCAAGACGCAATTTTCTTTTAAGTTCGATTCAGTGTAAACACAAAAAAGGAGCCAGCCCCGTTTCCGGAGCCGGCTCCCTTTCTGTTACGCGGGAAGCTTCTCGACCTGCTTCTCGTAAAAGAGGAAGATATTCTTGAGTCGTTTTTCAACGACTTCTCCCGTCTTTTCATCCTTCTTCTCAACGATGATGAAGGATTTAATGGCTTTCTCGCCCTTGCGGACGACATAGCCATTCTCGCCCCACGTTTTGAAGGTGAGACAATTCGTCTTCGGATCGTAACGCTTGGCCTCTTCGGCTCCCCAGCGTTCCGCGATTTGACCGCGAACGAGATCGGACGTTTTCTCTGAACCCGTCCAGTTAGATACAATTTGTTTAATCATATATTTATTTAACTGGCGGCTATTTATATTATTTTTGGCATCGCCGCCTTATCTGCCATCGACCGTGGCGAGAGACAGCGGCTGATAGCTTGCGCCAGTCAAGGTGGAGACTTGCTACTACCTTTACGGGCGATAAGCTGACGCTAAAATTAAGAGACACTGATGGCAATAAAAAACAAAAAGCCCCGCGTAGCACGGGGTTTTTTGAAATGGCGGACGAAGCCGTCCGTCCTTGCTCTTCCGCCGTAGGCGAATGAGTTTTGAAAACGCCACACAATTATATTGCGGGGCGTTTTCAAAAGGCGGTAAGGGTTCGGACGCAACCATATTAAGGAAATTTACGAAAGAGGATTTTCTTGAAAGAGAGCGACTCTTGAAAGAAAAACTCTTTGGTAAAAGCGACCGAGAAAAAAGAGCAGAAAATCAAGCCAGAAAATCACGCGCCGCGTCAGCGTGGCGTGATAGCGTTAGCGGTTTCGGGCGAGATTTTCGTTAAGCGATTTTTTTGAAGGGAGCGATTTCCGAATAGTCGGGCGGTAAAAAGGAAAAGGGGAATCAATAGACTCCCCTTATAACACGACCAATAGGCCGCGTCCTAAGGAGGCTATAATACGGCAACTTGAAAAGTCAAATTACACAATTTTTCTTAATCTCTGTCAAAAACGAGTTTTGATGTATTCGTTGGCTTCTCGCATACTCATCGGTTCAGAGGAAGCCGCCGCCCGCACATAAAATTCTTCCTTGTCTCCATTCTTCAAGAATACCGGAGTTTTGCTTTTTGCTACTTCAACGACGCACACATCCTTGTCTTTCATTGGAACAATTTTGATGTTTATGTATTGGTAAAATGCCTTGCCGAGATATTGGTTTATGATTTGGGTAAGTTGTAACAAAAAGCCGTCTTTGTTTTTATTTTTGACGATAGCATATTCGTGTTCTAATCCGATAATGTTGCCGGAATCTTCCACTCCGACAAACAACCTTCCGCCGCCTTTATTCATAAACGCGGAAATGGATTTGGCGATAATAAATTCAAGAAATTTATTTACAGCTTGTCGCTTGAAGTCCCACCTGATTGATACCTTAAACTCCACACTATCACTTTCCCCTCCCGCTATAATTTCCTCATAATTTACGACTCCGGTTTTCTTTTCTCTGAAACTTTCCGATTCTTCGGATCGCGTAAGAATATCTCGCCGAGCAAGATATTCTTCCTCAATCTTTTTCCGTTCGCGGAGATAAGGCTTGCCTATCTCGCTTGCGGCTACCTTCTCCGTAAAATCTTTCTCGTCCATTTCCGCAACTTCGTGAGGAGAAGGAAGGTTAAGCGTTCGCACGGCAATAACCCCGCCGTCAATTTTGTTTTTGATAACGCACGCCCGTCGTGGGAGTTCCTGAAGTGCTTGAATATACTGCTCCCACCCTATCGGCTCTTGATAAATTGAAGCAAGTGATTCTTTCGCCAAGATATTAGAGTCATCACGGGAGATTTGAAAATACGCCTGTAAGCGACAATTTGAGAGAATAGAAGCCCGTAAAGTCGTGGACAGTTGAGCGAGGTTTTGATGAACCAATAAAAGAGCGAGCCGATACTTGCGAGCTTCGGCGAGCATACCGATAAAACTTTCTGTCGCAAAGTTTTGGAATTCGTCTATGTAAAGATAAAACTTCTTGCGCTGAAGTTCCGGCGTGTCCGTTCGGGAGAACGCCGCCGCCTGTATTTTTGCGAGCAGTAAAGAACCCAAAAGGTCAGCACTTCCTTTCAATCTGCCCTTGTCCAATTTGACGAGCAAAATTTTACCTTCGTCCATAACTTCCCGCAGATTGAAAGAGCTTTTGGGCGAGGCGAGCAGTTGCCGGATACTATCGTCAAATAAAAAGGCGTTCACTTTATTTAGGGTGGATTCCATCCACTCATCCTGCGTCCTGCGAGGCAAGCTGTTGAACCTTTCAAAATACTGGCGGCTAACGCCGTGCTCAACTTTTCCCAAAATCTTGCGACGCGCTTCGGAGTTGGTAAGAAACAAAGGCAATTCGGCGAGCGTGAGATTGTTTTGAATAAGAGCGATTAAAGTATTTTTCAACAAGTCCTCCATTCTCGCACCCCAAGCGTCGTGCCAGATTTTCTTAAACGCCTCCGTGAGTTCCGAGGCAATGGAGGTGGCGGATTCTCCTTTAGTTATTTCAAGCGGATTGAAAGTAACAACCCGCTCCTTATTAGTCGGGTCAATAAGGACTACATGCTCTTGAAGCAGTTCGGGCGTGTCTTTATGAATAGCATACAAATATCCTTTTATATCTTCCGTGAGGTCGCCGTGAGGATCAACTACACCGAAGCCCAAGTTATTTTCTATGTCTTGCTTGATGAGCGATTCTAAAAATTTCGTTTTGCCGCTTCCCGAAGCACCGATAATATAAAAGTGTGTATCTCGTGCCTCTTGGGAAATAGCTTTAAGCTGGTGAACTTCGCGGTTCTCCGTTTCATCCTTGCCCATTGCCCAACCTAAAGCCAACTCGTCGGAGTCTGGCGAGCGGAAACGAACAAGCGGTTCTTGCGAGGATGCATCCTTCCACATCGGAAGAACTTTTGGCCGTTCTCGGAAAAGAAGCCGCCAAAATTTTAGGAAGCGGCCGTCCATATATACTAAGAAAGGTTAAGAAAGCCCTCGGTGTGCTTATCAACTTTGGTGAAATCAAGGTTGTGGCTATTCATCACTTCTTCCAACCCCGCTAAGACGGCTTGGTGGACAAGCGACATATACGCTCCGAACTCCTCGCGGTCGTCCATTGTCATTTGGTACGAACTTACTCTCATGGGCGTTTTCTCGCCGGTAATTTTTTCCGTTAATCTGCGTCCAAGCTCTCTACCAAGCCGTTGCGATGAGCGTAATTTCTTCGGCTCGCTTCTTCCACCACGATTGAGGTTTATCATTGTGGACGTAACTCTGTTCCGTATCGCTTCGGTGAGATACCACGAAAGTTTGAGCTGTCCCGCTCGGTCTATTGCTCCAATCCAAAATTCAAAATCGGGATAGCGATTGTGGATGACGGAAATGAACTCACGGAGATTGTCCGAATTGCCCAATCTTCCTTGCTTGCGAGCAACTATAGCGTCGGGGATATTTATCTCCTGTATCTTGCGGACGATGGTTTTCATAAGTTCCTCGCCCTGTCCGCCCATACCCAAAAGAAGTTGCGACCATTCTTGCACGGTATTTTCTTCGGAAATCGTCGCGGTGCGACTACCGCGAGCACCAGACGCTTTGAATTTAATAAGTTGCGGTATGAGCTTAAACTTCCGCAAAACAGCGTAGCCCGCGATAACGACAATTATCCAAAAAATTATTGTTCCCATAAAATAAGATATTATTAAACAACTGGTTAATTAAGGCCGTTTCGACTGGCGGCCAAGAAACTTACAAATCAACTTAAATCCTTTTTCTTCTCCTCAAATTCCTTCTTGTCTATCTCGCCTTTGGCGTATCGTTCTTTCAATATATCAAGCGCGGATTTTTCGTGATTGCGCGTTCCGTGCGATTGGCTTGTAAGCCATTTGATAAGAGCGACAATGCCCGCGATTATCAAGACCCACCAGAGAACCATAAAAATCCAGCCGAAGCCGCCCATAGCTCCAAATCCAAAGTTCATCATATTGTTTGTTGAATTATTACTGCCAAAGGGAGACGACCACCCTCCCCACATCATATTCATCATCGGCATCCAACCGAGACTTTCCGCCGGAAACGCCGCCGAGGTGTCGCAACCGGAAAGACGCTTGCCCATGACAATATGAATCTGCTCCTCGCCGTCTTCGCCGTGGGCTTGAATCATCATAGCATTCATGGCGGCGTGCGACTCGCCAGCCATTTGCCCCATAAAGTATTCTCCGAGAACTCCGAATTGTTCCTCGCTCAAATTCTCGCAAGCAAGCTCCTTTACTTGTAGCTTATCCCAAACTTCTTTACCTTCCTGTTCTTCGCGGAGCGTATGTTCCACAACCGCGTCCCAATCCGCCGAGGAATTGGAAAATCCGCCCATCATCTGCGCGTTTACATTTGCGGCAAACGAACCAACGACGACTACCGCAAAAATTGTGAAAATAAGTTTTTTCATATTTATTAAGTTAGCCGAAGACTAAAACCTTGTCCGACTTCTCAACCATTTTTAATAAATCGGACATCGTGGAAACGGGGCAAATTTTACTTTCTTCCTTGCCGCGAACTTTAAGACAAGAACCACAAGCGTAGATTTCACCCTTCAATTCTTTGAATTCCGCCACTTTTACCGAAACATCAAAATCTTTACTGTCGGGGATAGTATCAAGCTCCGACCCTTCGCTCATCAAAAAGATTTCTACTTGGTGGTTTTCTTTGAGTGCGGTAATACCGAGGCGGAAGGTATTCCACGCGTGTTCCGGTTTGTTGGATTGGAGGATTATTCCGAGCTTCATAAAGTTATTTTACCACTTATTCCAAAATCGTGTGAGGCGTTTCTTCTTTGGGCGACTTCCAAATCGGCTCAAACAACTTCTTTGGCTCGGACAAGTTATATTCCGTTTCGGAAGTGAATAAAAACATCAGACTTCCTTCTCCTCGCGGATCGCCGCCCTTTCCAGCGTTCCGTAAGCTGTCGCTCCGTCGTTCCGACGGGGCGATAGTGAGGACGCGGAAACGGGCAAGGCGAAGTTTCTCTTTTAATCTTTCGTCGCTCCGCCACGACCAATATGTTTTTAATTTATTTACAAACCGCTCCGTCGTCATCGTGCCTCTGTCGGCTTCAAGAAAAAAGTTTATAACATCATCTTTATCTTCCAGCGTGAAAAAAGCGTCTGGGACTAACGAGGGATTTTCGCCGTGGACATCTCGTAACATTTCCTTTAGGTCGTAGCCCTGCGTGAAGCGAGTAAGTTTTGCGCCGTGAGTTTTTGCGGCGAGCGTTAGGCAAACTCTAAATTGAGAAATCATCAAAGCGTGAGCCATGAGCGGAAGTGTCTGCTCGGCTTCGCGGACGCGGCGGTAAATCCCTTCACGCTCCTCCGCGTCTTTTGATAGTTGCTCTGCTCCCTTGCGTCCCAAGGAGTAAACTAAATGCGACGAGGTGAGTTGTGCGGAAGATTGTTTTTCAGGGCGATCAAGAAAGCCGTGCTGAAAGAGAGAAGTCAGTCGTCGCAAGAGATTCCTCTTTCCGCCGGGGTGCAGGGCTAAAACTTGCTCGGTGTTGAGGAATCGGAAATCAGCAACATCGCGGAGGAGGGCGTTGTCGCGGGGCTGTAATTTGAGGGGGTTGGCTACACCAACTCGTTCAAAGGGTTTTAAGCGTGGTTTTGACATATTCGCTGGATATTGTAATTATACGCCTACCAACCCCCGCGAACGAGGCCTTCTGCTTCCGTCCTATCCTTTTTCCTCTAAGTTCACCCCCCACGACGAGCAAAAAGAAATAGCAGGACGGAAGCAAAGGCCGAGCCACCGAGCGGGTTCCCCGCGACATTTTCACGGAGCGACGACCAGCAGGGCGGAGCGGAGTGAAGTCGGACTTTGATTTTGCGAGGAGTGAGGCAGAAAAAGCCAATGTTTAGTAGGGCTTTCAGCTTTTCTGCCTAGTCATTCGGGCAAGGAGCGGATGACTAGGTGAATGACTAGGTAAAGTCCCTCTATTTTTGCTAAAATGAGTGCGAACCTCATACAAGAGGGACTCCTATATAATCTTCCCACGTCTTCGCTCTCCAACTTCTATCCAATCATTGCCTAGCCCGATGTAGCGGGTTATCTCTTGTCGGACCATTTTACTCACGCATGCTCGAATATCATCGAGTGAATTATGAGCTTTAACTATAGGATTTTTAAAGATTGTGATGACGTCAGGACAGAATGGCGGCTCATCCCCGCGCTCCGCAAGTGGCACTCCTTCATACATTCCAAAAAGCGTATCCGTCTCCGAAAGACCTCGCACTTTCAGTTCTTCAACCGACGGCTTAATGCGCACTATAAATACAACGTCTTGGATCTTTTTGTGGACCCATTCGGGCAATGCGTCGATACTCTCGCTGACATACTTCTCGAACTCTTCTTTAAATGGATCAAACAGAATCTTAAAATCAAAACCTTTCTTGGTACTTCAGAGAATGCCGTACTAACTCAAATATGGGTTGCTATGATTTATTACCTCTTGCTGGCATATATTAAATTTCAAACAAAGTTCAGCCGCTCATTATTGGAACTGACACGAATGATACGAGAAGTGCTGTTTGTGCGAAGAAATCTCATTGATATGCTTTCGTTGGACAGCA
>Ga0326597_10013470_pt1 | contig 10751 bp, 14 predicted proteins | sample RVTome_12_FD_203789 | JGI IMG/M metagenome (GOLD analysis project Ga0326597, IMG submission 203789) | Soil microbial communities from uranium-contaminated site in the Upper Colorado River Basin, Wyoming, United States - RVT100D185 | ecosystem: Environmental > Terrestrial > Soil > Contaminated >... | reverse complement strand
CCTTTAGGTCGGGGAATTTGAATATCGGAAAATTTGGACTTTAGTCCCACATTAAATGGATAAACAAAAACTATATTTTTGAAATAATAGTTTTTACTTAAAATTTGCTAAGGACAAAGCTAATATACTGTATTAAAGAAAATTTATTTAAACTCAAAACTTATGCTGAATCAGGTAATGTTAATGATTTATATAGGAATTCGATGTTCTATGATTCAGTTATTTTAAAAACTAAATTGCTTTCCTATCTTTTTATAAAAAACAAAAAATACTTAATTAATTATATTGATAAAAAGGATTTTATTTATTTAGAATCCTTATCAAGCTTGTTAAAAGATTACAGCAAGTTTCATTTTGCTGATTTATGGTATTTTTTATACAAAAAACTTCCTTATTTTCAATCTAAAGTAGAAAAGCTTTGATTGACCTCCGCAGCGATACCGTAACAAAACCTTCAAAAGCTATGCGCGAGGCAATTGCTAGCGCTGAAGTAGGGGACGATGTCTTCGGCGATGACCCTACGGTAAATAAATTGCAGCAGAAATGCGCCGAGCTCACAGATAAGCAAGCGGCTCTTTTCGTTCCCTCCGGATGTATGGCTAACCAGCTCGCAATTAAATGTCATACAAATCCAAGCGAAGAAATTATAGTTGAATGGGATTCCCACATTATAAAATACGAGAACTCCGCGCCTGCTTTTATTTCAGGCGTGCAGATTATGCCATTAAAAGGCGATAGGGGAGTCCTTGACGTGAATGAAATTGAAAACCACATCAGGCCTGACTGGTATCATTTTCCCAAAACAACACTTATTTGTTTGGAAAACACGCACAACCGGGCAGGGGGAACAATTTATCCATTAGATGAAATTAAAAAAGTCAGGCAACTTGCATTAAAGAGAAATATTAAAACTCATTTAGATGGAGCGCGTATTTTTAATGCAGTTGTTGAAACTGGAGTTTTATTAAAGGAGTATTCCGCGCAATTTGATTCAGTTTCATTTTGCTTTTCAAAAGGTCTCGGAGCACCGGTCGGCTCAATTTTATGCGGAGACAGGGATTTCATCGAAAAAGCGCACAGGTTACGGAAAGTCCTTGGCGGAGGAATGAGGCAGGCGGGAATTATCGCTGCGGGAGCTTTGTTTTCTCTTGAGAACAATGTTGCGAGATTGAAGGATGACCATAAGAAAGCCACACATTTCGCAAAGGAAATTTCAAAATTGAATTTTGTTGAGGTGGATTTATCTTCCGTTCAGACTAACATTGTAATATTTAAAACAAAATTCGATGCGGATAAGCTAAAGATGAACTTGGAAAAGAAGGGGATACTTGTTACGAACGAAGGTCCTGATAAAATGAGAGCTGTTTTCCACATTGATGTAAGCGATGAACAAACTGAAGAAGCAATTGGAACGTTTAAAAGCATTAATTAATGGCAGAGATTTAATGACGGTTGATTTAAGCAAATATAAACATAAATATCAATTGAGAGTCAGGAATTTCCAGGTTGATTCACAGGGAATAGTACACAATGCCATTTATCTTGAATACTGCGAAATCGGAAGGGTTGAATATGTCCGCAATCTCGGTATCCACCTGCTGCCGACTGGAATATATGACGACGGCGTGAAAATTAACGTTAAGAAAAATGAGATTACGTATGAAGCGCCCGCAAGAGTCGATGATTTGCTCGAAATTTATACCAGGATTTCATACATAAAAAACTCAAGCTTTTGCTTTGAGCACTTAATCTTTAAAGCCCAGACTAAGGAGCTTCTTGTCACTCAAAAATCAGTTCAGGTAAACTTGAGCCAGAAAACAAACAAGCCCGAAAGGCTCCCTGACCATTTAAGGAAGGTAATTATTGATTTTGAAGGCAATAACGTGGAATTATTAAACTAATTAATCATGGTAAAAGACAAAAAGGCATTGGAAGATTTTAATAGAGAACGGATAAGAAAATCTCCCCCCGATTATGAGCAAAATTTTGAAATATATGAGGCACTTTATAACGAGGCAGTAGCTTTGAAAATACTCCCTCCGAAAAATTCCTTGGAAGGGATTGAGGCGGATATAAGAATTGCTAAATTTGTGAACAATGTTTGAGGAACTTATTGAAAAAGTAGCAATAGAATTAAAGGCACATAATATCGATTATATGATAATCGGAGGCCAAGCCGTTCTTATTTATGGGGAGCCGAGATTAACAAATGATATAGATGTCACAGTGGGCATTAATCATAATGAACTTGAAAGAATGCTGAAAGTCTCGGAGAGTTTAACCCTAAATCCTATTGTAGAAGACACTGAAGCGTTTGTAAAAAAAACTATGGTTTTGCCGCTTGAGACCCGAGATACTAAAATCAGAATCGATTTCATATTTTCGTTTACTGATTATGAAAGAAATGCAATATCCAGGGCAGTTGACGTTAGAATACTAAATACCAATGTAAAATTTGCCTCTCTTGAAGATTTGGTGATACATAAGATTTTCGCAGGAAGACCTAGAGATATTGAAGATATTAAAACCTTATTGCTCAAGAATCCTTCGTTTGATAAAGAATATATTAAAAAATGGCTTAAAACTATAGACGAGTCTCATAAAGGAGAATTGACTTTTTTGTTTACTGAAATTCTTAACAACATAGAAAATCCGAAATAACTTTATTTTTTGAATTATTTACAATATTTTTTGTTATAATGGCTGTAATCTTTTAAAATTATGCCCGAAATTTTGTTTAAAAATTATTTCTTTTTAACCCTTTTATTTCTTTGCACCTTTTTTTCAGGGGTAACCGCCCAGGAGCTTGACCCCATTGTTGATGTTGATTTAAGCAGAATAAACATCGATGTAAGAGACAGGCTTTCAAATTTCAAACAGGATGTGCAGAATTATCTTACAAGGACTAAGTTTACAAATGAAGTCATTGTGAACGATATTAAGGGAAAACCGTATAAGATTAAGTGCAACTTCCAGTTCTTCTTTACTAATGCTACGGGGGTTGAAAGCTATGAGGCGCAGCTGGTTGTATTTGTTCAGAGAAACGTTTTCAGAACGCCGGAATTTACCCCCCTTTTGAGAATCAAGGACGAGACGTGGGCGTTTAATTATGTTAAAGGGCAAAGCTTTTATCACGACGACTTGAAGTTTAATCCTCTTACAAGCTTTCTTGATTATTATGCCTATATGATTATCGGAATCGATGATGACTCATGGGAGCCCGACCTGGGAACGGAGAGATTCCAAAAGGCGCAGAATGTGGTTAACCTGGCGATTGCAAACAGCTCAGGCCAGGGTTGGATAGATAATTCCAGCTTTAAGGCTTCAAGAAATTCATATCCGTTCGAACTATTAAATTCCAAATACGATAATTTCAGAAAAGCATTCTGGATTTATCACTTTGCAGGAATTGATTCTCTCCAGTATAATAAAAGAACTGCGCTTGAAAGAATGGCGGAGGCGGTTGAAATGATTGGCAAAGTTAAGAAAAATGAGGTCAGGTCGTTTACCATTAAAGCATTTTTTGAGGCTAAGTATCTTGAGATTGCAGGGACTTTTGTTGATTATTACGATAAAACTATTTACAGAAAGTTAATGGAAATTGACCCCGACCATTCATCGACTTACGAGGAATACGCTAAAAAATAGCTTACCGTATATAAACTAATAATTAAAAAGATTTCAAGCAAATAATTGTTTTTTAATTAACCCGGCATTTAATATCTACACGTGATTGTAGTTTTAGCGTTAAATTGATATATTATATAAATTATTTCATAAAAGAGGAGAAAACTAGATGATTTCCGTAATTAGGGGAAAAGTAATTTATTTATCGTTGTTCATTGCCTCATTAATATTTTCAATTCTTATTATCAACGGCTGCGACGATTCCGGAATTGAAACAAAGTTGGTTAACAACCCGAATGTAAGGTCATTTGATAGTCTTTATATTGAGGAAGATTCAGCTGCTGGGCAAAGTTTTGCAGGGTTAAGTTTATTAGGTGGGTTTAATACTACTTCCACATCATCAAGCAGAGATGTTAGTTTAGCGGGAGGATTAGATTCACTCGGAACAAACTTCTACCTTCGTTCAGGTATATTAGACAATCCTTTGGTTGCAGGTTACGAAACGAGATTTTACAGATTTCATCAGGATTTGACCTCGGGTCAATTTGATACAATATCTTATCTTGATGTTGGAGGGGCGCTTGATTCAACTGATTTTACGCAAGAAGATACTTACGGAGGCGTTTGGGGTTATTTTAATGCACCCTTAAACTCAAAACCGGTTTACGGCTTTTATCTTAAAGGCAGAAAAGCTGCTGGTGAAAATAACAATATTAGAGTATACGGAATATTCCAACCGATTACCTCAGGAGACAGGATACCTGGTTCACCGTATGGTTTCTGGATGACCTTAAAAGTCAGAATGAATATCAATGGTGAAAACGATTTCAGAAGACAGATAGAACAATAGGTTTTTTGAATAAAAAAATTTAAAGGGTGGGTAAACCGCCCTTTTTATTTTCCGAATTTATCCCTATGAACTTCCGAGAAGTAAAGGTCTGTTGAAATGAATGCCATTTTTATCGATACTGCCTCAAGATTTTCCTTCAAATAGCCTTGTGTTGAGCATTTATTCTTAAAATACTTCCTCTGCTCGGCAAACATTACCTCAAATTCCTCTTTAATGTCAGGAAGCTTTATAAAATCACCGTAATCCATTTTGGAAAAACTTTAAATTGGTTTATTAACTTATCCAGATTTTATTAAGGAAAAATTAAAGTAAGGTTAATTTATGGTTACAAAATTTTAATTAGCTGATTTTAAAGAGTTCCCTTGCGTTTTCACTGGTTGTTTTCCCAAGCTCAATTCCTGAAATCCCCTTTAATTCTGCAATTTTTTCAGCCGTATGTTTGAGATATGACGGCTCATTTTGCTTACCTCTGTATGGAACGGGAGGCAGGTAAGGAGTGTCTGTTTCAAGAAGTAAATGATTCAAGCCGGTATTTTTTACAATTTCATAGACAGTTAAAGTGCTTTCATTGGGCTTATAAGTTATATTGCCGGTGAATGATATGTAAAAGCCCAACTCAACACATTTTTTTGCCATTTGGGCATCACCGCTAAATGAATGAAACTGTCCCTTAAGTTTTCCGCTGTCATATTCTTCACTTACCAATTTCATCAAATCCTCGGATGATTTTCTGTTATGAATAATCACGGGTAAGTCCAAGCTCTTAGCAATTTGGAATTGCGCCTTGAGCACTTTTTGCTGAAGCTCCTTATCGTGCGGCTCCCAATAGTAATCAAGCCCTATTTCGCCTATTGCAACGATTTTACTTTCCTTCGCCAGCTCTTCGATTTTTGCGAGATGGCTTTCTTCGAAATCCCCCAGGTCATTGGGATGAATCCCGACCGCCCCGTAAAGCATTTTATGCTTTTGAACAAGCTCTGTTACTTCAATCGAAGTGCGGTAATTTGTTGCAGGGACAATTATACAGTCCACCCCGTTATCAAGCGCCCTGGATAAAATATCATCGAGATTTTTTAATATGTCAGGGTAATTTAAATGTGCGTGTGTATCTATAAACATATTTCAAATAATAAATAGTAAATAATAAATAATAAAAAACCTGAAAATACCTTCGAATTTTGATTTACTATTTATTATTTACTTTTTACTATTTACTATTTGCTACGGTCTGAATTCCTCGCTTACAAACGGCATTAATCCAAGGTGGCGGGCTCTTTTAATTGCCAGAGTCAGCTTTCTCTGCATCTTTGAGCTTATGCCCGTAATTCTTGAAGGAAGAAGTTTGCCCTGTTCGTTTACAAATCTCTGCAATAGCCTCGTATCCTTGTAATCAAGGTAAACTATGCCTCTGGTTTTCAAAGGGTCGATTTTCTTCTTCCTCTGCTGCTGCTGTTTTTGAGCCTGCATTGCCAGATACTGGCTTTTCTTGTCGTCTTTTTTGTTTTTTCTCATTCGGAGTATTACTTTCTTCTTATTATTTTTAGTTTACGTTATTTATCAGGTATTTTATTGCCCCCTCAATATCAAGTTTGCCGTAGCCCCAGTCGGGGTTTGGGACACCGCCGGTGAAATTATCCTGCACAGCCGAATTTAATAAAATTTGTCTTATTTGGGTGTGCGTTAAGCCTGGGTCATACTGCAAAAGCAGTGCTGCGGCACCGACTACATGCGGCGCGGCGGAGCTTGTTCCGTTGAATGTTTCATAGCCCAGCTTTTTTTGCGTGGTGAATGTTGTATGCCCGGGCGCGGTTATATCAACACCGAGCTTGCCCGTAATGTTATAGCCCTTGCTGCTGTAGCTGGCGAGCCCGCCCATCACATCGAACCAGGCGAAGTTTACCACGTATGCACCGACCGCGATGCAGCTATCTGCGGTGGATGGAAAACATACATTGGATTCATCCGTAATGTTGGGTGAATCCACCCATCTTGTGTTGCCAGCCCATGACTGCGATATATCAACAACGTACGCGTGTATTAACGCATAGCCGGAAGATTTTACCGTAATCCTCCACGTGCCGGTGAGGGAGCCCGAGTCCTGCTTCGAACATGATATTTTTACAATCGCTGTCCCTTTTGGGGAAACTTCTTTTGCGTAATATATATTATAATGTCCTGCTTTAACAATTCCGTTTCCTTCGGCTTGGAAATCTGTTTTTTTCTTATCTGGAGTTTCAATCACAAAGCTTAAATTCGTTTCAGGATGTCTCCACAAAAACGAAAAGAATATTCCGTCGTTCAGCCTTCCTTCGGAAAACTGGGGTGCGGACACTTTATATACAGCATAGTCGTTTGCATTGAGTGTATCCTTAATGAGCATGTTGCTGGTTGTGAAATTTCCTGCGCCGCCGATTATTGTTACTCCGTCGCGAGCCAGCTGGTTAACCATTTCTTCTTCGGGGCTTGAGCCGTCCATAAACTCCCACATCCATTCGCCGTCTTCGAAGAGCAGGATATTGATTTTTTCGTCACGCAGAAAGCCGACTAAATCCGGGAAATTCCTTACAAAGCGCGGTGTATAATCGTAGCGGACGCTAGCAAAAACCATTTCGGCGTCGGGCGCAATGCCGTGGATTTTCTGCACGCCGTAGTGCCCGCCTATTATAAGCCCCGCAACTGATGTTCCGTGCCCGATTGAATCTTCTTCGGTGTAGATTAAATCAACCCCGCGCCTTCTTACAACCCCGTCGCGCTGCATAACCGAGCGGATTTTGGATGTCTTAAGCGCAATGAGCTTTTCGCCCGGTTCAACTGCGCCGTTTTTGTTTTCATCGATTGCGATTAAAAGCTGTTCGCCGTAGCCTGGTGTTTTTTCGTCAAAGCCCGCATCGGGACCGAAATCTCTTCTCTTATTTGAATTTGCGTCGATATACAGAAAATCGAAATCGGGATTGTAATTGCGCGGGTCACTGCCGAGCGAGCCGAGCATTCCGTATGTTTCGTCTTTGATTTCTATGTAGCGTATGATTTCGTCAGGGTCGATTTTGCCGTTTTGGTTAAGGTCAATTCCGTCAGTGCCAACAGTGAGGTGGTTATCGCCGTTTACGTCAGTCCACTGGAACTCGCCGCCGTCGGCAAAAAAGAACATCGGGTGGAAGACGTCTATTCCGGAGTCAACGTCCCCGATGAGGACGCCTTTGCCCGTTAGGGGTGCGCCTGATTTATCGGTGAATTTTTCCTTTAATACGGTTGTTACGTCGTATTTTTCAAGTGACGGCTGTGAAAAACCGGCTTGAGCGGCAAAAACAATTGCCGTAAGTATTATTATTTTAAAATACATAAGAACTGCAAATATAGTTTAAAATTAACGTAAATTCAATGAAAATCTCAGGGTTTTAACGTGGAATTTCGGGTTTTGTTCGATGGTTTAAATTCTTCGGATTTTGTTCTTATCTTTTCAAGAACATTATGCAGGTCTTTGTAAATTTCAGGATTGGTAAAACGTAAAAATTTTATGCCGAGGGTTTCTATTTCCGCTTGCCTTTTCTTTATCGTACCGGATTTCTTCATCTGTTATGTGAGTAGCGCCGTCGACTTCTACGGCAAGCTTCAATTCAGAGCAGTAAAAGTCCAGTACATAAGAGCCAATGCCATACTGACGTAAGAACCGCACACCAAGTTTTCTGTTCTTCAATTCCATCCAAAGAAGTACTTCTGCTTTTGTCATTTCCTTTCGGAGAGCTCGTCTTTTCACTTTCCCCGATATTTTATTAAATAGCTTTGTCACTAAACCCCCGAAATGAATTTAAGATAAATTGTAAATATAAGATTAATTGTAATTCTAAAGCAATGCGCGGTTACAGTCCTCCCTTTGATAAAGGGGGGATTAGGAGCTTTGAAATTTTTTAAGTTTTCAATTTAATCTATTAACTTAAAATCGCTATAATTTTCAATGGGGGTTCGCTTTGGCTTCTCCTACCCCTGCGCCTGCCTGCTGCAGGCAGGGGTACTCCCCCTTGCTAAGGGGAGACTGTTTTCCGTCCCCTCCTTACTAAGGAGGGGTGTCCGCCAGCTGGCGGACGGGGTGGTCTTTCACCCTTCCTCTACAATCTTTATTTCTTCATCTGTAAGACCGTAGAGTTTACAATTATTAATTAATAATTACTAATTAGTAATTGATTAAGCTAACTGAAAATCAGATTTTACCTATATAGCATATATGGGATGAAAGCAGTTGCAATAAGGATTTTAATGTGTTATATTAAAACCCCTCTTAATCTACCCAAAAGGGAGAAAGTGGGTTTATAACCACGAGAGGTTAAACTTCAATTTTGAATCATTTTCAAAATAAATATCACCTGTTAACATTTCTCCAAGTGAGAAAAATTGCCAAAACAAAAGAATTTAAACATATTTCTCACCTAACTTTACATAATGCGGGATTTGGAACACGCAAAATTTTTTCAAGTGAGAAATTTGATGAAAACGGGCGGAATTTGAGACCCTTCGTTTTCACTCTCCGAAAGGAGTCCTTCGGACAGGGTTGGGGTCCTTCGGTTGCGCTCCCGCCGAGTCGGGAAGGCAGTATGTGGCTCCAACTTTACATAATCCGGGATTTGATATACGGTTTTTTTTCTGCCGTGAGTTTTGTGGCGAATATGGAGAGATTTTGCAAGGTCGTCTGAACCATGATTTGCAGGATTCAATGATTACCACGATTAAAAATCAGGTGGATCCTTTAATCACTCGAAATCAAGGTTCAACCGCTTTTGCTTCTTAAATCTGCAATCTTAAATCTGCAATCTGAAATCGTTTTACGTGTTCCAGTCTCTGTTATACCTGAAATCCACGTTAACCGTGCGGTTGGAGACCTTGGCAATAACAGGCATAACACGCTTAAACTGGTTTCGCTGTATGAGGGATTGAACAGTTTTGATGAACTTCGGCTTAAAACCCATTGCAGCAAGCTCTTTCTCACTGAAACGCTGGTCAACCATATAGTAGAGCAGCTCATCGGCCTCGCGGTAGGTAAACCCAAGCTCGCCTTCATCGGTCTGTCCGCGCCACAAATCCGCCGAGGGCTTCTTGCGTATGATTTGCTTCGGGCAACCGAGCAATTCCGCCAATTGCCAGACCTGCGTTTTGTACAAATCACCGATGGGGTTAATCGCCGATGCTGAATCGCCGTACAGCGTGGTGTAGCCGAGCAGTATTTCGGTCTTGTTGCCCGTTCCCAGCACCAGCGCCTTATGCTCATTGGACTGGTCGAAGAGGTAAATCATCCGCATGCGCGCAATCACGTTGCCTTTTCGCACCCGGCTTGTTTCGATGTCGGGGTCATTTTGGATAAGCGCATCCACCGCGCCGGTAATATCGATAATCGTGCTCTTAATCCGAAGCGCCTTGATAACGGCGAGCGCATCACGAATGCTTTCGGAGCTGGACTCGCGGTACGGCATCAGCACTGCGACCACGTTTTTGGGGCCGAGCGCTTTCTGCGCAAGGTATGCCGCAACGGTGGAGTCAACCCCGCCGGACAAACCGATGACTACTTTGCTGATTCCGAAGCGGGAGGTTTCGTTGTGTATAAAGTCAACCAGGACCTTAATCAGGTCCCGGTTCACAGATATTTGGAATGGATTATGTCTTTTCGAAGAGCTCTTTGTAACGGTCTTATTGTTTACTGTCTCCAACGTTATGTCTTGTTTAAGACCAACTGGCATTCAAAGCCGGTTATTTCTTGGATACCTGGTAAACAATCTTACGGATTGTGTCAAACTGGAGATAAGGGAACATCTCCTGTATTTTATCGATTGCTTCGCCGGCGCTCATTTCCCGTCTCATATCCTTATACATCTGGCGGATTTTGTAGTCGCGTATGGCTTTTTCGTCTAATAATTTGTATTTCTTTAAATTATTGTACGTTTCATCGTCAATCAGCTCGCTTAATGGGTTATCGCTCTTTGTCTTAACTTGCGGCTTCATTTTTGCCCTCCCGTCCTATGGGACTATTATGTTAGTTAAAATAATTACCTTGCTTAAAAATACAGTAACTTTGTTTAAATATAGGTTCCTTTATGTGATTTTGAATACAAATATAATTAAAAAACAAGATAAAAATCAAGTAATGCATACGCTTATGCTTCCGTATTTTATCTTTAACTTTAAATAAGTTACCAGTTATGATACAGTTACGTTTAACATCTGTTTTGACTACTGCGTTTCAATGCGTCAGTTACGACTTGCAAAAACCTATAATTCTGAATATTTTTAT
>Ga0326597_10013469_pt1 | contig 10751 bp, 11 predicted proteins | sample RVTome_12_FD_203789 | JGI IMG/M metagenome (GOLD analysis project Ga0326597, IMG submission 203789) | Soil microbial communities from uranium-contaminated site in the Upper Colorado River Basin, Wyoming, United States - RVT100D185 | ecosystem: Environmental > Terrestrial > Soil > Contaminated >... | reverse complement strand
TGTGTTTCCTGTGCGTGGCGCTGGTCATGCCCCACACCCGCGGCTGGGTCAGGCAACTGATATTTCCGGGCGCGGATGCCGGCGCAAGCCGCTAGGAACGCATTTGGCGCGCGGCGCTTGTAACATACGCGTTTTGCGCAGGGACCAAGATGAAGGCAGTCATACTCGCCGGCGGCCTGGGCACGCGCATCAGCGAGGAGTCCGTCCTCAGGCCCAAGCCCATGATCGAGATCGGCGGCAAGCCGATCATCTGGCACATCATGAAGATCTACTCCGCGCAGGGCGTGGACGAGTTCGTGGTGTGCCTGGGCTACAAGGGCTATGTCATCAAGGAGTACTTCGCCAACTACTTCCTGCACATGTCGGACGTCACCTTCGACATGCGCGACAACACGATGCAGGTGCACCAGAAGAGCGCTGAGCCCTGGAAGGTGACGCTGGTGGAAACGGGCGAGGCGACGCAGACCGGCGGGCGCCTGAAGCGCGTCGCGCAGTACCTCGGCAAGGAAGATTTTTGCTTCACCTACGGCGATGGCGTCGCCGACGTGGACCTCAAGGCGCTGATCGCCTTCCACAAGGCGCAGAAGGTGAAGGCCACGCTCACGGCGGTGCAGCCTCCGGGGCGCTTCGGGTCCCTCGTCATGGAGGGCAGTCACGTCACCAGCTTCCAGGAAAAGCCCAGGGGCGACGGCGGCTGGATCAACGGCGGCTTCTTCGTCTGCTCGCCGGCGGTGCTCGATTACCTGCAGGGCGACGCCACGGTGTGGGAGCGCGAGCCGCTCGAGCGCCTGGCGAAGGACCGCCAGCTCGCCGCGTATTTCCACCGCGGCTTCTGGCAGCCGATGGACACGCTGCGCGACAAGAACCATCTCGAGGAGCTGTGGGCGAGCGGCAACCCGCCGTGGAAGAAGTGGTGAAGCCGCAGTTCTGGTCCGGCAAGAAGGTCCTCGTCACCGGCCACACCGGCTTCAAGGGAGCCTGGCTCGCGCTGTGGCTTTCTTTGCTCGGCGCGCGCGTCTCGGGTTACGCGCTCCAACCCCCGAGTTCGCCGTCGCTGTGGGCGATGATCGAAGCCAAGGCGGGCATCGCCAGCACCATCGCCGACATCCGCGACCTGGGAGCCCTGGCCAAGGCGATCGAGTCGTTCCAGCCGGATATCGTGTTCCACCTTGCCGCGCAGTCGCTGGTGCGCCCGTCCTACGACGATCCGGTGGGCACCTACGCGACCAATGTGATGGGCACGGTGCACCTGCTGGAAGCGGCGCGCCGCACGGCCAGCGTGCGCGCGGTGGTCAACGTCACCAGCGACAAGTGCTATGAAAACCTGGAGACCGGCCAGGCCTACCGCGAGAGCGATCCGATGGGCGGCCGCGACACCTACAGCAGCAGCAAGGGTTGCGCGGAACTGGTCACCACAGCCTATCGCGCTTCGTTTCCGGGGGGCGCTGCCATCGCTTCGGCGCGCGCCGGCAACGTGATCGGCGGCGGCGACTGGGCGCAGGATCGCATCGTGCCTGACACGGTTCGCGCTGCGGTCGCCGGCAATGCGGTACAGGTGCGCAATCCGCGCGCCGTGCGCCCCTGGCAGCACGTGCTCGAGCCGCTCGCGGGCTACCTGCAACTCGCCGAGCGCCTGCACGAGGCCCCCGCGATGTTCTCGGAGGGCTGGAATTTCGGCCCGGATGAGGATGATGCGGTGCCGGTGGAGAAGGTGGTTTCCACCATCACGCGCCTGTGGGGGCCGCCGGCGTCCTGGGCCGCGGACAAGGGCACGTACCCGCGCGAAGCGCATTTCCTGAAGCTGGACAGCTCCAAGGCGCGCAGCCGCCTGGGCTGGAAGCCGCGTCTTGGCCTGCAGTTGGCGCTGGAGTGGACCGTCGGCTGGTACAAGACGCAGGCGCAGGGCGCCGACGCGCGCCATCTCACTCTGGCGCAGATCGAGCGCTACATGGGGCTTGCCGCGTGACGCCCGCCGCCTGCCGCTTCTGCGGCGCCCCGCCCGAGCTGTCGTTCGCCGACCTGGGCATGTCGCCGCCTTCGAATTCCTACCTTGAGGCCGGGGCGCTGAACCGCATGGAGCGCTTCTATCCGCTGCACGCCTGGGTGTGCGGGAAATGCTTCCTGGTGCAGCTCGAAGAGTTCGAGACGCCCGAGCAGATCTTCAGCGACTACGCCTACTTTTCTTCCTATTCCGAATCCTGGCTGGCGCACGCCAAGGCCTACACGCAGGCGATGACGGCGCGCTTCGGCCTCAACGCCGCGAGCTTCGTGGTCGAGATCGCGAGCAACGACGGCTACCTCCTGCAATACTTCATGGCGCAGGGCGTGCCGGTGCTCGGCATCGAGCCCGCGGCCAACGTGGCGGCGGTGGCGCAGAAGAAGGGCGTGCCGACTCTGGTCAAGTTCTTCGGCACAAAGACGGCGGGCGAGCTGGCCGCGGCGGGGCGCAAGGCCGACCTGGTCCTCGGCAACAACGTGCTCGCGCACGTGCCGGACCTGAACGACTTCGTGCGCGGCATGGCGCTGCTGCTCAAGCCCGGCGGCGTGGTGACGATGGAGTTTCCGCACCTGCTGAAGCTGATGCAGGAAAACCAGTTCGACACCATCTACCACGAGCACTTTTCCTACCTCTCCTTCGTCGTCGCCGAGCGCGTGTTCGCCGCGCACGGCCTCACGCTGTTCGACGTCGACGAGATCCCCACGCACGGCGGGTCGTTGCGCGTCTACGCGCGCCACACTGCGAACGCGGCCCTGCCCGTATCGACGAAGGTGGCCGAGCTGCGCGTGCGCGAGCAGGCCGCCGGCCTGGAGCGTGCGGACACCTACTGCGCGTTCGCGGAGCAGGTGCGCTCGACAAAGCGCAGCCTGCTCAAGTTCCTGATCGGGGCGAAGGAATCCGGCAAGCGGGTCGCCGGGTACGGCGCTCCCGCAAAGGGCAACACCCTCCTCAACTACTGCGGCGTGAGGATGGACCTTCTCGAGTACACGGTGGACCGCAGTCCGCACAAACAGGGGCGCTTCCTCCCCGGTGTGCACATCCCGATCCACGCACCGGAGCGGATCATGCAGGACAAGCCGGACTACGTCCTGATCCTGCCGTGGAACCTGAAGGAGGAGATCGTCGCGCAGATGGCGGGCATCCGCGCCTGGGGCGGGCGCTTCGTGGTGCCGATTCCCGAGACGAAGGTGCTCGATTGAAGTTCGCGCCGACGCCGCTTGCCGGGGCGTACCTCATTGAACTCGAGCGCATCGGGGACGAGCGCGGGTTCTTCGCGCGGTCCTTCTGCCAGGAAGAGTTTCGACGTCACGGGCTCAAGCCCGCCGTCGCGCAGTGCAACGTCTCCTGGAACCGCAAGCGCGGCACGCTGCGCGGCCTGCACTACCAGGCCGCGCCGCACGAGGAGGCGAAGGTCGTGCGCTGCACGCGCGGCGCCATCTGGGACGTGATCGTGGACCTGCGCGAGGGCTCGCCGACGAGGCTGCGCTGGCACGCGCAGGAACTGAGCGCCGACAACCGGCTCGCCTTCTATCTGCCGGAAGGATTCGCGCACGGCTTCCAGACGCTCGACGACGACAGCGAGGTGCTCTACCAGATGTCGGAGTCCTACCGCCCGGATCTGGCGCGCGGCCTGCGCTGGGACGACCCGAAAATCAAGATCAAGTGGCCGCTGCCCGATCCGATCCTGTCGGAGCGCGACCGCTCCTACGCGCTCCTGCCATGAAGATCCTGCTGATCGGCGCGACCGGGCAGTTAGGCGGCGACCTTCTGCGCAACAATTCGGGCCACGAGATCACAGCGCCCGGGCGAGAGGCGCTGGACCTCGCGCGGCAGGGCGAGGCGGCGCGCCTTATCGCGCAGCTGCGCCCGGATACGGTGATCAACTGCGCCGCCTTCCACAACGTGCCGAAATGCGAGGAAGAGCCGGCGCAGGCGTTTCTCCTCAACTGCGTCGCCGTGCGCGACCTCGCGGCAGCCTGCGCAGCGCAGGGGGCGCGGCTGGTCACCTTCAGCAGCGACTACGTCTTCGGCGGTCCGCGCAGCGAACCCTGGCGCGAAGACGACAAGCCCTCGCCGCTGCAGGTGTACGGCATCAGCCGGCTCGCCGGCGAGCATGCGGCGCTCGCCACCGCCCCGCGGTACGCGCTCGTGATCCGCACCTGCGGGCTCTACGGCCGCTCCGGCGCGAAGTCCAAGGGCGGCAATTTCGTGGATGGACGGGTGGCGGATGCGCGCGCGGGCAAGCGCATCGAGATGGCGTGCGAACAGGTCATCGCACCCACCTCGACCGACGACCTGAGCCGCGCGGTATTGGCGCTGCTGGAGAAATCGCCGCAACCAGGCATCTACCACCTCGTCAACGAAGGCTCCTGCTCCTGGTACGAGTTCACGCGCGAGATCGTGCGGCTGGCGGGGGGCAAGTCGGAGGTCGTGCCGGTGGACCGCGGCGGCAGGACCGGAGCAATGCGGCGGCCCTTGTACACGGTTCTCGCCAACACCAAGGCACGGGCGCTGGGCGTGAGCCTGCGACCTTGGCGCGAAGCGCTCGCCGCCTATCTGCGGGCCAAGTATCCGGAGATCGCCTGAGATGCCCGACATCGCCGTCGCGCATCTCGTTCGCAAGCAGAACGGCATTTTGTGGTTCGAGCGGTTTCTGCGCTCGTACCGCGAGCGCCCCGCAGGGGTGGCGCACGAACTGGTGATTCTGTTCAAGGGGTTCCGGGGAGCCGGTGACACCGTCGAACACGATCACTTGATCGCCGACCTGCCGCATCGCCGCGAATTCATCCCGGACGCGGGCTTCGACCTGCACGCCTACTTTGGCGCTGCCCAGCGGCTCGACTACGATTATTTCTGCTTCCTGAACTCCTATAGCCGGATCCTCGACGCTGGGTGGTTGGCAAAGCTGCATCGTTGGGTAGTCCAGAAGGATGTAGGGCTGACTGGCGCGAGCGGTTCCTGGCAAAGCGTGGCTGGTGGATACGCAACGCAGCACAGACCCGGCCATCTCCATGGCAAGGCTCCAGGCCAGTTTTCACAGGTCGTGGCCGCGCTGCGTGACCGACGGCCACATATGCTCAAACGGCGCGCTTGGTCGTTGATGCTGAGGCTCGCGGGGGCTCTCAAGCCCGGTCGGAACTTCCCGCCATTTCCGAATCCCCACATTCGGACCAACGCGTTCATGGGTGCGCGAGCGACGTTGCTGCGCTTGCGGCTTGGCCCCATGCGAACGAAGTTCTCGGCCTACAAATTCGAGAGCGGCATCGACAGCATGACCAATCAGATGCTCCGGCTTGGGTTGCGCGTGCTTGTCGTCGGGCGCGACGGCGAGGGCTATCCGCCGGAACGCTGGCCTGCCTCGAACACTTTCTGGCAGTCCCGTCAGGAGAACCTGCTGGTCGGGGACAACCAGACCGAAGCATTCCTGGCGTCCGATCCGATATGGGCTGCGAAACTGTCGTTCTCCGCGTGGGGCGAGTTGGCGCGCTGTCCATGACACCTCCATCCACGACATGCACCGCCTGCGGCGGCGCAATGAGGCCTTACTTTCGAACACGCGACTACAACCGCGGGGCGTCCAGCGAAGAGTTTATTTACCTGCGTTGCGCACAATGCGCCTTCGCGACTCTGCACAACGTTCCCGCGAACCTCGGCGACTATTACGTCCCCGGGTATCATCTTCTGCCCGCGAGCGACGCCGCGATCGAGGCGGGCGTGGCACATGATCGGTACAAGATCGACTTGGTGCGGCAATTCGCGCCGGCGGGCCGCTTGCTCGAAATCGGACCGTCGTGGGGCGCGTTCTGCATTCTGGCGAAGCGCGCCGGGTACACGGTCGAAGCGATCGAGATGGATCCTGCGTGCTGCGAATTCCTGGAGCGCCGCGCCGGCGTGCATGCCATCTGCCGGAGCGACGAAGCCCTCGCGCTTGGCGAAGCGGCGCAGCCCGACGTGATTGCGGCCTGGCATGTCATCGAGCATCTGCGCGATCCTTGGCGTCTGTTGCAGGCTGCAGCGCAACGGCTGGCGCCCGGCGGCGTCCTGGTGCTGGCGCTGCCGAATCCGCACGCGGCTCAGTTCAAGATGCTGGGGCGCTACTGGGCGCACGTGGACGCCCCGCGCCATCTGCACCTGATTCCACCGGCGGTCTTGCGCATGCGCGCCGAGAAGGAAGGCTTGGTAGAGGAACTGTGCACGACGCGTGACTTTGGCAGTTTGCGATGGAACGAGTTTGGCTGGTCGCACACGCTGTCGCATCTGGCATCGCACGCATTTGCGAAGCGCGTGCTTCGTTACGCCGGGCGCGGCGTAGCCTGCCTGCTTCAGCCCATCGAGGGCCGCGAGGGCTCCGGCGCCGCCTACACCGCGGTGTTCCGCAAGCTCCGGCACGCCAGCTGAAGTTCTCCATCCTCCTGCCCACGCGCAACCGGCTTGACCTGCTCAAGCTGGCCATCGAGTCTGTGCGCATGCAGGACCACGCCGACTGGGAGATCGTTGTCTCGGACAACGCTTCCGATGACGATGTGCTCAACTACGTCCGGTCCGTTGGCGACGCGCGGGTACGGGCGAGCCGTCAACGGCAGCTGGTGCCGGTCACGGACAACTGGAATGCGGCCCTGGCGCAGGCGGCGGGAGACTACTTCATCATGCTGGGCGACGACGATGCGCTGATGCCGAAGGCGCTGTCGCGCATGGCGGCGCTGATCGAGCGATGGCAGCGGCCGATGGCGATATACGCACAGGCGCTGCAGTATGCCTATCCGGATGTCGTGCCCGGACACCCCGCTTCCTTTGTCCAGACCGGGTACAACGAGTTCCTGGAAGGCCGGGTCGAACCTTTCGCCTTGCCAAGGTCCACCGCGCTGCGCATGGTCCGCGGGGCAATGGCGTTCCGCGTCCTGTACGGCTACAACATGCAGCACTTTGTCATCAGCCGCGAGCTGGTGGAGAAGCTGCGTCCGAAAGGGGCCTTCTTTCAATCTCCCTATCCGGATTACTACGCGGCAAACGCGGTGCTGCTGGCCGCGGATCCGCTGCTTGCGACGCCGGAGGTATTGGCGCTGATCGGCATCAGCCCGAAGTCGTTCGGGTACTACTACTTGAACGAGCGCGAGCGGGACGGCGTCGAGTTCCTGCAGAACGTTGCCGAGCCGGACATCGCAGAACGCGTACGCGACAAGCTGGTGCCCGGAAGCAACATGAACGACTCATGGCTGTGCGCCATGGAAACGCTGGCGCGCAATTTTGCGGACGAAGTCGGCTCGACCGTAAAGTACTCCGGCTATCGCCGCCTCCAGTACTACGAGCTGGTCAAGACTCGAAATCGCCGCGCCGCGCTTCGCTACATGCGTTGGTGGGAGCTTCCCGTTTACGCAGGCGCTGCGCTTGCGTTCGCCGTCATTCGGCTGCTGCCACGACGTGCGCGCAATGTGTTTGGCGAATGGCTGACGTACTCGCTGTCCAGCATCGCACCGCGTTTCAATCCGCACAGGCGACTTGTCTCCTACCGGGACATTCTCGAAGCGGTGAAAGGCGAAGCGGGCTGAACCGTGACGGTCAGCGGTAGTGGGCAGTGAGGTAGCGCAGCATGCTGCGCGCATGCCACAGCATGTGCCGCGCATCGCGCCGGCTGGCGCGCTGCGCCTCGTGCGTCGCCGTGGCCTGCGCAACCAGCCTGACGTCAAAGCCGAGCAGGCGCAGCCTGCGGCAGATGTCCACGTCCTCGTAATAGAGGAAGAAGCGCTCGTCGAACCCGCCCGCCTTCTCGAAGGCCTCGCGCCGGATCAGCATGAACATCCCCGCGACCCAGTCGGGCGAAGGCGGCGGCTCCCCGGCGGGGTAGTCGAACTGCGGGGCCAGACCGAGGGACTTCATGAGCAGGCTCGCCGCCGTGGGAAAGCGACGCGCGCTGTCCTCGACCCGGCCCGCGGGGTCGACGATGCGGGGCGCGGCGACCGCCACTTGCGGCTCGCGCAGCACCTCCAGCAGGGCTGGAAACGGATCCTGCGCCAGGCGCACGTCGGGATTGAGGACGCAGAAGTAGTCCCCGCGCGCCGCGCCAAACGCCGCATTGTGGTTGGCCGCGAAGCCTTTCTCTGAGGCGTTGTGGATGATTTCGATTCGTGCCGGCGTGCACGCTTCGCTGGGCAGGTCCTCGGGGACGTTAACTGTTAAGATGACTTGAAGGTCGTCTCGCCCGAGGGAGCGGATGTCGCGCAGCAGCCTGGACACTAGATGAGCCTGGCCATGGCTCACGATGGAAACGGTAATCACAGTGGCCGCCATTATGAACGGTAGCCCCTCGGTCAGCATCTGCATCCCGACGCGCGATCATGCCGCGCTCTTGCCGGACGCCATCCGGTCGGCCTGCGGCCAACGGCATCCATCACTCGAGATCCTGGTGCTGGACAACGCATCGACCGATGAGACGCCCGCGATCGCGGCGCGGGCGGCCGCAGCCGACCCGCGCTTGCGCTACGTCCGGCACGAGCAGGACCTGGGCATGGCGGGCAACTTCAACGCAGGCGTGTCCATGTCGCGGGGTGAGTTTGTGCAGATCCTGTGCGACGACGACGTGCTGGAAGATGGTGCGGCGGCCCTGCTCGCGCAAGCGCTTGCCAGCGAGCCGCAGGCGGTGCTCGCTGCCGGTGGCCGAATTTTCGCGGACGCGGCGCTTCGACCGGGCCGAGTCGTGCGCCCCCGGTCAAAGCGAGAGTGTGTAGACGGATCCGCACTGATGCGCGAATGCTTTGCCTACGGCAATCGGATCGGCGAGCCGAGCGCGGTCATGTTTCGGCGCGCCTTCGCCGCACGCGGTTTCAGCGACGCCTACAGCCAACTTGTAGACCTGGAAATGTGGTTCCATCTCCTAGCCTTCGGCCCTGCGGTCCTGATGCCTGAGGGGTTGTGCCGCGTGCGACAGCATGCGGATCAGATGACCGAGCAGAATATCCGTAGCGCTCGCCTGCTCGAGGACAAACGGCGTCTATTTCACCAATTCGCGCTTGTGCTCTCGTCCAAGCTGACGCGTTTGCAAAAATTGGCCTGGGATTGCCGCATGGCGTCCAGCGTGGCCCGGATCCGCCGAGTTGGTGGCAGCGCATGCCCACTACCGTCCGCCGAGGTGTTCCATCCGTCATTGTTCCGATTGCTGCTGATTCCGGCAATTGCCACAGGTTGGCATCTACTACGGGCCGGCTGATGGTCTACCGCGAGGTGCTGTCGCGGTTGTAGCTGTCCTCGAAGCGCACGATGTCGTCCTCGCCCAGGTAATCGCCCGACTGCACTTCGACGATGAGGAGCGGCTCCGCGCCCGCGTTCTCCAGCCGGTGCTTGGTCTCCACCGGAATGTAGGTGGACTGGTTCCTGCCCAGCTCGAACACGTCGTCGCCGCGGGTGACGCGGGCGATTCCGGACACCACCACCCAATGCTCCGCGCGCTGGTGGTGCAGCTGCAGCGAAAGCTTGTGGCCCGGCTTCACCATCAGGCGCTTCACCTGGAAGCCGGGCCCGGCATCGACGCTCTCGTAATAGCCCCAGGGCCGGTAGACGCGCCGGTGCGACACGTGCTCGGTGCGGTTGGCGCGGTCCAGATGCTCCACGACCTCCTTGACCTCTTGCGCGCGGTCTTTCGCCGCCACCAGCACCGCGTCATCCGTTTCGACCACTACCAGATCGCGGGCCCCGAGTATCGACACGTGGCGAGCGTTCGCGTGCACGTAGCAGCCGGCGGCATCGCGCAGCTCGACGTCGCCGCGCACGACGTTGCGGGCGTCGTCCTTCTCGCCGACCTCCCAGAGCGCCGACCACGAGCCGACGTCGCTCCAGCGCATCGAGGCGCGCACCATCGCTCCCGACGCGGTGCGTTCCATCACGGCGTAATCGATCGATTCCGAAGAGCAGGCCGAAAACGCCTCCCGGTCAAGCCTCAGGAAGCCGAGTTCCGGAACCGCCTTGTCCAGTGCCGCCTGCACCGCCGTCAGGATGTCGGGCCGCAGGCGCCCCAGCTCCTCGACAAAGCGCGCCGCCTGGAAAACGAACATGCCGCTGTTCCAGCAGTACCCGCCCTGCGCGAGGAAGGATTTCGCCTTTTCCACGTTCGGCTTCTCGACGAACCTGCGCACGCGAAAGACGTTGCCGCCCATGGGTTCGCCCGCCTCGATGTAGCCGTATCCGCTCGCGGGCTCCGTCGGCGGTATACCGAACGTCACGAGATAGCCGTCGCGCGCGGTGCTTACCGCTTCTGCCGCGCGCGCCAGGAACTCCGCCACGTCGGCGATGACGTGATCCGATGGTTGTACGAGCAGGATAGCCGATGGATCTTCGCGCAACACCAGCAGCGCCGCCGCCGCGACGGCCGGCGCGGTATTGCGGCCCGCGGGCTCGAGCAGCAGGGCGCGCGGCGCGACGCCGATCTCCACGAGCTGGTCCGAGGCGAGGAAGCGCTGCTCGGCGTTGGTCACCACAACCGGCGCGCCGCTTCCGGCCATCCCGCGCGTACGCAACGCGGTGTCCTGGAATAGCGTCTTCTCCCCGGCAAGCGGCAGGAACTGCTTGGGCAGCAGCCGCCGCGACATGGGCCACAGCCGGCTGCCCGAACCGCCGCACAGAATCACCGGAACGACCGTATCGCTCATGCGTTCCCGTTCAGAGATCGTCGGGCCAGGAACGTGCCGAGTGCAGCACGCTCAGGATCTGAACTTCACCCTGAATATCCCGATACGCGACCGGGTTGTCGGCGGCGATGAAGTCG
>Ga0326597_10013468_pt1 | contig 10752 bp, 8 predicted proteins | sample RVTome_12_FD_203789 | JGI IMG/M metagenome (GOLD analysis project Ga0326597, IMG submission 203789) | Soil microbial communities from uranium-contaminated site in the Upper Colorado River Basin, Wyoming, United States - RVT100D185 | ecosystem: Environmental > Terrestrial > Soil > Contaminated >... | reverse complement strand
CGGTATTTGACACCGCCCCTGCATTGCCGATATCCGGCCCGTTGCACACGATTCAGGGTACCTGTCGCCGTGACCCGGCGTGGCGCAGCACCTGTAGGAGCCTGCTTGCAGGCGAACAACCCGGTGCAGCCTCGCCACCGCGCGCTTCGCCGGCAAGCCGGCTCCTACACAGATCCGGTGGCGCGGCACGATATTCATGGCGGGATCGCGTCCCACTGCCGATCCAGCCGCGGCCGCGACACACGCTCGCGCGCGCCCAGTTCCTGCGCGAACAGCGAGATGCGGAACTCCTCGGTCAGCCAGCGGTAATGCTCCAGCGCCGCATCGCGCCGCCCGCGCGCGGCGTGCGCGCGGGCGCGCGCAACGAAGCGCTCCCACACCGGGCGCACGGCTTGCAGCTTGTCGCCATCGCGCGCCCCGCCCCGGCGCAGCTTGTCCAGGCGCAGCGCGAGGGCGTCCAGGTAACGGGGCAATTCCGGCAGTCGCTGGCGCGGCGTGCCGGCCACGAAGCCCTGGTACACCAGCCAGCGCAGTTGCTCGCGCGCGTCGTCGATGCTGGCCTGCCATGTCGCGGGCCAGTCCTCGTCCAGCCGCGCGCGCACGCGGCGGTGCGCATCCAGCACCTGTTCCACCAGCATCGCCTGCGCGTGCAGCGCCGCGTCCAGGCGCGTTCGCCCGTCGCGGCATGCACGCAGGAACGCGGTCTCGTCGCGGATCGCCCAGCCGCCCTCGCCCAGGTACGCGCTCGCCACCGCGAACAGAGCCACATCGGCGAGCAGCCGCGCGCACGGCGCACGCGGTGCGAGGGCAGCCTCGCCAGGCTGGGCCAGGCGTTCAGGCTGCGCGCCGATCGCGTCAGCCTGCGGCGCGAATTCGACCAGCGTGTTGAGCAGGCACAGGCGATCCCGGTTGTCGATCCGGCGCGCAAGCCGCTCCGCGTCCAGTCCCTCCGCGGCCAGCACCATTCGCAGCAGGCCCGTGTCATGCACCCTCGCCGCGTGTACCGGATCCTCCACGTCCACCACGGCCACGCCGTCGTCGCCCGCCGCCGCCAGCGCGGGATGGATCCATCCCCGCGTGCCAGCGCGCTCGAGCTGCTCGCGTTCGGGCAGGGTGCCGAAGCTCCAGCGCGCGTACGCGCCCGTCGCCACGGCCGCCGCCGACGGGGCACGCCCGCCGGCGTGACGGCGTTGCAGCGCATCCAGATCCCGGCCGTGCGCGACGACCTCGCCGGCCGCGTCCAGCACCCGGTAGCGCAGGTTCAGGTAGGCCGGCACACGCGAGGCCAGCGCGGCGGGGCTCCACGGCTCATCCCCCACGTCCACCGCGAAGCGCCGGAACAGGAAACGCGCCAGCGCATCCGCCAGCGCGCCGTCGCGTACGTCCGCTTGCGCGAGAAACTCGGCCGCCACCTCGGGCGCCGGCCCGATGCGCCGGCGCATCGCCTTGGGCAGCACCCGCAACAGCGCGATCACCTTCTCCTCGCGCAGCCCCGGCACTCCCCAGTCCAGCTCGCCCGCGCGCAAGCCGCCCAGCAGCTCGCGCGGCAGTTGCACGGTGACGCCGTCGTCCTCCTCGCCAGGGGCGAAACGGTAGTCCAGCGCCAGCGCCATGCCCGCGGCGTGGATGTGATCGGGGAAGCGCCGCGCGAACTCGTCCGCGCCGTCGTGCTCGAGAACGCCCGCAGCGAACACCCGCGCGAGTTCCAGCCGCGTCAGCCCTGCGCCGTCCAGCCGCCGCCACCAGCTCTCGAAATCGCGCGCATCGCATACCGCGGCCGGCACACGGGCATCGTAGAACTCGAACACACGCTGCTCGGACAGCGCGGGGTCCGGCCGGCGCGTGCGCGCGGCGCGCGCGCGGCGCCGCCGCACCAGCTCCAGGTTCGCGGCCAGGAACGGTGCATCCGACGCCATGTGCCCGTCCACCAGCGCGCCGCGGATGAACACCTCGCGCGCCCCCGCTGCACTGATCGGCGCATAGCGCACGCTGCGGCTGGCGGCAACGGTGAGCGCGTACAGCGCACTGTGCTCGTGCACCATGGGCTCGCCACGCGCAGCATCCCACCACGCCTCGAAGTGGCTGCGCCGGATCAGAGCTCCCGCGGCCTGCTCCACCCATTGCGCCCGGATCGCCGCCACCGTGTGCGCGACGGCGCTGCCGGCATCCACCACCTCCGCGGCCAGCACCCAGCGCGGGCGCCGCGCGCTCTGCCCGGAGCCGCGCGAGATGCGAAAGCTGTTGCCGCGCAGCCCCTGGTACTCGCGCTCGTCGCGGCGCTGGCCCACGTGCCGCAGCAGCCCGGTGAGCAGCGCACGGTGGATGCGGGCGTAGCTGGCAGGCTGCGCGCGCGCGTGCAAGCCCATCTCGCGAGCCGCCACGCACAGTTGCAGGTGCACCTCGCGCCACTCCTGTATGCGCGGCAACGACAGGCGCCGCTTGCGGCAGATTTCGGCCAGCGCGCCGATGCCGGCACCGCGCGCGTGCGCGCGCACGTGATCCCAGATGCGCAGCAGGCGCAGGAAGTCCGAGCGCGGATCCTCGAAACGCAGGTGCTGCGGCATGGGACCGCGCTGGCCACGCTCGCGCTCGCGCGGATCGCCCACCGCGAGCCCTGCGGCGATCACCAGTACCTCCGCGACGCAGTCGTGTTCGCCGGCCGCGATCAGCATGCGTCCCACCCTGGGGTCCAGCGGCAGTCGCGCGAGCCGCCGTCCCAGCGGCGTGAGGCGATCCTCGCCGTCCAGCGCGCCCAGTTCGCGCAACAAGCGCAGACCGTCACTGACGTGGCGCCGCCCGGGCGGATCCAGGAACGGGAACGCAGCCAGTTCCGCCACGCCCAGTGCGCGCATCTGCAACAGCACGGCGGCCAGATCGGTGCGCGTGATCTCGGCCTCGGTGAACTCGGCGAAGCCCTCGTACGCGGCGGCGTCATACAGCCGGATGCACACGCCGGGGGCCTCGCGGCCGCAGCGCCCGGCACGCTGGCGCGCCGAGGCCCTCGAGATGGGCTCCACCGGCAGGCGCTGCACCGCGTTGCCAGGGCTGTAGCGCCCGATGCGCACCAGCCCGGAGTCGATCACGTAGCGCACCCCGGGCACGGTGAGCGAGGTCTCGGCGACGTTGGTGGCGAGCACCACCCGGCGGCGTGCGTGCACGCTGAACACGCGCTCCTGCTTCGCGAGCGGCAGCCGTGCATACAGCGCCAGCACGTCCAGCGTAGCGCCGAACGCGGCGCGCAGGCGGCCGGCCACATCGTGGATCTCGCGCTCGCCGGACAGGAACACCAGCACATCGCCCGGGCCCTCTCGCACCAGCTCGTGCACCGCGGCGCGCACCTGCTCGGCGAGCGGCTGCTCGGCCGGCGGCGGGCGGTAGCGCACCGCCACCGGGTAGCTGCGTCCCAGCACCCGGACGACCGGCGCGGCGTCGAAGAAGGCAGCGAAGCGCTCTTCATCCAGCGTGGCCGAGCTGACCACCACGCGCAGATCGGGGCGGCGCGCGAGCAGCAGCTTCAGATATCCGAGCAGGAAGTCGATGTTCAGGCTGCGCTCGTGGGCCTCGTCGATGATCACGGTGTCGTAGGCGCGCAGGTGGCGATCCCCGCCCAGCTCGGCCAGCAGCATGCCGTCGGTGAGTACCTTGACGTGGCTCTCGCGGCGCACCTGGGCATCGAAGCGCACCTTGAAGCCCACGCTCTGGCCCAGCGGCTGGCCCAGCTCGTGAGCGAGGCGCCGCGCGACGCCGCGCGCGGCCACGCGCCGCGGCTGGGTGTGGGCGATCTGACCGGCGACGCCACGACCCGCGAGCAGGCACAGCTTGGGCAACTGGGTGGATTTTCCCGAGCCGGTCTCGCCGCTGACGATCACCACCGGGTGGCGGCGGATGGCCGCCGCGATCTCATCGGCATGCGCGGTGATGGGCAGATGATCCGGCAGTGACACCGCGGGCACGCTGGCGCGGCGGTGCTCGAAGATCGCTTCGCTGCGGCGCAGATCCTGTTCCAGGTGCTGCCAGCGCGGGTCCGCGCCGGCACCGTTGCCCAGCGCGCGCAGGCGATCGACCCGCCGGCGCAACACGGCCCGATCCTCCAGGGTGCAGCGCGCGAGTCTCGCGTCCAGATCGGTCGGCATCGGCATCGTTCACCTGCCGCAAGCTTACCCGCGCGGGCGGCCAGCGACTCGTCGTGCACCTACAATGCGCCCATGTGCGGGCGTTATGCATTGCGCACCTCGGTGCCGGAACTCGCGCGCATACTGGGCGTCGAGTTGCCGGCCGATCTCGCACCGCGCTTCAACGTCGCGCCGACCCAGCCGGTGGCGGTGCTGCGCGCCGCCCACGGGCAGCGCGCGGTCGCGATGCTGCGCTGGGGCCTGGTGCCGGCGTGGAGCCAGGGACCCGACGCACGCTACGCGATGCACAACGCGCGGCGCGAAGGACTGGCCGACAAGCCCGCGTACCGCACCCCGCTGCGGCGCCGCCGCTGCCTGGTCCCGGCCGACGGCTGGTACGAATGGCAGCCAGTGGGCGCGCACAAGCAGCCATGGCTGATCGGCTTGCCGGACGCGCAGCCGTTCTGCTTCGCCGGGCTGTGGGATCTGTGGGAGCGCGAGCAGGGCGTGATCGAGTCGTGCACCATCATCACTGCGCCTGCCGCCGACGCGATCGCGCACATCCATCCGCGCATGCCGCTGATCGCGCCGCCCGAGGTGTGGGACGCGTGGCTGGATCCTCAACAGGTGGATGCCGGGCAGGCGCTCGCCGTGCTGGATGAGGCAGCGCCGCCCATGCTGGCCACCACCGCTGTGTCCAGCCACGTCAACAACGCGCGCAACGACGATGCGCGCTGCGTGGAACCGCTGTCGTGAGCCAGCGCAAGGCTGCGCTCACGCACCGCGCGCGGTAGCCCTGCCAACGCACCGCGCCTGCCTGGCAACGCACCGCGCGGCCGTGGCAACGCACCGCGCGGCGGGTCACTCCTTGGCCGCCGTCTTCGACCAGCTGTCGCGCAACCCCACGGTACGGTTGAACACCGGCTGCCCGGGCCGGCTGTCCGCGCCGTCCACGCAGAAGTAGCCCTGGCGCTCGAACTGGTAGCGTGCGCCCGACGCGGCCTGCGCCAGCGAGGCCTCCAGCTTGCACCCGTGCAGCACCTGCAGCGAGTGCGGGTTCAGGCGCTGCGCGAGTGCTTCCTCGTGACGCGCCGAAGCGGGATCGGCGACGCTGAACAGCGTCTCGTACAGGCGCACCTGGGCATCCAGCGCGTGGCGCGCCGACACCCAGTGCAGCGTGCCCTTTACCTTGCGCCCGTCCGCGCTGCCGCCGCCGCGGCTGTCGGGATCGTGGCGCGCGTGGATCGCGACGATCTCGCCGCTCGCGGGATCGCACTCCACGTGGGTGCAGGTCACGTAGTACGCAAAGCGCAGCCGCACCTCGCGCCCGGGTGCGAGGCGGAAGAACTTGCGCGGCGGGTCCTGCATGAAATCCGCGCGCTCGATCCACAGCTCGCGCGAGAACGCGACCTGCCGCGAGCCCAGCGCCGGATTGGCCGGGTGATTGGCCGCCGCGAAGAATTCCTCGTCCTGCTGCGGATAGCTGTCGATGATCAACTTCACCGGATCGAGCACCGCCAGCGCGCGCGGCGCCTCGCGGTCCAGGTGCTCGCGCAGCACGCTCTCGAGCAGCGCGAGTTCCACCTTGTTCTCACTCTTGCTGATGCCGATGCGGGCACAGAAGTCGCGGATCGCCGCGGGGGTGTAGCCGCGCCGCCGCAGCCCCGACAGCGTGGGCATGCGCGGGTCGTCCCAGCCGCTGACGTGGCCCTCGCCGACCAGCGCGTTGAGGACACGCTTGCTCATCACGGTGTGGCTGAGACTGAGCCTGGAGAACTCGATCTGCTGCGGATGACACGGCACCTGCAGATGCTCCAGGAACCAGTCATAGAGCGGGCGATGGTCCTCGAACTCCAGCGTGCACAGCGAGTGCGTGATGCCTTCCAGCGCGTCGCTGACGCAGTGCGCGAAGTCGTACATGGGGTAGATGCACCAGGCCTCGCCGGTCATCTGGTGCGCCTGCTTCAGGATCCGGTACATCACCGGATCGCGCATGTTGACATTGGGCGAGGCCATGTCGATGCGCGCGCGCAGCACGTGCTGACCCTCGTCGAACTCACCGGCGCGCATGCGCCGGAACAGGTCGAGGTTCTCATCCACGCCGCGCGCGCGGTACGGGCTGTCGCGCCCTGGCTCGGTCAGCGTGCCGCGGTAGTCGCGGATCTGATCCGCGCTCAGGCTGTCCACGTAGGCGTTGCCGCCGGCGATCAGCGACTCGGCATAGTCATAGAGCTGCTGGAAGTAGTCCGAGGCATGGGTCAGGCGATCGCCCCAGTCGAAGCCCAGCCAGCGCACGTCGTGCAGGATCGCGTTGACGTAGTCCATGCGCTCGCGCGAGGGGTTGGTGTCGTCGAAACGCATGAAACAGCGGCCACCCGCGAACTCGCCGGCGATGCCGAAGTTCAGGCACACCGACTTCGCGTGCCCTATGTGCAGGTGGCCGTTGGGCTCGGGCGGAAAGCGCGTGACCACGCGCCCGTCGTTGCGCCCCGCGGCCAGGTCCTCGCTGATGCGCTGGCGAATGAAATCGCGCGGCGCGGCCGCGGCGCCAGGCGCGCGGGGCTCATCCATCCTTGAACATCTCCTTGGGTCGCAGCAGCCGCTCGATGCGCCCGCAACCGGGCGCGACCGCCGACCACGCCGGCGCCTCGAGCACCAGCGGCGCCACCGCCAGCGTGGGCAGGTTGTCCACCGGCATCGCGATCAGGTGGTTGTACAGATCGGTGAGGCCGGGATTGTGCCCCACCAGCATCACGTGGCGCGCCGCACCGGCCGCGCCGGCGAGGCACTCGAGGATGCCGGCGGCACTGGCCATGTACAGCGCGTGATGCAGTTGCACGCACGCGCCGGGCAGGTCGAAAGCGGCGGCCAGCGCCTCGCCGGTCTGCACCGCGCGCACCGCGTCGCTGCACAGCATCAGCTGCGGCGCCGGCATCCGCGCGGTGAGCCGCGCCGGCATGCGCGCGGCGTCGGCCAGGCCGCGCGCATTGAGCGGGCGGTGGAAGTCGTCCAGCGTCGTGAACCGCCACGACGACTTGGCGTGCCGCACCAGCGTGAGTCGCAACGTGCCGGCCGCGGCGCTCATTGGCCGGCGCGCAGCGCGAGTACCCGCGCCACCAGCTCGCGCGTGGAGGCGTCGTGGGCGCCGGCCTCGCCGCGGCCCTCCAGCAGCGGCCGCAATGACTTCGCGAGTTCCTTGCCCAGTTCCACGCCGAACTGGTCGAACGGATTGATGTCCCAGCACACCGCCTGCACGAACACCTTGTGCTCGTAGAGCGCGATCAGCGATCCCAGCACCTCCGGTGTCAGCCGCCGATAGAGCAGCACGCTGCTGGCGCGGTTGCCCGGCATCACGCGGTGCCGGGCCGCACGCTCCAGCGCATCGCCGTCAAGCCCGCTGCCGGCCAGACTCGCGCGCGCCTCGTCCAGCGAGCGCCCGCGCATGAAGGCCTCGGCCTGGGCCAGCGCGTTCGCGACGAGCGCGTCCTCGTGCCCGGGCAACGGCTGCTGACTGGCCGCCGGCACGATGATGTCGGCCGGCACGCTATCCAGACCCTGATGCATCATCTGATAGAAGGCATGCTGGCCGTTGTTGCCCAGGGTGCCCCACAACACCGGCGCCGCGGGCCGCTGCAGCGTCGCGCCGGCGCGGTCCACGCCCTTGCCGTTGCTCTCCATCTCCAGTTGTTGCAGGTAGGCAGGCAACAGCGCCAGCGCGTGGTCGTAGGGCAGCACTGCGTGCGTCGGGCAGTCCAGCAGGCTGCGGTTCCACACCCCGATGAGCGCCAGCAGCACCGGCAGGTTCATCGCCGCGGGAGCCTCCAGGAAATGGCGGTCCATCGCGTGCGCGCCACGCTGCAGCGCACGGAACGCATCCATCCCGGCGAACAGCGCGATGGACAGGCCGATCGCGGACCACAGCGAATAGCGCCCGCCCACCCAGTCCCAGAAACCGAACACGTTGGGCGCCGGGATGCCGAAGGCCGCGCAACGCTCCAGCGCGCTCGACACGGCGACGAAATGACGCTGCACCGCCGCTTCGTCGCCGCCTGCCGCGGCCACCAGCCAGGCCCTGGCGCTGCGCGCGTTGAGCAGGGTCTCCTCGGTGGAGAAGGTCTTCGACGCGACGATGAACAAGGTGCTGCGCGGGTCGCAGGCCGCGAGCACCGAGGCCAGATCGGTGGAATCCACGTTGGACACGAAATGACAGCGCAAGCGCCCATCGGACCAGGCCTGCAGCGCACGGCACACCATGGCCGGCCCCAGATCGGAGCCGCCGATGCCGATGTTGACCACGTCGCGCACCGGCTCGCCGGTGAACCCGGTCCAGCGCGCACCGCGCACCGCGTCGCAGAACGCCGCGATGCGTGCCAGCACCTGTTCCACCTCCTGCGGTGCGCTGCGCGCCAGCGTGCTGCCGGGCATGGGCTGCCCCGGCGGCCAGCGCAGCGCCACGTGCAGCGCGGCCCGATCCTCGGTGCCGTTGACCGCCTCGCCGGCGAACATGCGCTCGCGCCACGTCGCCAGAGCGCACGCCTCGGCGAGCGCGAGCAGCAGCTCGCGCGTGCGTGCGCTCATGCGCTGCTTGGAGTAATCCAGGTACAGCCCGCACGCGCTCGCGCTCATGTCCCTGGCGCGTTCGGGCGCGTCCTCGAACAGCGCCGCGATGCGCGTCGCCGCGAGCTCGCGCGCGTGGCGTTCGAGCGCGGCCCAGGCGCTGGCGCGCACGGATGCGGGGGATGCGGACACGGTGTGGGCTCGACGAATGCGGCTGGCGTGGACTGACCCGGGAGTATACGGCGCGCCGGGGCGGCTTTGCTTGGTCACCCCGATCGATAAGGTTATACTCCGCGCCCGTCGCGGCAGCCCCGGCTCAGCCCACGAATTCGCCACTCAACCGGAAACGCAATGAACAACTCGCGTTCGCTCGCTCTCGCCCTGTCTCTGGGCGCTCTGCTCGCCTGCGGGCCGGCACTCGCCGAAGGGGATCCCCAGGCAGGCCAGACCAAGGCGCTGCCATGCATGGGATGCCACGGCATCCCCGGCTATTCCAACGTCTACCCCACCTACCACGTCCCCAAGCTGGCCGGTCAGCACCGCGAATACCTGGTCGCGGCGCTGCTGGCCTACAAGAGCGGCCAGCGCATCCACAAAACCATGGTCGCGCAGGCGAGCACGCTGAGCGATACCGACATGCAGGACATCGCCGCCTACTTCGCGGCCATGTCGGGCGAGGGCAAGTGATGAACGAGCAACGCACAGGGCTGGCCCTCGCGGCAGCCGCACTCACTCTCGCGATCGCCGCTCCGGCGCATGCGGCGGGAGACATCGCGCGTGGCGAGACCAAGAGCGCATCCTGCGTGGCCTGCCACGGCGTGGATGGCAACAGCCCCAGCGCCGCGTTTCCGCGCCTCGCCGGGCAGCATGCGTCCTACCTCGCGCACGCCCTGCTGGCGTACACCACCGGCGAGCGCACCAATGCAATCATGCAGGGCCTCGCGGCGCCGCTGAGCAAACAGGACCGCGCCGATCTGGCGGCCTGGTTCGCGAGCCAGAAGGGCTTGAACACCGCCCGTTGACAGCGCCCGGCAGCGGATCTCGCTTCAGGCGGGAACGTTGACCAGCGTACGCGCGACGAAGGTACCGGCGGAGGACAGGTCCGTGATCGCGCTGGGCCTGCCCTCGTGCAGGTCCAGGATCGCGTGCCGGCGCGACACATCCGTGAAGCGGGCGTCCACGATCACGTCGTTGTACAGCGCCCGTCCCAGCACGTTGCGCCCGTCGCGCAGGTTCATGCCCTGTCCAAGCTCGTCGACGATGGCGGCGCCGGACCAGGTCTCGATACGAAAGCGCCGGCGTCCCATCCACAACTCGAACGGGCCGTCACGTCCTTGCCGTAGCGCCAGGGTGGTACCGCGCGGCAGGCGCACCAGGTCGCGCACCAGCACCTCCTCACGCCTGGCCGACGAGTCGTAGCCACCACGCGGCGCGGCGGCCAGCTCGGTACGCTCCTCACCATGGGCGTTGGATTCCGCGCACAGCGCGGACTGCAGGCGATCGGTGCTCATCTGGGCGAGCGCGTCCAGGCAGTTCAGCAGGTAGCGCCGGTAGTCGGCGATGGCCAGGAGCTGATACTCGGCGTAGTCCGCCCCGCTGGCCGTCAGACGCTGGAAGATCGCGCGCCAGCCGTGGTCCTCGGAGAAGAAGGTGGGAGTGATCCCGCGCAGGCACGTATCCACCCGTGCCGAGCGGCCGCGCAGATCCTCGAGCATGCGGCGCAGGTGCTCCGCGGCGTAGCGCGTGGTGACCGCGGCCGCGCCCAGCGCCTCGTCGTTGAGTTCCAGGAAGCGCGCGTAACGCTGACTGGGCACCGCGGTCCGCGGCCTGAGCACGCGCTCGAATTGCGCCAGGGATGTGACCGGCTGATCGACACCGGGGATCCGCAACGCGGCACGCGCGTCTGTCTCGCGGCGCTGCTGAGTTCCATTGCGCATACGGCTGTCGCCCCTTCCTGCAAGAGTCTGTTGAAGCAGTGTACGTATCGCGCGAGAGGCTGTTTGTGCGCGGCCTCACATTGGCGCCGCGCAGTGAACAGCATCGCTTCCCGTACCGCGCGCGGCGCGTGTCGGCAAGCTGCCAG
>Ga0326597_10013467_pt1 | contig 10752 bp, 7 predicted proteins | sample RVTome_12_FD_203789 | JGI IMG/M metagenome (GOLD analysis project Ga0326597, IMG submission 203789) | Soil microbial communities from uranium-contaminated site in the Upper Colorado River Basin, Wyoming, United States - RVT100D185 | ecosystem: Environmental > Terrestrial > Soil > Contaminated >... | reverse complement strand
GACGGTCCGGGACGCGGACCGGATCATCCTGATCGGCGATGGCCGCATCGTCGGCACCGGTCAACATGAAGAGCTGCTGGAGAACAACAGCTACTACAAGAGGATCGTCTCGCTGCAGCTCGTCTAGTGGAGCGAATTTGACATTTGAGTCCCGGTTGCGGCCAAGCTCGTGCTCAAATGTCAAATTCAAAAGCTCCACTAGATTCAATAACATGCTAGTGGTCCTCATGATTCCGACATTTGCCAAGGCGGGTGCGGCGAAGGGAGGCAAATGTCGCAATCGGACCACTAGCCCGGAGAGCCCGCCATCGCGTGGCGGGCGGTGCATCCGGTCGAGCGGCGCGATCGGTGCCTGAATGAAGGACTGGAGCGAATACACGCTGGCTGACTGGCGCCGCCTGCGCCCGCTGCTCCACGCCTACAAGACCCGGACCTACAGGGCGGTCAACGCGTGGTATGTCCGGCGAAAGGCCGCCGGCGCCGCCCAAATGGTGGAGTCCATACACAGCGCCGGCGGGTCTTCGCTCGCGGTCACGATCGCCTACGAGACGCCGTGGATCGTCGCCGAGCAGATCGCCGCGGTCCGGAGCAGGCTCGACGCCACGACCCTCGTTGTCTGCGACAATTCCAGGAGCGACGGCGCGGCCGCCGATATCGCGCGGATTTGCGCGTCGGCCGGCATCGCCTATCTGCGCCTGCCGCGCAATCCACGAAAGACCGGAAGCCGCTCGCACGCGCTGGGCATGAACTGGGCTTACCGGAATATCATCTGCGCGGCGCGGCCACGCTGCTTTGCGTTCCTCGACCATGATCTCATTCCCCTGCGCGAGGTCGACCTCGCGCACCTGGTCAGCCGCCAGCCGTTCTACGGCCATGTGCGCACCGCCGGGCACCGCTGGTTCCTGTGGGCCGGTTACTGCGTCTTCGACGGTCGCTTCGCCGACCGGCCGGTCCTCGACTTTTCCCAGGACTGGTTCATCGGCCTCGATACCGGCGGGGCCAACTTTCGCCGGGTCTACCATGCCTTTGATCGCGGCCGGATGAGCTTTGCCCGCTACAGTCTCGAAACCATCGCCGATCCGCAGACCGGCGCGAGGATCGAGGTCGAGTTCGTGGATGACTGGCTGCACCTGACCAACGTCAGCGGCTGGGACCAGACCCGCCTTCACGAGCCCGCCGCGCTGAAGCGGCTCATCGCCGTGGCGGACAGGCCGTAAGGCGCCGCCGCCGTGAACGGGCCGGACGGCGTGGCCGGCGCGCCCAAGTTGTGCTTGAGTGCGCGCGGCGCCGGCCCGGCGGGCGTCGCGGCGTCCGAAGTCCGCTCGACGCCGGCGGTTGCGGCTGGCGCCAGCCAATGGGTAACGGAACCTCGCGAATGGCATCATCTCCCGCCGTCAGTGTGGTGCTTCCGGTCCGCAACGGGGCGGCGTTCATCGCGGCCGCTCTCGACAGCATCCTCGCCCAGACATGGAGCGATCTCGAAGTCGTCGTGATCGAGGATGGTTCGGACGATCAAACTCCGGGCATCCTCGCGACCTATGCCGGTGCCGACAGCCGCATCCGGGTGCTGAGCAACCGGGGATCCGGTCTCGTCGATGCGCTCAATTTCGGGCTGGCCGAGGCCCGCGCCGACCTCATCGCGCGCATGGATGCGGACGATCGGTCCCGTCCTCGGCGGTTGGCGGCCGAAATCGAGTTTCTTGCCGACAATCCGCGCGTCGTTGCGGTCGGTACCCAGATCCGGCATGTCGCCGGCGACGGCACTCCAGCCGGCCGATCAGCCTTTCCGTGCGCGAGCGAGGACGTCCGTCGGCTCATGGCGCGGACATGCTGCGTCGCGCATCCGACCGTCCTCATGCGCCGGCAGCCGGTCCTGGACCTCGGCGGATACCGCAAGGCGTTCGGCTACGCGGAAGATTACGATCTGTGGCTCCGTCTTCTCGATCGCGGCGACATCGCCAATCTGGATATGATCGGGCTCGATTACCGCACCCATGTCGCGATGGCGACGATCAGGGGGGCTGAACGGCAGGCCCTGGAGGCGGTGGCCGCACGATGCCTCGCGCGACACAGAATGAGCGGCGGCGCCGAGCCGGTGATCGATCCGGTTCCGATCGACCGCGAGACGCTTCGCAATCTCGGGGTCGACGAGCGGACGATCGCCCGCCATGTCCGCAAGGCGTGGTTCGGGGCGGCGCGAACGCTGCACCGCGTGGGCGGTCCCGATGCGCGCCGGAAGTGTCTCGAGCAGGCCGGTCCGCTGAGACTGCCGGATGGCGGCGTCGCCGACTATGCCGACTACGCGTGGCGGTGGCTCAAGGTGTTCGTGTGACGGCCGCGATCGACATGGCCGACAAGGCCCCATGCCCGAACCGGCGCACCCTGTCCGTGACGCCGGCGCCGGCGAATGGGCCCGGCGCCATGTTGAAGCACGGTTCGGCGTCCGATCGGGCGGATGAAGCGCCGGCCGGCCCGGTCCAGCCCGGTGCGGACAAATCGGGCCCGCCGCGGATTCTCGAGATCGGCGGCGGCGCGCTGTTCGCCCGGATCTATCCGGAGACGACGGTGCGGGTGTGGACCAATTCGCATGTCGATCGGTCCCTTGCGCCGCATCTCACCCCATGGGGGTGGAACAACCTCGTGCGCGCGTTCCGACTCGCGCGCGCCGGGGAGATCGATCTCATCGTCTGGCATGAGCTGCCCTATGCGCCCTGGGACCCGCGCTATCTGTTCCGGATCGTGACCAAGCTCGGGCCGCTCGCGGTTCCGCTGCTGATCAAGTACCTCGCGAGCTTCGCGATCATCCTCGCGGCACGGCGCCCGCTGGTCGTCATCGATGCCGGCGACTATGTGTGCGTTCCGCGCCACACGATGTGGGTTATGGGCCGGGCGGCGCGGACTTTCAAGCGGGAGCTGCCGTTCGACCGCTGGAGGCTGCTGTCTGGCACGCTCCACCCGCGCCAGCCGACCGGGCGGCTGCGAAACAGCAGGCGGCTCAAGGCCACGCTCGACCGCATAAGGCCGATTTCGCTCGGAGCCACGTGGTCGCCGGACCCGCTGCTGCCGCGGCCGGCGGCGGAAAAACGGGTCGACGTGTTCTTCGCCGGCAATATCGCGGCCAATTCCACCGTGCGCGACGATGGCGTTGGCGAACTCGAGCAGCTCCGGGCCCGGGGATACGTCATCGATATCGCCACCGAACGGCTGTCTCGGGCGGAGTTCTATGATCGCTGCGCCGCGAGCTGGCTCGTCTGGTCGCCGGAAGGGCACGGATGGGAATGTTTCCGCCACTACGAGGTGCCGCTTTGCGGCAGCGTGCCCCTGATCAACCGGCCCCCGATCAACCGGTATGCGCCGCTGGAGCATGGGGTCCACTGCATCCTTTACGAGGTCGAGCCGCAGGGGCTCGCCCGGGCGGTGGAGGCCGCGCTCGCCGACAAGACAAGGCTTGCGGAAATCGCGCAGGCGGGGCACTCCTTCGTTCTCCAGCACCACACCTTGGAGCGAGGATGCGCATACATTCTCGCGGAGTCCGGCTGGTCTCCCCAGGCACCACCAGCGACCGGCGAAGTCTCGCGGGCCGCGGGCGGATGAGCGCGCCGCCGCGGCGGGTGACACCCCTGTCGCCATGGCCGTGATCGTCATCGCCGATGATACCAACGCCTATCACGGCCGGTCCGGCGAGGTGATGGCGCTCGGCGGCACGGAGTCGTCGGTGATTCATCTGGCCGAAGCGCTGGCGGCGAACGGTCACCGTGTGTGCGTGCTCACCAGAACCGACCGGCGCCTCGGCCACAACGGCGTCGAGTGGGGACCGCTCGACGACGGGCATCGGCTCGCCGGAGCCGACCTCTATCTTCCGGTTCAGCATCCACGGCTGTTCGGGCTGGTTCCGCGCCCGCGCCGGCTTGCGGTCTGGCTGATCTGGCCGGTGAACAATCTGCGCCACTACAAGCAGATACCGGCCATGTGGCGCTACCGGCCGGTTCCGGTCGTGGCCAGCCAGTGGCAGGCGAGGGAATACTCCTGGGTGCTGCCGCGCCGGAACCCGCCGATCGTCATCCCGCTGGCGGTGGAAGACGGCTGGCGCGGGTGTGAAGCCCTGCCCCAGCCGCCACCGCCGAGAGCCGTCTATGCCTCGATGCCGCAGCGCGGCCTGCCCTGGCTGTTGCCGGTGTGGCAGGACCTGATCCTGCCGCGGGTGCCGGGTGCCGAGTTTCATGTTCTGGGGCTCAAGGCATTCGCCCGGCCGTTCACCGACACCGTTCCCGATCTGCCGTGGACCGCGAATCTCAATGAGGGAGCGCGGGCATCGCTCAGGGTCTATCCCGGACTGCCGCGCGACCGCCAGCGCGACATCATGCGAGGCTCGCGGGTGTATCTTTATGGCGGTCACCGCTCGGAGGCGTTCTGTCTTGCCGCCGCCGAGGCCCAGGCGCTCGGGGTGCCGGCGGTGGTCGGGACCTGGACCGTCCTTCCCGAGCGCGTGCGCGACGGGCGCACCGGCTTCATCCGCGATGATCGGCAAGGCTTCGCCGACGCCGCCGTGCGGGTCCTGACCGACGACGCTTTGTGGGCACGCCAGCACCAGGCGTCGATCGCCGAGCAGCAGGGGCCGAGCTGGGCCGACGTCGCCGCGATGTTCGAGCGCGCTCTGTTGTGAAACGGAGTCAGGCAGGCGCTCGCCCCTCAGGCGAGCGCGGCAAGGCTGGCGGCGACCTGGCGCGCCGTGTCCGCCCAGCCGGTCGGGGTGTAGCGTTGGCGAATTTCCCGGGCCCGTGCGTCATGGCGCGCGGGATCGCGAAGATATCGGCCGACCGCCGCGGCGATGGTGTCGGGATCGCACGGGTCGATGACATCGACAAGTCCGGGCGCGATCTCGGCCAATCCGCCCCGATCGCTGGCGATGGTGACAATGCCGCGCGCCAGCGCCTCCGCGACCGGAAGACCGTAGCCCTCGCCAAGGCTCGGATAGGCGGTCATCCACGCGGCGCCATAGAGCGCCTCCCGCTCGGCGTCGGTGAGATCGGCGAGGCCGACGACCCGGTCGCCGGCACCGGCGGCGATGGCCGGGGCGCCGCCGCCGACGAGGACCAGGATCGGCGTCGCGTCTGCGTGGACAGAGCTCAGCCGCCGCCAGGCTTCGATCAGCGCCCGATGGTTCTTTCGCGCGATCACGGTCGAGATGTAGAGCACGAAGCGCTGGCCCAGCAGCGGCTCGATGGCCGGCGTCACAGCGGGGCGAACGGGCGGATCGTCGATGTCGCCAAGCCGGCACGCGGTCATCGGGATGTTCTCGGCCAGGCCGACCTGGCGGCGCAGCTCGGCGCCGGTGTGGCATGAGTTCGTCACGATCGCGGAGCACAGCGGCAGCACCGCCTCGCAGCCGCGGCGAAACTGGTTTGTGTCATGCGGCGAGGACCATTGGGGCTCGGACAGCAGGAGAACGTCGTGCACCAGGGCCGCGACCTTGCATCGGCGAGCGGTCGCCTGGCGCACGAGCCCCGGGGCGTACCCATCGAGCCAGAACGACCCGGGCAGGAACAGGCAGTCGCCGGCACCGGGGTCTGCCTCGTGCGCGGGGCGCCCGCTGCGTCGCTCGCGCGCGAGATACTGGGCTGCGCCGTGATCGGAAGGGAACAGGCGGTACCGGGCCGGTTTGGGAAAGATGGAGACCAGCGCCCGTTTGGCTCGGGAGCGTGAACGCGGATCCGGCCAGCCCTCGCCAAGCAGATTCGCGCGCCAGGCGGCGAAGAACGAGGGCAGGGCAGGCATGTCGTGCGGGCATTCGACGAGCCGGAGACGGGCCGGATCGAACAGGACCGGAACCGCGCGCGTCCACCGGGGTCCGGGATCGCGCCGCAGCCGCTCCGCCAGCTCGAGGACCACGCGGGCGACACCGGTCGCATGGCCGGAGCCGCGGAAATGCCCGAACAGCTCGGTAATGTCGATCCACAGGACTGCCATGTCTTGACCGGGCGCGGCCTTCAGGTTCGAGATCGGCCGACCCGTCGGCGGGCATCGCCGGCGCGGCCGCGAGCGGTGCCGGTCACGCCGGCTGCCTCCCCCGAAACCGCGACCGCGACGGGTCGCCCCCTTCGGTGCCCGCGCGGTCGCGGCAGACCATTTCGCACCCGGCCGCGAGGGCGATCGGAAACCAGAAGGTGATCCAGTACCAGTCGGGCCGGGTGATGACGAGCTCGTAGTCGACCATGCCGGCCGCCGCGATGGTCACGATCGCGCCGAGGGGCCCGGCGTTGCCGGTTTCCCGGCGGTAGCGGAACGCCCACCAGAGCGAACTTGCCATCAGGGCGAGAATGGCGAGGCTGGCGCCAATTCCGCCGCGCACGAGTGCCGAGATCGCAAGGTTGTGGGCCTGTCCGATGGTCCGGCCGTTGGCGAGGACAACCTCGACCGCGGTAAATCCGCCATGGCCGGTCCAGGGCCGCCGGGCGGCGAGATCGAGATAGTGTCCCCACACTTCCGGACGTCGGCTGAGCCCGCGCGCGATCAGGGAGTCGACCATTTCCGGCGCGAGCAGGACCGCGGCGAGGCCGATCGCGACGGTGCCGGCGACAATCAACCTGCGTGAGCGTGGCGAAACCGCGGCAATGGCGGCGGCGCCGCACCCCAGTCCCAAAATCGCACTGCGCGACTGGGTGAGCGCGATGGCGACGAGCAGAATCGCTGCGAGCGCAAGCGCGACCAGCCGCGCGGCCCGCCGCGCGCCCGGCGAGGCCATGACGCCGACCGCGGCGCCGGCGAATACGGCGTAGGTGGCGCTGATGTTGGTCGAGTTCTGGTAGTGCGGCATCCCGATGGCGGCCGTGAGCCGGTCTCCGCCGATCACCGCCTCGATCGGCGTTGTCGACAGGAACGAGATGGCGTTGATCAGTGCCGCCGCCGCGACCACCGAGCCCAAAGTCAGGATCGAGGCCTCGATGGTTCGCTCCCGCCGCAACGACAGATCGATGGTGATGGAGATGAACGAAATGATCGCCATCGACACGATTGCCGCGCCCGCGAGAACGTCGGCTGGCGAGGTCGCCCGCATCGTGACCGCGACCCAGTCCGCGTCGGTCGTGCCCGCCAGCAGGCTGGAGATCAGGATCATCAGCAAATAGAGGCCGGCGAACAGCAGGATCCTTGATCTTGCCGGGGCGGATCGCCGCCTGATGATTTGTCCCGCCACCCCGACCGGGATGAGGGCATAAAGGACGTAGGCCTGGCCCTGATAATAGTCGCTCGTCAGCAGGATGTTGGCGAAGCACGCGAGCGCGAACAACGAGTAGACATTCAGCGCCGCATCCGAATCGGCCAGATGTCGCAACCGGCCGAACCGGCCTGCGATGCCCGTCCTCATCACGGCTTGTCGGGCCGGATGGCGCCGCGGCCGCGATCAGGCGCGGCGCCCGTCGCCAGGGCGCGGCGGACACGGGGGCGTGAGGCCGGCTCTGGCGGCGTCGCGCCCGCGGCACCCGGCTCCCGCATTGCCGGTCACGCCTTCAGGATTTTTTCGCGGTGGGCGGTGACATCCCTGGTCGCATTTCGCGTGTCGATGACGAGGCGCGCGGAGGCGACCAGCGCCTGCCAGTCAATTGCCGAGTGGTCGGTGATGATCACCACCAGATCGTATGATCCGGCGGTGTCCGCGTCGAGCCGGACCGAGCGCCGGCCCGCCAGCGCGGCGTGATCGCGCGAGGGGCCGATCTCCTCGACGAACGGGTCGTGGTAGGCCGTCTCGGCGCCGCGCGCCTCGAGCAGCTCGATGATCTTCAGCGCCGGGCTTTCGCGAATGTCGTCGACGTTCTTCTTGTACGCGATCCCGACAACCAGGATGCGCGAGCCCTTCAGGCCCTTGCCGAAAACATCATTGAGCGCCGCCGACGTGCGGTCGACGATGATATGCGGCATGGCGGTGTTGATCTCGCCGGCGAGCTCGACAAAGCGCACCGGCGCATCGAATTCACGCGCCTTCCAGGTGAGGTAGAACGGGTCGATCGGGATGCAGTGGCCGCCAAGGCCCGGCCCGGGATAGAACGGCATGAAGCCGAAGGGCTTGGTGCTGGCGGCATCGATCACATCCCACACATCGATCCCCATGGCGCCGTAAACGAGCTTGAGCTCGTTGACGAGGGCGATATTGACCGAACGGAAGATGTTCTCGGTGAGCTTGACCGCCTCTGCGGTCCTCGTGTCCCTGACCGGGATCACTTCGGCAACGGCATTGCGATACAGCTCGAGCGCCAGCGCCGCGGCGCGCGGCCCCTCGCCGCCGACGATCTTGGGAATGCGGGAGGTGGCATAGTCCGCGTTGCCCGGGTCCTCGCGCTCGGGCGAATAGGCGATGAAGATGTTGTCCTCCGACTTCAGCCCCGATCGTTCCAGGATCGGCTTCAGGACTTCGGTGGTCGTGCCGGGATAGGTCGTCGATTCCAGCACCACCAGCACGCCCGGCTTGAGCACCGGAACGAGCGATTCGGCCGTCGAGACGATGAAACCGAGGTCCGGCTCGCGGTTGCGACTGAGCGGGGTCGGCACGCAGATCAGGATCGCGTCCGCATCCGACAGTCGGGCGATCTGTCTGGTTGCGTGAAATCCCCGGCCCAGCATTTCCGCGACCCGCGCGGCCGGAAAATGGGTGAGATAGGTCTCGCCGCGGTTCAGTTTCTCGGCCTTGGCGGGATCGATGTCGTAGCCGGTGACCCTGTATCCCCCGTCGGACAACGCGGCACACAGCGGCAGGCCGACATAGCCAAGTCCGACCACCGCGATCTCCGCCGTGCGGGCGCCGATGCGCTCCATCAATGCGGCCGAGCTGGCAGAGGCTTCAGGATGGGGTGCGGATGTCTGATCCATGGTTCTCGGCCCACTGGTGGATGACGCTCATGCGCGGCCGCCATCCGGTTATCGACGACTGGCGGACGCGGCCGGCTGCTCCTTGCAGCGTATAGCTCACCGCGGTGCCGACACCAAGCCGGCGGACCTTGCCACGCCAGCGCGGATGCGCCGGCTGGTGTCGGCAAGGACGGTGCGGAAACCAGGCCCAGCGATGCCCGAAGCGATGCAATTCGACGGGTCCCCAGGTCAGCGTGAACGAATGGTTGTGTCCCCGGGTTCGGAATAGTCTGGCCTGTTACGCCCGGCTTCATATCTGTTTGCTAGTTCACTGGCGGTGAACATGGTCAAGAAACGGCTTTGGCCGGAAGTCGCGGGAACTGGATGGGTGTCATGGTGTCGGATCCGGTCGTGACAATCGGGTGATGCGCGAGAGGGTCTGTCCATGAGCCTCCTGCACCACGACTTTGGGGCGTGCTCGTGTCCGGCGTGCTCGGGCCAGCTCGGCGGCGGCGATACCCAGTCCTCATTCGCCGATCACACGCCGCAGATGGCGCCCACCTTCAGCGACAGTCAGGTGATCGGCCAGATCACCTCGGGCGCGAGCTGGACCGCCAGCACCATCACCTTTGGCTTTCTCGACTCCGGCCCGGTCTGGGACGTGGGCTGGGAGGCGAACGGCTTTTCCGCCTTCACCGCGGCCCAGGAGGCGGCGGCGCGGGCGATCATGACCTTGTGGGACGGTCTGATCGCGCGCTCGATCGCCGAGCGGACCACGGGCCCGGAATATGCCGACGTCAATTTCGGCAACACCACCTCCGCGATCGACTACGCCCATGCCTATTATCCCGGCACCTACAGCTGGGCCGGCGAGGTGTGGCTCAACGCCCAGACCTATGGCGGGCTCTACTCGCCCGATCCCGGCGACTACTACTGGATGACGATCATCCACGAGGTCGGCCATGCGCTGGGGCTCAGCCATCCGGGATCGTACAATGGCGGCTCGCCGACCTACGCCAACGATGCCGAATACGCCCAGGACACCCACCAGTGGACGGTGATGTCCTATTTCAGTGCGTCCAATACCGGCGCCGACTGGAACGGCGGAACCGGCTGGCAGTATGCCCAGACGCCGATGGTCCACGACATCCTGACCGTCCAGTCGATCTATGGCGCGGATCTGACCACGAGGGCGGGCAACACCACCTACGGGTTCAACTCGAACGCCGGCAACTGGGTCTTCGACTTCTCGCTCAACCGGACCCCGGTGCTGTCCATCTACGATGCCGGCGGCATCGACACGCTGGACCTGTCGGGGTTCGCGCAGCGGGCGGTCATCGACCTCGGGCCGGGGACCTATTCGTCAGTCGGCGGCACGACGAGCTCGATGACCTACAATATCGGGATCGCCGGCAACACCTGGATCGAGAACGCGGTCGGCGGGTCGGGCAACGATGTCATCTACGGCAACGTGCGGGACAATGTGCTGTCGGGCGGCGGCGGCAACGACCATCTCCACGGGCTCGGCGGCAACGACACCCTGGCGGGCGGGGCCGGTATCGACTGGGCGTATTTCGAATACGCATTCTCGACCTACACATTCCAGATCGTCGATGCGGCGATCCAGGTGATCGGCGACTTCGTCGACACGGTGCTGGGCGATGTCGAGTGGTTCTCGTTCCAGAACCTCAGCCGAAGCTGGGGCGACCTTTACACGCTCGCCGGCACGCCGGTGGTGGTCGAGTCGAACGGCGGCTTCGATCTCGTGTCGAGCGGCGGCCAGTACCGGATCACGGACGGGGCCGGTGTCGATGTCGGCTACACCTATCAGGGCAGTCCGGTCGGGCCGGGCACGTTCGCAAAGATGACCGCCCTACAGGCCGAGGACAAGGCCGGCGGCGGTTTCCAGGTGCT
>Ga0326597_10013466_pt1 | contig 10753 bp, 9 predicted proteins | sample RVTome_12_FD_203789 | JGI IMG/M metagenome (GOLD analysis project Ga0326597, IMG submission 203789) | Soil microbial communities from uranium-contaminated site in the Upper Colorado River Basin, Wyoming, United States - RVT100D185 | ecosystem: Environmental > Terrestrial > Soil > Contaminated >... | reverse complement strand
CCTTCTGGCCGGCGTGACCATCAACATTTCCATGTTTACGGATCAGTGGCTTGCCATCCTGATCGGTATCACCGCGGTATTTTCTGCCAGGGCGTTGATCATCTTCGGGATATTTCCCTGCATGAACCGCGTGCCCGGGGTGACTCCCGTGCCGTTTAAACAGCAGGTGGTGCTGACCTGGGGCGGCGTGCGTGGGACGGTGACGCTGGCCCTCGCCTTGTCTTTGCCGTTAAGCCTGGGTTACTGGTACACCATACAGTCGATTGCCTACGGGGTGGTGTTGTTTACGTTACTGGTACAGACCACCACGATGAATCCGTTGATCAGGAGATTGAATTTGTAGCCGGCACCCCGGCGCTGGTGGCGAAAAATCGGGGACAGACCACGATTAACGCGGTTCCGCACCGGCTTACCAGTCCTGGCCCGATATATATCCAAGCTCAAGCAATAAATCATTCCCGGACTTTTTTATAATATTCTTTTCCTCTGCCGTGAGCGAAATCCACCGGCCACGGCCGTCAAACAGGGGCTGGTTGATCTGCCAGTTACGGTATTGATCATGATCCTTGCCGGAAACTGAAGCGGGCTTGTCCAGCTTGTCTGAATAGAAATATTTTGATTGCCTGTGATACTCCAGCAGTACCGGTTCGAAATCTTCACCCAGGAACATCAGTATTTTTCTGAGCGTTGCTTCCACATCACCGATCAAATCTTCATATTTAATTACCAGCACCGCGGGATGGTTCCAGTATTTTATCCCGGCAAGGTTGTCCAGCACCCAGGTCTTGATCCCCCTTTCCAGATCACCGAACCGGTCCTTGTAGGAACAGGCCACATCACGCCCGTCCCGGATGATGATAATTACTTTGGTGCCGGGACGAATCGACAGCAGTTGCTCGATACAGAATATGTGTTTCGGGGTTTTTTCTATCCACCTGGTTTTCCCCTGGGCAATGGCCCGCCGATCAAAGCTCCACAGGTACAATTTTCGTTTCAGGGGCTTGAATCCAATCTTGCTTTCCTGCGGTACCGGGTAGATTTTTGAATGTGATCCGAGTATTGCCAGCAGCAGCGAAGTACCGCTGTGCCCGCAACCTGTTATGAATACCGGCGGGGCCTGAATGGTCATCCCCCGTACGTACCGGTTGCGGAGGTAATGGACTTGATTCCTGAAGAAACCAGGCATGGGAGATACTCGTGTCAGCCGGTCCTGGTCCCGGCGTGCGGACCATAAGCACGGCCTGTCCGGAAGTTCATAAACAGGCTAGGCAATCGTCCGTTATTCACACCGGGTCTTGGCACGTATTTTTTGCGTGAACCTGTTCTTGTCAATGATGTGTCGTTCATGGGTACCCTGGGTGATCAAATCAATACCATCATGGGCCTCGACGGAAAACAGCAGGCGCTTCCCGGCAACTTCCAGCAGTTTTACTTTGGCGGTCACTTCCAGTCCCGGCGGAGTAGCGGCAATATGTGACACGTTGATATGCGTGCCCACCGTCTGTTCCTCCGGCCAATCCAGGTGCGGATTGACAGCCCTGATGCAGGCCCATTCCAGGAAACCGACCAGGTACCCGGTGGCAAACACTTCCGGCATGGCCTGGAATTCCTCCGCCTCGGGATACAGGGCCGGGATGGTCTTGGAGCCGGGGATCCGGAAACGGAATTCGTATTCAATGCCGGGCTGCAGGGTATCTTTCATGGAGGCCGGGAAACCGGATTATGTCATCACGATTTTTTTTGACCACGTTTCCTGTTTTGTATGCGCAGGCGCAGGGCATTGAGTTTGATGAAGCCCCCGGCGTCCTTTTGATCGTAGCTGCCGGCATCATCTTCGAAGGTGGCAATGGAAGCATCGAAGAGGCTGTCGGTCTGCGACTTGCGGCCGGTGACCATGACGTTGCCCTTGTTCAGTTTCAGGCGCACGATGCCGTTGACCCGGTCCTGGGTCTTGTCGATCAGCGCCTGCAGCGCTTCGCGTTCCGGACTCCACCAGTAGCCGTTGTAGATAAGACTGGCATACCGCGGCATGAGGTCATCTTTCAAATGGGCGAGTTCGCGGTCCAGGGTGATGGATTCCATTGCGCGATGGGCCTTGAGCATGATGGTGCCGCCCGGGGTTTCATAGCAGCCGCGCGATTTCATCCCCACGTAACGGTTTTCAACGATGTCGGTGCGCCCGACCCCGTGTCTGCCGCCGATTTGATTCAACGTCGCGAGCACGGTCGCCGGTGACATTTTCCTGCCGTTGATGGCGACGATATCACCCCTGGCAAAAGTAAGTTCGATCGTCTCGGCCCGGTTGGGCGCTTTTTCCGGCGACACCGTCCAGCGCCACATGGATTCTTCCGGGGCCTGCCAGGGATTTTCCAGCACACCGCCCTCGTAGGAGATATGCAGCAGGTTCGCGTCCATGGAATAGGGGGAACCGCTCCTGCGCCTGGCCTCGATCGGGATGCCGTGCCGGTCGGCGTATTGCAGCAGCTTTTCGCGCGAAGTGAGGTCCCATTCGCGCCAGGGGGCGATGACCCTGATGTCCGGGTTCAACGCATAAGCGCCCAGTTCAAAGCGCACCTGGTCGTTGCCTTTGCCGGTGGCGCCGTGCGCAACGGCATCGGCCCGGGTCTTTTTTGCGATTCCGACCAGGTGTTTGGCGATCAGCGGCCGGGCAATGGAGGTGCCGAGCAGGTATTCACCTTCGTAGATGGTGTTCGCCCGGAACATCGGAAAGACGAAATCGCGCACGAATTCCTCTTGCAGGTCGGCGATGAAGATTTCCCGGACGCCGAGTTTCTTCGCCTTGGCCCGGGCCGATTCCAGTTCCTCGCCCTGGCCGATGTCGGCGGTGAAGGTGACGACCTCGCAGCCGTAGTGTTCCTTCAGCCAGACGAGGATGACGGAGGTATCGAGTCCGCCGGAATATGCCAGCACAACCTTTTTGATTTTTTTTCCGGACATCTGTGGAATCTCTTGTGGGTGAAAAAAGTGGCCAATTGTAACTGGTACGCAATTTGAGGGAAAGATGATAAATATACACATGCGTCAACAGAACGGAGCTTAGGGTATTTTTGCGTAAGTTACAAAATTCTTTGCGCTGTCATACTGGCGCATGCCAGTATTTAGAACCCGCCTCAATATTGATGAATTGTAGTGTCATGCATAGTTTGCTATAAACCGTCATTCTGGCGAAAGCCAGAATCCAGTTAAAAAATAATTGTTTACTGGATGCTGGTTTTCACCAGCATGACGGAGATATTGTTATACCAAAATATTATTTAAATTTTGAGATAGGTCCCGGTAAAAACAAGGATGTACTTTATGATTCATCAACCATGTGTGTACATACTGGCCAACAAACGCAATGGAACCTTATATGTCGGTGTTACTTCAAATCTACCCAAACGGATCTGGGAACATAAAAGTAAAGTGATAGAAGGTTTTACGCGGAAGCACGGTATTAATAACCTGGTCTGGTATGAGGTACATGAAACAATAGAATCTGCAATTCAAAGGGAAAAGGCGATCAAGTTCTGGAAAAGACAGTGGAAGTTGAACGCCATAGAAGCTAAAAACCCGGACTGGCGGGATCTATATGAGGAATTACTTTGACTGGATACTGGCATACGCCAGTATGACAGGAATTATTCAAGAAACTCTGTAAAAGTGTAGTAATCGTCATGCTGGCGCAAGCCAGCATCCAGTAAGCAATTGTTTTCAACTGGATTGCGGCATGCGCCAGTATGACAGATATGCGAGATCGTCATACCGTCTTTATGCCAGGAGTTATAAACCGTCTGATTTTATCCAATACAATTTCCGGTTGTTCCATATGCAGCATATGGCCGACCTTGTCGATTGACTCGATCTCTGCTTTTGGAAAATACCCGTGAATAGCAGGGTGATGTTCCGGCCTGATGAAATGCGAGATGGCGCCGCCCAGAAACAGGGCCGGTTTGCGGTATTGGGCGTGAGGTCCGAGATCGGGGAAACCGCTGATATGTTCAATATTGTTCCGCAGGGCGGGCAGATTCAGGCGCCAGGCAAAACCATTTCCGGTCCTCACCAGGTTTTGCAACAGGAAGCGGGCGAGTTCCGGATCATTAAGCAACGCATCCAGTTTCTTCTCCGCCTCGTTTCTGGTCTTGATGCCATTCAGAGGCAGGTCGCGCATGGCGGAAAATAATTTTCCGTAACGATGCTTGTAACTGACCGGTGCGATATCCATGACTATAATTCTGTCTATTAATTCCGGTTGCATCAGCGCGGCGGTCATGACCGTCTTACCGCCCATGCTGTGACCGATAAGCGTGGTATTCCGTAGCGCCTGGTCCGTGATCAAATGCAATACATCTTCCGCCATTTCCACATAGGTCATGGAACCGGCGTGGGCGGACTTGCCGTGGTTGCGCAGATCCACCGTGATGACCTGGTGGTTTACGCTGAGGTTTTTGGCCATCATCCGCCAGTTCCCCAGGGAACCGAACAAGCCATGCAGGATCATGACGGGTGTTCCTTCTCCCAGTGTATGGAAATTCAGTTTGAGCGGCATTTAACGCAGATGTCCGGGCAGTTTGTCCTGGTTAAGATAGTGTTTCGGCCAGAGGTCCAGATAGGCGATATCTTCGTCTATCCCGTCCATGACGGCATAATATTTATAGGTATCAGGATCAACCCAGGCATACGCCGTATGCTCATCATTCAGTGTAATCGAGCCGCTATGCCAGTGGTAATGGAACAAGTGGACCTCGTAAATCCCGCCGTATAAGGTATCCCGCACCGGGCCGAATTCGCGCAGCAGGTAAATAACGATGTCATTGCCGATCTCTTCATGCAACTCGCGCAGGGAACAGTGCGCGGGGTCTTCCCCTTCCTGGATATGTCCGGCCGGGAAGCCCCAAAGGCCCGGTCCGAGTTTCGCTCCCGCATGACGTTTCAGCAGAAGGATTTCCTTCTGTTTATTTTCAAGAACGTTAATGGAGAAGCGGGCTTGGATAGTGATTGTCATGGGTAGGTAGTCCGTTGTATGAAATTAAGGAGTTGACACCTGACAAAGGCCCTCTATACATTTATCACCAATCACCAATCACCAATCACCAATCACCAATCACCAATCACCAATCACCAATCACCAATCACCAATGATCATTTCTTCGGAATATAAAGGTCAGTAATCGTCCCTGCAAAAACCTCCGCCGCCATGCCCACGGTTTCCGAGAGCGTCGGGTGCGGGTGAATGGTGAGCCCGATATCTTCGGCGTCCGCGCCCATCTCGATCGCCAGCGTGCATTCGGCAATCAGGTCGCCGGCATTGGGGCCGGCCATGGCGGCGCCGATGATGCGCTTCGTCGCATTGTCGAACAGGATTTTCGTTACACCGTCTTCGCGCCCCAGCGTCAGGGAACGGCCGCTCGCGGCCCAGGGAAATACGCCCTTGCCGTAATCCAGGTTTTTCGCCTTGGCCTCGGTCTCGGTGATGCCCACCCAGGCGATCTCCGGATCGGTGTAGGCCACCGAGGGAATGGCACGATGCAGAAAACCGGTCTTGTGTCCGGCAATGACCCCGGCCGCCACCTTGCCTTCGTGCGTCGCCTTGTGCGCGAGCATGGGCTGGCCGGTGATGTCTCCGATCGCAAAGAAATGCGTGACGTTGGTGCGCTGCTGATCGTCCACCGGGATGAAACCGCGTGCATCGATGTGCACGCCGGTGGTTTCCGCCCCGATATTTTTTCCGTTGGGTGTGCGGCCTACCGCCACCAGGATCGCATCAAAGGTGTCCGTCCCCGGTGCGTCCTTGCCGATGAAGGATACCACCAGTCCTTTTTTATCAGGGTTGACGCCGGTGACGGACGTCTTCAGAAATATATTTTCGTACCGTTTGCTGATGCGTTTCTGCAGGGGCCGGACGATGTCCTTGTCGCACCCGGTCATCAGTGCGTCCAGCATCTCGACGATCGTGATCCTGGACCCCAGCGCCGCGTAGACCGTCGCTATTTCGAGACCGATGATGCCGCCGCCGATCACCAGCAGGCGTTCGGGGACCTTTTCGAGAAGCAGGGCGCTGGTGGCATCCAGGATGCGGGGATCCTCCGGCAGGCCCGGGATTTTTGCCGACTGCGAACCGGCGGCGATGACGGCGTGATCGAAAGAAATTACCGTGGTTTTGTCTTCATGGGTCACCGCAATGGATTTTGGCGAAGTGAATTTGCCCGTGCCCTGGATCACCTGTACCTTGCGCTGCTTCGCCATCCGGGTGAGTCCGGTGGTGAGCCTTTCCACCACCTTTTCCGCCCAGCGGCGCACCTGCCGGATATCGGGTTTACCTTCGCCCAGATCAATACCTTGTTCCTTCAGTTCCCCGATCTCGCTGATCACCCTGGCAATATGCAACAGCGCCTTGGACGGGATGCAGCCTACGTTGAGACACACGCCGCCGAGCACGGGATAACGTTCTATCAACACCACCTGCTTGCCGAGATCGGCGGCGCGGAAGGCCGCCGTATAACCACCCGGCCCTGCCCCCAGCACCACGACCTCCGTGTGGATATCAGAAGTGTTTTTTGTAGTATCCTTTGACAATGTTTGATGCGCCCGTTAATTTTTTTTAGTTGCTTGTGTCTCGTAACACGCTTCACGCTTCACGCTTCACGCTTCACGCTTCACGCTTCACGCTTCACGCTTAAAGGAGTATTTGCCTGATATCTCCCAGCACTCCACTCAGATACTGCGTAAACTCCGCCCCGGCCACGCCGTCAATCACGCGGTGATCATAGGAGAGTGCATAAGGAAGTATGAGTCGCGGGACCATCTCGCCGTCGCGGTAAACCGGTTTCACGGCCGCGCGTGATACGCCGAGTATGGCCACCTCCGGCGCATTAATGATCGGAGTGAAGCCCGTCCCGCCGATACTGCCGAGACTGGAGATGGTGAAACATCCGCCCTGCATCTCGGTGGGTGTCAGTTTTCCTTCCCGCGCCTTGTCGGACAACCTGCCGAGTTCCGCCGCAATGTCGAACAGCCCTTTCTGATCGGCGTCCCGGATCACGGGCACCACCAGCCCATTGTCGGTATTCACCGCGATACCAATGTGAAAATACTTTTTAAGAATAATATTTTCACCGTCCGGACCCAGTGACGCATTGAACTGCGGATACTGTTGCAGGACGTCGACGACGGCCTTCACCAGAAACGCGATGAGGGTGAGTTTCACGTTCTTCTTTTGCGCCGCCTCGAGCTTCGATTTCCGGAAGTCCTCGAGGTCCGTGATGTCAGCCTCATCGAACTGCGTGACGTGCGGCACGGTGATCCAGCTCCGGTGCAGGTGCTGGCCGCCCAGTCGTTTCAGGCGGCCCAGGGGCCGGGTCTCGATCGCGCCGAACCTGGAAAAATCCACCGGCGCGACTTCCGGCAGGGCGAAGGCGCCCCGGCCGCTCAGTTTATTACCGGACAACATGCTCTTGACAAAGGCCATCACATCTTCCTTGAGGATCCTGCCCTTGGGTCCCTTACCGTAAACGAGACCGAGGTCCACGCCGAGTTCACGGGCGAAGTGGCGGACGGAGGGGCTCGCATGCGCCTTTGCGGTATGGCTGGCGCCGACGATCTGCGCGCCGATGACGGTGGCGGGCGCCGGTCGCGGTGCCGGTTCCGGCGCAGTGGTTGTAACGGCCGGAACGGTCTCCGTTCTTGCAGTCGTAGTTGTGGTTTTTTCCGGCCCGGCAGTATCAGAGGGTACTGCGGATTCTTCCAGGATCAGGATCGGTATGCCTTCCTTGATCTTGTCGCCTGTTTTAACCAGTACTTTTTTTACCACGCCGGTCGCGGGCGAGGGGATGTCCATCGTGGCCTTGTCACTTTCCAGCGTGATGAGCGTGTCTTCGCGCTTGATCCGGTCACCGGGCTTGACGGCGACCTCGATGACATCGACGTCCTTGAAGTCGCCGATGTCGGGTACCTTGATTTCCGTCTCTTTCGACAAGTTAGATACACCCAGATTTATTCATAATCTTATATCTTGTAACTTATGACTTGTAACTAGATGGTCACCGGATTCGGCTTCCCGGGATCAATACCGTATTTCTTGATGGCAGCGTTGACCGTTTTGGCCGGAATGCTGCCGGTGTCGGCGAGTGCCTTCAATGCCGCCACCGCCACGTAGTAACGATCGACCTCAAAAAACTTGCGGAGTTGTTTGCGCGAGTCACTTCTGCCAAAGCCGTCGGTGCCGAGCACGAGGTAGTGCCCCGGGACAAATTCACGGATCTGATCGGCATAGATCTTCATATAGTCTGTAGCCGCCACGACCGGGCATCCCGTATCCTTGAGGCAGGTGGTAACGTAACTGGTGCGTGGGGGTTTCTCCGGATGCAACAGGTTCCAGCGCTGCACATCCAGTCCTTCCCGCCGCAGTTCGTTGAAGCTGGTCACGCTCCAGAGGTCGGAGGAAACATTGAAATCCTGCTCCAGCAGTTCACCGGCGGCGATCACCTCGCGCAGGATCGTCCCGGAACCCAGGAGTTGCACGTGCTGTTTTTTCTTTTTTCCCTTTTTGAATATATACATCCCGCGCAGGATCTCCTCGCTGCAGTTTTCCGGCATGGGCGGGTGCGTGTAGTTCTCGTTCATGACGGTGATGTAATAGAAGATATCCTGGTTTTGTTCATACATGCGTTTCATGCCGGCGTGGATGATTACGGCGAGTTCGTAGGCGAATGCGGGATCGTAGGACACGCAGTCCGGAATTGTGGACGCCAGGAGATGGCTGTGCCCGTCCTGGTGCTGCAAGCCTTCGCCGGCCAGCGTGGTGCGGCCCGCGGTACCGCCGAGCAGGAAGCCCCGGGAGCGCATGTCGCCCGAGGCCCAGGCCAGATCGCCGATGCGCTGGAAGCCGAACATGGAATAAAAGATGTAGAACGGAATCATATACAGGCCGTGGTTCCGGTAGGACGTGGCGGCCGCTATCCACGAAGAGTAGGCGCCGGCCTCGTTGATGCCTTCTTCCAGGATCTGCCCCTGGAGATCTTCGCGGTAATAACTGACCTGGTCCTTGTCCACCGGCTGGTACAACTGGCCCACGGAAGAATAGATCCCGAACTGGCGGAACATGCCTTCCATGCCGAAGGTGCGTGCCTCGTCGGGGACGATGGGGACGATCAGTCTGCCGATGTTCTTGTCCTTCAACAGCGCAGCCAGGATGCGCACGAAGGCCATGGTGGTGGAGATCTCGCGGTCCTCGGTCCCTTCCAGCAGTTTGCTGTGGATGCTGACGGGCGGGATCGTGAGCGGCGCCGGTTTTCTGATATTGCCGAAGAAAAATCCGCCCAGTTCCTTGCGCCGCGCGAGCAGATACTGGATTTCCGGGCTGTCCTCCGGCGGGCGGTAGAAGGGGGCATCGGCGATTTTGTCGTCCGAGATCGGGATATTGAAGCGGTCACGGAATTTTTTGAGCGATTCTTCGCCCATCTTCTTCTGCTGGTGGGTGATGTTCTGTCCTTCGCCTGCTTCGCCCATGCCGTAGCCCTTGACGGTCTTCGCCAGGATCACGGTCGGCTGGCCCTTGTGTTTCACCGCCGCCGCGTAGGCGGCATAGACCTTGTGCGGATCATGCCCGCCGCGGTTCAAACGCCAGATGTCATCATCCGAAAGGTTGGCGACCATGGCCTTGAGTTCCGGATACTTGCCGAAGAAATGTTCGCGCACGAAAGCGCCGTCATTGGCCTTGTAGGCCTGGTATTCGCCGTCCACGCATTCATCCATGCGTTTGTACAACAGGCCGGTGGTGTCGCGCGCAATCAGCGGGTCCCAGTACGAGCCCCAGATCACCTTGATGACGTTCCAGCCGGCGCCGCGGAAGGCGCCTTCCAGTTCCTGGATGATTTTGCTGTTGCCGCGCACGGGCCCGTCGAGCCGTTGCAGGTTGCAGTTGATGACGAAGATGAGATTGTCCAGGCATTCACGTGCGGCGAGATCGATCGCCCCCATGGATTCCGGTTCGTCCATCTCGCCGTCACCCATGAAGGCCCAGACCTTGCGGTCGCTGGGTTTTTGCAGGCCGCGGTTTTCGAGATAACGCATGAAGCGCGCCTGGTAGATCGCCATGAGGGGCCCGAGCCCCATGGAGACGGTGGGAAACTGCCAGTAATCCGGCATCAGCCACGGATGCGGGTAGGAGGACAAGCCCTTGCCGTCCACTTCCTGGCGGAAATTGTGCATCTGTTCCTCGGTGACGCGGCCGGTGAGATATGCGCGCGCGTAGATGCCCGGCGCCGAATGGCCCTGCACAAACAGCAAATCGCCGTCCTGGGTTTCCGTGGGGGCGCGGAAGAAATGATTGAAACCTACGTCATACAAGGTCGCCGAGGATCCGAAGCTGGCGATGTGCCCGCCCAGTTCGCTGTTCTTGCGGTTGGCCTGCACTACCATGGCCATGGCGTTCCAGCGCACCAGGGAGCGGATGCGCCATTCGATGCCGGGGTCTCCGGGCGACCGTTCCTCCTTGGCGGGGGGGATGGTGTTGAGATAGGCCGTGGTGGCGGAGTAGGGGAGATGGGCGCCGGACTTGCGTGCCTTGGCGATGAGTTGCTCCAGGATGAAATGCGCGCGTTCCACCCCCTCGATTTCCAGTATGGATTCCAGCGCGTCCAGCCATTCCTGGGTCTCCTGGGGATCGATGTCTTTTTGTTGTTCCGCCATGCTTGCCGCCCGTTTTGGGGATTAGGATAGCAGGAATCCAGGGGAGGTTCCTAACAGGTTCCTG
>Ga0326597_10013464_pt1 | contig 10754 bp, 9 predicted proteins | sample RVTome_12_FD_203789 | JGI IMG/M metagenome (GOLD analysis project Ga0326597, IMG submission 203789) | Soil microbial communities from uranium-contaminated site in the Upper Colorado River Basin, Wyoming, United States - RVT100D185 | ecosystem: Environmental > Terrestrial > Soil > Contaminated >... | reverse complement strand
AGATCCACGAAGAGGAGCAGGAATGGGAGAAGGCGCTCTCTCTCCAGGAGGAGCTCGCGAAGGTCACCGGCACCGACGATTCGACGCTTCGGGCGTTTCTCTACGATCAGATCGGCCAGGCCGCCGCCGGCGCGGGCGACGAGCCCAAAGCGGTCCGGGCCTTCGAGGAGTCGATGCGGGCCGAGGCGCGGGTTCCGGCCGCCTACCTTCATTATGGAGATCTGCTCGAGAGCGGCGGACGTCCGGAAGAGGCGGAAGCGCAGTGGAGCCGACTCGCGCGGGAGAACCCGCCCAACGCCCACCTCGCGTTCGAGAGGCTTCAGAGGGTGAGGGCGAAGCTCGGAAAGAGCGAGAAGATGGAGAAGCTCTACCAGGACGTGATCCGAGAGGACGAGGGTGACTGGCGGGCCCGGCTCGCTCTCTCCCGCCTGCGGCGCCGCCAGGGGCGCGGGGAAGAGGGGTTCGATCTGCTGTTGGAAGCAGTGCGGAGGAACCCTCACGCTCTCGCGGTGCACATAGAAGTCTGGGGGTTTTTGGGAACCGACGCCGCTTCCGCGCCCGGAGCCCGGCTCGCTCGATACCTCGAAGAAGTCTCGAACGCGGTGTTCTTCATCGACCCGTACGTCTGCATCAAGTGCAACTACCGGGCGAACGGAATCCTGTGGCGGTGTCCTCACTGCCAGGAGTGGAACACCTTCGTCGAGGAGCGGCTCGAAACCGTCGAGTCTTAGCTGGCCTTCGGCACAAGAAAAGATTGGCCACAGAGGCACCGAGACACAGAGGTCGAAAAGTCAGATTCACTTCAAATTCTCTGTGCCTCTGTGTCTCTGTGGCCAATCCTCCCTTCCCCCCCGCAGCTGCGAAGCGAGGTCGTCGGTTTGCTGCAGCGTCTCGTCGATCGAGCCCGAGGTATCGACGAGAAAATCGGCGAAGGGGCGCTTCTCCTCGAGCGGCATCTGCGCGCGGATGCGGCGCTCGGCGTCTTCCGGGGAGAGCCCGTCCCGCGCCATCAGCCGCTCGAGCTGCAATTCCGGACGGCAGTGGACCACGACCAGGAGGTCGTATCGCCGATAGGAGCCGGTCTCGATCATGAGCGCGGCGTCGACGACGGCCACGGAATCGGAGGCTTTCTCCCGCGCTTCGAAGAACCGCTCGATCTCCCGCCCGACGCCCGGGTGGACGATGGCGTTCAGGTTCCTTCGCGCCTCCTCATCGTTGAAGACGATGGCTCCGAGGGCTTTTCGATCCACCGATCCATCCGAAGCGATGACCGCCTCACCGAAGCCTTTCGCGATCTGCCGGGTGACGTCGGTCCCGGACTGGAGCAGCCGATGAACGACGGCGTCGGCATCCAGGGTCGGAATCCCCCGCTCCTCGAGCCTTCGCCGCACCACGGTCTTGCCGCAGGCGATCCCTCCGGTGAGGCCCACCTTCAGCACGAAGGGCCCGTCATCGGCCCCGCCTCGCTCTCGCGAGATCGAGGGTGTTCGAGAGAAGCATGGCGATGGTCAGGGGCCCGACGCCTCCGGGCACCGGAGTGAACGCCGACGCGACTTCCATGGCGTCGTTGGGATGGACGTCGCCCACGAGGGTCGAGCCGTTCTTGCGAAACACCTCGAGCCGCCCCGGATCCTCTCCGAAATAGTCCCTCACCTGTTCCTCGGTCTCGGCCCGGTTCATCCCCACGTCGATGACGACGGCGCCGGGACGGATGAAATCCCGCCGAAGGATCGCCGGCCGGCCGATCGCCGCCACCAGAATCTCCGCCTCGCGGGTAACGGACGCGAGGTCTTTGGTGCGAGAGTGACAGACGGTGACGGTCGCGTGCTCGTGGAGGAGAAGCATCGCCATCGGCTTTCCCACGATGTCGCTCCGTCCCACGACGACCGCGCGCTTTCCCTTGAGCTCGATCCCTTCCCGCCGCAGGAGCTCCATGACGCCCGCGGGGGTGCAGGGCCTGGGCGCGGGCCGGTTCTGGACGAGCTTCCCCACGTTCACCGGATGAAACCCGTCAACGTCTTTCTCGGGCAGGATCCGATCGAGGAACTCCTCGGAGTCGAGAGGGTCCGGGAGCGGGAGCTGCAGCAGGACGGCGTCGATGTCGTTGCGCTCGTTCAGCTCGTCGAGCTTCGACCGCAGCTCCTCGCGGCTGGTGCTTCCGGGGAGGAGCACCCCCTGGGAGAAGAGCCCCGCCTCCTCGCAGGCCTTGGTCTTGCTGCGGACGTAGAGCTGGGATGCGGGATCGTCTCCGACCAGAACCGCCGCGAGCCCGGGAACGACTCCGCGGGCGATCAAAGGCTTCGCGCGCTCCTTGACCTCGTTCCGGATTTCCTGTGCCACTCTTTTGCCGTCGAGTATCTTCGCCGTCACTCCGTCTCCTCTCCCAATTTCATCCACCGGCGCGCCAACGACTCCAGGTCCTCTCCAGTCTTCAGCGCGGAGATTACCGCCAGACCGTCGATTCGCGCCTCGAGAAGCGCCGGGGCTCTCTCGAGAGTAATGCCCCCGATGGCGACCAGCGGCTTTTCGACCACTGCCCTCACCGCCCGCGCGCCTTCGACCCCAAGCGTACTCCGTCCGCTCGTCTTGGTGGAAGTCTCGAAGATCGGTCCGATGGCGAGGTAGTCGACCGGCGCCGCCTGGGCGCGTCGAGCCTCGTCGACGTCATGCGTCGAAAGGCCGATGATGGCGGAAGCGCCGAGAATCTTCCGCGCGCCCTCGGGAGAGAGGTCGTCCTGCCCCAGGTGAACGCCGTCCGCGCCCGCGAGGAGGGCGATGTCGACGCGATCGTTGATGACCAGCCGAATCCCGCACTCCCGGGAAGCCTCCCGAGCGGCGAGGGCCCAGCGGTGAAACTCCTCCCCCGAGAGATCCTTCGCCCGAAGCTGCACCAGGCGACAGCCCGCTCTCGCGAGCGAGCGCACTCCGAAGGTCAGCGTATCGAAGGTTTCGAGCGACGCGTCGAGGATGGGATAGAGCCGTGAGAACGGCGGGCGCGGCGAGTCCCGTTTCTCAGGCAAACCTTTCGAGAAAGCGGGTGCTGTACCGGCCCGCGCGGAAATCGGGATCGTCCAGGATCCGTCGGTGTAGAGGGATCGTCGTCTTTACGCCCTCGATCACCGTCAGGCTCAACGAGCGCTTCATCCGCGCGATGGCTTCCTTGCGGTCGCGCCCATGGACGATGAGCTTGGCGATGAGAGAATCGTAGTAGGGCTGCACCATGCACTCGGCATGAGCCGCGGTATCGACTCGCGTTCCCGGGCCCCCGGGGACGTGGAAGGCGTGAATCTTGCCGGGGGAAGGGGCGAACGTCACCGGATCCTCGGCGTTGATCCGGCACTCGATGCTCGCGCCGCGGACGACGATGTCTCGTTGCCGGTAGCCCAGGGGCTCCCCCGCAGCGACGCGGATCTGGTCCTTGACGAGGTCGGCGCCGGTCACCATCTCCGTCACCGGATGCTCTACCTGGATCCGGGTGTTCATCTCCATGAAGTAGAACCGCTCGTTCTCGTCGAGGAGGAACTCCACCGTCCCCGCGCCCACGTAGCTCACCGCCTGCGCCGCCTGGACCGCCATCCGACCCATCTTCTCCCGAAGCCGCTCCGAAACGGCGGTCGAAGGCGCTTCCTCGAGAAGCTTTTGGTGGCGTCTCTGAATGGAGCACTCGCGCTCGCCGTGGAAGACGATGTTGCCCTTCGAGTCCCCCATGAGCTGGACCTCGATGTGCCGGGGATTGGGAAGGTATTTCTCGATGTAGACGTCGCCGGACCCGAAGGCCGCCTCCGCTTCCCTCTGCGCCGCGAGGAAGGCCTTTCCCAGGCCCGCTTCGTTCTCCACCACGCGCATGCCCCGGCCTCCGCCGCCCGCGGCCGCCTTGAGCATCACGGGAAAGCCGATCTCGTGCGCGACCGAAAGCGCCTTCTCGGGGCTTTCGACCGCGCCTTCGGAGCCGGGCAGCACCGGGACCCTGGCCTTCCTCACCGTCGCCCGCGCGAGGGACTTGTCTCCCATGAGACGGATGGCGCGGGGCGAGGGGCCGATGAAGCGCACGCGGCAGGCCTCGCTCACCTCGGCGAAGTAGGCGCTCTCCGCGAGGAAGCCGTAACCGGGATGGATCGCATCCGCTCCCGTGATCTCGGCGGCGGAGATGATGCTCGGGATGTTCAGGTAGCTTTCGGCGCTCCGCGGAGGACCGATGCAGACTTCCTCGTCGGCGAAGCGGACGTGGAGCGAGTGGGCATCCGCCTCGGAGTAGACCGCGACCGTCTTGATGCCGAGCTCCCGGCAGGCGGAGATCACTCGCAGCGCGATCTCTCCGCGGTTGGCGATGAGGACTTTCTTGAACATTCGAGGGGGAAGCAAGGCGTCGGGCCTCGACGCGCGGGGAGTCTCCCTAGGCGCCTCGAACCGCGAACAACTGGTCTCCGTACTGCACCGGTTGACCGTTCTCGACCAGGACCTTCACCAGCTGCCCCTCGTGCTCGCACTCGATCTCGTTCATGAGCTTCATCGCTTCGATGATGCAGAGCACCTGGCCCTTCTTCAGGTAGTCGCCCTCTCGGGCGAAGGGCTCGGCGCCGGGCTCGGGCTGCCGATAGAACGTTCCCACCATGGGTGAGTTGATGTAGATGAGGCCGTCCTCGAGGGCAGGCGCTCCCGCGGCGACGGCGCTCTCGACGGGCGGGGCCGCCGCCTCTGGCACCTTCGCGGCGGTTACTGCCACCAGCTGGGCTTCGGGAATCGAGCCGGCGAGGCTCTTCCGGATCTTGAGCTTCGTCCCTCCCTCCTCCAGCTCGAGCTCGGCGATATTCCGCTCCGAAACAAACTCCAAGAGCTCCTTGAGTTCTTCGATGTTCAAAATGTGTCTACTCCGTCACGGAAAGGGCGTTCAAGTTAGCACAGGCAGGAACGGAGGCGCAATTCGGTGTCACCGAGCGGCGCCCGGCCGCCTTCGCCAAGCTTCGGCGGGCCTCGCCGTAGCCCGACCCGCCTTCGCGCGAAGCGCTCCGGCGAGGTCTCGCTGCCGAAGCCCGGAGGGCGGAGGCGGGAGGGCGCCCTATTGGAAGCGCTGGGGGTTTTGCCCCAGCGCAACGGCGCCCGGAGGGTGGCGGTATTGGCAGCGTTGGGGGTGGGGCCCCAACGCACTAATGAATGCCCGGGGTCCCGTCAGACGAACTCCTTCTCGAGGCGCATGGCGGCGCGCTTCATATAGAACCGAGCCTTGCCGTAATTGCTCCCTTTCGAGAGCGCGCCCAGAAGGATGTACTCGCCGGTGATGGCCACCGCGAGCACGGTGAACTCTCCGGTCGCGAAGCTCAGCTCCTGGAGCGGGCCCGCCCCGAGCTCCTCTGCGGCCTGCTGCGTCGTTCGCAGAAGCGTCGTGCTCTCGGTCGCGATCATGTCGAAGTTGTGCCGGCGATCGGTAATGAGCCGCTCGATGGGAATGCCGTCCATCCCCATCACCACAAAGCCGATCGATCCCTCGACCCTGGAGGAGACTTCCTTCAGGACATCCGAGAACACCATCAAGCACCCCTCGATTTGCGGATGGCCTCGAGCCAATCCGTAAGGACGCGAATGGTGCGCTCGTCCGCTTCGAACGAATCTGCGGCCGGGCGGCCCGAGGTCGCCGAGGGTGCGTTCGGCGCTCCCGCCGCGCGAGACAGCATCAAGAGCTCTTCGATCCGCTCGCGGTACTGCGTTTCATTCGGGTGTCTTTCGATGATCCTGCGGTAGACCGCGAGCGCCCGATCGAAATGTCCCTGGCTGGCGTAGATCTCCGCCATCGTGGGGGTCTCGATCTCCGCGACCGGCGGAGCCGGTCTCGCCGCCGGCGCCGGCGCGGGTGGAGGCGGTTTCGCTGCCGGAGGTGAAATCGGCCCGGGATCGAAGATCGTCGGCTCGAGAAGCGCTTCCGGCTCGATCTCGGTGAACGCCGGAGCGGGCGGAGGAGGAGATACGCGCGCCGCCGGCGGCGGTGCCGGAGCGGGAGGCTGCGGCGTCCTCGGGGGCGGCGCGTAGTCCCTTCCCTCGAGCACCATGGGCTCGTCGACCTCGACGAGCGGTATCGGCGGCAGATCGATCATGCGCGCGGTCGCCTCCGATTCGGGAGCTGCCGCGGCCGGAGGCGGAGGCGAAGGCGGAGCAGGTCTCGGCGGCGCCGAGACGGGCGCGGGAGGCGCCGGCGCGGCCGCAGGAGGAGGCCCTGCCGGTTGCGAAGGCGGCGCGGGACGAGGCCCCCCCGCGAGCTCCGCCTGCACTTCCTGAATGCGCTCGCCGAGCTCCGTGTCTTCGGGAGCGAGAGTGCTCGCGACTCGATACTTCTTGAGAGCCTCGTCGAGTCGTCCCAGACGATGGTACGTCTCTCCCAGGAACTTGTGCGCGAGGATGTTGTCCGGCACTTGTTTCAGGACCGTCTCGAACTCCGCGCTCGCCCGGTCGAAGGATCCCGCTTCCAGCAGCGCCCTCCCGAGCGCCACTCGAGCCGACGGATACTGCGGGTGCTTCTTGAGCCCCTTCTCGCAGCAGTCGATGGCCTGCTCCAGCATGCCCGCCTTCCGGTACTCTTCCGCGAGCTGAACGAACGTGCGGGAGTTTGGATCGGCGGCGAGCCGTTTTTCCAGCTCTTCGATCCTCGACATGGAGTCCGTGGCTCGTTTACTTCTGCTCGGTGACTGAACGGAAAGAGGAGGCGGAACGGATGGCCTGCTCCGCCTCCTCTTTGCGAGGATTCCGATGCTCTACCGTTTACCTACGGAGGACATACGGCTACGACCAGTGCGGCTGCTGCTGACCCCGATGCGCTCCCCCCACAGCTGTTGACCACGGTGAGCTGGACTGTCACGCTCAAGCCGATGAGCCCGCTGCCGTAGGTATGGGAGGCCGATGAAGAACCCGTAGTGTCGCTGGTCCCGTCGCCCCAGTTCCAGATGTACGTGGTGATGACCTCATCAGTGCTGCCAGCTCCCGAGGCGCCTCCGAGGGCTAGAACGGCGGTCGCGGCCTGGATCTCCCCACCGGTGCATATCCGACTGAGCTCCACCTCTGCGCTCGGCGCCTCACAACCCGGCTGCGGCGTGGGAATCGGCCCCGGAAGCGGGCGGTCCGCGGCGCGCAGGAAGATGTCCGCCTGGGCGAAGGGCACCTCGCGGAAATTCGTCCCCCCTTCCCGCGCCAGAATGGTGACAACGGTGTCGTCGGGTTGATCCGTTCGGAACGGGGCCCAGTAGCGCGCTCGCGCCACTCCGTCGCCATCCGTGACCGCGGTAACTTGGGTCGCCTCGACACCGCCATACGTCGGCCGGGGTCCGTTGAGCGGGGCGAGGTTGCCCAGATCCACGAACCCGGAGATGTCGAAGTAGATGGTGGCACCCGGGACGCGCTCGCTGTTCGGGCCCTGGAGCACGGCTTCGATGACCGAGCTCGACCATCCGTCCGACACCAGCTGATCGGGAATGGCGCGAACTTCGATCGCCCGGCCGCGCAGCGAGGGTCCCGCGAGTTCCGGCGCCTCGGGGTTGTCGAGAAGACAGCCTGTAGCCGTAAGAACCAGAGCGACGGCAAACCACCGCCGGCACGTCCTCAACATGATCTCCTCCTGGAGAGAAGGCATTAATCTCATCGAGCGCTCCTCTCCTGACTACTCGTTGGCAAAGTCCGCGAAGGTGATGTTCACGTAGCCCGTGACTTGAACCGCGCGTCCCGAGCCGTCCGTGCCGTAGAAGTCCACCTGCGCGATCACCGACAGGATGAGAGACCTGTTGAAGGTAATCTCTCTCAACGGGGATTCGGCCTTCGCTTGATGCCTGACAAGAATGAAGCCGTGCTCGACTTCGTTGCCAGTGACGGGAACGGTGACGTTGAAGCCTCCGTCGAAAGCGTAGGGAACGTCCACTCCCTGCACGTTCCGGCCGTCCGCACGGGTGAACGTCACCCGATAACGGGTAAACGTAACATCGTTGATGTCGGCAGCCACCTGGGTCCGGTCCTTGGGTACGGCTCGCAAAGTAACCGCACCGTTGTCGTTGAAAACGGTGCACGGGGGATGATCTATATCGGCGAAACACACGTCGGACAGTAAGAAGTCCGACAACTCGCCCAATCCCTGGATGTCGGCCGACTGGGCCCTCATGGTCACAACCTGGACCAGAACGTTGCTCGCATTATCGGTCACCGTGTCAGGCTCGGTGATGCAGCCGGGCACGAGGGACAGTACGAGAGCCAGAACCGAGACGCCCCGTCCGTCGATCTTCAAGCTTTCTCTCATCGCGCTCATGGGGTTCTTCTCCTAAACCGTTTCCTTGCGGATGCGGGGCGTGAGGAAAATCAGGAGCTCCTCGTTCCGCGTGTCCGTCGATTTGCTCTTGAACAGGTATCCCAGGAGCGGGATTCGGTGCAGAAGCGGGACGAAAGTCTCCGATTCCTGCTGGGTGTTCACGAAGACTCCGCCGATGACGGTCGTCGATCCGTCATCCACCAGAACCTGAGTGGTCGCCGCCTGGGTGATGATGCTGGGAATCCCGTTCACCGACCGGCCGAAGTCCAGCGAGTCGTTGTTGACCTCGATATCGAGAATGATGGTGTCGGCGGAGGTGATCTGCGGGGTGACCGCGAGGTCGAGGACGGCGTCCTTGAACTGGACGGTGATGGTGTTGTTCGCCACGACCTGAACCGGGAAGGTCACACCTTGTTTGATCTCCGCCTGCTTGTTGTTCTGGGTGATGATCTTCGGAGCGGAGATGATGCGCACCTGCCCGCGGCGCTCCGCCGCCGAGATCGCGGCGTCGATGCTGAAAGCGCCGCTGATGCTCCCGAGCGAAAGCCCGATGGCGCCGGTGGGCGAGCCGGCGAACGGAAGGTTGACGGCGTAGCCGCGCTGCACGTCGGAATCTCCCTCGATGAACTGGGGCGCGGCGAGCCCTCCTTCCGCCGGCGGCGCGTTGAACTGGCGATCGGCGTTCGATCCGATCGCTTGACCGTCGAGCTGGATGCGGTTGGGGAACACCAGCTCGGTGGTGTTCCCGAGAGTCTGCGTCTGGTTGCTGGTGAAGCCCCACTGCACGCCGAGCTGCCGTGCGAACGTCCGGGTGGTCACGACGATGCGGGCCTCGATCTCCACTCCAGGAATCGGAGTATCCAGGGTGTCGATGAGCTGGTTGATGGCCGCGACCTGCTCCGCCAGATCCGTATAGATGACGGTATTGGTGCGCTCGTCGATGACGATGTCGCCGCGGGGCGACAGGTTCCGCTGCAGGAGCTCCTGGATCTCCGACGCTTTCGAATACGAGAGCACGCGCGTCTGCGTGAACAGGTCCCCGGCGAGAGCCTTCTCCTCGGCGAGTTTGCGTCTTTCCGCCTCCTCGGCCGCGAGCTCCGCGAGAGGGGCGATTCGGATCACGTTGCCTTCGACCGCGTACCCGAGCTTGTTGGTCTTCAGGATCAGCTCGAGAGCCTGGTCCCAGGGAACCTCGACGAGCCTCAGGGTAATTCGTCCGCTCACCCCCGGCTGCACGATGATGTTGAGACCGCTGATTTCGGCGAAGAGCCGGAAGATGTCCTGGATGTCGCCGTCCTTGAAGTCGAGGCTGATGAGGTCTCCGGTGTACTCGCGCGCTCCGAGCTGCTGGGAGCCCGGAAGGATGATGGTCTGGCTCCCCGGCTGCCCTCCGGTCGGAGGCCTCGGCGCCTGGGCCGGCGGTGGGGGCGTGGGAAGAGACGGCATCGGGTTTGCGAGAGAAGAGGAAAGGTCCTGCGCTGTCAACGTCACCGGCTCGAACGAGCCTCCGTCCGAGGGCGTGTAGGCAGCGTTCTCAACGACGCCTTCGTAGCTGGTTCCATTCGAGTTCTCGATGAGGATCGTGCCCTTCTGGGGCGCCTCCGCAACGCTCGAGTCATTCATGGAAGCCATGGATCCGAGGGCCGGCGACTGGAACGCGGCCTCGGAACGGGCGAAGGCGACCTCGAGGCCGCCGTCCTCCGCGACCGCTCGATGAGTCACCTGCTCGTCGAGGTCGAAGACCACTCGGGTGATCCGGGGCTCGGCCGTTCGGAACTGGGCCACCCGCACCCGGGAAACGCCGAGCTCATCGATGGTGACCGCCGCCTTCGCGACCGCGTTCAGAACACCGTTGAAGTCGAAGACGAGCCGCTTCGGGCCGTCGAGCAGGAAGCTGGTGTAGTTGAGCCTCCCGTCGGCGAAGAGCTTCACCCGGAGCACGTCTCCCATGAGCTCATGGGTGATAGCGTTGATCGCGGACGCGGGTTGCGACGTGGACGGTTTGCGGGATTCGGACTTCCGTGGGACCGAGATCGACTCTTCGCGGATGTCTTCTCCCGCGGCCGGGACCGGCGCCTCCAACGAAGGTCTCGGGGCCGGTACCACAGCTTTCACTGCCGGCGCCGCCGGCGGAGGGGCCGCGGCGACCAGGGTCTCGGGAGAGATCGAGGGAGCTGCCTCGGGGACGTCGCCGCCGTCGAAGACGATGTTCAGCGCTTGTTCCGAGCCCGAGATCTGGTAGGGTGCTAACGTCGCGAGCTTGATCTCGATCCGGGACAGCTTCTTGCCGTTGACGCCGTCGAGACTCGTCGCCAGAACCGACTCGACCTCGCGGCTCCCCACGACGGTGCGGGGGGCGAGCGCCTTGATGTCCACTCCCGGCAGATCGACGACCAGCGTGAGCGGGTCCGGACTGTAATGGGTGTAGAGGACGGCTCCGCTCGTTTCGAACCAAACTCGAGTCTGACCCGGCTCGACG
>Ga0326597_10013463_pt1 | contig 10754 bp, 10 predicted proteins | sample RVTome_12_FD_203789 | JGI IMG/M metagenome (GOLD analysis project Ga0326597, IMG submission 203789) | Soil microbial communities from uranium-contaminated site in the Upper Colorado River Basin, Wyoming, United States - RVT100D185 | ecosystem: Environmental > Terrestrial > Soil > Contaminated >... | reverse complement strand
CCCACCCGAACAACGTTGAGCGCATGGAAAAGCAACGCCTTACGAGCGTGCTCGCGCGCTAGATACGATGCGTCGTCAATGTGCCGCGGATCGACTTCGGGACGACACGCCCGGAGCGCACTCACTCTGGCAAAAAACGCCGGGTCGAATCCGGATCGCAATCGAAGCGCTCGATCGTCATGTCCGGCGCGTAGATGAGCTCGCGGCTGTGCGTCAAAGGCGCGGCGATGAACTCCGGATCCTCGAGAGTGAACTCGACGATGACGCGAGTGCGGTCTTCGGTTAGGCGGTAGCGCTCGACGACATGCTTTTGCGCGCCCGACGGCACGCCAATCTGATAGGGAGACCGATGATCCGCAAAGTTGCGGGTATCGACGACCAACACGCCCTGCTCCCACCAGCCGATGGAATGACCGCTGAGTGAACGTTCACCGCTTTGGGAATGATCGCGGCCATCCATGTAGACCGTTCGAACTTCGTCCCAGAATTCGGTACGCAGCTCGACGGTCTGCGCGGCCTCGTCAATATCGATCCGGATCGGATACAGCTGGCTCGAGACAATCATGGCCGGTGTGGGACGGCCGATGCACTGCGCCTCCGGATTTTCGGGCGACAACGGATCGTAGGCTGCATTGGCAGCAGCACCCTTCGGCGTCAGCTTGAGCTCAGCGCTGAAATAACCGTCAAAGCCGCCCGGGTACGCGACGAGCTTGGCGCGGTCCGCGAGCCAGACGCCTTCGAGCGAATCTGCGCGCGCCGTGCCGTCCGGGGGCGGCACGAGCGTCTCGCTCGAGCCGGGCGCAACCAAGCTCGTCACTACTCCGTCGCCTTCCTTGTCGATCGACGCGAGAATCCCGTAGGGCCGCCCGTTGACCGCAGGATGTGCGCGCACGACGACCCGCTCGCCGGGCTGCAGATAATCTCGGCTCCAGCCGGTTCGCGCCGTCGTGATCGTCGAGCCCATTTGCACGGCCCATTCGACCGTGCTGCCGCGATCGTCGGCGGTCTCGACCATGAAGTAGACGTGAGGATTTCGCCAGTGGAACTCCGTCACGGTGCCCACCAATGTCACGGTTGACTCCATATCGATTCCGGCATCGCTGTGGTGTCCGAAGGCGGGAACCACGACCGCTACACCGGCAATCAACGCTGTTGGAATTTTCATGAACATCCCCCGTCGCTTTTCGGTCGATAATAGCGCTTGCGCCATCGTTGCGCCAAAGCGCCAGCGTACGCGACTGCGCGCCGGCGGACCCGTGATTTTTTCAGCGGGAATACAGGAAAACCGCCCCCGCCTCCGGAGCTGAGTTATCCGCCGCATCGCCATCGAGACCGCGCGCCCCACTCGCCTCGTTATGCGCACCGACGGCGAGCATCCGGCCATCGGCACTGAGAGCGACCGCGCTGCCGAATTCGTCGCCGACCTCGGCATTCGGTGCCTTGAGATAAGCGCGCTGTGCCCATTGACCGGCGGTGCGGCTATAGAGATAGACGGCCCCAGACTCCTCCGCTTGATGCTCACGCGCGCGCCATGGATCCAGATTCGGGACGATCAGCAACGGCAACGGCTCGGGCCCGAAGATGCCTTGCGCACCTTCGTCCTCGAGGTAGGAGGCCACTGCCAGGGTGTCGCCGTCGGCGCTCAACGCGAGCTTCACACCATAGGAGTTATAGGGACGCGGATTTGAGGCTTTGATAAACGCTTCCTCAGACCATTGCCCCGCGCTGCGGACGAATATATAGGCGGCACCGACCCAGATATTCGCGCCGATTCCGGCGGGCGAGTCGTTATCGCAGCCGGGCGGATTGACACCGGGAAGCAAGCAGTCCTCATCGCCGGCCCCACTGGCGATGGTATTGCCGTCGGCGCTGATCGCCAACGAATACCCAAGCTGGTCGGTACGCTCGGCGCGCGAACCCTTGAGGTAAGCCGTCTCGGTCCAAATCGAGCCCGCACGTTCGAACACAAAGACCGCACCGGCAGCATTACGCGTGTTGTCGTCCGGCCCGTTGATCGTTCGCGTGCCGCCGTCTTCGTCGTAACTGCTCGCGGCAAGCGTATCGCCGTTCGCACTCAACGCAACCGCAAACCCGAACAGATCGCCGGCTTCCGAGTTCGACGCTTTGAGGTAGGCTTGCTGCGACCAACTTTCGCCAGCGCGGGTAAAAATATAAACGGCGCCCGCGGATGTCACGGAATCGTCAGCTTGGTCGCCATTGATGCCGCGAGCGACACTATCTTCGGCGATCGCACCAACCGCGAGCGTACGCCCATTGGCACTCAGCGCGAGCGAGTACCCGAATTGGTCGCCGTCACCGAATTCGTCGCCGTCGCCAGCTCGCCCGGTGTTTGACGCTTTGATATACGCGCGCTGAGCCCACTGGGTACCCGAGCGCGTGAACACATAGACGGCCCCGGCCTGCGGGACCGAATCGTCACTCTGATCGCCGTCAATTCCGGTCGCACTACTCGATTCGAACGCAGCGGCAACGACCAAAGTTCGGCCGTCGCCGCTCAGCGCGACCGATGATCCGAAATGATCGATCAAGCCGGGATTCGACGCCTTGATGTAGGCTTGCTGCATCCAGCGATCACCCTCGCGGACGAACACGTAGACCGCACCTGAGCCGAACATCGAATTATCGGACGCATCGCCGTCAATTCCCGAGACGCCCCCGCTTTCATGCGGCGCGCCAATCGCCATCGTCCCGCCGTCACCGCTGAAGGCAATCGAGTTGCCCGTGTGCCCGGTGTTGGCGCCACCGCAGCCAAAATGGTCGTAGGCTTCCGCGTTCGAAGCCTTGATATACGCAGCCAAAGCGAGCGGAAACTCTGCATCGGCAAGCGGTCTGAGTGGCAGTTGCCCGAGAACGGGCATGCTCGTCAATTGCGACAGGACGAGCCAAAAGCAACTGCTGATACGGAAGATCCCAATGGGCATCTGCCCTCCTCTGCGTGATGGCTATGAAGGCTAAGCAGCAGAGGCCGTCAGCACCTCGACCGGCATCGACTGCGCGGAACGAATGTGCAGATCTCGCTGCGGATACGGAATCTCGATATCGTGCTCGTGAAATTTGTCCCACACCTTGAGTAACACGTCGCTGCGAACATTTCGAATTCCCCGTTGGGCATCCTGAATCCAGAAGCGCAGCTCGAGATCGACGGCGCTATCGCCGAATCCGATTAGCAGACACTTGGCCTCCGGCGTGGCAAGCACGCGATCGGTCTCGTTTGCCGCGTCGATACACAATTGCATTGCAAGCTTGACGTCGGATTTGTAATGGATGCCGATCGGCACTTTGAGGCGTGTCTGGCTGTCGGAATGCGTCCAATTCTCCACTGTCTGGGTAATCATGAGCTCGTTCGGTATCAGGTGCTCGATGCCGTCGCGTGTCACGATCGACACGTAGCGCCCGCCCAGGCCGGAAACCCACCCGTAAGTGTCGCCGACAGCAATCACGTCGCCCGGCTTGATCGACTTATCCAATAGAATAATGACGCCGCTCACCAAGTTACTGATGACTTTCTGTAAACCGAAGCCGATACCTAAGCCGACCGCACCACCGACGACCGCCAGAGCCGTCAGATCGATACCCACGCTGCGTATCGCGATGATCACGGCCAACGAGACCAGCACGATCTTTAGCGACTTGCTAAACAGCACCTGCACGGACGGCGAAAGATTTCGGCTCGTCCGAATGCGTGATTCGAGCAATCCGGCGACGTACATTGCGACCGACAACAGAATCGCCAATGCCAGCGTCGATTGAACGACGGTATAAAGGGAGATACGTAGCGTGCCGATCGTCACCGCGGCAGCGTCAAGTATTGCGATGGTGGGGCCGAGCAGATTGAGAATGTTCAAGGCCGCGATCGTCCAAGCCGTCCACGCGATGATTCGCGACCAGAGCGGATCCCTCGCCAGCCTGGAGACGAGGCTGATGATTGCCCAGGCGCTCAGCAAGGTCGCAACGATCTCTAGTATATAGCTAGGCCGCTCGAACGTTTGCGCGGTGAGCGTGGCCAGCCACTGGAGGATTAGCCAGACCACTGGCAACAGTAATGCCAGCAACGCGTTGACGGGGCGGGTCCAAGCGGGCCGAACCCTCAGCGGTTCGACCCATGGTCTTATTTTTTTTACGGCAAGAATTGCCAGGCCGAGTACCGCTAACGTGACGAGTAGCTGTATCGCATTATTCAGGACGAATACATTGGCCAAAATCCAAGCCCAAATCTGCTCGCCGAGCGCAATCAGTCTCTCGGCGGTTAAAAATTCGTTCATAGCGGTGCACCTCGTGGAAGGCATAGAGAATCTAGCCTCAGATCCTATCAGCCTCCCCGGGGTCCGCGTTACCCCGGCGTAAGATCCCCTTGAGCAGCTACAGCGTGCAGTTGCTATGATTCGGGGTATTTTTTGATCGCCGAGTTGCGGCCCGGATGACAGTTTCTAGTGACCCCACGCACGAAGCAGAAGACGCCAGAGACGATCTGGCGACGCGCCTCCATCGCTGGGTCGTCGCGATAATCGCATTGATTATGGGTCTCGACCTCGTGCTTATTTTGCTCGAAGGCCAATGGCTCAATGCATTTTTGATCACCACAATTATCTGCGTCATCGTCGCGCCGATCGCCCTTGGCAATCGGCTACCCGTCAGAGTTCCGGCTGAAATGCAGCTCGTTGCGCTCGGGTTTGTGTTCGCAGCGCTGTTTCTCGGCGAAGTCCGAAGCTACTACGAGCGAATCTGGTGGTGGGATATCGCTCTACATACGAGTTCCGGCCTCTTGTTAGGCATCCTGGGTTTCTTGCTGGTCTATTTGCTCAATGAGAGCCGCAACGTCGACTTACATATGCGACCTCGCTTCGTAGCATTATTCGCATTCTTATTTGCCGTCGCAGTCGGCGCAATCTGGGAGATCTTCGAGTTCGGGATGGATCGGGCCTTCGGCTTGCAAATGCAAAAACCGATGCTAGGTGACGCCTCCGGTTTGACCGATACGATGTGGGATCTGATTGTCGACACCCTGGGCGCCTTCGCTATCAGCGCGCTCGGCTGGTGGTACATGCGCCGCGACGCCGATTCGTTTATCGAAATCTGGATTCAGAAATTCATCGCGCGCAATCCGCGACTATTCAAGACCTAGCAGAGGATCTCCACTTTGCAAGCCGCCGCGTCGATCGCATCGGTCGTCGATGCGGCCAGCAACTCGGATTTGGCGGCACGGCATTGCTCGGCATCAAGCCCCAGCTTTTGCTCGACGGCCGGCGCAGCCGGCGCGCCCCGGGTTCGCGCAGCCGGCCACGAGACTTGCAAGTGCAAAACCCCACACCGTCCGTGCGCTGACGACACTAAGACCCTTCGGCAGCGACAATACTCCGACTCTGTAATCAGCTCAGTCGATTATCACGCCAGGAGCATGGCGAGAATTAACTCTTTTTTATCATATAGTTACTTATGCTATTGATAGTCAATTAGCAGCTCTGCACCGTTTGCCTGCCCCGCTTTTTTTTCGCGCCTGGGACCGTCAGGCAAGCGCCGACTCGAATAGGGCGAGCAGCCGGCTCCAGGCACGCTCGGCCTGCGGCTCGTTGTACACGGCGGAATCCGGCGGGCACCAGCCGTGCAACGTGCCGTCGTAAACCTCGATTTCGGCGGGTAGCTCACTGGCAGCGTAGGTCTCACGAAGCACATTCTTTGCCTCCGGGTCGCGCTCATCGTCATTCGCCGCAATCGCGAACAGATATTGCGCGCGCATATTCGGCACAAGGCGATGTGGACTGTTGGGTGCGTCTGTCACGAGCCCGCCACCATGAAACGATGCCCCTGCGCCGATACGATCAGGTCGTGCGGCAGCCGTGCGCATCGTGATGGGCCCGCCCATGCAATATCCCATCGTACCCATCATCCGGCCGGAATCGACGGCCGCCTGATCGTCAAGAAAACTCACGAACGCACGTGCATCAGTCAAATGCGTCGTCGGGCTCAGCGAACCCATCAGCGGCATCACCTGCTCGCGTACGCCAGGATCTTGAAAGGTCACGCCAGCGGGCAAGATCGGCGCCCGTCGACTGCGATAGTAGGGATTGACGACGAGCACGGAATAACCCGATTCCGCTAGACGCCGCCCCATCATTCGAAACGCCGGCCGCAGGCCCATTGCGTCAGGCCAGATCAATACACCGGGATGAGCACCCGCGGCAGGGTGCACGAAATAGCAATCGGCGCGGCCATCGAGTGTGGCGACCTCGATATCGGCTTCGACCACGTCCTGCGCATTGGCGGCACGCGGCAACAGCAACGTAAGCCCTGTACCAATCGTCAACGCCCCGAACTCACGCCGAGTTAGATCGTCCTTACGGCTAAGATATTTGTTGGAATCGTTAAAAGTATTGTCGTCGCACATGGTGTCCCCCAACTAGCCGCGGCTGCATCGATTGCCGCTGTTGAGTTGATAGTAACCCCATTGGCACTTTTGCGCAGCCGCCGTGCACGGCCCGTGCGCGCAATTTCTTGTCCCATCGAGCCCGATGACTCAGCGTTGGCCCGCTACTCGACGATCGCCGTCGCCTTAACGTTAAGGTCAATCAAGCTTTGCTGCGAGACGGCGATCGAGCCCCGCCGCGGCCGGTCGAGATCGATGATGATGAACGCCAACAAAGCGATCAAAACGATCAAAACATAGGTCGGAAAAAAAATCCGCTTGCCGGCAAGCCCCGCGGAAAACCCAACTAGACCTGCGGCCATCGCAAAGGTCCCGAACACCAAGAACAGCACGAGCTTCGGTACATGGCGATTGAGCGCCGCATCTCGAAGCCCATAGGAGTCGATGACATCGTTGAGCGCTTGTATGAACAACCCCGAGTTGACGGGGTGAGGGGCGCGACGACAATCAGGTAATCCGGGCGGCAGACCTAAAGAGTTTCAATCCACGCGCCCGCGAGGGGCGCGACCGCTCTATCGAGATCTATCTCCGCGAGCTGGCCCTGTTTCATGTTGTCTCGATTAAGTGGGAGACCAGCTATCTACTTTAAACGCCCGGTCTAGCGCTTCTTGGCCGGCGGATGCCTGACGACTCGCGGGCGGTTCCGGATCGCCGAGCGCCACGAGAGCCTGAGAAGCGGATCAATCGTGCGAGCCCTGCGGCAAAAAGAAGCGATATCGGGCAGAATTCGGACTTAGTGGTCGCCCACGCAGGGGCGTAGAATTTGGCCGCACATCACGTTGGAGTTAGCCATGGCGCGACCGATTGAGGATATCGAGAAAGACATTCGCGCGCTGAGCGGAGATGAGAAGCGTGACCTGTTGCGCGCGCTCATCGATGAGCTGGACAGTCCAGCGGACCCGCACGTAGAAAAGGCATGGCTCGAGGCGGCGCAACGCCGCTACCGTGAACTGGTTGAAAAGAAAGTCAGGGGTGTTCCCGGCCCGCTCGTGTTCAAGCGCCTACGATCTCGGCTTAGCGGGTGAAGTGCGCGTTTCACTCAGAGGCAGAATTAGAAGTTCTCGAATAGGCGGCACGTTACGAATCGGAAGTGCCTGGGCTCGGCGAGCGATTCGGTGATGAGGTCGAGCGCGTGGTCGAGTTGCTGCTTGAGAACCCCAAGCTTGGTGCAACGCTCGACGGTGAGATACGGCATTTCGTGCTCCGGCGGTTTCCGCACTCAGTCATCTATGCGGTTATTGATGACTTGCTCTATGTCCTAGCCGTGGCGCATGGAAGCCGTGAATCGGGTTACTGGACGCCACGAGCGGAACGTTAGTAACGGATGGTTGTGAGACGATCCGCATGCCATGTTCGGTCGAGATTCCTCCGTGCAGGAGGTTCTCGGCGCCAGGGCTTGGGCTGAGTGACCGCTTTGGAGAAGTACTAAGGAGACGTTCAGGTTCTTTTGCGTCCGACCGGGACCGCGGAATTTACCGGGAACGAGAATCTTTTTGTTCCGGGACGGGTAGAATCAAGGCATAACAGCTACAAGGGGGGCTTCGTGTCCTTCTTCTCAGAGCTCAGACGCCGAAACGTCTTCAAGGTAGGCGCCGCCTACGCCATCGTCGCATGGCTCCTAATTCAGGTCGCGGATGTGGTCCTGCCGACCTTCAACTCGCCCGCGTGGGTCATGCAGGTATTCACCTTCTTCATGATCCTGGGGTTTCCTATCACGCTGCTCATGGCGTGGGCATACGAGATGACGCCCGAGGGGATCAAGGCCGCTGCGGACGTTCAGCCTACCGCAAGCCTCACGCCTGCCACCGGACAACGACTCAACTATGTCATCCTCGGGCTCGTTGCCCTGGCCGTGGGATTTCTGGCACTAGACCGATTCGTGCTGGCGCCGCGGGCAGGCGCTCTCGATGTTGCTCGTTCCGTCGCGACATCGCCGACCGGCGACCAAGTCGGGAACGAGGGTGCCATAGCGACGGCAGCGCCGGTGCGGCGCAGCTATAACCTCCTGGGCAAAACGAGGGTCATCAGCAACACAGCACTCAATGCTCATGTGGCGCTGTCGCGGGATGGCCGGCGGCTCGCGTACGCGGCAGATTCAGACGGCACCTCAAAACTGTACGTCCGTGAACTCAATCAGCTGCAAGCCCGTGCCGTACCGGATACGGACGGGGCAGAGCATCCGTTCTTCTCGCCCGATGGTGAGTGGGTCGTGTTCTCCAGCGACGTCGACAACAAGCTTTCGCGGGTCGCCTTCAGAGGAGGCTCAGTGCAGAGGCTGGTTGATACCTTAGGGTCCAGCGGCGGCTTCTGGGGCGACGACGACAACATCGTCTACGGAAATATGGTCGGCGGCGCCGTCAGAAGCCTGTTTCGGGTTCCGGCGGGCGGCGGCACCCCTGAACGCCTCATCGATCCGGAGCCCGATGTCGGCGGCCATACCTGGTCTGCACGCCTGCCCGGCGGCAAGTCGTTTCTGTTCGTGCTCCGTCCTGGGCGCGGGGGAACCGGGCCCATTCGCGACGGAAGTATCGCCGTGCTGTCGCTCGAGAGCCGCGAGTATCTCCCGCTGATCGACGGGGGACACCGGCCGCAGTATGCCTCGACCGGGCACATTGTGTTCGTGCGTGCCGGCGGACTGTGGGCAGTGCCCTTCGATGCAGAGCGCCTTGAAATTACGGGCCCCGAGGCTCGGGTCATTGATAGCGTACAGCAGAACGGCCTGATCGGCGGTGCGGCTTATGCGTTCTCGGACGATGGACTGCTGGTCTATCTGCCGGGTGGCGACGTCGGGGGAGCCACTGCGGACAAGGAGTTGCTGTGGGTGGATCGACAGGGGAACGAAGAGCCACTGGGGCTCGAAACGCGGCAATATTGGTTTCCGCGACTCTCGCATGACGGACAACGGTTGGCTACTAGCGTCGGCAGCGGCGGCTATGGAGGCCGCGGCGATATCTGGATTCATGACTTGCAGCGACGCACGCCTAGCCGGCTCACGAGCGACGGCGGCCACAACACGCCGATCTGGACGCCGGATGATCAGAGCGTGATCTTCTGGTCATTACCCGGCAACGGGGAGGCGGGGATATTCTCCCAAGCACCCGACGGCGCCGGGCAAGCGGAGCGCCTCACGACCAGCTCCGCTACTCAAGTGGCACTGTGGTCGATCTCGCCGGATGGCACTCAACTCGTCCTCAGCGACCCCTACACTCCGAGCGGCGACATTCACCTGTTGTCTCTTGCGGGCGAGTCCGCCACGCGGCGGCTGATACCTCCGACAACCTCGGCTACCTGGGAAGGTAACGCTGCAGTTTCTCCGAACGGGCGTTGGATCGCTTATGCCTCCACTGAGACAGGAGAGAGTCAGATCTACGTTCAGTCGTTTCCAAACGTTGACGAGGGCCGCGTGACGATCTCGATAGATGGTGGTGACGAGCCGGTTTGGAGTCGGGACGGTACCGAGCTATTTTTCCGCAATGGTGACGCTATGATGGCAGTCGGCGTCGAGGACGAAGAGGCGTTTTCGCCTGGAGCGCCAGAGGTTCTATTCACTGGCAGCTATTGGTCCGCCGGCGACAGCACGCCAAACTATGACGTCGCAGCCGACGGGCGCTTTTTAATGATGCGGTCTGCGGGAGGGTCGGAGCAAGGTGCTGCGCAGGCGTCGGAGCAAACCTTGCTGGTTACGGTTGAGAACTGGTTCGAGGAGCTCAGGCGCCGCGCGCCGCCGTCCAGGTAAAGGCGAATGACCGGGCCTCGGCCAACTGACCAGCTCTGGCGGTCGTCCGCAGTTCGCTGCAGACGGCCGTCGCCCCGGCTCTGCCGTTGCCACGCTCCGGAGCTAACCATAGAGACTTCCATCTGGGTCGTCGTCGCGGCGGCGCCTGCCACCGCGATCATGACCGGCGCCGGCGGGTGACGGAGAAAGGAACATCGTGGGAATACCTGAACATCGATTAGTGCGGTACATGAGGGCGTATGCCGCGCATGACTGTCAGGGGCCAAACTTCGTTGGCCACCTGAAGGAGAACGTCACCGAACCAGTGCCGAAGTACAGCTTTGGATTCCGGCACAAAATCGGCGAGGATATCGGCGACCCCATCGCCAAGGGTGTCATCGATCTCTGATCGAATCTTGCCCCGTTAACAGTCAACCGAAAGCGCTTGGCGCCACAGCCGTTGGAAATGTACGTACCACGTGGTGCTCATTCCAAAGTACCGGAAGAAATCGATATTCGGGCGGATCCGGCCGGAAGCGAGAGCCGCACCGGGGCCAGGAACCCACAAAAGGAGAGTAGACATGAGCAATAGAGACC
>Ga0326597_10013462_pt1 | contig 10755 bp, 7 predicted proteins | sample RVTome_12_FD_203789 | JGI IMG/M metagenome (GOLD analysis project Ga0326597, IMG submission 203789) | Soil microbial communities from uranium-contaminated site in the Upper Colorado River Basin, Wyoming, United States - RVT100D185 | ecosystem: Environmental > Terrestrial > Soil > Contaminated >... | reverse complement strand
ACCTCATGGACATCGTCGTTCTTTCCCACGACGACGTGACGTCGCTCCTGCCGATGGGCGACTGCATCGAGCTCATGTCCGAGGCGCTCTCGGCGCTCGCGAGAGGCGAGGTCACGAACCCCTTGCGCTCCGTGGTTCGGCCCGAGGGGACGCGTCATTTCTTCGGGCTCATGCCCGCCTATCGCGGAGGGGGAAATCCCGCGTACGCGCTCAAGGAAGTCTGCATTTTCCCGGACAATCCGAGGAAGGGTCTCGACGCCCATCAAGGCGCGGTCCTCCTCCACTCCGCGGAGGACGGACAGATCCTCGCCGTCATGAACGCGTCCGCTATCACCGCCATCCGCACCGCGGCGGTCTCGGGGCTCGCGACAAGGCTGCTGGCCCGGGACGACGCGACCGAGCTCGCCATCGTGGGGACCGGAGTCCAGGCGAGGGCCCACCTCGACGCGATGGCGACGGCGGGGGAGTTCGAGCATGTCCGCATCGCCGGCCGGACGCCTTCGAAGGCCCAGGCCTTCGTCTCCGAGCTTTCGCCGAAGTACAAGTTTCGGATGGAAGCGATGGACGGAGCGGAACCCGCGGTTCGCGGGGCCGACGTCATCGTCACCGCCACCAACTCCGCAGAGCCCGTGATTCGGAGGGAATGGGTGAAGGTGGGGGCCCACATCAACGCCGTGGGCTCGTGCTCGCCCCGGATGCGGGAGCTCGATACCGAGACCGTGGTGGCCTCGACGTTCTTCGTCGACCGCCGGGAGTCTGCCTTGAACGAGGCGGGGGATTACCTCATTCCCGCTTCCGAGGGCGCCGTAGGCCCCGGGCACATCCGCGCCGAGATCGGGCAGCTTCTCATCGGCGAGGAGCTCGGCCGCGGCTTCCCCGAGGAGATCACCATCTTCGAATCCCAAGGCATCGCCATCGAGGACCTCGCCGCGGCCCAGTTCCTGTACCGCAAGGCGATCGAGAAGGGCGTCGGCACCCGCGTGCCTTTCTAAACCGAACGCAAAGACGCAAGGACGCGAAGACGCAAAGGAATTCCCATTTTCTTCTTTGCGCCTTTGCGCCTTTGCGCCTTTGCGTTCCTTTCTTAGTTTCTTTGAATTGCGCGGGGAAGCGTCGGCACGTTGATCTCGCGGACCGGCATGTCGACGTCCCCGGGCCTCGCGGGAGCTTCGAGCCCGTCGGTGAGGAGAAGCCCGGACAGCACGATGGCGTTCATCCACTGCGTCTCGAGGGCGGAGACGTACTCCGCCTGGAGCTCGAAGAGCCGCGCCTGCGCCTCGAGGACCTGCGGGTAGGACGCCAGCATGAGGCCGTGGCCCTCGAGCCGAAGCTCGTAGGCCCTCTGCGCCCGCGGGAGGAGCTCACCCCGATACCGCTCTACCATGATCCTCGAAGTCTCGTAGACCTCGAAGTGACTCGACGCCCGCTCGCGCAGCACCAGCGCGACACGCTCGACCTCGCGCTCGGAGCGCTCGAGCTGTGCCTCGGCAGCGGCGACGTTTCCCTGATTGCGATTGAATAAAGGGAGCGGCACCCCGACCTCGAGGAACCCCTGCAATCCCACGCGAGCTCCCGTCGACTCGAGGATCTCCCGGTTGTCCTGCAATCCCCCTCGAAGCTCGAGGTTGGGAATCGGCTCCCGTTGGGCCCGGGTCAGCTCGGCGCGAGTGCGCGCCGCGACTTCGTGCGCGATGCGCACCGCGGGGCTTTCCCGGGTCAACCGCTCCAGCACCTGGTTCTCCTCGAGCTCCGCGGGAATGTCTTCAAGATTTCCTCTAACCGTGCGCGCGGGTAGATCGGGCACGCCGACGATCGCCGCGAGCGAGCGCCAGGACTGGCGCAACGCGGTCTCTCGGATTCTGACCCTCATCTCGCGGTGCTGCTGCTCGACCTCCACCTGCAAGAGCTCGGCGTCGTCCGCTTGTCCCAGGTTCTCGAGCTCCCGCGCCGTTCGGAGCTTGTCCTCCGCGATCGAAAGGAGGTCCCGCTCGAGGTCCAGCATTTCCTGCGCCGCCAGCACGCGGTAGAACGCGAGCTTCACGGCATTCGTCACTCGGAGGCGCTGCTCCTCCGCTTCCAGCTCCGAAATGCGGATGTCGTGGCCCGCGATTTCCCGGTTCAGGCCGAGCTTCCCCCCGGTGACCAGGGTCTGGGACACGAAAAACCCGTGCTGGCCGCCTCCGAACGAGCCCCCGCGGATCTCCTCGCCGACGTAGCCCGCCGTGGGATTCGGGTAGAGTCCCGTTTGTAGTTTTCGCGCCTCTCCCGTGCGGATTTCGGCATCCGCCTGGGCGATGGTCGGGTTGTTCTCGAGGGCGAGCCGCTCGAGCTCCGCGAGCTCGATGAGTGGAGCCTGTGGGTTCTCCTGCGACTTCCCCATCCGCGGGAGCTCAGCGGTCTCCGTTGAAGGCTCCGGTGTTGCGTGGTGCTGGTGTTGCCCGCCCGCCGCGGCCCCGGACAAACATATCGAAATCACGACCGAAGCGGCGCCTCTCACGACCGCCCTCCGCGGCCCGCGATTTCCTCGTAGCGCGCCTCCGGGAGCACTCGGACCATTGACATCATGCCCATCATGCCCGCGCTCCAGTTGGGGGCGAGGCCCGCGGTCTCGGGCTTTTCGACCGCGCCATCCATTCCCATCTCCATGAACGCGTCCTGAGGGAACCCGGGGACCGAGGAAGCGTCAGGGGAGATCGCCGCAGGATGCGCGTGCTCCACCGCGACCGCCTGGGAGAAGGCCTGCATCTGAATCTGCGCCCTCGCCTCGTTCGTGGCCGCCGTCGAAATCATGCGGTCCTGCAGCAGGTCGGTCATGCTGTTCATCATGTGATGCGGGAGATGGCAGTGAAGCATCCAGTCTCCGGGATAGACGGCGTCGAACTCGATGTCCCGCGCCTGCGCGACCCCGACGAGAACCGTGTTCCCCGGAAACCACGTGGACTCGGGGGCGCGGCCGCCCTCGGTTCCGGTAACGACGAACTGGTGTCCGTGGAGGTGGATGGGATGGTGATCCATTCCCAGGTTTACGATGCGGATGCGGACGCGGCTTCCCTGCCGGGCGAGGAGCGGAGTCGTCGAAGGCCCCGAGACGCCGTTGAACGTGAGCCAGTTGAACTCCATCCCCGCGGTGTTGGGCACGGTGTTGCCTGGAAGAATCGCCCAGCCCTGGAGGATGATCCCGTAGTCGTGATCCACCGCGGGACGATGTGGAGCTCTCGGGTGGATGAGGAACATCCCGATGAGCCCCATCATCTCCTGCATCGCGCCGTGGGCGTGGTAGAAGTACGTCCCCTCCTGGTGGAGCGTGAACTCGTAAACGAACCTTCCGCCGGGAGCGACCGGCGGCTGGCTGATATAGGGGACCCCGTCCATCTCGATTCCCACCTCAAGGCCGTGCCAGTGGATCGTGGTCGATTCCGGCAATCGGTTCTCGAAGACGATACGAACCCGGTCGCCCTGGTTGACCTGGATCGCGGGACCCGGCGAAGTCCCGTTGTAGCCCCAAACGTCCATCGTCTTGAACGGAACGATCCGCCGCTTCACCGGCTCCGCCGCCAGGTGGAACACCTTCACACCGTTCTCGAGGGTATGAGGCAAGCTCGGTAAATCCGGTGTCACCACCGGCAGCGGCGACTCCCGCCGGGCGGCCCGAGCGCTCCCGGCGGTGGCGAAGGTCGTCCCCGCGAGCGCCGCGCCGCGAAGGAACTGTCGTCTCGATGCTTTCATGCGATTCCTCCCGAACTTCGAACGAACGTAGATTCAACGCCCGGCGGGCGCCGAGATAGATCGGGACGGAATCAAATACGGAGGACGGAGCTTCGCTGAAGAAGGGGCGGGACGTTGCGAACGACGTCTCGGGCGGGAGCGGCGTCGAGGACGAAATCAACGGAGCTCGTCGATGCGGGGCGTTCGAGCGGCGCCGGCGGATCTCCCGTCGTCGTCGCCGCGACGAAACCTCGGTCTTTGACGACCGGCTTCAGATGCCCATGGAGATTGCACCCCCGCTCGGGAGACTCGGCGCCATGATGGCCGGCCGAGCAGTCTTCCGCGGGGGCTTCGAGCTCCGCAGGAACGCAGGCGGCGGCGCAGGCCGAATCCAGCAGGAGGGCAAGGACGTAAACGAACACCACACCCCATTCTACTCCGGCGGCCGGGGTACAATGGATCATGAACACAGCATTCGTTTTGGACGCCGTTCGCACCCCACGGGGTCGGGGCAAGGCCGGTAAGGGCGCTCTCAGCGGGATTCATCCCCAGATCCTCCTGGCGCAGACGCTCCAGGCGATCGCGTCGCGCAGCGGAATCGATCGCAAAGACGTCGAGGACGTCATCATCGGCTGCGTGAGCCAGGCGGGGGAGCAAGGCGCCAACATCGCCCGCAGCGCCCTCCTCTTCGCCGAGTGGCCCGACGAGGTCACCGGGGTCACCCTCAACCGCTTTTGCGGCTCCGGACTCCAGGCGGTGAACTTCGCCGCGATGGGGGTGATGTCGGGCCAGCAGCAGGTCGCGATCGGGGGCGGGGTCGAGAGCATGTCGCGCTGCCCCATGGGCTCCGACGGCGCCGGTATCGATGGCGGAAACGATCTCCTGCGCGAGAAAGTCCACCAGGTTCCCCAGGGAATCAGCGCCGACCTCATCGCGACCCTGGAGGGGTTTTCCCGCGAGGATCTGGACCGGTTCGCGCTCTCTTCACAAATGAAGGCGGAGGCGGCGCGCAAGGACGGGCGGTTCCGCCAGAGCCTGGTGCCGGTTCAGGATCCTCGAACCGGGCAGGTGGCGCTCGACGAGGACGAGCACCCGCGCCCCGACACGGCGCTCGAGGGGCTCGCGTCCCTCGCGCCCGCGTTCGTGGAGCTCGGCGCGAAGCTCGATTCGGTAGCACTCCGGCGGTACCCCGAGGTCGACTCCATCCGCCACGTCCATACCGCCGGAAACTCGAGCGGGATCGTCGACGGGGCGGCGGTCGTGCTCCTCGCCTCCGATGACTACGTGAAAGCGCACGGGCTCAAACCCCGCGCCCGCATCGGCGCAGCGGCGACTTACGGGGCCGAGCCGGTCATCATGCTCACCGCCCCGGCCCCGGCCTCGGAACGCGCGCTGAAGAAAGCGGGGATGAAGGTTTCCGACATCGACCTCTGGGAGATCAATGAAGCCTTCGCCGCCGTCCCTCTGCAGACGATCCGGAAGCTCGGGATCGATCCGGAGAAGGTCAACGTCAACGGCGGGGCCATCGCCCTCGGTCATCCCCTGGGGGCGACGGGCGCGATGCTCCTGGGGACCGCTCTCGACGAGCTCGAGAGGCGCAACAAAGCGACCGCTCTCGTCACGCTTTGCATCGGCGGCGGGATGGGGGTCGCCACGGTCATCGAGCGGGTCTGATTCGGAACAACGCAAAGACGCAAAGGAGCAAAGGCGCAGAGGAAGCGAACGTACGAATCGAGATCGCAAAACTGATCAGGGTCATCAATGCACAGAGATTTTTAACTTTCCCCCTTCCCATCCTTGAGCGCTGCTTCCGTGACGCGACATTAACCTTTGCGACTTTTGCATCTCTGCGTCTTTGCGTTCCTTCCGTATGATTGGTGAGAATCGGGGCTGAGGCAGCGCTTCGTATACCACGCGCTGAAAGTCTCCCGCGACGTCCTGTCCCTGGGGCAGCCGAAGCTGGGACAGGAAGACCGCGATCAAAGCGTTCTCGGGATCGATCCAGAACAGGGTGGGGCGGCCCATCCGAAAGTGCCCCGGCCTCCCTCTTCGTCGGACGCGGTCTTGACCGACCATCCAGGCATACTATTCCTCGACATGGTGCTCCTGGTCTCGGGTCTTCTCGGGCTCGGCGTCGCGTTCTGGGGCTTGTTCCACGACATCGGCTTCATCGCGCAGCCCTTCTACGCCTGCGCGTGGTGGAGCACCATCCTCGCCCTCGACGGGCTCACCGCGCTCCGGCGAAAGAGCTCGATCCTCACGTCGAGGCGGGAGCTCCTGTTTCCCCTCCTGGTCTGGTCGGTGACGTTCTGGTTCCTCTTCGAGCTTCTGAACCTCCGGTTCCAGAACTGGTACTACGTAGGGGTCTTCGCCGGTGGATCGGGGGTCGACCTGGTGAAGGGCTCGCTCTTCGGTATCCTTTCGTTCGCGACCGTGTTTCTCGGGATCTTCGAGACCTTCGACGCCCTCGGGGGAGGGGGCGCAAAAGCGAGACCGCGGCCGCTTCCAAAATGGGTGCCTTACGCGATTCAGGCCGTCGGTGTTCTCATGGTCGGGCTCGCGATCCTCTTCCCCCGCTATCTCGCTCCTCTCGTCTGGGGAAGCGCGACCTTCCTCCTGGATCCCATGAACTATCGCCGCGGAGCCCGCTCGGTTCTCGCGGACCTGGAGGCGGGAAGCTTCCGCACCCCGGCGCATCTCCTCCTCGCGGGGCTCCTTTGCGGGCTCCTCTGGGAGAGCTTCAACTACTTCTCGCCCCAGAAATGGATCTACACGGTTCGCGGCCTCGAGGGGCTGAGGCTCTTCGAGATGCCCCTTCTCGGGTTTCTCGGTTTTCCCGCGCTCGCCCTCGACGCATTCTCTTTCTTCGCCTTCGTCTCGTACTGGCTCCACGGGAACCGGACGTGGGAGAACCCCGGGGAAGTCTCTCAGAAGCTCGCGCCCCGGAAGGCGCTCACAACGTCGGCCTTCGCCGCGACGCTCCCCCTCCACCTCGCTTTGTGGCTCGCGGTATCGCTCTCGATGCAGGGAGTGAACGTGGGGTCGGTCGAGCTCGAGTTGGAGAATCTGAGGACGCTTTCCCCAGACGCCGTCTTGGCACTGGAGGAGCGCGGAATCGCGCGGCCGCGGCAGATGTTGCGCGCGATCGAAGAAAATCCGGAGCTCCTCCAGGGTATTGCCCTCCCGGATGCGGGCCTTCGGGAGGTCGAGGACGAGATACGCCTTTTCACTCTCAAAGGCATCGGCCGTCACCATGGTGAGCTCTTGCGGAGGGCGGGGATCGGCAGTATCGAAGAGCTCGCCCTCGCCGATCCCGACGAGCTCTATCGAGCGCTCGAGCGATTGCGCGGTGCGGCCACCTTCCCCGCCCTGCGCCAGGAAATGGTGCAGGTCTGGGTCGACGCTGCCCGCGAGGGGAAATCGAGGTAGACTCGCCGGGGACGATATGACGGGCACACGTGAGGTAACCCCGAGATCGATATTGACTCTCGGCTTGTCGGATCCGTGATCCTCTCGAAAGGCATCCTGGTTCTTCTCCTGACCGCGGCGGCCGCCCAGGAGAGTGAAGAGCCTCCCAACACCCGCGAGGAGGCACTGCGCCGTCAGCGGGAAGAGAAGCGAAAGACGGTCCGCCCCTACGTCCCCAACCGGATCGAAGAACAGTTCCTTCTGATCGATAAAGCGGAGAACCCCAGCGTCTTCGATTTGAACTGGAAAGGCTTCTATCCCCGCGTCACCTGGCCGAGCCGCGGATCGGGCGCGGCACTCGGCGCGAGATACTGGCAACGAGACTTCTGGGGTCCGCTGGATGCGGCGGGAGCGGCCTTTTATTCCTTGTACGGCTACCAGCACTACGATATTCAGCTCGGGCTGATGCCACACAACGGAAGCCAGATTCCCCAGCGCTCGTGGCGAGGCGATGAGCTCTACGAGATCGGCGACGTGAAGCCCGGCTTCCCACGGTTCCCGTTGTTCGCGACCTTTCGCTACCGCTACCTGCCGCAGGAGGACTTCTACGGTCTCGGTCCCGAGGCGTCGCTCGAAGACAGAACCACTTACCTCCAGGAGGAGACCCGGGCGTACTTGAGAACCGGTCTCCAGTTCGCGAAGAACTTCGTCTGGATGGTGGAGGGAGGCTACCAGTGGAACTCGCTCGGGACGGGGACGTCGTCGAGCTACCCGACCACCGATGCCCTGTTCGACGACGCCGACGCCCCCGGCCTCGCGAGCCCGCCGGACTACGTTCGGCTTTCGACGCAGCTCTTCCTCGACTTTCGCGACGAGCCGGGAAACCCCCACAAGGGATGGATGCTCGCCCTCCTCGGCGAGCGATTTTTCGACCGAAGCGAAGACGCCTTCAGCTTCGATCGAATCGGCTTCGATGCCCGCGGGTTCCTGCCCCTCGGAAGCCCGCAGCGCATCCTCGCGCTTCGCGCCGCTTTCCTGGGCGACCATGCCGAGCAAGAAGGTCGCGTTCCGTTCTTCATGCAGGAGTCGCTCGGAGGAAGTCACACCCTTCGGGGATTCGACAGCTTCCGCTTTCGAGGCGAGAGAATCGAGCTCTATCAGATCGAGTATCGCTGGGAGCCGACGACGTTCTGGGAGCTCGCGGTTTTCACCGATGCGGGATCCGCCGCTCGCGAAGGCTCGGCCTTCGAGAGTCTCGAGTGGGACTACGGCTTCGGTATGAGGTTCAAGACCTACCGCGACGTTGTCCTTCGCTTCGAGATCGCCTTCAGCAACGAGACGACGCGTTACTACATTCGAGGCTCGACGTCCTTTTGACCATGCACCTATTCGTGGCTTTACTCGCTCTGGCGCTGGCGTCGGCGCCGAAGTTCTATCCCGACGATCCGATTCTCGTGGACCGGGACGATCTCCCGATCGACAAGCCGGGAATGGTCGAGCTCTCCGCCACCTACGACCTCCTCGAGAAGACGTTCGCCCCCATGGATCCGAGCGTCGAGATTCCGCGGGCGATGAACGTGAATACGTTGGGGGAGGTTCCCGACTCGAGCTGGTTCCAGAACCGCATCGGGGTCCGCGACATGAGCCTCGAGGAGCTCGCTGGAGGACCTTCGGAAGGAGGAAGACCCGAGCTCCCGTTGACGGTGATCTCCGGAAAAGCCACCGGGATCACCCCCGGATTCACCGTTCGCGACGCGAGGGGAAAGGTCTACTTCGTGAAGTTCGATCCCCTCTTGCATCCGAACCTCTCGACCGCCGCGGACGTCATCGGGAAAAATTTCTTCCACGCCATCGGCTACAACGTCCCCGAGTCGTACATCGTTTATCTCCGCTCGGGGGACCTCACGATCGACCCGGGGGCTCAGGTTATCGTCAAAGGGGCGAAGAGAGTCCCCATGGAACGGGAGTTCCTGGAGACGATGCTCGAGAGCTCCGCGCACCATCCCGATGGAAGCGCCCGGGCCGTCGCCAGCCTCGCGGTCGAGGGCGAGGTCCTGGGCCCGCTGCAGTTCGAAGGAACCCGTCCCGACGATCCCAACGATATCGTTCCCCACGAGCACCGCCGCGAGCTTCGGGGCTATCGGGTGTTCTGCGCCTGGCTCAATCACGACGACTCGCGAGCCATCAACACCCTCGATGCCTATGTGGGAGCCCCAGGCTCGGGCCACGTCCGCCATTACCTCATCGATTTCAGCTCCACCCTCGGAAGCGGCTCCGACTATCTCCGGCGAATCGCGCCTCAAGATCCGAGGGCTGGAAACGAGTACATCGTGGACTTCGAGCCCATCTGGAGGGCTTTCTATACCTTGGGAATCTCCGACCGCGTCTGGCGGCGAATTCCGTACGCCTATCCCCAGCATGCGGAGGTCGGACGAATCGAATCCGAGTACTTCGATCCCGCGAGATGGAAACCCGAGTATCCGAACCCGGCGTTCGACCGCATGCTCAGAGACGACGCCTTCTGGGCGGCAAAGATCGCGGTGCGGTTCACCGATGACGCCGTACGGGCCATCGTGGCCAAGGGTGACTTCCTTTCCAAGGACGCCGAGCGTTATCTCGCGGATACGGTCATCCGAAGGCGCGACAAGGTCGTCGATCACTACTTCCGGCAGCTCAATCCCCTCGATGAATTCACGATCGAGGACTCGGTGAGTTTCCGCAACCTGGGCGCGGAACGGGGCCTGGGAGCGGTTTCGGGCTACGAGTACGAGTGGTTCTGCTTCGACAACGAAACCGGGGCGCTCGCTCCGCTCGAGGCGCGCGGCGTCGTTCTCGATGCCAGAATCCCCCTTCCCGACAGCGACGCGCCGTATCTGATGGTGCGCATCCGCACCGACTCCCCCACGGAAAACTCGTGGCGCAAGGCGGTCGACGTCTACCTGGGGGCAGGAACCGTGGTGGGGATCGAGCGAGAGATTTGAAATGGGCGACGCCGATCTCTTCTACCGCTTCGGCATCGCGCTCGCCATCGGGTTTCTCGTGGGCCTCCAGCGCGAGTTCTCCTACCGGAAGGCGCAAGCCCCCGGGTCCGCCGGAGTCCGAACCTTCAGCCTCCTGTCTCTCAGCGGATGCGCCGCGGCGTTCGTTTCCGATACCGCGCGCTCGCCGGCGCTCCTGGCGGTATTCTTCGGCGTCGTGGGGGCTCTGGTCGTCGCTTCGTACCTGGCGACGACTCGGAGCGGTGACGTGGGAAGCACGACCGAAGTGGCGGCGCTCATCACTGTCCTGAACGGAGCTCTTTGCTACTGGGGAATGCTGCAGCTCGCGGCCGCCATCGGTGTCGCGACCACCGTGGTGCTATCGGCGAAGCTCCCGCTTCAGAAACTGGTAGAGAAGCTGACCACCGAAGACCTGGTGGCGACTCTGAAGTTCGGCGTGGTGACGGCGATCGTCCTTCCGGTGCTTCCCCGGGAGCCGCTCGGCCCCCCGCCCTTCGACGTTCTCGTTCCCTACGATCTGTGGCGCATGGTGGTGCTCATCTCGGCGATCGGATTCGTCGGCTACGTGCTCATCCAGATCGTCGGGCCGAAGCGCGGCATCGGGCTCACCGGCATCCTCGGCGGGCTGGTGTCCTCGACGGCG
>Ga0326597_10013461_pt1 | contig 10755 bp, 8 predicted proteins | sample RVTome_12_FD_203789 | JGI IMG/M metagenome (GOLD analysis project Ga0326597, IMG submission 203789) | Soil microbial communities from uranium-contaminated site in the Upper Colorado River Basin, Wyoming, United States - RVT100D185 | ecosystem: Environmental > Terrestrial > Soil > Contaminated >... | reverse complement strand
GCTTCAGGCGCAGCGTCTCGTCGAGGCCGGGCTGCTCCTCGTTGATGTAGAAGGGCGGCACCCTGCTCGGGTTGAGGACCGCGAACCGGTCGACGGCCACCTCGATCTCCCCGGTCGGCAGCTCGGCATTCGTCGTGCCGGGGGGGCGATGCCTCACGCTGCCCTCGACCTGCACGACCCACTCGCTCCGTGCCGGTCCGGCCGCCACGTGGGCCTCCGGCGCGTCGTCGGCGCTCGTCACCACCTGCGTGATGCCGTATCGGTCGCGCAGGTCGAAGAACGCGAGCTGGCCGTGGTCGCGGCGCCGATGCACCCACCCGGAGAGCGTCACTCGCTCGCCGACGTGCTCGGCGCGCAGCTCGCCGCACGTATGGCTGCGCAGGGAGGTGCTCATCGGACCGCGGCCACGAGGTCGTCCAGCGCCACCGTCGACTGCTCGCCGGTGTCGAGCGCCTTGACCACAACCGAGCCTGTCGCCAGCTCGTCGCCCACGATGACGGCATGCGCGGCTCCGGCCTTTGATGCCGACTCGAGCTGCTTCCCGAGCTTTCGGCTGGAGCCATCGGTCCGAACCGCCACGCCCGCGTCGCGCAGGAGCGACGCGATGCGCAGCCGATCCGCGTGGTCTTCGCCGGTGCCGACGACGGCGACGATCGGCGCCGTCAGCATCCGGACAGTCCCCTCTGCGCCATGCTCCGCCAGCGCCAGCACCGTCCGGTCGATGCCGATGCCGAACCCGATTCCCGGCGTCGCCCGCCCGCCGAGCAGCTTGACGAGCCCGTCGTAGCGGCCGCCGGCGCCGAGCGCCTGCTGCTGGCCCTCGCTTCCGGCCACGAAGAACTCGAACGTCGTCCGCGTGTAGTAGTCGAGCCCGCGCACGAGGCGATGGTCGACGACGTAGCGGCATCCCATCGCATCGAGAAGGTTCAGCACGCCGCGGAAGTGATCGCGGCAAGGGTCGCACAGGTAGTCGGCGCTGCGCGGCGCGCCTTCGGCGAGGTCCGGCGCCAGCTCTTTGTCATCGAGCACGCGCAGCGGGTTGACGCTCAGGCGGCGGCGGGAGTCATCGGTCAGGCGCTCCTCGTGCTGACTGAAGTACGCGATCAGCGCCGCCCGATACCCGGGCCGGCACGCGTCGTCGCCGATCGAATTCACGTGCGCGACCACGTCGTCGAGCCCCACCTCGCGATAGAAGCGATGTGCGAGCTCGACGAGCTCGGCGTCGACCATCGGTCCAGGATCGCCTATGACCTCGACGTCCCATTGAGTGAACTGCCGATAACGTCCGGCCTGCGGCCGGTCGTAGCGGAACATGGGGCCGATGAGCGCCAGGCGCAACGGCCCGGGTCGGACGTGCATGCCGTGCTCGATGTAGGCGCGCACGACCGATGCGGTCGGCTCCGGGCGCAGCGCCCACGGCGCGCTCTCCTCCCCGCTGCCCTGCGGGCCGGCGACCCGGAACATCTGCTTCTCGACGACCTCGCTCGTCTCTCCGGCGCCTCGCACCCAGAGCTCGATGCGCTCGAAGAGCGGCACCTCGATCCGCTCGAAGGCGTACCGGCGCGACAGGTCCCGGGCGACGGCATCCACGGCGTCCCACGCCGGGGCCTCCTCGGGGAGCAGGTCGCGGGTGCCGCGCGGGGCGGCGATCTGGCGGGGCATGCCCGGAGTCTACCGGTGGCCGCCGGCTCGATGAGGGCCGCTTCGTTCGATGAATCGACGGAATCGCGCCCGGAAGGGCCATTGCCGCGACGTGCATTCGGTTCATCAGTCACCGGTGCACGGCAGCGCCGCGAACCCGGTACTGGCGTGATCCAATGACTGATGAATCGGTCCAGCCACACGCGCAGTACCGGTGCACGCTTCAAACTGTCGATGAATCGATTTGCGGCCCGCGCGCGGGCGGTGAGCGCGGCTGAGGAGCCTACTCGGCGGCTGACCCGGCTCCCATGCGCCGCCGCGTGGAGATGTCGACGCCCTTCTCGCCCTCGGCGGCAGGGTGCTCGACGAGGGCCACGATGCGGGTCGCCATGAACCGGCCCGTCCGCACCGGCGTGCCGCCCCGCGTGACCTCGCTTACCTCGACGATCCCCCGAGCGGTCGTGACCTCGATCCGGCGTCCCGCGCGCGTCGCGACGATCTCGAACGTCTGGATGCCGCCCTGGCCGGTGTCCACCACGACCTCGACGCGATCGCCCCTCATCGGCGGAGTCTACGCCGCCGCGAGAGCGCTTCTTGTCGCCCAGCGGCGCTATCTACGAAGAAGGAGCCACTGAGGGCCAGGACCGGCGCTCTGCCTGTCTACCATTTGCTCTGGCGGCAAGAACCGACCAGGCAGCATGCTCACGGTCGTAGTTAGTTGCGCCGGGCGGCAAGTTTCGCTGGATGCGCGCCGCGGGGGCCTCACCTCGCCTCGCGCGTCACGCTGGTGACGTCGCGCAGGCGCTCGATCTTGGACAGGATCTTGGCCAGCTGCTGGAGGCTGGTGACCTTGAACGTGGCGCTGATGAGGGCGGTGCCGTCGGCGTGGGTGGTGACCGATGCGGCCACGATGTTCACCTTGTCCTCGGCGACGACGTTCGTCACGTCGTTGAGCAATCCGGGCCGGTCGAGTGCCGCGATCCGCACCGTGATCGGATAGGTCTGCTGCCCGAGGATCTCCCACTCCACGTCGATCAGCCGCTCGATGTCGCGCTCGGACAGCACCGACGGACACGAGGCGCGATGCACGGTCACGCCTTTGCCACGCGTCACGTAACCGGCGATCTGGTCGCCGGGGATCGGGGTGCAGCACTTGGCGAAGCGCACGAGCAGGTCGCCGACGCCCTTGACCCGCACGCCGGTGGTGGAGGGCTCGGCGGGCGGAGCCTCCTCCGGCAGCGTGATGGCGGCGTCGTCGTGGATCTCGAGCTTGCTGACGACGGACGCCGAGCTCACGGCGCCGTAGCCGATGGCGGCGTAGAAGTCTTCGAGCTCCTTGAATCGGTACTGCTGGCCGATCTCGGTCAGCTTGGCGGTGTCGACCGATGCGAGCGTCTCGTGCGCCAGCCGACGCAGCTCGCGGTCGAGGAGGTCCTTGCCCTGCGCGATGTTCTCGTCGCGCTGCTGGTGCTTGAACCAGGCGCGGATCTTCTCCTTGGCGTGGCTGGTGCGCACGATGTTGAGCCAGTCGCGCGACGGCCCGTGCGCCGACTTGGTGGTCGCGATCTCGACGATGTCGCCGTTCCGCAGCCGGTAGTCGAGCGGCACCATCCGGTTGTTCACCTTGGCGCCGATGGTCCGATGCCCGACGTCGGTGTGGATGCGGTACGCGAAGTCGAGCGGCGTGGCGTCCCGTGGCAGATCCTTGACGTCGCCCTTCGGCGTGAACACGAACACCTGGTCCTGGAAGAGGTCGAGCTTGACGCCCTCCATGAACTCGGCGGCGTCGGAGACCTCCCGCTGCCAGTCGATCAGCTGCCGCACCCAGGCCAGCTTCTCGTCGTACCGGCGGTCGCCGCGGCTCCCCTCCTTGTAGCGCCAGTGCGCGGCGATGCCCGCCTCCGAGACCTCGTGCATCTGGTAGGTCCGGATCTGGACCTCGAGCGGCTTCGCCTCGGGACCGATGACGGCGGTGTGCAGGCTCTGGTACATGTTCGCCTTGGGCATGGCGATGTAGTCGTCGAACTGCCCCGGCACCGGGCGCCACAGCGAATGCACCACGCCGAGCGCCGCGTAGCAGTCCTTCACGTCGTCGACGAGCACCCTGATCGCATGCAGGTCGTAGATCTCGGCGAACTCGGAGCCCTTGCGCTCCATCTTCTTGGCGATCGAGTACAGGTGCTTCGGGCGCCCAGAGATCTCGGCGCGGATGCCGACCTTCCCGAGCTCCTTGCGCAGGATGCCGATGCTCTTGTTGACGAAGCTCTCCCGCGCCCTGCGGCCTTCCGTGAGCATGTCGACGAGCTGGCGGAACTTGTCCGGCTCGAGGTGCTTGAAGGCGAGGTCCTCGAGCTCCCACTTGATCTGCCACATGCCGAGCCGATGCGCGAGCGGCGCGTAGATCTCCATCGTCTGGCGCGCGATGCGAGACTGCTTGTCGGCGGGCAGGTAGCTGAGCGTCCGCATGTTGTGGAGCCGGTCGGCGAGCTTGATGATGACGACGCGGACGTCCTCGGCCATGGCCAGGAACATCTTTCGAATGCTCTCGGCCTGCTGCTCCTCGACGCTCCTGGCGCTCCCGAACTTCGAGAGCTTCGTGACGCCGTCGACGAGCTTCCCGACCTCGCGGCCGAAGCGCTTCTCGATCTCCGGGACGGTGACGTCGGTGTCCTCCGGCACGTCGTGCAGGAGCGCGGCGGCCAGGGTCTCGGCGTCCATCTGGAGAGTGGCGAGGTAGTGTGTGACCTCGACCGGGTGGCCGATGTACGGCTCCCCGGAGGCGCGCATCTGCCCCTCGTGCGCGGCGGCGGCCGTCTCGTGCGCTCGCCGGATGAGGCTCTCGTTGACGTTGGGCCGGTGGCGCTGCGCCTCGGCCACCACGTCGTCGATCGTGTGCCCGCGCTCGGCAACGCCTTCGCCAGCGCGGGTGATGCGCTGGACGACGGCTGCCGGGAAGCGTGCCAGCTGCGCCATAAGAGCTCGATGCTAGCACCTGGACCCCTCGGGACCGACCCGACGGAGGTCCCCCACCGGTAGGCCTCAGCGGATGACGGCGAGACCCTCGACGACGCGGACCGACGGCAGCGCACGCAGCGCGTCGGGGGCGATCTTCAGCTTCGAGGACCGGTTCCCGCCGCCGAGGATGACCCACGGCGGCTCCATGACACGGGCGTCGACGAGGATCGGCATCTCGTCGGGCAGGCCGAACGGCGTCACCCCGCCGATCTCCATGCCGATGACCTCGCGGACCGCATCGGCCCCGGCGAAGGAGGCCTTCCGCACGCCCATCTCGCGACGCACGACGTTGTTCACGTCCAGGGAGGTGGTCGCGAGGAGCACGCAGGCCACGTACGTCGGCGCGGCGCCCTTCGAGGCGACGACGATCGTGTTCGCGCTCCGCTCGGGCGGCACCCCGTAGGCGGCGACGAACGCCGCGGTGTCGGCGAGCGCCGGATCGCAGGGCATGGCCTCGTACGCGATCGCCAGGCTGGCCAGTCGCGAGCGGACCGATGGGTGCAGGATGGCCGCTTCCACGGCAGGCAGCATCGCAGGTATTCGAGGCGCATACAGTGTCGGCGTGAGCCGCTCGCGCACCCTGCTCATCGTCGGCGGCATGCTCCTCGCCGCCGCGGTCGTTCGGATCGCCGTGCTCCCCGTCCCGGGGCACCGGGGGGACGCCGCCATCATGGCCGGCTGGGCAGAGCGCATCGCGGACGTCGGTCCGTGGCGCTTCTACGACGGCTCGGGGTCGATCTATCCGGCGCTGCTCTACCCGCTATGGGCGCTGGGTGCGGCACTCGACGGCGAAGCGCTGCTCGCCGCGATAAAGGCGCTCTCGATTCCCTTCGACATCGCGATCGGTGCGCTGCTCTTCTTCACCTTTCGAGCCGGCTCAGGTGACCGAGGGGCGCTGGCGGTCGCGGCGCTGTACCTGTTCAACCCAGCGGTGCTGCTGGCCGGCCCGATATGGGGGCAGGTCGACGCGGCGGGCACCCTGCCGTGGGTTGCGGCGCTCGCGGCGAGCGCCGCAGGGCGTCATGGCCCGGCGGCGGCGCTCGCCGTGCTGGCGGGCCTCGTCAAGCCACAGTTCGGCCTGGCGCTGCTCCCCGTCCTCGTCGTGGCGGCGATCCGATCGAGGGAGATGCGCACGTTGCGCCCGCTGGGGAGCGCGGCCCTCGGGGGATCCGTGGCCTACGCGGTCGTCGCTGCCCCGCTGGCCCTTCACCCGGGCCGGTACCTCGGGCTCCTGCGCGACGCCGCGACGTTCCAGCCGTACACGTCCCTCAACGCATTCAACCCGTGGGGCCTGCTGGTCGGCTTCAAGGTGCCGGACGATCCGTACGTCGGCGTGGGCACGGCACTCCTGGTATTCGGCCTGGCCGCTTCATTCCTCGCTCTGCGCCGTGACCGCGATTTCGGCGCGCTGCTGGCCGCCGGGGCGCTGATGGCGCTCGCGTTCTACTTCTTGCCCACGCGCGTCCATGAGCGTTACCTGTTCCCGGCGATGGCCCTCCTGGCCCCCCTCGCGGTCCTCGGCCGTGCGCGGCTGGCCGCGTACGTCGCCATGTCGCTCGCGTTCGCGGCCGCGCTCGTCTACGCCCTCCACACCACGACCCAGCTCGAGCTCCCGGAGCCGGTCGCCCAGGCGATCGTCTCGCCGTTCGGCGTCTGGGCCATGGGCCTGGTCCTCATCGGCTCAGCGCTCGCCTGGACGTGGATGCTCCTCGTCTCCCCGCGATCGCGTTCCTCCCCACTCATGCGTCCTCGCCCGTGATCGGCGACGAGTCGGCGCGCCCGAGCAGCTTCAGTCGGAGGCGCTGAGCCAGCCCATAGGCGGGGATCGCTATGCGCAGCGCGGCGTCCACCGGGGCACGCAGCCCAAGGTCCCGCGCACCCACGTACTCGATCTCCTCGCCGCCGAAGCCCTCCTTGAACCGGCGGATGCCACCGGTCGCCAGCCCCCACATGTCGTAGACCGCAAAGCCCTCGCGCGCGAAGTCGCTGATCGCCGTCCACTTCAGGAGGTAGTTCGCGCGCGCATCTGCCCCGGCGTCGGTCATCCCGCCGTATGCCTCGACCACGCGATCGCCGCACGTGAAATGGAAGATGGTCGCGACCCGCTCGCCGTTCAGGGTCGCGAAGCTGAGCCGAACGCGGCCGGTCGGCGCGAATGCGGCCCACACGCGCTCGTAGTAGGACGGCACGCGGGCAGCGAAGCCGGGCCGGGCCGCGGTGAAGCGATAGACGCGGTTGAAGTCCGTGAGCGCCGCAGCCATAGCCTCGGCGGACGAGGAGCCGTCGATGCGCTCAATGGCGACGCCCTCGCGCTCCGCCTTGCTCACGTACTGGCGGTGCTTGCGCTTCAGGCCGGCGCGGAGGGCATCCTCCCCCATCGTGAGGTCGATGATCCGGGTCGTCGACGGCTGGACCTTCGGCGCTGCACGCCAGGGAGGAGCGAGGAGCGCCTGCCCGTACGGCGTGTGCGGCCGCACCTCTGGATCGGCGCGCACGGTGGCGATCTTCTCGGCCCGCCCGAGTGCCCGGAGGGCGGAGTGGAGGGCCACGCGGGTGGCGGCGTCGTCCAGCGCGCCGATTGGCCCGCGGGGCACGTACGCCAGGTGCCAACCGGTGAGCGGCACCCTGCGCAGGAGCAGCTGAGCGCCGGCAACGGGCCGATCCGGTGAGGCGCCGACCGCCAGGCGCAGCGGGCGCCAGCCGGCGGCGGCGCGGACCTCGCCCCACTCCCACAGCTGCGGAAACGACCGATAGGCCGCGGTTTCGACGAACCGATTCCACTGGTCCGGGTCCGTCACCTCGAACGCGCGCATCTCCGCCCTCACCTCGTGCTCCAGCCGTGCTCGGCCAGCGCCTCGCGCGCGACGGCGCGATCGTCCCACGGCAGCTTCTCGCGGCCGTGGAAGATGCTCTGCTCGTGCCCCTTGCCGGCAAGGAGCAGCACGTCGCCGGCGCCGGCCAGCGCCACGGCCCGCCCGATCGCCTCCCGGCGATCGTCGATGACCAGCAGCGACTCACCTTCGCGCGCGCCCGCGCCGCGCGCTCCGGCCGCGATCGCCTCGTTGATGACGCGCGGATCCTCCAGCCGCGGGTCCTCGTCGGTGACGATCGTGACGTCGGCCAGGCGAGCGCCGACGGCGCCCATGGCCGGACGCTTCGTCGGATCGCGCTCGCCCGCCGATCCGAAGACGGCGATCAGCCGCCCCCGCGTGAGCGGCCGGAGGGTGCGCAGCACCTTTTCGAGCGAATCGGCAGTGTGCGCGTAGTCGACGACCACCGCGAACGGCTGCCCGGCGTCGACGCGCTCCATGCGTCCCGGCACGCCCGCGGTGCGTCCGAGCGCCTCCGCCGCGACGGCCAGATCGAGGTCCAGGGCGTGCGCGATGGCCAACGCGGCGAGCGCGTTGCTGACGTTGTAGCCCCCCGGCATGGGCAGGCTGACCTCGCCGCGCCATCCCGGTGCAGCCAGCTCGAACCGGCTCCCGGCGGAATCCGATCGGACGTCGGTGGCGCGCAGGTCCGCATCGGCTTCCATTCCGTAGGTGAGGACACGGTCTCGGGCCCGCTCCCGGAAGTAGGCGTAGGCGTCGTCATCGGCGTTGAGGATGGCGAGTGGAGCCTCCGCCACAAGCAGGGCCTTGGCGGCGCGATAGCGCTCGACGGTGCGGTGGAGCTCGAGATGCTCGCTCGTCACCGTGGTCACGGCTCCGACGTCGAACCGGCAGTTGCGGGTGCGTTCGAGCGCGAGGCCGTGGCTGGTGGCCTCCAGCACGACGCTGTCGTTCCCGGCCTCGACCATCTGCGCCAGCATGGCCTGCAGCTCGGGGGCTTCCGGGGTCGTGTTGCGATCGTCGTTCGGAAGGCGCTCGTCCCCGATGTCGATCGCGACCGTGCCGATCAGCCCCGGCCGCCTTCCGGCGGCGCGCAGCACCTCCACCGCCAAGAACGAGGTCGTGGTCTTGCCGTCGGTGCCGGTGATGCCGATGACCGTCAGGCGCTCCGACGGGCGCCCGAACCAGGCGTCGGCCGCATCGGCCAGCGCGCGGCGAGAGCGGTCCACCACCAGCTGCGGCACGGTGAGGCCCGCCAGCTCGCGCTCGACCACCGCGCCGATGGCTCCCGCGGCGACCGCCTCGGTCACGAAGTCGTGGCCGTCGAAGTGGACTCCAGGGACCGCGAAGAACAGGGTCCCGGCACTCACGGCGCGCGAGTCGTACGCGAGCCCGCGCACCTCACCGACGGGCATCCCCGCCACGCGCTCCGGCGCGATCACGTCGGTGAGGGCGCCCAGCCCCATGCGGCGCTCCTCGGTCATCGGCGACCGCGACCCATGCGGGGCATATCCCGCAGCCAGCCCCGCAGCATCCGGGTCGCCTCGCGGATGCGATAGAGCGTCGGGTCGACCACGAGGTCCCAACTGCCGGCCCACTCGACCTCGCGACCGCCGAAGCCCTTCTTGAAGAGCCCGACCCCGTGCCATGCGTGCTCCGGCCCCGCCCCCGGCGGCGCGACGCCCCACAGGTCGTGCACCCGGCAGCCCCGCTCCCGCGCGAGGCGCATCATCGCCCACTGGACCGCGTAGCTGGCGTAGTGCTTCGGCTCACCCGGTCCCTCGCGACGTGATCCGCTGAACAGGTAGAACGAGCGCTCCCCCTCGAAGACAACCATGGCCGAGGCGAGAAGCTCGTCGCCGCGATGGGCCTGGACCATCGCGGCCCGGCCCGCACCGGCCAGCGCGCGCCAGGCGACGCGGTATCGCTCGAGCGACGGCATGAGGAATCCGGCTCGGCGCTGCGTCCCGGCCACCAGCGCGTGGAGCGAGTCGATAGGGCCGGGGTCGCCGGCATCCTCCACCACGCTGGTGCTCACGCCCTCCCGCCCGGCACGTCGCACCGCATACCGCGTGTCCTTGTCGAAGGCTGCCAGCAGCGCGTCGTCGTCGACGAGGTCGACCAGGCGCGTCTGTCCCACCTGAAGCGTGTCCCGGAGCCGCCGCAGCGGGCGCGCGTCGAACGCCTTCAGCTCCGGGCTCCCCGACTCGAGCCGCGGCTCGAGCTTCACCGCCAGCGCCCGCTCCCTGGTCGCCGCCTCTCGAATGCCGTCGAGGATCGCGCGGAGGCGGTCGCCGGCCCGCGGGTCGCCGTAGTCGAGCACGGGGCCATGCGGCACGTACCAGAACTGGCGTCCGGCGGGCAGGGCCCGCACCTGCGCGGCCACGATCGCCACGAGCTCGCCGCCGTCCTCCAGCACGTAGCGCCGCTGCGGCTGCCCGTCGAACGCGGCCACCTCGGACCACGCCCAGTCGTGCAGGAAGTCGCCCGACGGGCAGCGGCCGAGGAGGGCCTGCCACGCGGACGCGTCGCCCTCCGACGCCGGACGAACCTGCATCAGGCGGCCGCAGGACGCCCGCGGCGCCTGAAGACGCGACGCAACTGGCGGAGCTCCGGCGAGTGAAGCGCCGCCGTGACCGCGATGAACGCCGCGACGCCCGCGGCGCCCACGCCGAGCAGCACGGCCAAGCGGCCGAGCGGGTCCTCGCGCAGGCCGGTCGACGTGGCGTCGACGAGCATGAGGCCTCCGAGCATCACGAGCGCCGCGGCACCGCCGCCGGCCGCTGCGCGCGCAAGCGACCTGGCGATCTGCCTCCCCTCCACCGAATCGAGGCGTCGGCGCAGAGACCAGAGCAGGCCGATGACCTCCAGGAGCGCGCTGATCGAGAACGCCAGCGCCAGCCCGGCCACCCCCATCGGTCCGACGAGCCAGACCATGAGCGGGACGTTGACGGCCACCGCGACGATGGCCCACGTCACCGGGGTCCGCGTGTCCTGCATGGCGTAGAAGGCGCGGGTGAGCACGTGCACCACGATATGGCCGCCGAGGCCGATGGCGAAATACAGCAGCGTGATGGCCGTCAGCTCGGTCGCGGCCTTGCTGAAGAGCCCGTACTGGTAGAAGACGCTCGTCAGCGGCTCACGCAGGACGACCATGATCGCGGTGAGCGGCGCCGCCACGAAGACCAGCACCCGCACGGCGTTGGCGACCTGGCGCCTGATCTCGCCGATGCGGCCCAGCGCGGCATCCTGGCTCAGGGTCGGGAAC
>Ga0326597_10013460_pt1 | contig 10756 bp, 12 predicted proteins | sample RVTome_12_FD_203789 | JGI IMG/M metagenome (GOLD analysis project Ga0326597, IMG submission 203789) | Soil microbial communities from uranium-contaminated site in the Upper Colorado River Basin, Wyoming, United States - RVT100D185 | ecosystem: Environmental > Terrestrial > Soil > Contaminated >... | reverse complement strand
GGCACGTACAGTCCGACGCGCTCCAGCGGCGTCACGATCTGCCCAAGCCGCGTGCCATCGGCCTCCGCATATTGCCAGGATCGCGACAACTGGCGCTGGTGAAAGCGGCGGATGCGGGCCGCCGCCTGGCGCAGCGCCTCTGCTTCCTTCTTTGGCAAACCTTTCAATGCAGCGCGCAGTTGTGCGCGCGGCACCTCCAGTGCCGCCACCGATGGCGCCTTGACTCGGTCGAACCGCCGGGCGTACGCGAGCACCGCCGCGTCGCCCCGTTTGCGCACCGCGGCGATGATGGCGCGCACAGCGCCGGCAATTTTCGCGTCCTCTACCGCGTCGTAGCGGACCAGCGCCGCGAGCTTCGCGTCGAATCCGGGTTGGCGCGTCGAGAGGCGGCGCATCTTCATTTCCGTGCCGCTTTCGCGAATGCCTCGATCAGCGGCTGCAGCTCGGCGCGCCGCGTTTTCAGCGCCGCCTGGTTGACGATCAGCCGCGCGGATACCGGCATGAGCTCTTCCACCGCCACCAGGTCGTTGGCGCGCAGGGTCTTGCCGCTCGACACCAGGTCGACGATCGCGTCCGCGAGCCCCAGCAGGGGCGCCAGTTCCATCGAACCGTAAAGCCTGATCAGGTCCACGTGCACGCCCTTGGCGGCGAAGTGCTCCCGCGCGATCCGGACATACTTGGTCGCGACCCGCAGGCGCGCACCCTGCTGCACGGCTGTCGCATAGTCGAACCCGCGGCGCGTCGCAACCACCATCCTGCAGCGGGCGATGCCCAGATCCACCGGCTGGTAGAGGCCGGCGCCGCCGTACTCGGCGAGCACGTCCCCGCCCGCGATGCCGAATTCCGCGGCCCCATTTCCGACATAGGTGGGCACATCGGCCGCGCGCACCACGATCAGGCGCACGCCGCGCTTCTCGGTGCCGATGATGAGCTTGCGCGAGTGCTCGGCGCTCTCGCTGGCGCGCAGGCCGACGCGCTCGAGCAGCGGCGCCGTTTCGTCGAGGATCCGTCCCTTGGACAGCGCTATGCTGATGGTGCCCATACGCCTCAGTTTACCCGCCGGATGCGCGCGCCCAGCGCGCCCAGCTTCCTTTCCAGCGCCTCGTAGCCGCGGTCGAGATGGTAGACGCGGTCCACCAGGGTCTCGCCCTGCGCCACCAGGCCGGCGACGACCAGACCCGCGGATGCGCGCAGGTCCGTCGCCATCACCTTCGCGCCCTGCAGCCTGTCCACGCCCCTGACCACCGCGCTCGTGCCCTGGATCGTGATGTCGGCGCCCAGCCGCTGCATCTCCAGGGCGTGCATCATCCGGTTCTCGAAGATCGTTTCGGTGATCACCGCGGTGCCGCTCGCGATGCTGGCAAGGGCCATGAACTGCGCCTGCATGTCGGTGGCAAAATCCGGATACGGCGCGGTTCGCACGCTCACCGAACTGGGTCGATCTTGCATTTCAATCTCTATGAAGTTCTTTTCCGCGGTAATCCGCGCGCCTGCATCACGCAGTTTCTGCAATGTGGCCTGCAGCGTATCCGCAGCAGTATCTGTCAGGCGCACCCTGCCGCCTGCAGCCGCCGCCGCGGCGAGGAAAGTCCCGGTTTCGATCCGGTCGGGCATGACGCGGTAGGCGGCGCCTCCGAGGCTGGCGGCGCCTTCGATGCGGATCACGTCCGTCCCGGCGCCTTCGATGCGCGCGCCCATGGCGATGAGGCAGTTCGCCAGGTCCACCACCTCGGGCTCGCGCGCCGCGTTCTCCAGGACCGTGCCGCCCTCGGCCAGCGCGGCGGCCATCATCAGGTTCTCGGTCCCGGTCACGGTGACCATGTCCATGACGATGCGGGCCCCGCGCAGGCGCTCGGCGCGCGCATGAATGTACCCATGCTCGATCGAAATCGTCGCGCCCATCGCCTGCAACCCCTTGATGTGCTGGTCGACCGGCCGCGCGCCGATGGCGCAACCGCCGGGCAGGGACACGCTCGCCTCGCCGAAGCGCGCCAGCAGCGGTCCCAGCACCAGCACCGAGGCGCGCATCGTCTTCACCAGCTCGTAGGGCGCGGCGCGATGGGTGATCCGCCCCGCGTCCAGCGTCATCTGTCCGTCGGCACCGCGGTCCACTTCGACACCCATCTGGGCGAGCAGCCGGGCGGCCGTCGAGACATCCGCGAGCCTGGGCACGTTCGTGAGTACCAACGGCCTGGCCGTCAGCAGCGCGGCGCACATGATCGGCAGGGCGGCGTTCTTCGCGCCGGATACGCGCACCTCCCCCTCCAGCGGCAATCCGCCCGTGATCAAAAGCTTATCCATTCTGCTTCGCTTCTTCCGGGGTGAACGTCTGCATCGACAGCGCATGGATTTCCTCGCGCATGCGCTCGCCCAGCGCCCCGTAGACCAGCTGGTGGCGCTGCACGCGAGTCTTGCCCTCGAAGGCAATCGACACCACCAGCGCCTGGAAGTGCTGGCCGTCGCCGATCACCTCGACGCGCTCGCAGGCCAGTCCCGCTTCGATGCCGTTCTTGATGCTTTCAGGGGTAACCATCGTCATAGCCTCAGTTTGTAGCCCGCCCGCAGCAGCAGCAGCAGGCGGACCATGGGTGGGCGTGCCCGCGACGTGCTGCGGGCACGATCGCGCGGGCGCTCTAATTCAGTGATCCGCCGGACGGACCGGCAGCAGTTCTGCCACGCCGTAAAGGCGGGCAATGGTGGTCAGGCCCTGCGGAAGGTTTGCGAACGACAGGCTGCGGTTCAGCTGCTTCGCCTCGCGCAGCCAGGCGAGCAGCAGCGCCAGCGCGGATGAATCCAGTTCGCCGACCTCGCCCAGGTCGACGGTGCTCGCGCCCTGCCCGATCGCGGCGCTGCCCTCGCGCAGAACTGCGGTGACGCTGGCCAGCGTCAGGGGGCCGCTCACGACCATGCGTTCGCCTTCGCGCCGGATCATTTCGACTTTTGCGTTCCCGCGACCGCCGGCTGCGCCGGCGAATTGTTCTTCGCGTACAGCGCCTTGATCAATCCTTCGACGCCGCTTTCGCGGATCAGATTGTCGAATTCGGTGCGGTAATTGGCGACCAGGCTGATGCCGCCGACGCGCACGTCCCAGACTTTCCATCCCCCGGGGCGCTTTTCCATGTCGTAGTCGATCGTCACCGGCTCGCTGCCCGATTGCAGGATGCGCACGTATACCGTGACGTCGGTATCGGTCGGCTTGGCGCGCAATGGGCGGAAATCGAATTTCTGGTTGCTGTAGGAGGCGAGCGCGCTGGAATAGGTGCGCACCAGCAGCGTCTTGAATTCCTCCATCAGGCGCGACTTCTGGTCGGCGTTGGCCTTGGCCCAGTTGCGGCCGACGGCGCTTGCGGTCATCGCCTGGAAATTGAAATGCGGCAGGACCTTGGCCTCGATGAGCGCGACCACCTTCTTGCGGTCGCCTTTCTGGATGTCCTTGTCCTTCCTGATGATATCCACGACCTCGAGCGTGACGTTCTTCACCAGCAGATCCGGCGCCTGGATCTCCGGCTGCGCATGCGCCCCGCCGGCCATCACGAGGGCCGCCGTCGCGAGCCTTGCGAGAATCGTGAACACCCCCTGCTAGCCCCCGGCGCCGGCAGGCGACGCCGGCAGCTCGAGCAACCGGACCGCCGCTTCCATCGCGACCGGGTCCGGCCGGCCCACGGGCTCGGACTCCGGGACCTCGGCCCGCGGCGTTTCGCGCGCGGCGCGCGGCGGATTGCCATCGTGCACCAGGCTGCGGCGGCGCTGCAGGTAGGCGTCGCGCTGAAACACGTACTTGTCGAGCGCGGCCTCCTCCAGGATGCGGCTCGCATCGAGCAGGTCGGCGCGCTTGCCCGTCGCGCGCAATACCGTCATCACGTTGCGCGCGGCTATGGGCTGATGCTGCAGCAGCGGGTCCAGACCGATGTCGAAGATCAGCCCGAAGCTGTCGCGCACCCCGCTCGATCCCAGGATCGGCCACACGATGTACGCGCCGTCCCCGGCACCCCAGCGGCCGAAGGTCTGGCCGAAGTCTTCGTCGTGCTTGTCGATCCCGATTTCGCTGGCGATATCGATGAAGCCGAACAAGCCGAATGTCGAGTTGAACACGAACCGGGCCCAGTCCGAGATCGCGTCCATCGGCTTGCCCTGCAGCAGGTTGTTGGCGCCGATCCAGAGATCCGCGATGTTGCCGAAGAAGTTGCGCACGCCGGTGCGCACCGGGCTCGGCAGCACGTCGCGATAGGCGCTCGCCACCGGCTTGCCGATGGTCTGGTCGAAACCGTCGTTGAACGAATACATCGCGCGGTTGAAACCCTCGATCGGATCGCGCGCATCGCCCCCGTTGGTCGTGGCGCATCCCGCCGCCGCCCCGAGGAACAGCACAAGAACGAGGTTCCTGAGCATGAGTTTCATCATCACTTGCCGTCCTTGCTTTCCTTGCCCTCAGCCGCCTTGTTGAACAAGAACTGGCTGATCAGGTTTTCCAGCACTACGGCCGATTGCGTCAGCCGCAGCCGGTCCCCCTGCTTCAACATCACGCCGTCCCCGCCCGCCTCCAGACCGACATACTGCTCCCCGAGCAGGCCCGAGGTGAGGATCTTCGCTGAAGTATCGCGCGGAAACTTGAATCGCGCGTCGACATCGAACGTAACGACGGCCTCGTAGCTCTCGTTGTCGAATATGACGCTCGACACGCGCCCCACGACCACCCCCGCGCTCTTGATCGGCGCCCGCACCTTCAACCCGCCAATGTTAGCAAACTTGGCCTGCACCTGATACGTCGCGTCGGTCGAAAACGAGGCCAGGTTGCCCACCTTCATGGCAAGAAACAACAGTCCGGCGAAGCCGGCCACCACGAAGGCGCCGACCCAGATGTCGATAGTGGAGCGTTTCATTTTCCATTTCCTCCGGTAAACATGAGCGCCGTGAGCACGAAATCGAGGGCCAGGATGGCCAGCGAGGAGGTGACCACGGTCCGGGTCGTGGCGCCCGACACCCCCTCCGCGGTCGGGGGAGCATCATAGCCCTCGAATACCGCGATCCAGGTCACCGCAACCCCGAAAACCAGGCTCTTGACGACCCCGTTCAGGATGTCCTCGCGCACGTCCACCGAGGCCTGCATCTGGGACCAGAACGACCCCTCGTCGACGCCGATCAGCTTCACCCCGACCAGGTAGCCGCCGAAGATGCCCATGGCCGAGAACAGCGCCGCCAGCAGCGGCATCGAGATCACGCCCGCCCAGAAGCGCGGCGCGACCACGCGGGCGATCGGGTCCACCGCCATCATCTCCATCGCCGCAATCTGCTCGGTCGCCTTCATGAGGCCGATTTCGGCCGTAATCGCCGACCCGGCGCGGCTGGCGAACAGCAGGCCGGCGATCACCGGCCCGAGCTCGCGCACCAGCGACAACGCGACCAGGATGCCGAGCGCCTCGGAAGAGCCGTAGCGCTGCAGCGTGTCGTAGCCCTGCAGGCCGAGCACCATCCCGACAAACAGGCCCGAAACCAGGATGATGATGAGCGACAGCACGCCGGCGAAATAGATCTCCCGGATGGTGAGATGGAAGCGGCGGAACGCGGTCCCGGAATTGAGCAGGACGGCGACGAAAAAGCGTGCCGCGAACCCGAGCCGCCAGACCTTCGCGGCCGCGGCATGCCCGATCCTCTCGAGACCGTGGCGCAACGCGGCGAGCACGGCGGGTTCAGCCATGCGCTGCGGGCCCCGCCGGGAGGGCAGACGGGGTCCCGACCCCCTCCATGTCGGCCGCGTAGTCCGGCGCCGGGTAATGGAACGCGATCGGCCCGTCGGTTTCGCCGCGCACGAACTGCCGGACGAAGGGCTCGGCGGAGCGGCGCAGCGCTTGCGGCGTGCCCTGGGCCACGATGCGGCCAGCCGATACGAAATAGACGTAATCCACGATGCCGAAGCATTCCTCGACATCGTGGCTGACCACGATCGAAGTCTGGCCGAGCGAGTCGTTCAGGGTCCTGATCAGCCGCGCGATGACGCCCAGCGAGATCGGGTCGAGGCCGGTAAACGGCTCATCGTAGAGCATCAGCTGCGGGTCGAGCGCCACCGCCCGCGCCAGCGCCACGCGCCGCGCCATGCCGCCCGAGAGCGCGGAGGGCATCAGCTGCGCCGCACCGCGCAGGCCGACCGCTTCCAGCTTCATCATGACGAGGTCGCTCACGAGGTCCGGGGGTAGATCGGTATGCTCGCGCATCTGGAAGGCAACGTTGTCAAACACCGTCATGTCGGTGAACAGGGCCCCGAACTGGAACAGCATGCCCATCCTGCGGCGCAGGGCGAAGATACCGTCGCTGTCCAGGTCGCGCACCGATTCGCCCAGCACCCGCGTGAGGCCGGCGCTCGGCTTGAGCCAGCCGGCGATGATCCGCAACAGGGTCGTCTTCCCGCAACCGGACTGGCCCATGATCCCGACCACGCTGCCGGGCTCGATGCGCAGGCTTACGCCATGCAGTACCGGACGCGCGGCCTCGTAGCCGAACGAAACGTTGTCAATCTCGACAATGGGGGCGCTGGCCAAGGCTGGAATGATGCGCAACGGAAGGGGGGCATTATAGTATCGCCCGCATGGGTGTCCCCACGACCGCCGCCGCCTTTCGCGCCGAGGGGCTCGTCAAGCGCTTCGGCGCGCGCCGGGCGCTCGACGGCGTGGGCATGGAGGTTGCGCCCGGCGCGGCGATGGGCCTGGTCGGCGCCAATGGCGCGGGCAAGACCACGTTCATCAAATGTGCCCTGGACCTGTGCGCCGCCGACGCCGGCCGGGCCGAGATTTTCGGCCTCGACTGCCGCCGGGCCGCGGCGCGCGCCAGGCTCGCCTATGTTCCCGAACGCTTCGTGCCGCCCTACTACCTTCTCGGACGCGAGTTTCTCGCGATGACGCTCGAACTCGCGGGCGCCCGGTTCGACCAGGAGCGCGCGGCAGCGCTGGCGGCCGAGCTCGAGCTGGAACCCCAGGCGCTGGATCGCCCGGTGCGGCACCTGTCCAAGGGCATGACGCAGAAGCTCGGCCTCGCCGCCTGTTTTCTTCTCCAGCGGGACCTTTACGTGCTCGACGAGCCGATGAGCGGGCTGGACCCGGCGGGCCGGGTGGCCGTGAAATCGGTGCTGGCGCGGCTCAATCGCGGCGGCAGCGCGCTGCTTTTCACCTCGCACGTGCTCGCCGACGTCGAAGAACTGTGCTCGACGATCACCGTCCTCGAACGCGGGACGGTGCGTTTTCGCGGCGCGCCCGCCGAGCTGTGCCGGCGTCACGCCGAAGAGAACCTGGAGCGCGCTTTCCTGAAATGCATTCGAACCGATGCCGACGCCGCTGCAGTCCACGCCTGAGGGCCGCCCCCGGCTCCTCATCGTCGACGACGACGCCTTGATCGCCGACACGCTGTCGTTCGCGCTCGGCACCGAGTTCGAAGTGCTCGCCTGCGAATCGCGGCCGCATGCGATCGAACTGCTGCGCCAGCTGCCCGAGGCGCCGCAACTCGCGCTGGTGGACCTGGGGCTGCCGCCCACGCCGCACGCGCCCGACGAAGGCTTCCAGCTGATCACCGACCTGCTCGCGCATTCGCCCAAGATGCGCATTTTCGTGCTTTCCGGGCAAAACGACGCCGCCCACGCGCGCCACGCGCGGGCGCTGGGCGCCGCCGAATTCATCGCCAAGCCCTGCGACCCGGCGGCGCTGCGCAAAATTCTCGCGCGCGCGCTGGCGGTGCGCGAGGCGGAGCTCAGCTACACGCGCGGCACCGAGGAACTGATCGGCCAGAGCCCGGCGCTGATGAAGCTGAAAAGCCAGCTCGCGCAGTTCGCCGACTCGCCCTTCCCGGTGCTGATCGAGGGCGAGTCGGGCAGCGGCAAGGAACTGGTGGCGCGCAGCCTGCACCGGCTCTCGGCGCGCGCGGGCAAACCCTACTTCGCGCTCAACTGCGCCGCGATCGCGCCGACGCTGGTCGAGCCGGCGCTGTTCGGCCACGCCAAGGGCGCCTTCACCGGCGCGCTCGCCGGCAAGGCGGGCTACTTCGAGGACGCGCGCGACGGGACCCTGTTGCTCGACGAAATCGGCGAACTGCCCCTCGAGATGCAGGCCAAGCTGCTGCGGGTGCTCGAAAACGGCGAATACCAGCGCGTCGGGGAAACCGCGAGCCAGGTATCGCGCGCCCGGGTGATCGCCGCCAGCAATCGCGACCTGCGCCAGGAGGTCCGCAACGGCGCCTTTCGCCCCGACCTCTATCACCGCCTTTCGGTCTTCACGCTCGGCGTGCCGCCGCTGCGCGACATGGAAGGCGACAAGCTGCTGCTGCTCGAGCATTTCCGCCGCTTCTACGCCGAACAGTCCGCGGTGCAGGCGTTTTCGCTGGACGAGGCCGCCGAGCGGCGCTGGCTTGCCTACCCGTTTCCCGGCAACGTGCGCGAATTGCGCAACATCGTCATCCGGCTCACCACCAAGCACCCCGGCCGCCGCCTGAGCGCCGCGGAGCTCGAACCCGAGTTCGACCTCGCCGCGGACCTGCCCCGTGAATCGGCGCCCGGCGACGGCGATATCCAGGAGCAGGCGCTGCGCCACCTCGAGCGCAGCCGGGGCGTGCGCCTGGATGAACTGCTGCAATCCCTCGAGCGCGGCTACATCGAGGCCGCGCTCAAGCTCACCCGCGGCAATGTCAGCCAGGCCGCCAAGCTGCTGGGAGTCAACCGCACCACGCTCTACAGCCGGATGAATCATCCGGACGAGAAGGATAAATAGCCGGTGGCGCTCTACCTGGACCATTTCGGCCTGAACGAGCCGCCGTTCCGCATCACGCCGCATCCGGATTTCTTCTTCGACGGCGCGGACCGCGGCGCCACGCTCGAAGGCCTGATGTACGCCATCCTGCACGACGAAGGCATCGTCAAGGTCAGCGGCGAGATCGGCAGCGGCAAGACCACGCTGTGCCGCGTGCTGATGGAGCGGCTGCCGCAGGAAGTCGCGACCGTGTTCCTCGCCAACCCGTCCTATTCGCGCAGCGAGATCCTGCACGCGATCGCCGACGAACTCGGGCAGGATGCCGCCGGCGACCCGGCGGCATCCGTCCTGCGCGAGCTCCAGGCGCAGTTGATCGAGCTCTACGGGAGCGGCCGGCGCGTGGTGCTCATGATCGACGAGGCCCACGCGATGCCCGAGGACACGCTGGAGCAGGTGCGCCTGCTCTCGAACCTCGAATCGAGCCGCCACAAACTGCTGCAGATCGTGCTGTTCGGCCAGCCCGAGCTCGACGAGGCGCTCAACAAGCCCTCGATGCGCCAGTTGAAGGACCGGATCACCCACAGTTTCCGCACCCGCCCGCTCGCGGCCGACGAAGTCGCGAAGTACGTGTCGTTCCGCATGCGCGCCGCCGGCTACAAGGGCCCGGACGTGTGCTCGGCGGCGGCGATCGCGCTGATCGCGCGCGCCTCCAGCGGGCTCACGCGCCGCATCAACGTGCTCTGCGACAAGTCGCTGCTCGCCGCCTTCGCCGCCGATACGCACGCGATCACCCCGCGCGAAGTGCGCGCGGCGATCGCCGACTCGGATTTCGCCCCGCTGCAGGCGGGCGGGTTTCGATCGTCGCGGGCCCTCGCGGCGGCGGCCCTGCTCGCGGCCGGCGCGCTCGCCGGGGCGGGCGCCTATTATTGGCTCGATCAGCCGAGGACCCCTCCGGCAGCAACTGCCCCCGCTCCATCGCCCGCGCCTCGGGCCGCGGCGCCCGCTGTAACGGAGCAAGCCAATGCCCCCGCCCCGGAAGCGAAAGCGCAGGCGGCGGCTGAAACGGCTGCGGTTGTGGTCGCGCCGGCGCCCGAGAAGCCGGCAGCGACGCTTCTTGCGCCGGAGCAGCGGCGCCGCCTCGAGGGCTACGGCGCCGGCGGCAACCCCTTGCTGCGCGAGCGGCTCGCGGTGACGCGCGAACGACTCGACAGCGAACCGGACACGAGCTACAGCATCGAGCTGTTCATCACCGAGAACAGCGACGCGGCGCGCACCGAGCGCTTTCTGCTGCGCGCCCGCGACCTGGTGCCGCTGGCCGAGCTCTACGTCATCCCGGTCGCCGCCGCGGGTTCGCGCTACCTGCTGCGGGTGGCGTACGGCGCGTACCCGAGCAAGGAGGCCGCAGCCGAGGCCGCCCGGCGCCTGCCGCCCAAATACCAGAACGCGTTTCGCTTCGAACTGCGCAGCTTCGCCGAACTTCGCGCCGCCCTCTGAAGCTCCGCCCGGGCCTGGTCAAGAGGTCAGAAAACGTCATGGCAACAAACGCTTAGATGATTTTCCTCGCGGAACCATGCTATGCTTGATTGCATGGGAGAAGAATCGCGCGTGGCCAGCCCGGCCAGAGTGATTGCCGCTGCCGCGCTGCTGTTCGCGCTCGCAGGTTGCAGCCAGGCGCCGCTCAAGCCCTCCCCGGGCCATATCCAGACGGAGGCGGCAAGGCCTGAGGGCACCATTCCTCCGCCCGTTCAGGTTGCGCCCGCCCTGCCGCCGCCCTCGCCGGCGCAGCGGCCCGAAACCTACAGCGTCGTCGTCAACAACGTCCGGGTGCAGGACCTGCTGTTCGCGCTGGCGCGCGACGCGAAGCTGAACGTCGACATCCATCCGGGCGTGACCGGGTCGGTCACGCTGAACGCCATCGACCAGACCCTGCCGCAGCTGCTCGGCAGGATCGCGAGGCAGGTGGACATGCGCTACGAGATGGACGGCCAGACGCTGTCCGTAATGCGCGATTCGCCCTACCTGCGGATCTACCG
>Ga0326597_10013459_pt1 | contig 10756 bp, 14 predicted proteins | sample RVTome_12_FD_203789 | JGI IMG/M metagenome (GOLD analysis project Ga0326597, IMG submission 203789) | Soil microbial communities from uranium-contaminated site in the Upper Colorado River Basin, Wyoming, United States - RVT100D185 | ecosystem: Environmental > Terrestrial > Soil > Contaminated >... | reverse complement strand
TAGGTTGAAACAATTATACAATATAACACTGGACCAGTATGAAGATATCTTGGTATCCCAATTAGGGGTATGTGCTATATGTGGAAAACGTGAGACTACCTCCACTGGAAAAGACAGTAAAAAGAAGAATCATTTATCTGTAGACCACTGCCATACCACAGGTGTAGTTAGAGGGCTATTATGTTCTAACTGTAATAAGGCCTTGGGTCTATTCCAGGACAACATAGCTAGTTTGGCTAGGGCTATTGAATACTTAGATAAGGCTGGAAAGTAATAGACTGTATACCGGGAGAGTGATATATTATCTACTCTTTCTAGAGAGGCTTTACATGACAATAGAAGGAAACAGTGGTACTCCTAAACCCACTTCAGAGAATAGAACGGGTTACTTCCTTGATGGTAAGGAGATAATCACTGGTCGTAAGAGAGGATGTCCTCCTTCTTACATCCGTAATCCTAAGTTCTACCCACAGGTTACAAAGGTAGATGCTGCTACTCTCTATGCTGTGTATGGTGATATCAAACAAGTATCTGAACTAGCTAAGGTACCAGAGTCAGTTATACGGGGTTGGAAACAAGAACCTTGGTGGATTGAGCTTCAGAAGCAAGTATATTCTGAACAGAATGAAAAGCTTGCTGCTCGTATCAGCAGTGTGCTGGATAAGACAATCACTCATCTTGAGGATAGGCTTGAGAATGGGGATGAAGTACTGAATGTAAGAACTGGGGAGATAGTCTCCAAGAAGGTTGATGCCTCTGTTCTGGCTAAAATGTTTGAGAACATGGCTCACCAAAGACGTATAACCAGAGGTGAACCTACTTCTATCTCTGCTAAGATTGGAGTCCAAGACAGACTCTCTGAGCTGGAGAAGGCATTCATTAGGTTCGCTAACGCTAAGGAATTGAAAGATGAAACAGGTATCCGTGAAGTCCAAGAAGACAAAGAAAGTCCTTATGAAGAAGAAGAACCCGATGAGTTCATGGACTACGAAGACATCGAAGAAGAGTTCCTCGAACAAGATGAGGTAACTCAGAGTGCCATCAAGTCCAAACTATAAACGTAAATACGACCAGGAGTACAAGGTTAGCCAAGCTTCCGACGATGAGAAGAAGCGTAGGGCTAAACGTAATACTGCTCGTAGACAAGCTGAAAAGGCTGGTAAGGTACACAAAGGTGATGGTAAGGATGTCGACCACAAGACCCCTCTGATTAAAGGTGGTGGTAATGGTAAGGCTAACCGTAGAGTAGTCTCTGCTTCTACCAACAGAAGCTTTAAACGTACTAAGAAAGCAGGGATGGCCTGATGCCTACAATCAAGAATAGAGCAGACACAGAGGCTAAGATTCAAAGAGACCTCAAAGAGTACCAAAGACAGAACAAAGAAACTGCAGATGGTCTTAAGAGAGAACGAGAATCAGCTTCCCTGAAGAAAGCTGCAGATAGTAAGAGACTAGCAGAAGAACGTAAGAAGCCTTCTGCTGAGAAACAGTTTGTAGATGAGTATAAACCTAAGTCAATTATGGATAGGTTGATGGGTAGATAAGGAGTAACATGGCAATAACATCTGAGTTGATACATGGCTTTGCAGCCTCTCTTCTCGCTAAAAGATACGATAATGCCACTAGAACTCCTAAGTTTCACCTAGAATTATGGGATGCTTTCTGTGATAAGCACCCTTTAGTAGCAATCGCAGCTCCACGTGGTCATGGCAAATCAACTGCAATGACACACGCATGTACTCTAGCTAGTGTTTTGTTCAGAGACCGTAGGTTTGTAGTACTTGTATCAGATACTGAGTCACAAGCTAGTAACTTCCTTAACGATATTAAGTAAGAATTGAGAAACAATGATGACTTGATTGATCTTTTCCAGGTGAAAGGTTTCAAGAAAGACACTGAAACAGACATCATTGTAGAATTAGCTGACGGACACACCTTCAGAATCCTGGTTAGAGGGGCTGAACAGCGTGTTCGTGGTCTTAAATGGATGCAAATGCGCCCAGACCTCATCATTTGTGATGACTTGGAGGGAGATGAACAGGTACAGAACAAGGAACGGAGAGAGAAGTTCAGGAAATGGTTCAACGGTGCCCTACTTCCTTGTAGAAGTAAGCATGGTATAGTCAGAATCGTAGGAACTGTCCTACATCTTGACTCTCTTTTGAATAGATTGCTTCCTGAAGACTCTCATAAGTCCTCTGTTGTAGAACCTTTGAGAACCTGGAGTAAGTCTAGGGCAGCTTGGAAGGCTATTCGCTACCGTGCTCATAATGAAGACTTTAGCCAGCTCCTTTGGCCTGATATGTACAGTGCTGAGTTCTTCCAGTCTAAGAAGGAAGACCTCACTAACCAGGGTATCCCTGAAGTTTATGCTCAGGAGTACTTGAACTACCCGATTGATGAGAGTACTGCGTACTTTAGGCGTGATGATTTCAATGAGATTCCTCTTAAGGAACTTGATGCAATCAAACACAAAGAAAAGAACGTTAATTACTATACCACTGTAGACTTTGCTGTATCTACTGCAGAACGTTCTGATTACACAGTGATAGCTATTGCTGCTATGGATGAAAGAGGTATTCTCAACCTAGTAGATATAAGACGTGGTAGATGGGATTCTCTTGAGACTATCAATGAGATGTTTGCAGTACATAAGAAGTATGACCCTGAGTTGTTTGGTGTTGAAAGAGGAGCTATTGAGAAGGCCATAGGCCCTATCCTTAGAGCAGAGATGGTGTCCAGAGGCCAGTATCTCAGACTACACCCTATGACTCCTACCAAGGATAAGCAGACTAGAGCCAGAAGTATTCAGGCTAGGCTTAGAAGTGGTGGTATCAAGTTTGACAAGACTGCACACTGGTACGGGGAGTTTGAGGATGAGATGGTTCGATTCCCCAAAGCTCGTCATGATGACCAAGTTGATGCTGTGTCTTGGTTGGGTTTGATGATTGATGATATGCACAATGCACTGTCTCAGGAAGAAGAAGATGAGGCAGAATACCAAGAAGACTCTCAACATATGCAGGCCGGTAGGTCTGCCTGCACAGGATACTGATAAATGATATTTGAAACTACGTTCACCCTCCCAGAGATTATGGTCAGTGACAATCTGGCTAAGGATATGTCTGAGGATGATGTGAACAAGCTTGGTACAGAGGTAGTCCGTACGTTTGATATGGACAAACTTTCTAGAGTAGAATGGGAAGAACGTACAGAAGAGGCTATGAAACTAGCTCTTCAGGTGATGGAGGACAAGTCTTTCCCTTGGGCTAATGCTTCTAATATCAAGTTTCCTCTCATCACGATTGCTGCTCTTCAGTACCATGCTAGAGCATATCCTGCCCTCATTCCTGGCACTAGCCTGGTAAAGAGCCGCTTGTTTGGAGATGACCCAGAAGGTAAGGAATCCCAGAGAGCTAGGCGTATTGAAACCCACATGAGTTATCAACTTCTGGAAGAAGATGAGAAGTGGGAAGATGAGATGGATAGAGTATTGATTACTCAGCCAATCATCGGTTGTGCTTTTAAGAAGAGTTATTTTGACCCTGTAAAGGGACACAATATCTCTGAAAATATCCTTGCCAAAGACTTCGTGGTATCCTACTATACCAAGTCTATTGAGGATGCTCCACGAGTTACTCACGTTATGGAGATGAGTAACAATGATATTCGTGAGAAGGTAGCTAGTGGTCTGTTCCTGGATGTTGAGTTGTACCAACAGAACAATGGTCCAGTAGATACTCTACAAATTGCTAAGGATGAGGCCCAAGGTGTACATCCTAGCCAACAGGATAAGAGTAAACCTAATATCGTTCTGGAACAGCACCTGTGGCTGGATTTGGATGAAGATGGGTATGAAGAGCCTTACATAGCCACTGTTCATAAGGAGACTGGTAAAGTCCTCCGTTTAGTTGCTAGGTTCTTCCCGTCTGGTGTTAAGAAAGATGATGAAGGAACTGTCCTAAGAATCACTCCTGAGAGATATTTTACTAAATTCCCTTTCATCCCTTCTCCTGACGGCGGTTTCTATGACCTGGGGTTTGGAGCACTGCTTGGTCCTCTCAACGAGAGTATCAATACTCTGATTAACCAGTTGGTAGATGCTGGTACCATGAGTAATACTGCTGGTGGTTTCCTGTCCAGAGGTGTTAAGATTCGTGGTGGTAATATGTCTTTCTCTCCTAATGAGTGGAAGCCTGTTGACAGTACTGGGGATGACCTTCGTAAGGGGATTATGCCTCTCCCTGTGAGAGAACCAAGCCAGGTTTTATTTACTCTTCTGAGTCTTCTCATCAATTATGGTGAGCGTATTGGTGGGTCTGTAGATATTCTGGTTGGGGAGAATCCAGGTCAGAATACTCCTGCTGAGACTAGCCGTACTATGGCTGAACAGGGTATGAAGATTTTCTCTGGTATCTTTAAGAGAACTTATCGTAGCTTAAAGTCTGAGTTCCGTAAGTTGTACAGACTGAACCAGTTGTATATGATTGAAGACTTTACTTTAGGAACACTGACAATTCCAGTTAGTGACTACAATGAAGATTCTAAATCCATTGTTCCTGCAGCAGACCCTAACATGGTGTCTGATTCCCAGAAACTACAACAGGCTCAGATGTTGCTTGGTATGAGTCAGTCTGGTCCTGGTTTTGATGTGTACCAAGTACAGAAGCGTATGCTGCAAGCTCTTAAGGTAGAGGACATTGAACAAGTCCTTCCTGACCCTAAAGGTCCTAATGCTATCCAACAAGCTCCTCACTACAAGGTACAAGAAGCTCAAGTTAAAGCTGAAGTCAAGGGTAAAGAGATTGAATCTAAGATGCAAATTGCTATGATGGAACTACAGCAAGCTGCTGATTTGAATGCTGCCAAGATTGCTGAGATGGAAGCTAAGGCAATTAAGCTTCAGGTTGAGGCTGCTGGTGTCGATGCTGGACACCAGATTGCCAAGATGCAGTTAGAACTCCAGGCTAGAAAACAACAGCAAGAAGGAATTATGAAGTCCCTGGAGTTGATGCAAAAAGCAGAGAAGGATTCAAAAGCAGAGGCTAAGACACAAGCCTCTTAAGAGGAGGTAGCATGGTACTAACAGAGGAAGAGTTCCTCAACTGGAAGGAAGACGAAGTAACCAAAGCTTTCTTTAAAGGGTTGGTTCTAGTCAGAGAGAAGATGAAGGAGCAGATGATTCTGGGTCTATATGACAACCCAGAGTTTGTACAAGGTAAAGCCTCAGCTTTACTGGAGATAAGAGAGATGTCATATGACGAGTTTATGGAGGCACAACGTAGTGATTAATGAAAGCGGGATTTATCCTGTAGGTCATAGAGTACTTATTCTCCCTGACCAGGTGGAAGAGAAGACAGCAGCAGGTATCATTTTGCATACTGCCTCTCAGCAGTCAAGAGAAGAGATGGCTCAGATTAACGGAGTAGTGGTAGCCCTTGGAACCACTGCCTATGCTGACCAGAGTTCTCACTGGTGTAAGGTCGGAGATAGAGTCATCATTGGTAAGTATTCTGGTCTTATCTATGATGGAGAAGATGACAAGAAGTATAGAGTCATTAATGATTTGGACGTTGTTGCCGTAGTTAAGAGAGGGAATACAAATGAGTGAAGAACAAACTGTAGTCATTACTGAAGCCCCTGCTGTAGAGTCTGAGGCTCGTGCTCAAGGATGGGTTCCTAAAGAGGAATTCAGAGGTAAGGAAGAAGACTGGATTGAGGCTGAAATCTTTGTCCAACGTGGTAAGGAAATTAATCCTATCCTTCGTAAGAACAATGAGCGTATCCAGAAAGAGCTTGATCTTACTAAGAGACAGATGGAAGAACTTCGTAGAACTACTGAGGAGTTCAAAGCTTTCCAAAAAGAAGCTTATGAGCGTAAGTTGAAGGACTATGAAACTGAGCTTTCTGACCTGAAGGACCTTAAGAAGAAGGCAGTCTCTGAAGGTGACGGAGATATGGTTGTTGCTCTGGATGATAAGATTGATGAGTTGAAAGCTCAGAAGTCTGCAGAGAAACCTCCTAAAGAAGCAGAGTCACAGACACAACAGTACGACCCTAAAGTACAGGAAGAGATTGCAGCATGGACTTCAGAGAATTCCTGGTACTCTACTGACACTAAACTTAGAACTATTACTGATGCTGTAGCTAAGTCTGTTAGAGCTGAACATCCGTTCTTGGTTGGTAAAGAGTTTCTTGATGAGTTGGATAAGGCATTGGAAGATGTCCTTCCTGCTGAGAAGACAGGTAAGAAGGAGCGTCCTAGAAGCCCTGTATCCGGTAGCAAGACTACCTCACAAGACTCTGGTAAAGCTGGTAAGAAGTCCTATGACAGTCTTCCAGCAGATGCTAAAGCAGCCTGTGATAAGTTTGTTCGTCAGAAACTGATGACCAAAGAGGATTATGTATCATCGTACGACTGGTCTTAATAGGAGATAGGAAATGCCAAAGGCACTCAGTATGGAAGAAAAAGTTATCAAAGCAACTGCTAAAGCAGAAGGTAAGCAAGTAAGAACTAGTGTGGACAGAGGTGAACGACCCCGTAGGGGCGTGTTCAATGGGACTTCTGGAAAGCTTGTGGTCAATGGAGAAATTCCTGGATATCACATGCACATTTTCAATGATGTAGCAGGTCGCATCGAAGAGGCTCTTAGCGCAGGCTATGAGTTCGTCAGTCCAGATGAGATAGGCGGTATTGCAACCAATGTGGTTTCTCGTAACACAGACTTGGGTGATAGAGTTAGGTTTCTTGTAGGTACAGCAGAAGGTGGTGGTGGCCTCTATGCTTACCTGATGAAGATTCACCAAGACTGGTATGATGAAGACCAAGAAGAGTTGCAACGAGCAAACGATAGAGTTGACTCTGCTATTCGCAGTGGTCAAAATACAAAAGCTGGTACCTCTGCGGATGGGTTCTATGTGCCCCGAGACGGTATTAAAATGAATCGAAATTAAGGAGACTTTATAAATGGCAAACGTTTCTAAGCCTGCAGGTCTGAAGCCCGTTGGTTACCTTGGTGGTAGCCCGTGGAATGGTCAGGCCCGCATTTATCACGTCCCTGCAGACAATGCTACTGCGTTGTATGTTGGTGACCCTGTAACCCGTCTGACAGCTACGGCTGATGCTAACGGTATTCCTGATGTGTCTATTGGTGTGGCTGGTTCCGCAGTCTGTGGTGTTATCGTTGGTGTTCTGCCAACTTTCCCCGGAGTGTCGTTGCAAGCTACAACCCTGGACCTCACACGTAGAAGCCTTCCGGTTTCCACTGAAGGTTATCTTCTGGTTGCTGATGACCCGAACATCCTGTTTGAAGTTGAAGAGGGTGTGACTGGTTCTGCTGCAGGTACTGCTCTGACTCAAGCAGCTATTGGTAACAACGCAAACTTTGTTATCATCGCTGGTGCGTCTACTGTTGGTGACTCTGGCACTCTGCTGGATAACTCTACAGAGGCTGTCACTGCAACCTTGAACCTGAAGATTATGTCTCTGGCTCAACGTGAAGACAATGCGTTTGGTGCTCGTGCCAAGTGGATTGTTAAAATCAACAATCATCAGTACGGTTCTCATACCGGCACTGCCGGTGTTTAAAGGAGATATGTAAATGGCTGGTATTATCACTACTGCATCGCATCCTAAAGCCCTATGGCCTGGCATCAAAGCCTGGTGGGGTCAGGTTTACGATGAGCATCAAACCGAGTATACGGACCTGTTTGATACAGATTCCTCGGACAAGCACTATGAAGAAGACGTACAATTGACTGGCTTCGGTCTCGCACCGCGCAAGTCTGAAGGTGCTGCTACTTCGTATGACTCTGAAATTCAGGGTTTCACTACACGCTACACTCACGTTGCATACGCTCTTGGTTACATTGTGACTAAAGAAGAGTTGGATGACAACCTGTATGAGCAAGTATCCAAGCGTCGTTCTGCAGCTCTGGCAATGTCGTTCCGTCAGACTAAAGAAAACGTTGGTGCTAACGTTTATAACCGTGCCTTCAATGGTACCTACCTGGGTGGTGACGGTGTTGCTCTGTGTTCTACAGCGCACCCGAACGCTACTGGTGGTACATTCTCCAACATGGCAAGTGTTGGTGTTGACCTGAGTGAGGCTGCTCTGGAAGATGCTGTCATTGCTCTGATGGGTTACACCAATGACCGTGGTTTGCTGATTAACGTTATGCCTAAGTCTCTGCACGTTTCGCGTCAGAACTGGTTTAATGCTAACCGCATCCTGCAGTCTGTGTACTCTCCGGGTACGGCTAACAACGATGTGAACGTCATCAAGTCCACCAACGCTTTGCCTGGTGGTATCAAGATGAACCACTACTTCACTGCTCCTAACGCATGGTTCCTGCGTACTAACATCCCTAACGGTATGAAGTACTACGAGCGTGTGGGTATCAGCTTTGACCAAGATAATGACTTCGACACCATGAATGCGAAAGCTAAGGGTTACGAGCGTTATTCGTTTGGTTGGACTGACCCGAGAGCTGTGTACGGAGTCAATGGCCCCTGACCTGTAAGTAATTGATTTGGGGCATCTATGAAAGCGTCGGAAAGAATAGATAGCCTGGTAGTGTAAGTCCCCAATTTTAGGAGAGTAATATGGCTTCTGCTCCAATGCAACAGATTAGAGGTAAGCGCCCAGGCGCTCCTGCTGGATGTAAGGGTAAACCTAAGTCCACAAGTAAATCTAAAAAGAAGTAAGACTAATACGTTCTCTTTGGCTCTAGTCAAGCTGCTGGTTGTCCAACCGAGAGAGAACCTCACTAAGGATATTACAAATGACTACGTTTGCTGATGGTTTGTTTCAATATGGTGGTTCCCCTGTAGGTGCTGGTGATATGACCACATCTAAACTCTTTTCTACTCCTACCAAAGGTCGTGCATGGTTTGTTGATGCAGCTTATGGTGGTAACGGTAATGGCAAGTCTCCTAAGACTGCTTTCTCTACAATGGAGAGAGCCTTTGATGCTGTTGCTTCTGGTGACATTATCTATTTCGTAGGTAAAATCACTGAACAGTTGACAACTCCTGCTAACATCTTTGATGTTACTATTGTCGGATGTGGTAATAGACCACATCATGCTGATGCTACCCCTGAGGGTGGTAATCTGGCTGCTGCTACCTGGGCTGCTCCTGCTACTCCTGTAGCTGCTACCCCGTTGGTTCGTGTTATTCAGCAAGGTTGGAGATTCGTCAACATCTTGTTTGCTGGTTCTGCTGGATGCCCGTCTATCAACTTCGTTCGTAATGCTGCCTCTGGCGATGATGAGCGTGATGGTTCTCATGGTGAAGTCCTGGGTTGCCGCTTTGCTGGTGTTGCTTCTACAGACACTGGTATCATGTTTGGTGCTACATCTTACACAGAAATCGTTAACAACGTTCTGATTAAGGGTAATGACTTCCAAGGCATCGCAACTGCTATTGATGAACATAGTGCTGGTCTCCAGTATCGTTGCCAGATTGTAGGTAACACATTCCTCTCGAATACCAATGACGTTGTGGTTGGTGGTTACTTCCTGCATGTTATTGGTAACGTGATGTCTCTGGCTCCTACTGGTTGCTTGGTTCTGTCTGGTGGTACTGGTTCTAGTCAGGTGCATGGTAACTACCTGCCTGGTACTTATGCAAATGGTACTCTGTATGCTCCTGGTACCAATGATAACTGGAATGGTAACTACGCGTCTACCGGTGTAACTGCTGCAGTTCCTGCCTAACTATTAACCGGAGGGCTTCGGCCCTCCTTCTTTATAAAGGATTAATATGGCAAACTCTGTAGCAGTACAGAAGCTAATGGATGGTCCTCGAAACGTTGTCTTTAAAATCACTGGTATCCTTGATACTGCTGATGTTACTGCAACGTCCCTCGTGGACCTTACCACTCTTTCTCCTGTAGATATTGCAGGAAGCACCCCAACTCGTCTTATTGTTGATAAGATTTCATATAGTATTGAGTCCCCTCTAGTAGTTGTTCTAGCCTGGGATGCAACTACGGATGTACCTATTGCTCTTCTTGCAAATGGTATGGATGATATCGACTTCAGTAAGTATGGTGGTGCATATAACACGGAAGCTACGGGTGTAACAGGTGCTATTATGTATTCCACTTCTGGATACACTAGTGGTACTCTGTCATTCACTGTGGTTCTTGAATGCCGTAAGAAATAATGAGCAGTCCCACCCGTTACAAAAAAGGTGATTGGAAGGGTGTCTGTGATGCTTGTGGACAACGCTTCCTTATGTCTAAACTTAGACTCCGGTGGGACGGTCTCATAGTTTGTTCTAAGGACTGGAATCCTAGACAACCACAAGACTTCGTAAGAGCTAAGGTAGACATACAGGCTGTTCCTGTCACTAGACCGGAGAGTGCTGATACGTTTATTCATCCTGACGGTGCTATAGAGAGTGACTTAACTGCCACTCTAGATAGTTTAGACATGGAAGGGCTTGTGTATAACCAGGAACCTATTGTAGTCGATACTGTATTAACAGACGAGACTATAGTGTTCGTTGATGATGGTGCCACAGTTACTCTACCCTCTGCTCCAGCGGCACCTATAGAGATAATCTTTCCTGGAGCTGGTGGAAGTGCGTCAGATGGGGATGATAGTTTTGGAGGGTCTGGTGGTTCAGGTCTCTATGCAATACCTACACCTGATGGGTCTGGTGGTTTCGATTGGGGTATCTTCAACCTTCCAGACTGCACGGTGTTACAGATTCCTGATACTAATGATAGAGGTACTTCTGTATTTG
>Ga0326597_10013458_pt1 | contig 10757 bp, 14 predicted proteins | sample RVTome_12_FD_203789 | JGI IMG/M metagenome (GOLD analysis project Ga0326597, IMG submission 203789) | Soil microbial communities from uranium-contaminated site in the Upper Colorado River Basin, Wyoming, United States - RVT100D185 | ecosystem: Environmental > Terrestrial > Soil > Contaminated >... | reverse complement strand
CAGGTCGTGCTTGAGGCGAAGAAGCTCGCGGCGTACTGCGAGGTCCCGAACGAACTGCTTCAGGACAGCATCGTCAGCTTCGCCGCGTTCGTCGAGCAGGTGTACCCCGAGGCCATCTCGTGGTTCGAGGATGACGCCTTCCTCACCGGCACTGGAACGGGCGAGCCGCAGGGCGTGCTTAACAGCCCCGCGCTGATCGGTGTGGACAAGGAAGGCGGGCAACTCGCCGCGACGATCGTCTGGGAAAACATCGTCAACATGTACTCCCGGATGCTCCCGTCTTCGCTGGGCCGCGCGATCTGGGTGGCGAACATCAACACGTTCCCGCAACTCGCCACGATGGCGCTCTCGGTGGGCACGGGCGGTTCTGGTATCTGGCTGAACAACGGTGTGGCGGGTCCGCCCATGACGATCCTCGGCCGGCCGGTGATCTTCACCGAGAAGGTGCCGACGCTCGGCACGGTGGGCGACATCACATTCCTCGACTTCGGGTACTACCTCGTCGGCGACCTCCAGCAGATGCGCGCCGACAGTTCCCCGCACGTGAAGTTCCAGAACGACATGACCGTCTACCGCGTGACTGAGCGCGTGGATGGCCGGGGCTGGCTCCAGTCGGCATTGACGCCGAAGGCTGGGTCGACCCTCTCGCCGTTCGTGAGCCTGGATACCAGGAGTTAAGCAATCCAGCCCCAGGGGACTGGGGCCATTCACACGGCGGCAATAAACCCCCGCTGTGAGAGGAGAAAGACATGGCAACAAAGGGACTCGGTAAGGCATTCAACCTGCTGCCCGTGGCGACGGGCGTACACATCTCGCTCAAGAACGCTTCAGGCGTGACGTTCCTCTGCTACGAAGACGGCGGGGCGCAGTCGATTGTCTTCAAGCAGAGCATCGCGGGGGCGTCGGAAGCGACCCTCTCCGTGGTCAATGAGCTGTGGGCCTCCAGTGGGGTGGCGAGTGCCGTCTGGACGCACGAGACATCGGACGCGGCGGCGGCGCTGTCGAACAACTCCACGGTGACGAAGAAGGACACCACGGCGTTCGACTGCGCCGCGATCTACATCGGGGCCGATGAACTTGACGACGGTTACGACTCGGTGGAATGCACCATCGACGGGGCCGGACTCTGCATCGCCATCGTTCACGACCTCACGGTGCAGCGTGCGCCGGAGAACCTGGCAACGATCGGCGTCTGATGGTTGACTCTTGCCCGCACTGTGGCTCGAAGGCTTGCGCCATGGACAAGCGTCCGTTTTGCAGGCACTCAGGCCGCGCGCGGGTAGTACCGATGCTCGTGAGCGTGAACGAAACAGTGATACCGACCAGACGACGCCGAAGGAGAAAGTAAATGGCCAATCTTATCAAGGCGCAGACGATCCGCGAATCCCTGCTGGGCATCAGCGCACAGAAGACGCTGGCGGCGCTGGCCGATGCTGACATCTTCGAGGTGTACGGCAGGAACCTCGTGACCCTGCTGACGGGCTCCGTGACGGCTGCGGGCGACGGCGGCGCGACCACCATCAAGCTCCAGACGGAGACGAACACCATCGACCTCTGTGCGGGCACCACCGTGACAGGTGATGCCATCGGCACGACGTACTTCCTGACCGGCGAGGTGGCGGTGATCCTGAACGGCACCGGCAACGTGCCGATCATCGACGTCGGGGCGAACCTGACGGGGATGCCGTCCTCGCCGATCATCCTGGGCCGGCCAGCGACAACCGACAAGATTCAGCTTGTCCAGACCGGCGATGACGCCACGCTGACGATCAACTGGCTCCTGACCTACGTCCCGCTGGACGCAGATTCCTACATCAGGGCGGCATAGGTGAAGACGCACAAGCGCGACACCCAGCACATCAACCCGCCTCCGGTGGTGGAGCCTCCGGTAGTGGTGGAAGAAATCGTGGTGGAAGAGGTGGAGGAGAAGGAAGTCGTAATCGAGCAGAAGACAGAAGCGCCAACGCGCGCACGAAGGAGTTAGGTAAATGGCTGGATACGTTGGCGAACAGGCCCTCTCGAACGGGTTGAGCAGCGACACGTCAGACCGCAAGGGGCGCGGCGGCGATCTGATCGTCTCGCAACTGCACGGCAAGTATTACGAGTCTGCCCGGAGTGGGCGCCTGTGGTACGGCTCGACGGCATCGACAGGTATCGCGCTGATCGTCCCGGCCACCACGGGCAATCACCCGACACTCTGGAACCCGTCAGGGTCCGGGGTCAACATCAGCATCGTCCGGGTAGAGCTGGGTTACGTCTCCGGCAACAACGCGCCGGGGCCAATCGAGTGGGCGCTGACGCAGAACACGGGTTCCGCGATCGCCACAGGCGGGCCGATCGCCACGTTCACCCAGGTGGCATCGCTGCCGGGTCTCATCGGCGGCGGCGGCGACTCGAAGGGCCGGTGGGCTCCGGCGGTGAACACGTACACCGCTGCTCCGGTCTTCACCCGCACGGCGAGCCTCAACCTCTTCACAGGCGTTGCGGCCACGGCGGTTGCGCCGTTCACCCTGTTCCGCGAGTACGACGGCGACCTCGTGATGGCTCCTGGTAACGCGCTGTCGCTTTGCACGCAGACGGCCACAACCACATCCGTGTTCCAGGTGTCGGTGATTTGGGAAGAGATTCCGGCGTGAGCTTCGCCCAACTGATCGCCATCAAGGAGCAGGCTAAGCAGATGCGCGCCGAAGACAGAGCGAATCCGCTGGTGGACTGCCCGGTGTGCGGTCATCAACTCAACGAGAACAGCCGAGGGGCGGTCGATTGCCCCTTTGCACATTTCAGGCAGCAGGGGAGAGCGCGGCGTATGGGTCAAGAATAACGACCCTGCGTCCGCTCCCTTCCAGAAAGCGCGGAGGGAATGGGGACTGCTTCAAGGTGGTACTGCACCCGTGAGTCGGTCAAGTCGGCGATCGGGGTTGTAGGCACAAAGATCGACTCCATCGTGGACTCGCTTATCGAGTCTGCTTCCGCGCATATCGAAGCCGCGATCGGCAGAAGGTTCATCCCCGTAACGGAGACGCGGTATTACCCGTGGCCTCAGCCAAACGGCAACTCCCTGAAGGTGTACCTGGACGAGGATCTATTGTCCCTGACGACGCTCAACGCGGCGGCGCAGGACGCCTCTCCCACGACGATAGCCGCGTCGGATTACTTCCTGGAGCCGGTGAACAATCCACCGTACCGGAGGATCGAGATCGACCGTTCGTCCAGCGCGTCGTTCGTTTCGGGCGACACGCCTCAGCGCAGCATCTCAGTGCTAGGCCGGTGGGGATATTCGGAAGTGACGAAAACAGCGGGCGCTACGGCGGAAAACATGGACGCCAGCGAGACGGGGCTCGACGTCACAGACGCCAGTCTGATCGACGTGGGCGACACGCTACTGATCGGCACGGAGGCGCTGTTCGTCTCGGGTCGGTCACTTCTGACGACGACAACCACGCTGAACGACGCGAGTGTTACGGCGTCCATGAGCAACGTTTCGATCACCGTCGCTGACGGCACGAAGGTCAAGGCGGGCGAGGTTATCTCGCTCGACTTCGAGAAGATGCTGGTTGAGGCGATTTCTGGCAACGTGCTGACGGTAATCCGGCAGTACGACGGCTCCACGCTGGCGGCGCACTCAACGGGCATCACCATCTACGCAGGGCGCACCCTGACGGTTGTGAGGGGCGTCAACGGCACGACGGCGGCAACGTCGACTTCCGGCGCAGCCATCACGAAGTACGCGCCTCCTGGGGACATCGCGGAGTGGTGCCGTGCGAAGGCGGGGCTGGCGCTCAGGGAGGGCGCGGCTGGTTACTCCAACTCAATGGGTGGGGGCGAGGGCAACGTGAACGTGAATCAGGGCACGGTGATGAGGATGGAGGCGGAAGCTATCGCCAAGTATGGCGTGGTGACTCTCTGATGGCGAAGGGTACGGTAATCGACTCCAAGACCACGGGGCCGTATTTCCAGCACGGAGCGCGAGCGATCCCCGAGGCTTCCCGTGAGTGGGTTGAGGACATGCTGCGCGAGGGTGAGGCGAAGGTGAACGCTCAGCTCTACGCAGGCCACGGCGTTCTGACGGGCCGGTACAAGAGCACGATTCACACTGAGATCAAGAGCAACCTGCACGGCGTTATCGACGACTCCCCTGACCGGCACATGTCGATTATCGGCGCGTGGCTGGAAGGCAGCAGGACGCGCAACGAGCGCCACCGGTTCAAGGGTTACGGGGCGTTCCGCAAGGGCCGCGCACACCTTCGCCGGTTGGCTAACGAACTGGCGGGAAAAATTTACGCGAGGGCCACGCGCCGCCTGACATGAAGAGGTTGACGTAGATGGCGACGGCGAACAGGGCGGCGCTCATCGCGATGCAGTCGAAGCTCGGCGGTATGGGCGGCGTCACGCAGGCGGTGATCGGCGAGCCGAAGCTGGGCGTGCAGGACGGGCTTGTCGCGATCATTCCCACGTCGGGGCGGATCGACGAGACCACCCTGACATCGCCGCGCGAGATTCACGTCGTGAGTCTGCGGCGATACGAGAACATGCTCAACCGTCCAGGGGAAGGCATCGAGTTCGCTATGGACCAGTGGCGGGCGGAAATCCTTGAGGATATCTTCGGCGACTTCGACCTTGGCGGGACGGTGGCGTATGCGCTGCCCGTGGAGACGGAATGGCGGTACGGATACCAGACGATTGGCGAGGGCCAGGGGCAGGTTCCGTACCGGCTGCTCGACCTTCAGGTGGCTTACAGGATCGACGATAACTCGACGTTTGCGGTTTAGGAGAGAGCGATGGCAAAGACGGATACAACGATACGGATTGAAATGAAGGGAGCCGAGGAGCTACAAGCCGCCGTCACGGCGCTGGACTCTGCCCTACAAAACTTTCAGGTCAAGGTGGGCTCGCGCGACTGGGAGCCAACGCGGTTGAGGGCTGAGTTCAAGCAGGGGAACCGACACATCGGCACGGTGACGGGGAGAGAAGACGGATGAAATACAGAGTACTGCGAAGCGTATCGGTGGCGATGAAGCCGGGGGACGAGACGGCGCGCGCGTGGCAGAAGGGCGACATCATCACGGACGCGCCGAAGGCGGCGATAACCGATTGGCTGAAGATCGGGGCCATCGAGGCGATCGGCAAGGAGGTGACTGATGGCGAAAGCTAACGGCCTCGGCGACAACCTGTACGTTGGTGGATACGACCTCTCCGGCGACACGGGCGAGATCCAGCGAATCGCTCAGCCGCGCACGTTGCTCGACGTGACCGGCATCGACAAGAGCGCCCACGAACGCATCTACGGACTGCGCGACGGGGCGATCGAGTTCAGGTCCTTCTTCAACGACGAAAACGCCTATCCCTTCGGCTCGTTCGAGGCGCTGAACGGATTGCCGACCGCGGACGTGACCGCTTCCTACTTCCGTGGCACGACTCTGGGCGGGCGCGTGGCGAGCCTTGTCGCCAAGCAGGTTAACTACGACCCGACCCGAGGCGCTGACGGTTCGTTCATCTTTGACACGCAACTGCTGGCCAACGGTTACGGCCTGGAGTGGGGACAGAGCCTCACGGCGGGCAAGAGGACGGACACCACGGCCACGGCTCCCGCGACCGGGGCGGACTTCACGGACGTTACGACGTCCTTCGGGATGGCGGCGTACCTCCACGTGTTCACCGTCACCGGCACGTCCGTAACCTGCACCATCCAGGACTCGGCTGACAACTCATCCTTCGCCGCCATCACGGGGCTTTCGTCTTTCGCCGCTGCCACGCCGGCCGCATCGCCGCAGACTCAGCGGATCGAGACGGACACGCTGGTGAGGGACGTGCGGCGGTATCTCAAGGTCAACACCACCGGCACGTTCACCGAGGCGATCTTCGCGGTGAGCGTGGTGCGTTACCACGGCGCGGACAGGGCGCTGTAATGGCACGGCAGACGTTCTATCGCAGCGGCTCCGGGCTGGGCGTCTCGCTCCCCGGCGAACCAGAGGACAGGCAGCACATCGCGGCCATGACGAAGCGTGGGCGATTGCCGTGTCCGGGCTCGGGGTGCCAGGCCTACGAGAAAGGCTGGGATATCGACCTGAACATGGCCGACCCCGAAGACGCCAACCTCGCGCGGTTTATACGGGAGGGCAAGGCGCAGCGGAAGTATGCCAAGGCGCTGCTGATGCCGGGCGTTATCCGCTTTCACTTCCTCGCCGAACAGCCGTGCATGGGGCATCACGCGGCGATGTGGGCGGAGGACGAGAAGTACGTCGTCGGCACACGGCAGGCAACCCAGGACGAATTCGACTATCGGTTTCAGGCAGGCGGAGAAGCATTAGCAGTCGCTACCCAGCGGCTAAAGGAAATGGAGGACTGACTTGAGCAAGGTAAACGGCCTCGGAATAACCACATTCTCTATCGACGATTCTGCTGGCTCTCAGCAGGCCGTCAAGAACGACATCACGTCGTTCACCATCAACACGCCGAGGGCGATCCAGGACGTGACCGGCATCGACAAGTCGGCAATGGAGCGGCTGTTGCTCTTGGCCGATTGCACGGTCGGCGCGTCCTACGTCTTCAACGACGCGGCGACCACAGGAATCTTCACCGTGCTGAACAACTACGCCACGCTGGCGGCGAGCCAGGTCGGGCGCACGACAACGATTACGTTCTCGGGCTCGGCGGGCGCGCACACGCTGGCGCAAGAGCTTCTGTACGACGACTTCCCGAGTAACCGCGCGGCGTCGGGCGAACTCACCGGGCAGGTTACTGGCCGCCTAGCTAACGGGACTCTCGCGGCCTGGAGTTAGGGTAGCAACATGGGCGTAGGTGGTATAATAAAGAGCATAGGAGGTGGCATTTGGTCACGTTCATTTGCTCTTTGTGTGGCATGGAGAGAACCGGCGTTCGTCGGCGCTGCTATGTCTGCCATCCTGCGCCCATGCCCACGGCAGAAGAGATTGAGGCTACTCGCCAACGGATGGTGTCTGTGCATGCGGCCAAGTCGCAAGAGGAACGGAGTGCTCAGGCTCGAAGGATGGCGGCAGCCGTTCGTAATCCTTTTGATGTGGGCGCGTACTCGCTTGGGAAGCCTTCGTTGTATGCGAAGCCGATTGGCTCAACGCGTCCCCTCAACGGCCACACACAGATCAAGTGTGAGGATGGGAAGTGGCGCTATCGAGCGCGCGTGGTGTGGGCCGTTGCCAATGGCCCCATCCCTAACGGCTATCTCATCCACCACCGCAACGAGAATCCTAATGATGACCGCTTGGAGAATTTGCAATGCGTGACGCGCTCCGAGCACATGCGGATTCACAGCACGCCAGACAGGATGCGGGCGCGGCAGAAGCTGGGCGTTGTCGCTCGCAAGCAGAACGCGGAGGTACGCGGAAGGTACTGACCCAGCAAACCCATCCAGTAGGGGACGGCTCGTTGGGCCGTCCCCTTTTCATTGATCTAGACAACTAAACGCATGACGGGAGGGGCGGTTTCGGACAGCCTCCTTGACCGCTCCCCCGTCCCAAACTAAAGGAGGCTGAGTTGGTCAAGGGATTCGAGCCGCCCGAACAGCGGTTAAGGCTCAGGTTTGAGGATGGCGAGTGGGCCGGGGCGGAAGTCGTCTGCGTTGCGGATGCGCCGTTCGGTGTGCTGCTGAAGTTCGAGAAGTGGCGGGAGATGGCGGACCCGGACTCGGAAGAGATCGCGGGCATCATGCGTCAGTTCGGCGACGACATCCTGATTGAGTGGAACCTGACGCATAAGGGTGAGCCGAGAATAGCGACGGGCGAAGGATTTCTCGGGCTCGGCATGGTGGCGCAACTCAAGATTATCGGGGCGTGGCTCCAGGGGATCGGGCAGATGGCCACCCCTTTAGCCCAAGCGGGCTCGCCATCGTCGATGCACTCTGCCAACGGTGGCACCAAACCCCGAGCGCGATCCTCGCGGAAAGCGGCGGCTTGATAAACGCTATGGTGACGCACATCACCGCCGGACACGTTGAGGATGCGCCGTCTGAGGACGAGCGCATGATGATGGCGCTGGCCTCGAAAGCCACGGTGGCGTAGTGGCGAACGAAATCCTCATCACGGTTCGCGCCGACGACAAAGCGTCGGCGGTGTTCGGCGACGTCACGAAGAAGGCGGGCGGGTTCGGTTCTGCGCTGGCCGACATCGGTAAGACGGCGGCGGGGTTCCTTACGGCCAACGCGATTCAGGCGGGGATGGGTGCCTTCACCAACTTTCTCGGCGGGGCGAAGGAAGCGGCGGTCAACCTCGGCGAATCGCTGAACGCGGTCAACGTCGTTTTCGGCGCGTCGTCACAGAAGATATTGCAATGGGGCAAAGACAACGCCTCGGCCTACGGCCTGAGTAACGCATCTTTTAACCAACTCGTGACACCGCTCGGGGCCATGCTGCAGAACTACGGGTTCAGCGCAGACGACGCCGCGCAAGCGTCGATCGACCTGGCGAAGCGCGCGGCGGACATGGCGTCCGTGTTCAACGTCGACGTGAGCACCGCGCTGGAGGCGATCCAGGCAGGGCTCAGGGGCGAGGCGGACCCGCTGGAGAAGTTCGGCGTCGGGCTGAACGCGGCGGCGATTCAGGCAAAGGCGATGGCGATGACGGGTAAGGACGTGGCGTCGAGCCTCACCGACCAGGAGAAGAAGACGGCGGCGCTGGCCCTGATCATGGAGCAAACCGACGCCGTGGCCGGCGACTTCGTGAACACATCGGACTCGCTGGCGAACTCGGAGCGCATCGCCGCGGCCGAGGCGGAGAACCAGCAGGCCGTGATCGGCAATAAGCTGATGCCGGCTTACAAGCTGTGGGCCGACGCTAAGCGCGAAGCCGTCACCCTCATCGCGACGGAACTGATTCCGGCGATTGAGGCGCTGAGCGTATGGCTGGGGCCGAAGCTGGTTGAGGCGGTGGCGTTTTACGAGGCGGAAGTCAAGCCTGAGATCGAGGCGTTGCTCGTGTTCGTTCAGGAGCAATGGCATCTCTTCCAGGTGTACTACGAGACCGAGATCAAGCCAGCGCTCGATAACGTCGAGGCGGCGATCCGGGCAACGGTGGAATTCATCCGCGAGAACTGGGCCGAACTGGAAGGGATCATCAAGGGGCCGCTCGACCTAGCGTTGGCTTCTATCGAGCACTTCCAGCGGACAATCTTCGCGGTGTTCGACCTCATCATTCAGTTACTGCAGGGCGACTTCTCCGGCGCGTGGGAGGCGCTGAAAGAACTGATCGACGCGCAGCTCGACTTCATCGTGCAGGCCGTGACGGCATTCAAGGATATGATCCTGTCAATTCTTTGGCTGTTGGGGACGGCGATCATTGAGGCTGGGCGTGCGGCAATGAACGGCCTCTGGCGGGGGATGCTGTCGGGATGGGAGGACATACTACAGCCGTGGCTTCGCTCGCTTCCGTCGAAGTTCCTTGACGCGATAGGCGATGCAGGAACGTGGCTCTATCAGAAGGGGCGCGACCTGATCGCGGGCTTCGTGAACGGGATGCTGTCGATTCCGATCCCGAACCCACTCGACCTGATACCGGGGCCACTCAAGAGCGTCGGCAAGAAGATCCCTGGATTCGCCACAGGCGGTGTTGTGCCGGGGCCGGTGGGCGCGGCACAACTCGCGGTGGTACACGGCGGTGAGCGGGTGCTGACGCCGGGGCAGCAGGCGTCAGGCGGCGGAAACACGTTTGTGTATGCGCCGACGTTTTCGACGGCTAGCGAGGTGGAGGCTCAGCGGTTTATTGGGTGGATACAGGACAGGTTGCGCGGGCAGTCCGCAGGGGCGTGGGCTTAGATGGGCCTGCACGGGATTACCTACGCGGTGGAAATAAACTGGGCCGGGGATGCGACGAGCCTTACGGACGGGACTTACGTTGATGAGGTCGGGTACGTGATCGACGCGAGCATCCGGCGCGGGCGCAACGACGAGCTGGGCGTGACCGAAGCGGGGCGGATGACGCTGATCATGAACAACAACTCGGGGCGGTTCTCGCCGGAGTATGCCAGCGGTGCGCTCTACGGGAACCTGCAACCGTACCGGAGGATCAGGCTCAAGGCGACGTTCAGCGCCGTCACCTACACGCGATTTACCGGCTTCATCACGGCGATCAGGCCGAACGGGATGTCGCGCGAGTGCGTCATCGAGTGCGAGGACCTGTTCCTGTTCCTGCGGAACTACCACCTGAACATGCCGCTACAGTCGGGCGTGCTGACTGGGGAATTGATCGAGGACGTGCTGGACGAGGTAGGCATCGCGACGGCTGACTACGACTGTGACGCCGGCCAGACGGTTATCCCGACGTGGTACGCGCGGAACACGGACGCCTTGACGGCGGTGCAGGACCTGGCGGACCACGACCTCGGGGGGGTTGTGTTCATCGCGGGCGATGGGACGTTCACGTACCGCGACCGGCACGCGCGAGCCCAGGAGGCATCGCAGGCGACGATCAGCGGGCCTCCGGGGCTGGTGTACGACCGTGGCGACTCCAACCTGTTCAACAAGGTCATTTTGCAGGCGGGCGGATTCGAGGCGGGGATACCGGGCTCGGTGATCTGGTCGCAGCAGCCGTTGCCGTTGCTGCTGCCAGCCGCCGATACCGAGGTAATCATCAATCCCAACTTCTGGCAGCAATCGACGGACGTGATCGAGCCGGTCTCGGGGACGGACTGGATCGCCAACGACGCGGCCGATGGCAGCGGGACCGACCGCACGTCGGAATTCACGGAGAGCCCCGACTACCCGTGGGAGTCCTACGGCGGCGGCGCCCAGT
>Ga0326597_10013457_pt1 | contig 10757 bp, 9 predicted proteins | sample RVTome_12_FD_203789 | JGI IMG/M metagenome (GOLD analysis project Ga0326597, IMG submission 203789) | Soil microbial communities from uranium-contaminated site in the Upper Colorado River Basin, Wyoming, United States - RVT100D185 | ecosystem: Environmental > Terrestrial > Soil > Contaminated >... | reverse complement strand
GCGTTGAGCCGCTTGGCCATCCGCGACTTCCGCCGCGCGGCAGTGCGCTTGTGCATCGTGCCCTTGGCGGCCGTCTGGTCGAGCACCTTGGTCAGCGTGCGGAACTGCTCCTGCGCCGCGGCCGGGTCGTGCTGCAAATCGCTGAGGAACTTCTTGGTCGCCGTCTTGACCTTGCCCTTGCGGACCTTGTTGCGGGTGCGGTTCCGCTCGTTCTGCTTGTTGCGTTTCTTCGCCGATGCCAGATTCGCCACTGATTTCTCCTCCGATTCTCGACCGCCCGGCCCGCCTACGCTTCGGCGGGAAGGCCATCCAGTCTATCACGAACGTCACGGAAGTTGTAGTCCAGTTGCAAGAGGGCCCCGTAGGTCTTCCGGGCCTCCTCGACCTGCTTCGCCTCCTCCTGGGCCCGCCCCAGCCAGTACTGCATGTTCTTGGCCAGTTCGTCATCGCTGTGCTCGTAGTGCTGGATCGCTTCCCGCAGGGTCGAAATCGCCTGCGAATGGTACCCTTTTCGGAAGAAGCACCGCCCCAGGTACATCCCGGCCGACGCCCGGTTCCGCGGGTCGTTCCGGGCCGACTGGAACAGCGGAATCGCCTCGTCGAACCGCCCCCCCCGGAAATACCGCACCGCGAGTTCGAACCGCAGCCGCAGGTCCGTGGGATATTGCTCCACCCGTTCGATGTACGCGGCGAGCTCGAACTTGAGCTGCTCGAGCTGCCTTTCCTTGATCGCGGCCTGGTCGCCGCTCTTGACCGCCCGTCTCAGCTCCCGCCCGAGCTGCTTGATGCGGATGTCATCCGCCAACTGCTTCCACCGGTACTCCTGCTTGCGTTCGTAGACCTCGGTGAGCAGCTCGACGGCGCGGTTTTCGAGGTCCGGATTCTCCTGCTTGCGCAGCAGGTCGACCAGGGCCTTGAGCTTGCCCGCGGAATCCGGATCCTGTGTGTACTCTCCCTCGGCGCGGGCGATCAACTGGCCCACCCGGTCCTCGGTCTGCACCGACCGATCCAGGTCGTGCAGCGCCATCTGCTGCTCGGTGTCGGCGATGCTCCCGCGGAAGGACTCGCCGTCCTGATACTTGCCCTTCAGGATGGTCAGTTTCGTGGACAGCCCGCGCAGCAGGTTCTCCGGCGTCTGGTCCTTGGGGAGCTTGCGCGTCCAGCACCGCAACGCGTCGAGCCCCATCTGATACGCCTCGACGCCGAACGTCACTTCACCCCGCGCCGCCGCGCGATCGCCGAGTTCCTCGGCGTGCTGCACCAGGGACTGAAACTGCTTCGCCGTAGGCTTCGGCGCCGAGTCCAGTGCCCGCAGCATCACCCCACCGGACCACTTCGTCGCATCTTCGGCCCGCAGGCGGCTGGCGTTCTTGACCACACCCTCGATGAAACCGATGTTCTCCGGGTCGTGCCCGAACAGCCAGAGCGAATTCAGATAGGCCTGCTTCGCGTTCTTGTCGTTCATCGAACGGCGAAGCGTGTCCTTGAATCCCGGCTTCTTGCCGCCGGTTTGTTTGCGGGCCACGGCGCACCCGTGGAGCGCCTTGCACGCCTCCTCGACCGCGTCGGGCCAGTACTCCAACCCGTTCACGTAGTACTCGACGGCGTAGTCGAATTGGCGTTTGTCGCCCAGTTCGCGGGCCCGCGCGAACCAGCGTTCGGCCTTGGCCTGGTCCTCCTTGGACGCGGCAAGCCGCGCGTTGAGATCTGCGGCGGGCTCGACGGCTGCGTTGTCCGATTTTTTCGCCATGGACTGTTACGTGGTGCGAATCGGGGAAGTCGGCTTCTCCCGAAGCAGAGGGGCCTCGCACTTCGCTGCCGGGCCGTGAGTGCGACCGCCCGAACGGTGACACCGTCGGATGCGGCTCGCCCGCCGGTTTCGTGGCGCTGGCGTCGGGGGGTCCTTTACAATCAACAGGCGAAACATACTATCCACCCGGCGGCAGGTGTCAACCGAGCCGCCCGTCCGAAGGCCCTGGCGCCTTCACCTTATCGGAATGCAGGCGGTGATTCCAACAAACCCCGGCAAGCTGTATCTGGTCCGGTTCCCGGCGCCGATCCTCAAGCAACGCGCTGCGGCGGTGACCGAGTTCGGCGACCGCCTTGCTGCGCTGGCGGCCAGGATGCTCGAGATCATGCGCCAGGGGCAGGGCGTCGGCCTCGCCGCGCCGCAGGCGGGCGTATCGCTCCGGATGTTCGTCTGCAACGTGACCGGTGAGCCCGGCGCCGACGACGTGTTCGTCAACCCGACCTTCGCCGAGCTCCGAGGGGCCGATGACAAGGAGGAGGGCTGCCTCTCGATCCCAGCCGTCCACGTCACGATGCGCCGCGCGACGCATGCCACCATCAACGCCCTTGACTTGCACGGCAACGCGGTGACGCGACAGGGGGAGGGCCTCCTCGCGCGAGTATGGCAGCACGAGGTCGATCACCTCGATGGACGCTTGATCATCGACAACATGTCGCCGACCGACGAGATCGCCAACCGCCGGGCGATCAAGCAGTTGAAGCAGGATGATGCCGGGGCACGGTAGCGGCGGCGAAACAGACTGCGCCCGGGAGGACTCGAACCTCCAACCTACTGGTTCGAAGCCAGCCACTCTATCCATTGAGCTACGGGCGCTGGGAACCGGGCATGGGAGCGATGCCGGGATAGCGGGGCCGCTCGACATACACGCTCGGGCCATTATAGTAGCGGCACGCGCGGGGTCCAGTCCGGCTTGACCCCGCCGGCGCCGCCGGATACGGCTCGACCCGTTCCGGGCGCCGGCCTCGGACGGCCCGGTCCCCGTGCGGCGCCGTGGTGCGAAGCGGGGCGCCGCTCGGCGTGATGTGCCCGCACCGTTTTCGGAAGAAGAGCGAGACCACCTAGCCCATGACTGCGGCCCGTAAGAAAGCCGAAACGGCTGAAAAGCCCGACGAAAAGAGCGCGGACAAGCCCGGTGAGAAGCCCGCCGAGACGGCGCCGCCGCAGAAGGGGTCGCCGCCGGCCCGCTCCGGCAAGAGCGCACTCGGCGGGAAGGATATCCCGCCGTTTCAATGGAAGCTCATCGGGCGTTCCGACGGCTATATCCTCACCCTCTTCAAGTCGGTGGAAAGGGAAGACGCCGAAGGCCAGTTGGAACGACTACAGCGCGAGAACTACTACACCGGCCTCGAGATCGTCGACGTGAACATGCCGATCGTTCAGCCTGCCGCCGTACAGGCGCGGGTGAAGGCGGCGCAGGCCAAGGCTGATGCCGAGGCGAAGGCCAAGGCCAAGGCGGAGAAGGCCGCTGCCAAGGCCGCTGCCAAAGCCGCCGCCAAAGCCGCGAAAGCGTCCAAGCCGAAGCGCACCGCCAAGACCGCTGCCGCAAAGGCGCCGGCCGCCAAACGCCCCGCTGCCACCAAGAAGGCCAAGAAACCGACCGCGAAACCGGCGAAGCAGGCCCCGCGAAAGACCCGCAAGAAGAAAATGTAGAGTCTTCAAAGCCCCCGATCGGGATGCGGGGCCGCACGAGCGCCGCAGGTTCCGCCTAATGGGGCAGCGGAGCGACCTGATCCGGGCGACGCGGGCGGTCCACCAGTTCGTGGCGGCTCAAGGCAGCGTCCTGAGCAAGCTCGGCCGGCGGACCGTACAGCTCGGATCGCTCTGTCCTGCCGGTCGCCGTCGCCAGACCGCGCCAGGGCGTCTCGGTCCACTTTGAGTCAGCTTGCCCGTTCACGTTCGATCGGTCCCCGCCCGGCTTGGAGCCGGTCGCGCCCGCGTTTCGCGTCACGGGGCCAGGTCCCTTTCGCTGCTTTGCCTTCATCGCGTCCTTTGCAAGCGCTGCACCGGGATCGCTCGATGGCTTCGACTCGAGACCGGGCTTGGATGCCTCGACGAGTTGGCGCTCGGCGTCGACCGCATCGAGACATTCGATCTCGTCGCGCACCGAGCCTAGCGCCGCGGCCAGCTCGAATAAACGGTCGCGGTAACTGACCCCGGCCGCCGTGCGGGCGGGTGCCGCGATGGTCACTGTCGGTTCCACAGGACCACCGGGTCCCGGCTCGGCCGACGCCAGAGCGCGCTGCGAATCCACCGGGTCCTCGCCTTCGTCGACGTCGGGGCACGGTGCGGTGTCGGCGTCCGTCTCATCGATGTTCGCAACCGCCTCAGCGGTCGTACGCAGGTCCGCCGCCGTATGCCTGACCGGCTCGGACGCCGCAACACTAGCCGTCGGAGCCGGCATCGTTCCCGGATTCGCGGGCGTGGGGTCCGCCGTTTCGCTGGCCGGCGTTGTCTCCCGCGCCGCATCCACGACGGTCGTTTCCGGTTGGGTCGTGGCGGGCCCGCGTGCCATCTGTTCCAACTGGGCCGTGGCCGCCGTGAACTCCGGGGCCATGTCCAGCACCCGCCGGAACGTCCGCTCCGCGTCTGCGTACCGCCTTTGTGCCCGGTACATCAGGCCGAGGTTGTAGTAGGCATCCGCTTCGGGGAGGGCGGAGTTGAACGCGGCCAGCGCGTCGTCAAAGCGTCCAAGTTTGCTGAGGGCCAGGCCGAGGTTGACCTGCGCGCGGGTGAGCGTCGGGTCCAGATCGATCGCTCGGCGGAATTCGGATTCCGCCTTCCCCCACTCGTTACGGTACATCATTTCGAACCCGTGGTCGTTCCGCAGAACCGCGTTCTTCGGCGAGATCTCGACGGCTTTGCGGAAGGCGTCGATCGCCGCGTCATGCCGGTTCCCCTTGCTGAGCGCAAGCCCAAGCCGATGGTACGCTACGGCGTTGTCGTGGCTGACTGCGATGGCCTTGCGATATTGGTCGACGGCCTTGCCCAGCATTCCCTGGTTCTCGAACAGCCGTCCGGCGGCCAGATGCGTCTCCGGGAGGATGCTCGGCGGCTCGCTGATCGGTGCGTTCACGATCCGCGAATCCTCGATCGGGTGCATGGTGCGGTTTCCCTGCCGGTTCATGGCGTAATCCGATTTCGCACAACCGGCGACCGCGGCCGCAAGGAGCGATAACTCGATGATCTTGGCGCTTCGTCGCTTCATCAACATGGAGGTTCACCTTTTCAAAGAGCGCGGCTCGACGGAGTCGACGCGCCGGTCAAGGGTCCGGCGTTACTGGCCCGACCCACCGAAGCCGGCCGGGATGATCGAGGCATTGCCCTGCTCGCCGTGAGTCGTGACCCGGTCTTCCCCTTCGAGTGCGTCGCGCGCGGGCATGCCCCGGCCGCCGCTGGGCCCGACGGCGAGCTCGACCTTGCTCATGTCGCATCCGACGACTTCGAGGTACTCGCGAACGTGATCGAGTCTCGCAGCGATCATGTCCTCATCCGTGAGCACGGTCTCGAAGTGGACGGTTCCGCCGTAGGTATCCAGCAGCATCGCCATGCGGTCCAGGCGCGCCACGCCCGTGCCGCTCAGCTCTTTCGAGTGCGCGATGAAGTGGATGTCGGAGATCGACATGTCGTGGAGGATGGCGTTGTCGACCATGTTCGTGCCGTAGCGCCCGGATTGAGCCCGGCCCTTCGCCATCGCCTCGGTTTGCACGGTCGTCGAGGTCTTGAGCTCCCCGTCGTGGCATCCGGCGACGGCCGCGACGACCACGATCGACAAGCCGATGCGGCCGGCCACGGCCCGCAGAGAAACACCATGGGACGTTCGAGTCGCTTGCCGTTTCGAGATCACGTTGTTGGGCTCCTTCATCTTCTGGTTCTTTGTGAAACGGGCGTCGGCGCTGAGCCAGCGCCCGCCCTGCACCGGGTTTCGTCCGCTATGCCTCCGTGATATCGAGCAATCGGGCGGGTGACCTTGGCAAATTATCGGGCGGGTTTGGCGGGCATGCGGCGATTCACCGGGGAAGGCGGTCCCATAAGAGCGGCGCTTCGGGGTGTCAGGGCGCATGCCGGGCCCCTTCGCAGACTTGATACAATCGCCCGGATGACGACGGGCCATGAGGGATGGCTGAAATCGGCGGTCGACCTGCATGCGCGGAGTCTGGTGGTCGACACGCACGTCGACACCACGCAGCGGCTGCTCGATCCGAAGTGGGATTTCGGTTCGCGCCACCGTTTCGGGCACGTCGACCTGCCGCGGCTCCGCGAGGGTGGCGTGGACGCGGTGTTCTTCGCGGTGTTCGCCATGGGGCCCGTCGAGGCCGGTGCGGGCGTTCGGGCTGCGTGGGGGCAGATCGAGCGGATCGGCCAACTGGCGGCGCGGCACGCGAGCGACGTCGTTCTCGCCCGGACGGCGGACGACGTCCGGCAGGCGCGTCGCGACGGGCGGATCGCGGTGCTGATCGCCGTCGAAGGCGGGCATCTGATTGAGGATTCCCTCGACGTCCTGCGTGAGTACCGCGAGGCCGGCGCCACGTACCTGACACTGACGCACGGCGCGCACACGGGCTGGGCGGATTCCTCCGGCATTCACGAGCCGTTGGCGCCGATGCACGGCGGCTTGACGGAGTTCGGGCGGGAGGTGGTCCGTGAGCTCAACCGGCTGGGGATGATGGTGGATGTGTCGCACGTCAGTGACGACACGTTCCGGGATGTCATGCGGACATCGGCCGCTCCGGTGGTCGCCACGCATTCTTCGTGCCGCGCTGTGGCACTTCAGCGGAGGAACCTGACCGATGACATGATCCGGGCTATCGCCGACTCGGGCGGCGTGGTGCAGATCAACTTCTCGGCGGGCTTCGTCGATCCGGACTTCCCGCACATCGACACCAAGACGTTCGAGCGATGGTGGAAGCTGCCGGAGGAGCAACGCGGCAAGCTGACCGATCACATGACGCCCCTTTCGCTGCTGGTCGATCACGTCGATCATGCGGTTCAACTCGTCGGGCCCGAACACGTCGGGATCGGTTCGGACTTCGACGGCGTCTACGCCCTGCCCGAGGGGATGGAGGACTGCTCGAAGCTGCCGAGTCTGACCGCCGCCCTGTTGGAGCGCGGGTATGCTGCGGACGACTTGAGGAAGGTGCTCGGCGAGAACGTCCTGCGGGTGATGGACGCCTGCACCGCGGTGGCCCGGGTGTCATGAGGTTGTCCCTGTTGAATCCACCTTCCTGGCGCGGCCGACGAGGCGAACGCACCAGCCGATCAGCCCCGCGTTGACGACCAAGAACAGCAGAAAGACCCAAAAGCCGCCGACTTCGGCGGCGCGGGCGTGCTGCTCGTAAAGGGCCTGGACATCGACGCGGACCAGCCGAATCTCCTCGCGCAGGACCGAGGCGCAGAGGACCGCGACCAGGGCGCCGGCGGTGATGAGTCCCAGGGAAGTGCCGGCGATGCGCGTGGCGCGAAGCTGCAAAACCCAGCCGGCGGTTTCTGCGGCGAGCGCGAGCAGCCCGATCAGCAGGTACGGCAGGACCGGGGCCCCGGTCACGGCGGCACGCGCGTTTTCATCCATTGCGAGGAAGTAGCCGATGCCGGCGGCGGCCGCAAGGGCCAGACCGGTCAGCGAGAGGACGGCGGCCCGCCGCGGTTCGCGGGCGGGCAAGGCGCCGTCGCGCCGCGCCTGGAACCGAAGCTGCCAGGAGATCATCGCCATGCCGTTGGGGATCGCGCCGAAGAACCAAACGGCCAGGCGCGGGAGAAGCTCGGGGTGGAAGTAGACGATCCTGCCCGCGGCATAGAATCCGGGCCAGGTTTCGGCGCGGCCGCCGAGCAGGTGGTTCTCCGTCCACGAGTATCCGGTGAACGCGATGCAAATGAACGCGCCGACGCCGACGAGGGCGCGGACCGCGGCGGGCCACTCGCCGATGGAGCGGCTCTTGAGGATGTAGAGCAGGTAAAAGCCGAGGATCAGCACGGGGACGATCGACATCCAGCGGTGGAACAGCAGCAGGTTGGCGGTGTAGAAGCTCTGTTTGTAGAGAATCTGAATGAACAGGAGCGGCGCGACGCCGGCGGTGATGGTCGCACCGAGGGCGAACGGCATCCAGTCGCGCAGGATCAGCGCCGTCGGCGACTTCTGACGCTGAACGGGCGGCCCGCCGGTGAACACGCTCACTACGGCGAGGTAGGCGGTGCCGACGAGCACGTAGTTCATCAAGAGCACGTGCACGACGAGGGTGAGGACGTAGAGCGTCAGGTACATCGCGGTGGGAAACGGGAAGCGGAATGGGAAGAGATCGCTCATTCGTGGACGCTCGCCGCGCTGCGCTGCGCGAGTTGCTGAGCCGGTTCCGTACCCGCCTCGTCGAGCCACCGCTTGATCTGTTCGAGAGTTCGGTCATCGGCTGAGACGGGCCAGTCGCCGGGGCGGCCCGAGTCGAACCACTCGATCCACTGCACCAGGGCCTCGAGCTCCTGTGGGTTTCCGGCAAACGGCGGCATGAAGGGCTTGGTGTGCTGGAGCTTGGCGATGTTGAGTCGTTTCTGGTCCGGGGTCCAGGTTCCGGCCAGGTGGGTCAAGCCGTTGGCACCGTTTTCGGTATGGCAGACGCTGCACTGGAAGCGGAAGACCTTGGCCCCCAGGGCGAGCTGTTCGGTCGGATACCGCTCGGCATGGGGGAGCGGAAAGGGGTCGTTGGTGACGGACCCGGTTTCGCGAAGCGCTGCAATCTCTTCGGGGCGGATCGAGTTGGCGAGCAGGGTGTGCCGGATGGTGAAGGGCTTGCGCACACCCTCGCGAACGAACTCGCCGCCGGCGGTGGCGCCGAAGGCGAGGGCGACGAGCATCCCGGCGGATACCGCGTTGATGTAGAGCCGCTTGCGCAGAATCCCGGCGGCCGCATACACGCCGATCAGCAGCGACGCCCCGATCGCGATCGACATGAAGAGGGTCATCGTCGGGCTGCCGCCGAGGACCCACGACCGGCTGTCCTCGGGAATGCTGGACAGGTACCAGATCCCCAGGAACGGCATCAAGGCCATGCCGGAAAGAAAGAGGAAGGCGCGGTGGATCAGCTCGGTCCGGGCCTCGCGATCTACTCCGTTGAGGGTGTTGATCACCACGCAGGCGACGAGGGCGGCGATGGTCATCGACACGACGGTTCTGAACACGAGGGACGGCCAGAAGCTGGGGTTGAAGAAGCCGGACCAGACCCGGCCCGTCTCGACCCAGTGCCCCGGCGTGAGCTGCCAGGACAGGATCCCGTTGATCCAGAAGAGGCTCATCCATGCGGCGGCGGAGTACAGCACGAGCAGCGTCACGCGGGCCCGGTCGGTGAGCTGCGCGGCGTAGCGGTAGAAGGCGTATCCGGCGACGATCTCGAGGCAGAAGAAGGTCCACTCCGTGGCCCAGAGCCAGTGGAACTCGTCGACCATCATGCCGATCGTGCGGGGGCTGATCTGGATGGTGGTGAACCACATGCCCACGCCGGTCAGGGCCCCGACGACGAAGGAGATGAGGACGAGGGCCTTGAAGTAGCCGTCGAGGAAGCGGCGGGCGGCGCTGGACCGGCCCGTCTGAGCGAGCCATTGGAAGTAGCACATCAGCAGCCCGCCGCCGATGGCGAACTGGGCGAGGAAGACGTGAAAGATGCCCATGCCGCCGATGACCATTCCGTTCATCACCGGCCCGAAGTCGTTGATCGGATAATGCGGAAGGTCCATTTCGGCTCCTCAGCGCCGGGCTGCACGCGCGCGACGGTGGATGGTAGGGGTGCGCATGTCGTTGTCGAGCGCGAACGCCGGAGGGTGAGCATGTCGGAACGCCCCAGGGCGGGACCGGTTGCTGGACCGGTCTTTGGCGGCGGTTGTCGGGGCTCCGGGCGGTGTTGCCGCGGTCCGGGCTGTCGCGGACCCGGGCGTGGCTTGGTTTGGCTTCGTTCGGCTTCGTTCGGGTTCGTTTTCTTAACACAAACGGCGTTTTCGATAGCGCCAGGGCGGATAATGGGTTCGAATGGTAGAAAAAAGGCACGGAGGCACGAAGGCACGAAGGGATGAAGCGAGAAAGGAAGCTGTGGGGGCTTCTTGCACGGGGGGTGGGTGGAGTGGAGAGGGCGCATACCCTAACATATCACGACCGTAGGATCGGGTCAAGCCGGAGGTTCAGGGGTTTCGGCAATCCAGCGGTGGTCGGTTTCCTCCTCGGTCTCGATCTTAAACATGATCTTATTCTACGGTCTCGGGGTCGTCGTGGCACTCGATAGCGGGCGAGGAGAAAGACGCTCTCAAACAGAGCCCCGCGCTACGGTCGGGGTACGGAAGACGGTGGTGGGTTCGTGGGTGGCTGCGGGCGATGAAGCAAGCCGGCGGCGCGGGCGTTCCGGAGAATGGTACGACCCTTTCAGGGTCGAATTAACGATGGGCGGCTGGGGTTCCGTGGGTGCGCTGCGCGGGCGCAAAGCTATGGTCTTGGAGCGGTTCGGGCTTTGGAATGAGGGGGATTGGGTGCATGGCCGGCTCCGTGACCGTTTCGGCGCCCTCCCGTGGGTGTGTCAGAGCCCCGAGCGCGAGCGACGGGCCTGCCCGAGACTTCGCAACACGAACCGGGCCCGGCCAACCCCGCGAAGTGAAACGAACCGCACCGGGCAAACGCCGCACCATGCACCGCCCACATGGGCGATTCGACGCGTGCGCGATACTTCGGGCGGACCCCGCGCTGGCGCTTGGGGCTCTGTTGGTTCGGGCAAACGCCGCGAACCGTGCCGCCCAGGCGGACGATTCGAAGCGTGCGCGATACTTCGGGCGGACCCCGCGCTGGCGCTTGGGGCTCTGATGGTTCGGGCACACGCCGCGAACCGTGCCGCCCAGGCGGACGATTCGAAGCGTGCGCGATACTTCGGGCGGACCCCGCGCTGGCGCTTGGGGCTCTGATGGTTCGGGCACACGCCGCGAACCG
>Ga0326597_10013456_pt1 | contig 10757 bp, 12 predicted proteins | sample RVTome_12_FD_203789 | JGI IMG/M metagenome (GOLD analysis project Ga0326597, IMG submission 203789) | Soil microbial communities from uranium-contaminated site in the Upper Colorado River Basin, Wyoming, United States - RVT100D185 | ecosystem: Environmental > Terrestrial > Soil > Contaminated >... | reverse complement strand
CGCGGTGAACTCGTGCTTCATGGCGGTCCCTGGATCAGTCTCTGCTGAATATAGCCGGCGCACGAGTCGCGGCATAACGTGCTGGCAATCACCTGCAAAGCGGGCCGCCGGGAGCTCTCACTCCGCGACGACGGTCGGCCCGCTTTGGCAGGTGCATTGCCGTGTTAGAGCGCGTGGTCGCCACGGCCGATTCTCTCCCACGCTTCGCGGAAGCCGTCCGCATGGTATGCAGTCGCGGATAGCCAGTACGATACTCGTCCGTCCTTCTCCTCGCGCACGGCTCTCCGGCGTACCTCTTGGGGCTTCAGGATGAACGCTGTTGGATCCGTGATCACCTTGTTGATGATCACCCAGAAGTCGCCCATGAGATTGTCGACGGACGTTCCAAGGGGCACGGCGGAGCGTTTGCTTAACTAGGGCTCTGAGGCGGTGTTTCCTATGCCCGAATTGCAGGATCCGGGTTGAAAAGTGCCGGATCGGTCAACACCTTGCGCGATGCAGCTATAGCCTTGTCACTCACGCGATTCGCACGTGAGCACACCCTGAAATCGCATGGACTTTCGGCCGCCTCTACCGGTACTTTTCTGGGCGTTTTCGTGGTGAAGTATTGGTGACCAATAGTCACCGGCGTGCCCCCCCAGTCTTTGTCGCCCGCCTCACGTTGTCCGGACCGCCGTCCGCACTCAACCCACAGAGCCAATCGAGCGTGACCTCCAAACTGCCGGCGAGTCCGGTCAGGTAGTGGAGCCGGGGCTGGTTCAGCCCTCGCTCCCACGCCGACACCATCATTACGTGGACGCCCACCCTGGTCGCTAACGCGGCCTGGGTAAGCCCCCGGGCTCTGCGGGCCGAGACAAGGCGGTCGGCAAACGGGGGACGGGTCATATAAGGAAATATAATTAGACTTCCCGAGTGGACCAAGAGCGCGGAGGGGGCGGCGCAGGTCAGCGACGCCGAAGCAGTTGACGAATCGCCCCAGAGGTGCACACGTTCAGGCTCGGTCTCGATGCCGGGGAGGCTCATAACACCATGCCCGACGAACCCCAGGAAGGTGGTTCGAATCAAGCCACACCAAGTCCGCAGCCTGTGGCTTTCGCGGAGTTTCTTGAGACCCTACCGCCTGGAACCATCTACTCAATCCAACTCAAGTCCACGGTGTCAGCCTTGCCGGGGCAGCACACCGCGGTCCTGCCCGAGCTTCAGCTACACTGTGAAGAGGACCGTTCCGGATAGGAATTTCAATCGCCCGGCCCCGAGTACGGCGGGCTGCCGGAGCGCTCCAGGGACCGTGCGGCAGCGCATCGGGCCGCGGGCGGGGGCTGCGGCGGAGCGAAGCCGGGTAACGGACAGGGCGTGCGGGTCGGGAGTCGCCCCGCGCGGGGCGCGGCGCCCACCCGCGCGCACGCCGCCGCCCCCCGACGCCAGGGTTGAGCGGCGGGGGCACGCGTGGCTTACGCCGAGGGGACGGGGCGGCCCCCCCGCTGGCGCCGCGGCGGGGCGCGCGGGCGAGGTGCGCGTCGTTCCGGGCGGCGCAGATGCGTGAGGATCCGGTCGATCGCGGGGGGCGCGGTGAGGACCGCGACGATCCGCATGGTGGTGCCGCAGCGGGGACAGCGCAGGGGGTCGACCTCGAAGATCCGGCGGAGCAGCTCGGCCCAGCGGCGGCGCACGTCGGCTGGCGCGGGCGGCGCTCCGTCGGCGACCTCCACCGCGGCCTGCGCCTGGCCGCCGGCCTGGCGCCGCCGGCCGCGGGTCCGGTTGGCATACCAGCCGTAGTAGCGCTGGAGCACCTGGCCCGTATTGGGAATGTGGCTCACCACCCGCGCCAGGAAGTCCAGGACGTCCAGCGTCTCGGCCCCCGCCGTGGGGCCGCTGGTCTTGTCGGAGTGATAGGTGACCCGGCCGGCAGCGGGCTGGTAGGTCAACCGGCTGAGCGCCACCGGATGGCGCGCGCAGTAGCGGGCCAGGATGGCCGACCGCTTACGGGTGAGCACTCAGCAATTCGCCTGAGCAGATCAACGTCTCAGACGTCGCGGTGGTCTCGTTGCACGCAGCCGTGACCACTTGCTGATCAGGACCGTGCAGCACGACATCAGAAAAGAGCTGGATCTGGCCCGGCCCGAATCCCAGAAAGCTCCCCGTCAGCCCGCCCTGCCACACGGTTCCGTCGGCTTCGGTAATCGTCATGGTGCCCCAGGCCGGACCCGACCCACCGGGCTGGTCCAGGTTGGCCTGCAAAACGACGTTCGCGGTTCCAGCAAGATCGCCGCTGACTGGACCGTTCAGCCCGACGTCGCGCAGATGGAATCGCCCATCGGGAGTGATCCTGCTGATGGCAGTCAGGGTGAACGGGCCGACCGTGAAACCGACTTCGGTAACGGTTGCACTGAAGGCAACGTCGGTCGGGAGGCGTTCGTCTTGGCACGCCATCGATGCCAATGTCAGGATGCAAGCGAGAAGGATCCGGGGCGGCCGGGAAGCAGCGGTACTCATGAGGGGTTCTCCTCTCGAAGGGGTCCGACGAACGGGCGCCGGCCAATGCCCTCTGGGTTGGACGGGCGCGTCGCGCCCGTTTGCCGGCAGGCCGGAGATACGGCGCGAAGATGCGCATCCGACGTCACGAGATCGGCTAATCGAGCGTCATTCGCGCAGCGTGGCGGCGTCGGAAACTGCGAAGTAGCTTCTTCTTAGCGTTCCCCCGGCGGTTGCGCATCTCTTCCGACCGAATGATCCACCTCAGGCTCTTCCGCGCGCCGGCTCTTGTCGGCCCTGATGCCAGCGGAGGCGAGTTGCTCGCGCAACCAAAGCGGCTCGCGCTCCTGGCCTATCTCGCTGCAACGCCCGGCTGGCATTCGCGCGAGACACTGCTCGCGCTGCTGTGGCCGGACGTCAATGCGAAGCGTGCCAGGGCCTCGTTGAGGCAGTCGTTGTACGGCATCCGGCACGCGCTTGGAGACGGGGTGCTTCGGGTTCGCGGTAAGACCCTATTGGGCATCGACCGCACGACGATCGCGTGCGACGCCGCAGAGTTCGGCAGGCTGCTCGACGAGGGACGAGACCAAGAGGCACTGGCGTTGTACACGGGCCCTTTCATGGAGGGCTTCCATCTCAGCGGCGTGCCGGAATTCGAACACTGGATCGACGACAAACGGCAGGAGCTTCAGCTCGGTGCGGTGGCCGCCGCGTGGCGGCTCGCCGATGCCGCCCAAGGCACGGGTGACATCGCGGCTTCCCGCCGGTGGGCGGAGCGCGCGGTGCGGCTCGTCCCCTACGACGAAGCCGCAGCCCGTCGCTACATGCAACTGCTCGTGGCCCAAGGTGATCGGACACTGGCACTACGCGTGTACGAACGACTCGCGGATTCGTTGAGCGGCGATCTCGGTGCTGATCCTTCCCCCGAAACGACGGAGCTCGCCGATCGCGTTCGTCAGCAAGCGACCGTGCACCGCGCGGACCCGATCACGGACCGCCAATCGGCTGCTTTGCCGTTGCGCAATGATCGACGCCGCGTTGATCAAGCGGGTGGCCCCGCGGAGTCATTGAATGCGCGTGCCGTCAAGCCCGTACGTGGAGGGGGCGCCGCGTTTCGGACGCGTGTCGTGGCGCCGATAATCGTCATTCTTCTCACGCTGTTGATCTACGGTTACATGCAGTCGCATGCGGGAGTCCCAGGAGGCCCCATTCGATCGCTGGTGATGCTGCCGTTGAGCACCAGCGTCGATGACGAGCAACAGAAATACTTCGCAGATGAGATGACTGACGCGCTCACCGCAGAGCTCGGCCAGATCACCGCCCTGAAAGTGATCTCGCTTACTACGGCACAGCAATTCCGCGGAACCAAGATCACGATCCCCGCGATTGCGGAGCAGCTCAACGTCGACGCGGTGGTCGAGGGTTCGGTGGCGCTGCACAATGGCCGCGTCCGGGTCAACGTGCGCCTTGTCGAGGCCGCAACCGACCTCCAGCTTCTGTCGAAGACGTATGAAGCCGACCTCAGCGATGTCCTCTCGGTCCAGAAGGAGATCGCACGTTCGGTTGCAGACGAGCTTCGGGTGGAACTCACGGGTCGCCAGTCGGCGCGCCTCGGCGATGTGCGACAGGTGAATCCGGACGCATACACAGCGTACTTGCGCGGCCGATATCAATTCAGTCGGTGGACCGCAGAAGGCTGGGCGACGGCTGCACAGGCATTCCGCGAGGCGGTCGCCCTCGACTCCGGCTACGCGGCGGCATGGGCCGGCTTTTCGACTTCCCTCTCTCACCTCTGCTATTTCGGCATGCCCGGCAGTCCACCAGCCGATCAGTGTCAGGAGCTCGCGGACGAGGCCATCGCGAGAGCGGTTGCACTGGATCCGGGTCTCTCTGAAGCACAGGTGATCCTCGGGTTTCGTCGCTGGTGGGGCCCACACCGCGATCGCGATGGCGCCGAGACCGCACTACGGCAGGCCATCCGGCTCAACCCGAGTAATGCCGAGGCCTACAACCGCTACGCGTTTCTTCTGGCGACACTCGGGCAGTACGACGAGGCTATTCGCAACTTCGAGCGTGCATTCGCACTCGATCCATTATCTCCCGAGCGCGCAACGTTCCGCATATACGGGTATGCTGTGGCCCGCCGGTATGGGGACGCGGAGGCGATCGCCCGACAGGCGATCGCCCTCGACCCGACATTTCCAAACGGATATGCGTGGCTCGGTTTCTTTGTGCTTGCTCCACTACAACGGTTCGAGGAGGCGATCGCAAAGCTCGAACAGGCAAAAGAGCTGGCAGGCCAGAATGAGGGCTTCGAAGCGATGCTCGGGTACGCGCGGGCCAGGGCGGGGCAAACCCGCGAGGCCGAAACCGTTCTGTCGAAGCTCAATCAAGGCGCGTCGGCCGGTCGCGTGTCGCCCTACTACATCTCGTTCGTGGAGATCGGACTCGGTCGGTATGAGCAAGCAATCGAGTCGCTCGAGCGCGCTTATGACGAAGGCTGGGGGCACGTGATCTATCTCAACGCCCACGCGGTGTTCGATCCGCTGCGGAAGTACCCGCGTTTCCAGCGCATCGTACAGAACGTCGGACTTCCGGAATTCCAGCGGCGGGACAGCTTGTAGATCAATGCTTGCGAGTCGTCGGCGATCACGGGACTCACACCCTGCACGCGCTGGCCGCTCCGGAGTTGCTTGCCGCGGAGCCGCTTGGGCACCGTGAGCACCACCTGGCGGTGCGGTACGGGCGCGAGCAGGGTCTCCTCGAGCCAGAGACTCCAGACGGCCAAGCGCTTGGCGTGGCAACTGGGACAGAAGTAGCGGCACTTGCAGGAGAAGGCGAGCAGGTACTCGTGGCGGCAGCCGCCACAGCGCACCCGCGCGAAGCCGTGCTCCAGGATGTCGCAGGCCAGGAACTTCTCGACCACGTCGGGGACGACGCGCCGCCACGGGCCCCAGCGGGGCGCGAACCGCTCGTCGTAGACCGTCGCGAAGGTCTGGAAGTGGTCGTCGAGGAGCCGATAGAGCGGCGAGGCGCGCGGGCGGCGCGGCCGGTAGACGCCGACCGGCGCGCCGGTGCGCTGAGGTGCTGTTTGCCGAACGGGCTCCCCTGCCGCTCCCATGTCGCGCCCGCCTCCAGGTGGACGCGGCATGGTGGGATGCGGCCGGGGCAGGGACCCAACCGCACCAACGCAGCGCTGGGCGGATTATCGCAGCGAACGGGTCGCGGGCGCAGGCGCGATCCGGGCGCCTTCAGCCCCAGTCTTTCGCGAATCCGGCGCGACGGCGCGGAGCGAGCGAAGGAGAGAAGAGGCGGCTCGGCGGTTAGGCGGATCGGCGGGTAGTGGCTTCGATGTCGTGCCTGGCTCCCGGTTCTCGCCCGACGGGGCGTGGCTATCCGCCTGGCCGCCTGACCGCCTGGCCGCCAGTCCCCGCACTTCCTCCGCAATCACGTTCAGCGTCCCGTCGTCCTTGGCCAGCTTTCCCTTCACCCACAGGAACGGCTCGCCACGAATGGCCAGCCGGTCCCGCTCGTAGACGTCCGGGTGCACGATGACGTTGGTCATCCCGGTCTCGTCTTCCATCAGGATGAACACGAAGCCCTTGGCGGTCTGCGGTCGCTGGCGGGCCACCACGAGGCCCACGACCTCGAGCACGTCGCCGTGCTCGTGCTCGGCGAGCTGAGCGCTCTTCACGGCATCGGGAGGAAGTGAGCTCGCGAGCAGGCTCAGCGGATGCCCGCTGGCCGCGAACCCCAGCACCGCGTACTGGGCCAGGAGCCGCTCGCTGGCGTCCACACCGCCGAACCGGAGCGTGTCGTGGGGGTGGTTGAGCGGCAGCTCGAGCTGGCGGCGCACGCGCCGGGGATCACGGTCCTCCTTGGGACCCAGCCAGAGGCCCACCTGCCAGAGCAGCTCGCGGCGCGTGAGGCCGACGTCGTCGCAGGCGCCCACCCAGACGAGGTGGTCGAACGCGTTGCGCGTGCGGCCGGGTGGCGAGCGCCGGATTAGGTCGCTCAGGCCACGGAATGGACCGTTCCGCCCGCGCTCCTCCACTGCGGCCTGCGCGGGCTCCCCGTTCCGTAAGAGAACGACGGCGCGTCACCCCCCGCTGGGATGAAGCCGAGGTCACCTGTCACCTGCCGGTGATGAAGACTGCTGCCGACTCGGAAGCTGGGTCCGCTGCTGGACGGAAGATGACGATGTGTTGATCAGGAGAAACGAACGAGACATGCCCGCTGCCCGCTCCCACCGGGAGGTCTGGCCCTTGCGACAGCTTCAGCGTCCTGTAGTCCAGGAGCTCTGTGGACTTCTCCGGCGGGCGGCCGAACCTGGTCTTCCCGCCGATGACGATCACCAGGTCGGTGGACAGCGTGAGGGCCGTCGCCACAACCCTGGGCGTAGCCAACTCGAGGGGGAGGGTACGGATCGTCTCGGACGCCGGATCGAACTCCTCGATGATCGAGCTGCCTAGACCGGTGCCCCCTCCAAAGAACAGGGCCCGTCCATCGGGCAGGGATGCGGATGTGTGGAACGTCCGGGCGACACCGAGGTGAGCGGCGAGCTCCCGGAATAGGCCGGTCTGCGGATCGAATAGGACGGCTCGGTCCGTGGGAACGAGAAGGCCGATGACGGAATCCAGCTCCAGCCCGCCGGTCAGGAGTACCCGACCGTCTGATAGGGGGGTGACAGTGACGTGATCGGTGGAGCGACCGAGATCCCGATCTAGCACACGGAATCCGGTCGCGGCCCGATCGAGTATCTCCGCGCCGCCGCTCCAGGTCGGTTTCCGCGCTGCTGAAGGGCTTTCGGGTTGTGGTAGCCGACGTTCGTCTGCAGGTGGTTCTCCAGGCCGGCCTCGTCGATTACAAACTCCTTCTCGTAGGGGGGCTTGTCCTCAACGGTGATACCGTGCATGGCCAGTCGCTGCGGCACGCGCGCCGCCAAGAGATCCACGTCAGTGCTATTCAGGCCCTGCGTAACGAAATACTCAATTGTGGGCCCGAAAGCATCACGTAGCTCGTTCCGGCGAATCCGTGCGGCACAGGCATCGAGGACACCGCGGATCTCGTCCAGGGTATGCTGGAAGCACCGAAGGTGGGCACCGTACTCTTTCAGCAGTTCAATGAGCTCCGCACATGGTGCCTGACGGTCAGGCCCAGCATAGCCGAGCGCGAAGATCAGGAACGTTGTGTCAAGGTAGACTCGGGTGTTCCGGAACCGCTGTGAGATCTTTCCGTGATCGGGCACGTATAGCGCATTGGCGAGCAACGCTCCCTTGACAATGGTCTCGAAGTCGCGGAGGAGGGCAGGGTCCGCCTGCTGACAGTGCGTAACGAAGCTCGCAACAACAAAGGCTTCGGTTCCTCCACGCGTCGGCTGAGGCAAGACAGTCTGTTCTGCCGTTGCGAACAAGAGGTCGAGTCCGCTGTCACCGACGAAGGATAGCAGCGCGTTCTCAGCCTCGCTGTCACTCCATACGATTGTCAGCTTGTCGAGGGCGAAGCGCTTCAGAGCCTCGATCACCCGTGACTGGATGTTCGTGACCGAGGCCTGAGTCTGTTCAAAGTCGGAGGCCGAGCACGCCGCCTGATCTCGGTAGAAGACGCCGGCTTCTCTCCGCACAAACCCGGCCTTGGCCGCGCGCTGGAGGGCCTGACGCAGCGGGTTTAAGGGCAAAGCGAGACCGAACGCGTCTTTGAGGGCCGCCTGAAGCGCGGGCAGCGAGACGGCGTCGTCGGGTGAGAGTCTGAGGCATTCGGCGATGAACGGGACGAAGCTGTCGACATAGTCCCGGCCCAGAGTCTCAAAATTCACCTTTAGGATGGCAAGGCTAGCAAGCGTGGACCGTTTCATCGCCGTATCCGCTGAAGGTTGCCGAGGGGGGCCGTCTAACGCTCGGCATCAGCGGCGGCGCGAAGCGCCGTCAGCTGCATGCCGTTGTTAGACGGCCTGGTTCACGCTTGCCTTCCCGTCGCGCCCCAGAACAGTCACGAGGATCCAGGAGTATACAAATGAGCTTGTTAGAACCTCGATGCCATGAGTCACAACGAGCATAGCGGGAACTTGGTAAGCCAATACAAAGTCATAGGCCGTCACGATCACAAAGAAGGCCAGGCCCAAGGACAATGCGAGCTGCCGCCTGGAGCCGTTCCAAAAGAACATCAGCGGAAGCACCGCTAGAAGATGGAGACCTCCGCGAAGGAACTGAGTGGAGATAACGACTCCCGGTTCGGGCAGAACCAAGCCGGAAACCCCTCGTTCGTAGTAGGGTGATACCAGAGGAGACACCACAATCCCGAAGACAAAGTAGAACAGCGGAAAGGCGGCAATCGCGGCCACAAGACGCAACGACCATTGGGCCCAGGTCAGACCGCGAAAAGCGTCGGCGACAGTTCGCACCGAAGGCGATTGTGGAAGACGGCACTTGAACAAGACTGCCCCAATGCCCGCGAGGAGAAAGCATGGCAGGAACAGAACAGCAATCATTCGAGCCACCCCGTTGGTGCTGGAATAGATCGATGCCTCTATCGTAGTGCTCACACCAAGCCCGATGAACAGGAACGTCGCGAGGACAAGCCATCGGACCGGAAGCGACCCGCGAATGCCTCGAGAGGACAAGAGCATGCCCGCGGCCAAAGCGATGCTCCCAGCCAAGAGATACCACCCGGCGATAGCCTCCGGGGCCTGAGCTGGCATTCGTGGCGGACTCACACCTGCCATTTGAAATACAAGCCTGCTCGCGACCAGCCCGCTGGCGAACACGAGTCCGCCAACAACTGTCCTCCACGTGGCGTCCAATAATCTTCTTAGCATAAGCACCTCGAGCGGCTCCGGGGCCGTCTAACGAGGATGTAGAATAAGTCCCCGTCGGCGCGAGCTGGCCGAATTTGGGGGTCCCTCGACCCCCAACTTCACCGCGATCGTCGCTCTCAGGGCAAACCTGAGGCTCGAAGTTTCCACAAGAACGGACCTCAACGCCGTCGCTGGCTTTTCCTACATCCTCAACGGGTTGGCGTTCACCTGCAGACCGCGAAGCGGGCTGGCAGGTGCAACGCCTGGTTAGACCGCCGGTAGCGCGAAGTCGGAACTCCCGCCGAGACACAGTGGCGGAACAATGGATCATCTATTGACCTCTTAGGTCGTCCGGGATGGTCACGACCTTCAGGTGGTCGTTCCCGCGGCCGCGGGTCACCAAAACGTACGCCAGCGTCGAGCCGTCGGGGGACCATGCGGGGTAAGCGGCCCAGGCCGCGTCATTGGTCAGTTGCATGGCTGCCCCACCCTCCGCCGGGACCACGTGAATTTCTCGGGCACCGCTCCGATCCGAAACAAAGGCGATCCAGCGGCCGTCTGGGGACCATGCGGGACTGTCATCGGAGGCCGATGCCATAGTAACCGGGTGCGGTCCCCCGTCCCGCCCTTGCACCCAGATATCTCGATTCCCACTCCGCTCGGACACGAATGCCAGGCGACCGTCCACGGACCATGCCGGCGAGCTATCGTAGCCTGCGCTGGAGACCAGGGGTGTCGGTAGAGCGCCGTCGAGCGGTACACGATAGATATCCAGCTCATTACGCTCGCCAACAACTACCGTCAGCCCAAGGCCATCCGGCGTCCACGGCGCACTCGTGAAGGCCGGCGAGTGCTCCCGGAACTGGACCTCATGCGACCGTCGCGCGTCCGCAAGCGGAGTCTCCATGACAAATAGCTGCAGCCCGTTGTCGGTGGGCTTCACGAACGCGATTCGCCCGTCCCGTGACCACGTCCCAAGCAATTCGCTCTCAGGTGTATCGGTGATTTGTCGGCGTTCCGATCCATCGGGCCGAACCACGTACAGGTCTCGCTGATTGCCCGTCAGTACGCTCATGAGGATCCATTCGCCGTCAGGTGACCACGCTGGCTCCGTACCGTCCGCTACTTTCGAGCTGGGGATTGCTTGGGCCATTACTTCAGTGCTGAGAAGGAGAGTTGAAAACAGAACTGAGCACCTAATCAGAAAGGTGCGGATTGCACGGTAACGGTTCATTCATTCCTCCTTGAAGGCTTATTGCGGGCGGTCTAACGGCTTGGCCATAAGTTGCGAGCGCCTTCTCGCCAGGCGGGCGGAGAACCGAGAAAGCTCGATCCTTCCATGCGCTTAGTCATTCAGCCATCTATCGCGCTCGGCAACTTCATGGCCGGGTTAGGCGGCTGGCGACTAGGGCCTCGTGAAGGCGTCGAAGGTCACTGGTCAGATGCGTCCAGAATTCCTCAGCTGCGTCGAAATACCCGGCGAGATCCTCCT
>Ga0326597_10013455_pt1 | contig 10757 bp, 10 predicted proteins | sample RVTome_12_FD_203789 | JGI IMG/M metagenome (GOLD analysis project Ga0326597, IMG submission 203789) | Soil microbial communities from uranium-contaminated site in the Upper Colorado River Basin, Wyoming, United States - RVT100D185 | ecosystem: Environmental > Terrestrial > Soil > Contaminated >... | reverse complement strand
CGCAGCCAGCCCACCTCGAGTTCCCGCGCGAGCGCGCCGGCCTCGGGGAGCAGCGCGCCGCGCTCGTCGACCAGGCGCTCGGCGTGGCCGCGCGCGCGGACGGCCAGCTCGCGATGCTCGACGACCTGGAGCGACGCGACCCGCAGGCGCGGCAGCCCGCTCTGAACGAGCCCCAGAACGTCGCCCTCGCGGCGCAGCTCGAAGTCCGTCTCGGCCAGTTCGAACCCGTCGGTCGTCCGGGCGATCGCGACGAGCCGGGCCTGCTCGGTCGTCTGCGGCGCGGCGGTGCCCTCGACGAGCTCGCTCCACGTCCGGGTCGCTGCCGCGGCGGAGACGAGCGCGCAGAACGACGGGTCGGTCCCCCGGCCCACCCGACCGCGCAGCTGATGGAGCTGGGCGAGCCCGAACCGCTCCGCCGACTCGACGACCATCACCGTCGCCCGCGGCACGTCGACGCCGACCTCCAGGACCGTCGTGCCGACGAGCACGTCGAGCGACCCGTCGCGGAGCCGGCCCAACTCGACGTCGCGGTCGGTCGCCTTCATCCGGCCGTGGACGAGTCCCACCCGGAACGGGGCGAGCACCTCGGACAACCGGCGGGCCTCGCTCTCCGCGGCGACGACGTCAGAGTCGTCCGCCTCCTCGATCGCCGGCACGACGACAAACGTGGCCCGTCCGGCGGCCGCCTCGGCCCGCACGAACTGCCACAGCCGGTCGAGGTCGTCCGGGTGGCGGATGGCGGTCCGGATCGCGACCCGCCCGGCGGGCGGCGTGCGCAGGTTCGAGACGTCCAGGTCCGCGTACAGCACCTGACCGAGCGTTCGCGGGATCGGCGTCGCGGTCATGAGCAGCACGTGCGGCGCGGCACCATCCGGGCCGGCCCCGGACTTCGCCTCGAGCTGGCCGCGCTGCTCGACCCCGAACCGATGCTGCTCGTCGATCACGACGAGCCCGAGTCGGGCGAACGAGACCGATTCCTGGATGAGCGCGTGGGTGCCCACGACGACGTCCGCCTGGCCGCTCCGGATCGCGTCGACGGCCTTCCGGCGACCGTCGGTCGTGAGCGAGCCGGTCAGGAGCGTCGGCGCGAGCCCGGTCCCATCGAGCAGCTCGCCGAGCGTGACGAGGTGCTGGCGGGCGAGGAGATCGGTCGGGGCCAGCAGCGCGCCCTGCAGGCCGCACCGGGCAACGGCGGCCAGGGCGTAGGCGGCCACCGCGGTCTTGCCGGACCCCACGTCGCCCTGGAGCAGGCGGAGCATCGGCACGGGACGCGCAAGGTCCGTCCGGATGTCCCCGATCGCGGCGACCTGGTCCGCGGTGAGCACGACCTCGTTGCCGAGCCGGAGAGCGAGCGATCCGCGCAGGGCCTCGCGGAGCTCCGCGTCGGTCGCGTCGGACACCTCCACCCGGCGGGCGTGCGACACGCCGCGCTCGCGACGCCGGCCGACCATCCCGAGCTGGAGCGCGAGCAGCTCGTCGAACGCGAGCCGGCGAAGGGCCGCGTCGCGCGCCTCGAAGCTCGACGGATAGTGGGCCTCCTCGAGGGACGTGCCGATCGGTGGCATTGCCTCGGCGGCCGCGATGTCCGGCGGCAGGTACTCCGGGTAGTGCGCCCCAGCGCGGTCGAGCGCCTCGCGCATCGCACTCCGCAGGCGGGCCGCGGTGAGGCCAGACGTGAGCCGGTAGACCGGCACGATCCGCCCGACGTGGAGCAGGTCCGCGTCGGCCGTGTCGTGCTGGAACTCCGGATTGTCGATCGTCAGGCGTCGGCCGAAGCGCTTGAGCTTGCCGCTCACGACGACCCGATCGCCCGCGTGCAGGCGGCGCTCGATGAAGCGCCGGCCGAACCACGTCGCCTCGACCGATCCGGTGTCGTCCTCCAGCCGGGCGATGGTCCGCTGGACGCGCCGCCGGAACGACGCCTCGATTCGCACGTCCGCCACCCGAACGCGAGCCGATATGACCTCGCCGTCGGCCGCCCAGACGAGGTCGCCGAGGTTGCGCATCTCGCGCAGGTCGTCGTACCGCCGGGGCAGGTGGAAGAGCAGGTCGCGGACGGTGTAGAAGCCGAGCCGCCGGCCGGCCCGGCGGAGCGCCGCAGCGGCGGCCAGGCCGGACTGGGCGAGCGGGCGATCGAGCAACTCGGCCGGCTCGACCGTCGGGACGAGCGATCGGTCCGTCACGCCCTCACTCGGCCGAGATCAGGTACCGGTAGTGCGGCTGGCCGCCATGGAAGATCTCGACCTCGACGCCCGGCCTGGCCGATCCGATCTTCCGGGCGATCGCCTCGACCTCCTCGAGCCCGGCGCCGTCGCCGTAGTAGATCGTCACGAGTTCCGTGCCCGGATCGAGTTTCGCGACCGCGGCCAGGACCGCCTTGTCGCGATCGCCGTGGGCGGCGATAAGCCCGTCATCGGGATCGAGCACGATCGTCTGGCCGCGCTTCACCTTGCGGCCGCCGATCGTCGCGTCGCGCACGGCCTCCGTGACGGCCATCGTCTGGAGCGCGCGGCCGCGTTTCGTCATCGGTTCCGCGTTCGTCGCCGCGTCCCTCGTGGGGTCGAGCGCGAGCAGCGCGGCGTAGCCCTCGGCCGCATTGCGGGTGGGCACGACGAAGACGGGGCGCGACGCCATCTCCGCGACCTGGCGGGCGGCGAGGACAACGTTCGGGTTGTTCGGCAGCAGGAGCACTTCGCGGGCGCGAACGGCCTCGACCGCCTCCATCAGCTCGCCGGTGCTCGGGTTGGCGGTCTGACCGCCGCGCACGACGGCGGCCACGCCGAAATCGTCGCGGAAGATCCGGGCCAGGCCGTCGCCGGGAGCGACGGCGATGACGGCAAGCGGCAGTTCGGGCGCCTCGTCCGCCACGACGTCGGCCGCCGCGGGGCCGGCCATCGGCCCGCTCGCCCCATTCGTCGCGTCGACCGCGCCGGTGAACTCGACCGCCCGCGTTTCGCGCACGTCACGAGCCTGGTTGTCGAGATTCTCGACGCTGATCCGGCTGAGCGAGCCGAGACCCAGGCCATAGCCGATGACGAGATCCGGGCGCTCGTTGTGGACGTGGACCTTGAGCGCCCGTGGATCGCCTGCCACGAGGACCGATTCGCCGATCGACTCGAGGTGGTTCCGGATCGCATCGACGTCGAGCAGCCGCGATCCGTCCGCCTGGAGCAGGAACATCGTCTCGTAGCCGAAGCCCTCGTCCGCATGCGCGACGAGCGTGGACACCTTCGCCGCCGCAAGCTTGCCGGCCGGCGCGACAACGGCCGGTGCCCGACCGACGACGTGGAGCAGCGCCCCCTGGAAGAGGCGATAGAGGCCCTGGCCGCCGGCATCGACGACGCCGGCCTCGCGCAGGATGGCAAGCAGGCTGGGCGTCCGGGCGACCGACTTCTCGGCCGCGTCGACGGTCACCGCCAGGACCGTCTCGAGATCGCTGTCGCGCTCCGCGGCGGTGACCGCGGCGGCGGCCGATTCGCGGATGACGGTCAGGATCGTGCCCTCGACCGGCTTGGCCACCGCGCTGTAGGCGGCCCTGGCGCCCTGCGACAGGGCGTGGGCGAGGTCGAGCCCGTTGAACCGCCTCTTGCCGGCCAATCCCTCCGCCATGCCGCGGAAGACCTGGCTGGTGATGACGCCGGAGTTGCCGCGGGCACCCATCAGCGCGCCGAAGCTGATCGCCGCCGCGATCCGTTCGGCCGACTCACCGGCGACGCCCTCCGCCTCGTCGAGTGCGGCGCGCACCGTGGCGAACATGTTCGAGCCGGTGTCGCCGTCCGGAACCGGGTAGACGTTCAGCCCGTTGATCTCTTCGACGTGCGCCTCGAGGTTGGCGACGGCAGCGCGGAATCCCTTGAGCAGGCCCGGCCCGTCGCAGGCGCGGCGCACCATCAGGCGACGTCCGTGCCGCTGTCGGCGAGCTGGGCCGGGCTCACGGCGTGCGGGTCTGCCGGGTCGACGGCCGGCGGCGGTCCGCCGGGCTGGTAGCGCAGGCCCTCGACGTGGATCGTCAGCCGGGCCACCTCGCGCCCGAGGGCTCGTCCGATCGCGTAGCGGACGGCCGAATCGACCTGGCGGGCGACTTCGGCCACCGGCAGTCCGTAGGCGATAGTCAGGTCCAGCTCGATCTCGAGCTTGTCGCCGAGCTCGACGCGAATCCCGGGTTGGCCGAACCCGACGGCACCGAGCACGCGCTCCGCCAGGCTCGCGGCGAAGCCGGTCACGCCGTACGAGCCGAGGGTGGCCGTGCGGATGACGTCGACGATCGCGCGACGGGTGACGAGCGCTCGACCGGGCGTCGAATCGGTGGGCACGCGGACGACGTCCTCCTCGCGAACTCCGGCGGGTCGGGCGGCGTCCGAGCCGGCAGCCGGAGGCCGTGTGCTATCATACCGCCCCGCTCGGACCCCTCGTGGCCGGGCCTTTCTCGTGTCACCGCCTCCGAGGTCCAGCATGGCCCGCTCCTGTGCGATCTGCGGCAAGACGGCGATGGGTGGCTTCAACCCCCAGTCGTCCGGGATGAACCGCGTCCGCGCGCATCGCCGCTATCAGCCGAATCTCCAGCCGCTCATGATCGAACGGAAGGGCGTGCCGACGAAGGCGCTCGTCTGCACCCGCTGCCGCCGCACGCAGACCAAGACCGCCCGCTGACCGACCGGAGCCAGCTCGAGGCACCCTCGACAGGCCGGGCTCAACGCCGCTCCGCGCTGTCGAGCCAGATCGTGAACGGCCCGTCGTTCACGAGCTCCACCTCCATCTCCGCTCCGAACCGCCCGGTCGCGACGTCGATGCCGAGCGCCTCGAGCGCGGCCGCGTAGCGCCGGTACAGTCGTTCTGCGACGTCGGGCGCCGCCGCGCCGGTGAAGCCCGGACGCCGTCCCCGGCTCGTGTCCGCGAAGAGCGTGAACTGGCTGACCACGAGTGCTGCACCCCCGGCATCCGACAGCGAGCGGTTCGTCCGTCCGTTCTCGTCGCGGAAGATCCGCAGGTCCGCCGTCCGGCGCGCCAGCGCATCGGCCGTCGCGTCGTCGTCGTCCGGGCCCACGCCGAGCAGCACGAGGAGGCCGAGGCCGATCCGGCCGGTCACCGCGCCGGCGACCCGGACCTCGGCGCGCGAGACGCGCTGGAGCAGGGCCCGCACGTGCCCGGTCAGGCGTCGAGCGGCCGGCGGCCCGCCGGGGCGAAGGTCGACCGCCACGCCTCGGCCTCGGCGAGCCAGGCCGCCCGAGCGGCGGCGTGAAGCTCGACGGTCAGCGCCTCGACGCTGAGCGGAACGAGGAGGTCGTAGTCGCGAACGCCGTCCGGGTTGACTTGCCCGTCGCCGCGGAGCATGAGGACGGGAATGCCGCCGGCCTCGATCTCCGCGACCGCCACTTTCGCGATGTGCCTGGGCAGGCTCGCGAAGACGAACCATCGATCGCGCGGGATCGGGGGCTTGCCGTCGTTGAGCTGGTACTGGTAGCCCTCGTCGGCAAGGGCGCGGACGAGCCGGATCTCGCGGGCCATGTCGCGGCCTTCTGCCCACAGCACGGAGCCCACGACGAGGATGTCCGCGCCGAGACCGCCGACGATCTCGGCCGTCTCGCGGTTGACCCCGCCGTCGACGTGGACCTCGCCGCCGAACGAGCGGTGGCTGAACAGGTCCCGGGCGGCGAGGATCTTGTCGCGGGCGACGTCCTGCATGAACGCCTGGCCGCCGAAACCGGGCTCGACGGTCATGACGAGCACGATGTCGAGGAGCGTCCGGTATGGCTCGAGCGCCGACAACGGCGTCCCCGGCTTGACCGACAGGCCGGCCGCCCGTCCGGCCTTTCGGATCGCCCGCAGAGTCGGCTCGATCGGCTCGTCGATCTCGACGTGGAGCGTGATCGAGTCACAGCCGGCGGCGATGAACTCGTCGATGGACCGACCGGGCTCGCTGATCATGAGGTGCGCGTCGAACGGCAGCCGCGTCCGGGGCCGGAGCGCCTTGATCGTCTGCGCCCCGAACGTTAGGTTCGGCACGAAGTGGCCGTCCATGACGTCGAGGTGGATCCGATCGGCGCCGTTCCGCTCCGCGCGGCGAACCGCGTAGCCGAGGTTGCCGAGGTCCGCGTCGAGGATGCTCGCCGCGATCCGCGCCCGCCCGGTCCCCATCGCTACTCCCCCACCCCGGCGGGCACCGGCTCGGCGCTCCGTTCGCCGCGGAGCGCTGCCGCGCTCGCGCGGACGATGAGCTCGCGTCTCCGCGCGACCGCCGGCGCCGCAGGTTCACCGGCACGCTCCGCAGCCAGCTGGCCGCACGCGGCGCCGATCTCCTGGCCGCGGTTGCGCCTGATCGTGGTCTGCACGCCGCCGGCCCGCAGGCGCGCGGCGAACCGCTCGATGACCGGCATCGGGCTGGCCTGCCACGGCGTGTGGGCGACCGGGTTCATCGGGATGAGGTTGACGTGGGCGAGGTCGCCGCGCAGGAGCCCCACGATCGCGTCGGCGTCGGCGTCCGTGTCGTTCACGCCGGCGATCATCGTCACCTCGTAGGTCACCCGCCTCCCGGTCGCCCGGCCATGCTCGCGTGCGGCCCCGACGACCTCGCCGACCGGCCAGCGCCGGTTGAGCGGGACGAGCACGTCGCGCAGGGGGTCTCGCGCGGCATGCAGGCTGATCGCCAGCGTGAACTGCGGGCCCAGCGCGGTGAGCCGGCGGATACCGGGCACGACGCCGCTCGTTGAGAGCGTGATGTGCCGCGCGCCGAGCCCGAACCTTTCCGGGTCGTTGAGCGCCGCGATCGCCTCGAGGACGCGGTCGAGGTTGAGGAGCGGCTCGCCCATGCCCATGAACACGACGTTCGTCAGCCGCCGGCCGACCGGCGCGAGACGACGCGCAGCGTGGCGGACCTGGTCGACGATCTCGGCCGTCTCGAGGTCGCGGTTGAAGCCCAGCTCGCCGGTCGCGCAGAACGGGCAGCCCACCGCGCAGCCGGCCTGGCTCGAGATGCACAGGGTGTGGCGCTCGCGCCGGGCGCCGCGGGCCGGGTAACGCATGAGGACCGATTCGACGAGCGCCCCGTCGGACAGGCGGTGGAGCGCCTTCTCGGTCATGCCGTCGTCGGACGGGCGGAGGTCCGTCTGGCCGATCGTGTCGAATCGGAAGGCCTTGTCGAGGGCTCCGCGGACAGCCGGCGGCAGCGTCCGGACCTCGCCGGCCGCCGTCGCATGGCCGCGCCACAGCGCATCGGCCACCTGTCGGGCACGGTAGGCGGGCTCGCGCCTGGCCGCGAACCATTCGCCAAGCGACGCGGGCGGAAGGCCGGACAGGCCGGGACGCGGATCGAGGCCGGGTCGAATGACGGGCAGCGGCGGCCGGGCCGCGGTCGTGGCAGGCATCGGCGCGATTGTCGCACGCGACGCTGCCCGGACCGGTCGGCCCGGCCGCCGTTGGCCGGCGTGAATCGGCCGCGCCAGCGGCCCCGACGATCCCGCCTTCAGTACCCGAGCGTCGCGGCGAACGTCGCCGCGATGACCGCGTAACCAGCCGCGTTGGCGTGGTTGTCCGGCCCGATCGGCGCCGGCGCGCAGGCCCACGTCCACTGGCAGATCCGGACCACGTTGAGCGGCACGGTCCCGACGTCCGGCAGCGGTACGAGCGTGTCGAAGTCGGTCGTCGAGAAGGCGGTCGCGACGTCAGCGAGGTCGGCGCCGCCGGCCTGGAAGATCCCGGTCAACAGCCCGTTGAGGGGGATGAACCCGGCATCGACCGACAGGCGGGCGAACGCCTCGCCGTCAGGGCCAAGGAACCAGGCCGCGAGGAGCGGGTCGTACAGGGTCATGCCCACGATCGGCACGTCCGGGCCGGCCGCCTCGCGCAGCGCCGCCAGGATAGCGGGAAGGTTCTGCTGAATCGAGGCGACGCCGGCCGGGAAGCACGGCAGGTCGTTGCAGGCGAAGTCGTTCGCACCGAGGTCGATCGTGACGAACGCGACGAACTCCCGGTGGGCGTGCAGGAACGAGACGGCTTCGTCAAGCTGCGAGCCGTGCGGGTACGAGCAGATGCCGCCGTGGATCATCGTCGTCGTCGACTCGCCGGGGCAGCCGAGCTTGACGTGCTCGAGGGCGGGCAGGTCGTCGCGGATTGCCCGGTGCAGCTGGTCGGCGTAGCCGTCGTCGGTCCGGAACCGGTTGGCCGGATCGCCGATCGGCTGGACGCCGGCGGCGAGCGAATCGCCGAGCGAGAGGTAATAGAGCCGCGCATGCTCCCCGCTCGCACCCGGCGCGGCCGCCACGGGCGCGGTCAGGCTGGCGAGGATCACGAGGGCTCCGATCAGGGGCCGTAGCGCACGCATTGTCGAGTCTCCCGGCGACCCGCCGCCAGCCTCCCGGGCCGGCGTTGTGGACGGGTCGTCCGATCGGCCGACGCGCGCCCCGGTCGACCAATACGGCCTCGCCGGGCAGGTGTCGGCCGATCGACAGGGCACCTGTCCGACCCGCGACTAGGACGGGCCGAGCAGCCCCGGACGGCCGCGGCGGAGGGCGGCGCCGGTCATCGGCCGACCGCCAGCCGGCTGCACCTCGTCGAGCACGAGCCGGCCGTCCGAGGTTGCGAACGCGACGCCGTCATCGTGTGCGACGAGGTCACCCGGCTCGTCGCCGGGGAGGGAGGGCTCGACGTGCGCCGCATGCACGGCGATGCGTCCCGTCGAAGTGTCGAGGAACGTGCCCGGCCACGGCCGGTAGGCGCGAACCCGACGCTCCATGGCCTGTGCCGGAAGCGCCGCGTCGAGCCGGCCGTCCTCCCGCCGGAGCGGCCGGGTCAGCGTCGCGCCGTCGGCCGGTTGCGGCGCCGCCCTCAGGTCGCCCGCCAGCCAGGGGCCGACTGAGCGGGCCACGAGGTCGGCCGCGATATCCGCCAGACGTGCCTCGAGGCCGTCGGCGGTCTCCGTGCCGTCGAGGGCGAGCCGTTCGGTCGCCATGATCGGTCCCGTGTCGAGCCCCTCGTCCATGCGCATGAGCGTGACGCCGGTCTCCCGATCGCCGGCGAGGATTGCGGCCGGGATCGGGCTCGCGCCCCGGTGCCGAGGAAGAAGCGACGGGTGGAGGTTGAGCGCCCCGCGCGGGAGGCCGAGCAGCGCGCGCGGGACGATCTGCCCGTAGTCGGCGAGCACGGCCAGTTCCGGTTCGAGGGCGACGACGGACTCAATCGCTGCCGGCTCGCGGAGTCTGGTCGGCCGCAGGATCGTGCGGATCCCAAGCGCAGCGGCCGCGTCGTCGATCGGGGTGGCGCGCGGAGCCTGCCCGCGACCGGCCGGCCGGGGCCGCGCTGTGACGACGCCGACGAGGTCGAGCCGCCGATCTGCCGCGAGCCGGCTGAAGGAGGGGACGCCGAACGGACCCGATCCCAGGAACACCGTCCGAACCGGGCTCACGCGAGCGCCGACGTCGCCTCCCGGATCTCGTCGGACTCGTCGTCACCCTGGCCGACCGCGATGAGCTCGTCGAGCGAGTCGAGGTAGTCGATGTAGAGCTTCCCATCGAGGTGGTCGAGCTCGTGCTGGAGTGCACGGCTCAGGAGCCCGGAGCCGGCGAGCTTGATCTTCCGCCCGAGGCGATTCTGGGCGACGACCCAGACGCGCTCGCGACGGGTCACGTAGGCAACGTAACCCGGGATCGACAGACAGCCCTCGAGATCGTCGTCGTCGCCGGTCGAGCGCACGATGCGCGGGTTGACGAGCTCGTGGAGCCGCCCCTCGACCTCGATCACGCAGGCGTTGACGGCCTCGCCGAGCTGCGGTGCCGCGAGACCCACTCCGGGCGCGTTCCGCATCGAGTCGGTCAGGTCGTCGAGCAGCTCGTGGAGATACTTGCCGAAGCTGTCGACGGGCTCGCCCTTCAGACGGAGGCGCGGGTCACCGAGGAGCAGGATCGGGCGGACACTCACGGTCTGAGTATAGCGAAGGCCCCCTCCTTGCACGGAGGGGGCCTTCGCGGTCGGTCCGACGGGCGGGTCGGTGCAGTCCGCCCGGCCGGTCGCGGCGCCGGTCGGTCAGGAGCCGGTGCCGGCCGCCTCGCGCTCCGTCCGGGCCTCGGTCTCGGCGTCGCTGGCCGATCCGGACGCGCCGTTCGTCGCCTCGCGTGCCGCCGCGGCCTCGCGCCGCAGGTCCGCCGCGACGACTCGGCCGCGCTCGGCCAGCTTCGTGCCCGCCTCCGCGGTCGCGTCCGCGGCGCGACGGGCGATCGGGCCCGCCTTCTCCCCGGCGATCGCCGCGAGCTCCGCCGCCTTGGCGGCGACGTCGCGCATGGCCGGGGCGGCGTGGGTTGCCACGTTGTCGATCATGGCCTGGAGCTGGGTCATCCACTCGCGCGCGGCTGCGGTGCGGGCGGGATCCGTGGTGTCCTCCGATGCCTCCGCGTCAAACGAGAACGTCTCGTCGCCATGTGGCGCAGCTGCTTCGGGCGTCTCTGATTCCGGCTGGTGGATCGTATCGGTCATGCGATGGGTCCTCCGTCGTGCGGTGACCGCCATTGTCCCTCGATCCTGCGATCGACGCATGTGGCGAACGGCCCGAACCGTGGCCGCTGCATGACACGGACCGCGGGGCGTGTCGCGCGCTCAGGCTCCGTGGATCGACGTTCTCCACCAAGTAACGAACCTGTGGTCCGCGGTTCAGGGGATGTATCACATTTGGGATTCGTTCCTTGAGGCGCGACAAGCGCCGGGAGCGCCGAGGCAACACCCATCTGTTCGCGCGGTTGGTTGTTCGGGCAAGAACAGATACTGCGCGAGCG
>Ga0326597_10013454_pt1 | contig 10757 bp, 7 predicted proteins | sample RVTome_12_FD_203789 | JGI IMG/M metagenome (GOLD analysis project Ga0326597, IMG submission 203789) | Soil microbial communities from uranium-contaminated site in the Upper Colorado River Basin, Wyoming, United States - RVT100D185 | ecosystem: Environmental > Terrestrial > Soil > Contaminated >... | reverse complement strand
GCGCCACCCACTTCGTCATCTGCCCATACATGCGCCGGTAGTCGATCTCCTGGAACGCTTCGCGCTCGGTGACTTCCGTGCTCACCTGGCCGATGAACAGGATCAGCGGGGTTGAGTCCTGAAACGCCGTGTGGATGCCGATGCTCGCGTTGGTCGCCCCCGGCCCGCGCGTCACGAACGCAATGCCGGGACGCCCGGTCAGCTTGCCGTAGGCCTCCGCCATGTTGGCCACCCCGCCCTCCTGGCGGCAGATCACGAACCGGATCTCGTCGCGCGCCCCGTAGAACGCATCGAGCGCATCCAGATAACTCTCGCCCGGAACCCCGAACACCATCTCCACCCCGTGAACCTTGAGCGCGTCAATCAATAACTGCGCACCGGAGCGCGCGAGCGGGGATTCGGTCATTTTCATGGTTTCAAAGTGATGTAATGGAGAAAGGCAACCAGCCGGATGTGATCCGGGTGCTACGCATTTTGACTCGCCCTCGTTCTGCCCATGATCCACGCCGGAATCAGCGCGAGCACGAAAGCAAACGCAACGATCAGGAAGCTGTCGCGAAACCCCATCGTATACGCTTGTGCATAGACCACCCGATCCAGGAAATGCAACGCTCCTGGCAGCTGCACATCCGGGGGCACCCCAGCCTGCGCAAGCAGGTCCTGCATCCTGCGCAGGAATTCCGCCGTACCGCTGTTGCCGGCGGTCTGGACGTTCGCCAATGCGTTGCCGTGAAGAAACGTCCGGCGGTCCAGCATGACCGAAAGAAAGTTCACGCCGAACGCGCCACCGAGCTGGCGGGAAAAGTTGATCATTCCCGCGCCCTGCCCGAGCAGTTCGGGGCGCAATGCCCGCAACGCCGAAACGATGAGCGCCGGCTTGATCAGCCCCAGGCCGATGTAGGAAATAACGACGCACCCCGCGATGGTCCAGAACGGAGTATTGGCGTCAACGCTCCCCATCCAATAAGCCGACACGCCGGCACACACCAGCCCGGTGATGATCAGCCCCCGCGCAGGAATGCGGTCGCTCAGATATCCGCCGATGGGAAAGAACAGGCCCAGCGCCAGACCAGCCGGCATCAGCAGCAGGCCCGCCGCCATGGGCGTGAAGTGCTGGACGGTCTGCACGAAAAGCGGCACGAGGTAGGTGGAACCGAACAGCCCCGCGCCGAAGATAAACGCGACCACAGCGGCTGCGGTGAAGCGAGCGCTCGCGAATACCCTGAGATCGACCAGCGGCTGGGATACGCGCAGCTCCCATGCAACCAATGCGACCAAGGCGACGACCGTGAGCCCCAGGAGGGTGAGGATGTAGCCGGAATACCAGCCTTCGCGCTGCCCGTTGGACAAGCCGATGAGCAAACAGGCAAGCGATGTCAACAGCAGCAGAAAACCGGTCCAGTCGAAATCGGCACGTGCCTCCGATTCTTCGCGCTCCGGCATGAATACGCTTCCCAGCAAAATCGCGACCACGCTAAACGGCGCGGCAAGAAAAAAAACGTAGCGCCAGTTGAAGTGTTCGATCAGAATGCCGCCCATGGTGGGGCCCAGCGCCGGCCCCAGGACCACGCTGATGCCGAAAAATCCCATCGCGGTGCCCCTGCGCTCGGGGGGAAACACGCGAAACAGCGTGTACACCGAGAACGGTTGCATCAACCCCGCCACCGCGCCTTGCACGACCCGGCAAAAGATCAGCACCGTTTCGTTGGGGCTCAGTCCCGCCAGCACCAACGCAGCGATGAAAATACCGAGAGCGCCGACATACGTCTTGCGCTGTCCAAAGCTGCGAATCAGCCAGGCGTTCAGCAGCATCGCGACCGTCATCGCCGCCAACGCGCCGGTAGAAAACCACTGCGCACGATCCTGCCCGATGCCAAACGCGCCCATGATATCGGGTATCGCAACGTTGACGGTGGTACTCGTCAGCATCGCCGAGATCGTGCCGAGCATCACCGTGACGGTGGCGAGCCAGCGGTAACGCGGCCCGTAACGCGCGAACAGTACCTCAGTGGTTTCGGAGGTCAATGCTCACTTCCACCATCATTCCCGGGCGCAAAGCGTGGTCCTTCTCAGCGAGCACTATGCGCACCGGCAGGCGCTGGGTGATTTTGGTGAAGTTGCCGCTCGGATTGGGGTCCGGCAGCAGCGCGAACTTGTTGGTGGCCGCCCGCCCGATCCGAAAAACCTCGCCGCCAAAGACTTTGCCCGGATAAGCGTCAACGCGGATCTCCGCCTTCATTCCCGGCTTGAGCGTGCCGATTTCGGTTTCCTTGACGTTGGCTTCCACCCAGATCCGATTCGGGTCGTGGAACATGGCGATGCGCTGGCCGGGGGAAACATGTTCGCCCTTGCGCACAAAAGTCATCACCACTCTGCCGTCGGCCGGGCTCACCATGACGCGGTCCCCGATATCCACTTCCTGCCGCCTCATCTGCGCGCGAACCTCGTCGGCCTGGCGCGCCAGCACCGTGAGCTGCTGTGCGATGACCCGCAGCTGGCGGCGGCTCCCGCCTGCGGCCGATAAGGTGCCGCGGGCGCTCGCCACTTCGGCCCGCGCCTTGCGCAGACTCTGCTGAGTCTGCTGATAAGCCGTGCGTGCGCGGTCCACTTCCTGCTGCGTGAGAAATTTTTCGATTTCCCGGGCACGCTCGTAGTCTTCGCCCGCCTGCTTCAACTGCACATCGAGTGACGCTGCTTCGGCTTCGGCCGCAACCAGGCGGTTGGTTTCGCTTTGAACTTTGCCGAGTGTCTCCTGGTCGACCTGGCGCGTCTGCGCGCGCACGACCGCCTTTTGGCTTTCAATCGCTTCGAGCTTCGCGCGCAGGACTTCGCGTTGCAATACCGAATCGCGGTCATCCACCCGGGCGAGGAGCTGCCCTTTCTTCACTTCGTCCCCCTCCATCACCGGCAACTCGGTGATCCATCCCGAAACGCGGCTGGAAATCGTAATCACTTCCCCGTCGATCCGCGCGTCCTCAATATGCAAGTGGGTTAATCGATTGTAAAGCCAGTCTCCTGCCCCCGCCGCAAGCACGATCGCCACGACCATGAGGACCCAGGTTTTCCTTTGCCCGTCCAAACGCGCACGAATACCACTCGCCCTTTCGCCGGATTCTCGAGACGTCGACTGCGAGTGATCTGTTGCCATTGGAGCAGCTTTCGCCGTTCAGAAGTTGTATTGCAACCCGATTCGCGTGCGGCCGGCCCCCGGCCCGCATCAGGCTTGAAGCAAATAAAGCGATTATCCCGCCAATGGTTTGTCCTCGGCAAGCATTGCAACTGCCTGCCGCGGCAAAACGCCAGTTTGGGCCGGTATTTTTGGTGCGAGCTGTCATGCAAACACTGCAACCGGATCGCAATCAGACGATATCACACCCCTGCCTCACGAGCGCTCGTGGCGCGCTGCGGGCTTATTTCAGCAGCAGCGGAATTCCGCGCAGAAAAAGTGTGATGGCCTTGAGACGTCTGAGCGCGCGCAGAGTTCAGCGCGGGAAAAATCGTCAACTACCGCTCCACGGTGTCGCTTTCGATCTTGTAATACTCCTCCAGCCCGATGAGGTCTTCAACTTCCTTGCGCCAGACTATCATCTTGTCCTGCGGCAGGCCGGTCTCTCCCGTCGTGGTCAGGTTCGTGATCACGCGCTTCAGTTCCTGCGTCACCGGACACAGCAGCGCCGTCGGATAAGTCGACAGCTTGTAGCCCATATCCTCGAATTCCTGCGCCGAGAAAAGCGGGCGCCCGAACCGGTTGCCTTCGCTGTTCGTATACGCGAGCAGCCCCTTGATTTCGCGCGGCGCCTGGCGCGCTTCCTCAGCGGTGTTCGGAAAAATCATGACCATCTCGGCGCCGGCTTCGAGATAGAGATTGGCCCGCTCCACCCCTTCGGCAAAGCCGTTCGTTTTCATCGCGTCCGTGCGTCCCATGATCACGAAGTTGGGATCGGTTCGCGCCGCCACTGCCGCCTTGATCTTGGCGACCATGTCTTCACGCGGCACGACGTGCTCGATGCCCCTGTGGTAATGCACGCGTTTCGGATAAATCTGGTCTTCGATGTGAATGCAGACGGCGCCGGCGCGCTCCAATTCCTTTACCGTACGCATGACGTGGAGCGGCTCGCCAAAGCCCGCGCCCGCGTCGACGACGACCGGAATACGCACCGCGCTCGTCACATACCGCGTGGTGGTGGCAAGCTCGGTAAGCGTCAATAACGGTTCGCTGGTAACGTAGTGCGCGCCCAATTGATAGCCGCCGATGTGCACGCACTGGATGCCGAGCGCTTCGGCCACGCGCGCCGTGTAGGGGTCCCAGACTCCCAGCGCCAGGATAAAGCGCGGACCGCTCATCAGTTCACGGAACCTAATACGGGCAGGTGTGGTTCCCATCGTGTCCTCCATGGTTTAGCAGTATCTTGAATCTCGACTCGTCACCCCGGCGAAAGCCGGGGTCCAGGGAATCCACTTTACGCATATCAATGTTTTTGCTGGATTCCGGCGTTCGCCGGAATGACGAGCTAGAAGGTTTTCCTGACCCGGTTGCGGAGTTTTCCGATGCCTTCGATGTCCGCCACGATCACGTCGCCGTCTTGCAGCCATTTCTGCGGCGACATGCCCAGCGCGACGCCCGACGGCGTGCCGGTGGCAATGACATCGCCGGGCTCCAGCGTCATTCCTCCGGAGAGACTTTGGACGATTTCGGGCACGCCGAACAGCAGATCCGAAGTGTTGGAGTCCTGCCGCGTCTCGCCATTGACCGTCAGCACCAGCCGGCGGCCGCCCGGATTACCGAACTCATCCGCGGTAACGATGCAGGGGCCCATCGGGCAATAGGTATCGAAGCCCTTGCCCTTGAACCACTGGCCGTGGGCCTGCTGCACCTCGCGTGCCGATACGTCATTGACGATGGTGTAGCCGAATATCGCGCCCGGCGCTTCGTTCGCGGACAAATCACGGCAACGCTTTCCGATCACGATCGCAAGCTCGATCTCGTAATCGAGCTGCTTGGTATAGCGCGTGTCCAGGTGAACCTCTTCGTCATGGCCGATCACCGCCGTGGTCGGCTTGGTGAAAAATTCCGGCACCGGCGGAAACACGGCCTCGCGGTTGCGGGCGCGCGCGCCCTCGATGATATGGGCCTTGTAATTGCGCCCGACGCAAAACACGTTCTTGCGCGGATGCGGAATGGGCGCAGCCAGTCTGACCGAATCGATGCCGTGCCACGTCGCTTTCTGCGATTTCGTGGCGGCGTCGAGCACTTCGCGCGCCGACTGCAACGCGTCCGGGCCCGCCGCGATGAACGACACCATATCGGCCTGAGCCGCGCGCCCCAGCAGTGAGTGCGCTGCCGCGTTGAGATCCAGTATGCCGCGCGGCTCCGACAAAATGCCCAACCGCTCGTTTCCATTGACGACAAACGTGACTAGTTTCACTTTGGCTGCTCCCGGTGGTGGTTTTATGTATTATGAGGCGGCGCAAAGCTTGCTACAATAATATTTTTTGCTAGGGAGTAAGCATGGTGGGCCAGAACCCTGAACAGTTGAAGCAATGGATCGGCCAGCAGGAATCGGCCCTCGATTACGTAACGATACCCTCGGTACAGCGATTGGCCGCGACGCTCGACCGCGACGATCCGCTGCCCAAGGCGGGCGACGCGCTGCCGATCGGCTGGTACTCGATCCTGTTCCCGCGCGTCGTGCGCCAGTCGCAAATCGGTGCGGATGGGCACCCGAAACGCGGCGATTTCCTGCCGCCGGTGCCGCTGCCGCGCCGCATGTTTGCCGGCAGGCGCATTACGTTTCACGCTGACCTGCAAGTCGGCGACGAAGTGCGGCGCGAGTCCACGATCAAGGATGTCACCAGCAAGCAGGGGCGCAGCGGCGAGATGGTGTTCGTCACGGTGACAACCGAGATCCTGAGCCCGCGCGGGCTCGCGGTCAGCGAGGAACAGGACATCGTCTATCGCGGCGAGGCTGACCCGAATGCGCCGCCTCCTGCGCGGCAACCAGCACCCGGCAAGGCTGTCTGGAGCAAAGTGGTCACGCCCGATCCGGTAATGCTTTTCCGTTACTCGGCGCTCACTTTCAACGGCCATCGCATCCACTACGACCATCCATACGTGACCGCAGTCGAAGGTTATCCCGATCTGGTGATGAACGGCGGACTGACGACACTGCTGGTGTTCGAACTCGCACGCGCCAACGCGGCGACGCCACTCAAATTCATTGCTACGCGCAATGTTCGTCCGATGTTCGTCAACCGGCCGATCACCGTCTGCGGAGAACCGGCGGCCGACGGCAAATCGGCCAAGCTGTGGGCGGTCGACGATCAGAACGCGCTTTCACTTTCCGCGACCGCCGAATTCAAATAGAGGCCCCCATGACTCTTGAACGACCGTTCCAGCCTTCAATCCGCTCGTTGCTTTACGTTCCCGGCAACAAACTCGACTGGATGCTGAAGTCCCCAAAATACGGTGCCGATGCACTCATCTTTGATCTGGAGGATTCCGTTCCGGATGACCAGAAAGTGGCAAGCCGCACGACCGTCCGTAAGGCCATTGACGATTTGCATCAAACCACCCGCACGCGCTTATTCGTTCGCATCAATGCGGTCTCGAGCGGTTTGGCCGATCAAGACCTCGAAGCTATCGTGGGGCCAGGCCTGTTCGGCATTCAGGCGCCCAAGATCGAGGGGCCGGAAGCAGTACGGCATCTTGATGCGCTGCTGACCAACCTCGAAACCAAGGCGAAGCTGCCGGTTGGGCGGATTTTCATAATGCCATTGATCGAAGACGCAGCGGGTGTCAGAGAAGCGTATGAAATTGCCATGGCCGCTGCCAGGGTGGGCTACCTTCAGGCAGGAGTGGGCGCAAGCGGACCCCTGGCGATGGGTGACATGGCGCGCTCGGTCGGATATCGGGAGGTCACCGGTCACGAAACCGCCTATTTACTCGGCAAGGTGGTACTGGATGCCCGCGCCGCGGGGATCACCAATCCCTGCACGGGGCTGACGTCTGCACCCATTAACGATTTGGCGGCGGTGCGGGCGCTTGCGCAGCGCGGACGAAACTTTGGCTATCTCGGATCCAACCTGATACATCCCAGTCATGTCCCGATTGCCCATGAGGTCTTCGGTCCCTCGCAAGCGGAAATCGATCACTGGAGCGGGCTGGTCGCCGCGGTGGAAAAAGCGCAGCAAGGGGGAACGGCTGCAGTCGTCTATAAAGGCAAGATGGTGGATATGGCACATTACAAGTACGCGCGCGAGATGCTGGAACGCGCCGCAGACTATCTCAGCCTGAACGCAGCGGCAAGCTAATCCACCTTCGCGCCGGACCCCTTCACTACTTTGGCCCACTTCACGACGTTCTTCTTGATGATCGCGCTGAACTCTTCCGGCGTGTTTCCCACGGGCTCGAAATCGATCGCGGCGAGCCGTGTCTTCACTTCCGGGAGCTGCAAAATGCGCGTGAGCTCGCCGTGAAGTTTCGCAATGATGGGTTTGGGGGTTCCAGCCGGGACGAGCACGCCAGCCCAGGAACCGGCTTCGAACCCGGGCACCCCGGCTTCAGCGATGGTGGGCAGATCGGGAACCGACGGGGAGCGTTTCTCGCCGGTAGCGCCCAGCGCGCGGAGCCGCTCGGCTTTTACATGCGGTAAGGTCGCGGATACCGAGTAGAAAGCCAGGCCGGCCTCGCCTGCGACGAGGCCAATAAGGGCAGGCCCTGCGCCCTTGTAGGGCACGTGGACGACATCAATGCCTGTCATGCTTTTGAACAATTCCGCGACAATATGTGCCATCGTGCCATTCCCACCGGATGCGTAGTTGATCTGCCCAGGCTTTGCTTTCGCAAGCGCGATGAGTTCCTTTACCGATTTCGCCGGTACCGAGGGATAGACGACAAGCAGGTGCGGATAGACGGCCAACATGGATACCGGCGCAAAGTCCTTGACGATGTCGTAGGGAAGCTTTTTATGCAGACTGGGGTGCACGGTATTAGCGCTTGATGCCAGCAACAGCGTATAGCCGTCCGGCGACGCATTTGCGGCGAGCTCGGTGCCGATGATCCCGCCCGCCCCGGCGCGGTTGTCCACCACGACCTGCTGGCCGAACGCATCAGCGAGTTTTTGACCGAAGAGCCGCGCCGAGATATCGCTGCCGCCTCCCGGGGCGACCGGCACGACGAAGCGAATCGGGCGATTAGGATACGTTTGCTGTGGTTGGGCCGATGCGGCAGCGACGAAGGCCGACGCGGCGAGTGCCATGCCTATGAAACGCCACTGACGCCAGCGAATTGCGATACACGGGTTCCCGCGCCACACTGCCCTCAAAGACGAGGTCATGGGCGCCCGAAGCATCAGAGCTGTCCTCTTAGCCGTCATCCCGGTTTTCATACGAGCGGCTTCCAGTCCGGCGGGACCCCCTCCAGCGATCAACACCTTTTTCTTGACCTCAGCCGGCCGGATCGAATCATAGCGACGTTCTTTTCCCGCGGCAGCGTTCACCGCGCACCTTACCGGTTGCCCCCTGTGGCCGGCTTGCCGGCATTCGTTGCAGGACAGGCAAGGACGGATTTCTTCAATCTGCCCGTTGGCTACTTTCTGCGGCCAGTCAGGGTCGGCAATCAAAGCTCGCCCCACACAGATGAAATCGGCTTTGCCCTCTGTCAGCGTCTTCTCGGCCAACCGCGGGTCGTCTAATCTGCCTCCGACCAAAACGGGAATGTCTACCACCCGTTTTACTGCCTCGGCGAGCGGCAGGAATATACCTCGCGGGTAAACATACGTCGGTGAAGCCGGCATTTTGGTTCCATGAGCACCGGAGGAAATGCTGATACCGTTTACTCCGGCGGCCTCCAGTTTCTGAGCCAGAGCCAGCGATTGCTTTACGTCCCATCCTCCGGGAATTGCATCGTCGATTGAATACTTTGCCGTCAGGGGAAAATCGGGGCCCACTGCCTTCCGCATGGCGGCTACAATTTCCATCAGGAACCGGCAGCGATTATCCAGGCTGCCACCATATTCGTCCGCCCTTTTGTTGAAGAAGGGAGAAAGAAACTGGGCGATCAGATATCCTCCGTGAGCATGTATTTCTATCAGGTCAAAACCGGCTGTCTTAACATTCCTGGCAGACATTCCGCACAGTTCGACGATTTGGTGTATTTCCTCGATCGTCAGCACGCGCGGCTGCCTTAAACTCGACCCCGGAAGCGTATGTCCCACTCCGGGAACCCCGGATGGCGATACCGGCGCGATAGTCTGACTGGTTTGAAGACCCGGCATCCAGGGTCCGCTTTCGGCTTGGGCGCCCGCACCGGGTGAAATCTGTATTCCGGCCCTGGCGCCGCCTTCATGAATAGCTTCGGCCATGCAGGATAGACCGGAGATGTAGGAAGTATCATCAACTCTCAGCGCATTTGGCGATGACCTGAGCGCATCGATGGCGGTCGCCCCGTAAGCTACCCCAGTGATAATCAGGCCGCTTCCCCCCCTGGCTCTTCTGCGGAACCATTCGACGGCGGTATCAGTGACTTCGCCCCATAAACCGTAACAACGATTTCCCATTGGAGGCATGACTATCCTGTTCCTGAGTTCCAGCGCTCCAATTCTTCCGGGCTCAAATAGTCTTGCGAACTCTCTTTCCACCGTTCCTCCTCACCTGGGCCTGAACCGCAGGTTAAAAACCCCTTCCCTCATCCCCGGCCCTTCTCCCGGAGGGAGAAGGGAGCCTGTCTTCCCTCTCCCTCCGGGAGGGGTTGGGGGTGAGGGTCGAGCGTTGTAACGCAGTTACGTAAAGCTCGATAGGATACGTTGGTTGTGGCTGGGCCGATGCGGTAGCTCAGTGAAAACATTTTCACCTGTCCCGTACTGCGGCGCCATTTTACGATGTTTGACCCGGCAGTTAAAACCAACTAAAGTAATCGTTGCGACTTTGCTTGAATTCAACCCGTTCCGGGGGAGAAAACCTGTCGAGGTCGTCGCAAAAATCAATGCCGAAATCGTGTGCCAGCTCCAGACGCCCGCTGCGCACGAGCGACTGGTTGCCGATGGATGGAGCCTCGTCGCGGACACGCCGCGGAAGCACGCAAAGTTCCTGCGTGCAGAGATCGCGAAGTGCGCGTAGGCCGTGAAATTCGCCGGCGTCAGATCGGAATAGTGATGAAGTCAGACCTCTCTCCGGAACTCGAGGAACTGCGCGCGGCGGTGCGCAAGTTCGCCCGGAACGAACTGGAGCCGCTCGCCAGGCAGATGGACAAGACCGGTGTGCTGCCGGATGAAGTGCTGCCGCTGCTGGCCCGGCAGGGCTACCTTTCGGTGCGCTTGCCCGAGTCGGTCGGCGGCATGGGCATGGGACTGATGCCGTACTGCGTGATGCTCGAGGAACTGAGCGGCACGCACCGCGCCTTTGGCCAGCTCGCCTTCGCCGGCGGCGGCATGACGCCGATCGCAATCGCGCATCACGGCACCGAGCAACAGCGCAGCAAGTATTTGCCCGGCCTGATCGACGGCACGCTGCGCACGGCGTTCGCGTTGACCGAGCCCGCCGCCGGCTCGGACAACTCCGCGATGAAGACGCGCGCGGACAAGGTCGACGGCGGCTGGCTAATCAACGGCCTCAAGCATTTCATCAACGGCGCTCACGTCGCGGACTTCCTGATGGTGATGGCGATCACGGATCCGGTGAAGCGCACGCGCGGCGGCGTCACCGCATTCCTCGTCGATCGCGGCACGCCGGGCTTCGAGATTACGCGCGTCGACCGGGCC
>Ga0326597_10013453_pt1 | contig 10757 bp, 3 predicted proteins | sample RVTome_12_FD_203789 | JGI IMG/M metagenome (GOLD analysis project Ga0326597, IMG submission 203789) | Soil microbial communities from uranium-contaminated site in the Upper Colorado River Basin, Wyoming, United States - RVT100D185 | ecosystem: Environmental > Terrestrial > Soil > Contaminated >... | reverse complement strand
GGCCCGTGGGCCGGATCGAAGTCATCCAGGCTGGAGCCGACTTGGCTATCTTCGAACAAATCTCCCAGCAGGCCGGCTTGCGGGGCCTGCTCGGAAAGGTCGGAGACGACCCAGAGGTAGAGTTCCAGCGCACCGAGATGCGGAGCATGCTGGCCCAGGCGGTCCGCCGCCTCCCCGACCGCCATCGCGTCGTGCTGGATCTCTATTACGGGCGGGATTTGAGCATGAAGCGGATCGGCCAGATCCTTCGGATTCACGAATCGCGGGTTTCGCAGCTCCACGCGGCGGCGGTCAAGCGCCTGCAGGCCGCTTTGGCGCCGGGCGGCAGGAACACGGAAACGATTCCGGAGCCGCAGTTGAAGCAAAGGGCTCGTCCTTCTGTTGCTCAGGCCCCGGCTGTTGCTTAGGCCCCGGCGGGCAGGGACGCAAAGTACTTCGTCACCGCAGCCCAGTCGTCCTCCGTATCCACGCCGATGGTGTCCTCGGCGGTTTCGGCCACGTAGATGGGAATGCCGTGCTCGACGAAGCGCAACTGCTCCAGCCGCTCTGCTTCTTCGAGAGGAGAAACGGGCAGCGCGCGGTACCGTTCGAGCGCGCCGCGCGTGTAAGCGTAAAGGCCCAGATGCTTGAAGAAGCCGGGGTGGGCCGCCGTATTCCGGGGGAAGGGAATCGGGGCGCGGGAGAAGTAAACGGCCTCGCCGCGGAGATTCGTGACGACCTTGACGACGTTCGGATTCGGGGCTTCGGCGGGGTCGAGCGGCGTCTGGAGCGTGGTCACCTGCACGCCGGGCCGGGTGGTGAAGGGCTCGACCAGCAGACGCAGGTGGGCGGGCGTGATCATCGGCTCGTCGCCCTGAATATTCACATAGACGTCGGCCTGCGATTTTTCCATGACTTCCAGAATTCGCTCCGTGCCGCTGCGGTTTGTGCGCATGGTCATGAGAACCGGAATGCGGTTTTCCGCGCAGCAGGCCTGGACCCGCTCGGAGTCCGTGGCCACCCACAACTCATCGAGCAGGGGCGAGAGGCGGGCGCGCTCGTAGACGAGCTGGATCATCGGCTTGCCGCAGATCGGGAGCAGGACCTTTCCGGGCAGCCGCTCGGAGTCGTAGCGCGCGGGGATCACGCCGACCACGCGCAGGCGCGAGCGCGAGGAGCCGGGGTTGGAAGAAGATGCCATCAGCAGGCCGCCGTCCCACAGTATATTCCATCTGAATCGTTTCGGCAGACTCCCTTCTCGCTCTGGCTCGTTGGGGTCTGGGAAGCGGTTGCTCTCCGGGGACGTGCGCGGTAGAATGTCGGCATGAGCTGGTGGCAAAAATACAATCAGTCAACCGCCTGGTGGGTAAGGGCGCTGGTGCTGGTGGGCGTGATCGGCGTCTCCTACACGTTCTTCACGCCGTTCTGCGGGGTGATGTTCGACTGCGGGTGCACGGTTCTCTGGGAGACCGGAGGGCGCATGTGCAACGTCTACACCTCGGCCGCCGGGCCGCATTGTCCCTTCTGCAGCACCGGAGCGTGGGGCAAGATGATCCCCCGGGGAACGGTGTGGCTCACGCAGGTTGCGGTCGTGCTGGCGCCATGCAACATCTCCTGGAAAAGCCGCGTTGCGCTGGGGCTGATGGCCTTCCTCGGGGCGGCCATGCTGGTGGGGTCGATCTTCCTGATGGCGACCGGCTACCCGATGTATTTCGGGATGGGCTCCTAAAGGGCGCGGAGACACACAGACTCTGAAGCCCTGCCCTGACGTTCTACACCAAAAGTTGAAATGCTCTAGCCCGGATTTCTCAGCACGCGAGTCCCGCTCAGCGGGACGACAGATTCTAGCCCACGGCGTGAGCCGTGGGTTCGCTGGCGGGTTTGGATGCCAGCCCCGGAGGGGCGACAGAAGTTCTGGCTCGACAGACCGTCGAGATGGTATTCTTTCGCCCCTGCCAGGGCTTCCTCCCCAACGCCTGGTTTCCCAGGGCTGGTGCCCTGGGCTAGAATCTATCGCGCCTCCGGCGCTGTGATGCTGGTGAGAAATGCAGGCTCGGATCACGCGGGAGGATGGCCCGGGAGCTTACGCTTCCGGGTCGGATCGGAACAGGCCCACGGCACGAACTCCGTGCCGTGGCTACCCGCTGTGCAATTCCGAATTCCGAACAGAGGAACAAGCCACCGCTCCCTGGCGGTCGCGGCTCGGATAGGTCGCGGGGAGGGTGGCCCGGGAGCTTACGCTTCCGGGTCGGATGGAACAGGCCCACGGCACGAACTCCGTGCCGTGGCTACCCGGCATTAGCCCGGTCGCTTACGCTTCCGGCTCGGATAAAGGCTCAGGCCTGGGGGCGCTCCTCCTCGAGGAATTCTTCGGTGGCCGTGGGTGTGGGGAACGGCTGCTCGACGGGGATTTCCTCGGGCTTGGGCTCCTCGGTGAGGAGGCGGAAGCTGCGGTAGTAATCCATGCCGGTGCCGGCGGGGATCAGGCGGCCGACGATGACGTTCTCCTTGAGGCCGCGCAGGTGGTCGACCTTGCCGCTGATGGCGGCCTCGGTGAGCACGCGGGTGGTCTCCTGGAAGGACGCCGCCGAGATGAAGGAGTCGGTCGAGAGCGAGGCCTTGGTGATGCCGAGCAGCATGGGGCGGCCCGTGGCCGGACGTCCGCCGCGGGCGAGGACCTGGTCGTTCTCCTCGCGGAAGCGGAACTTGTCGACCTGCTCCTCGATGAGGAATTCGGTGTCGCCGACTTCCTCGACCTTGACCCAGCGCATCATCTGCCGGACGATGGTCTCAATGTGCTTGTCATTGATGTTGACGCCCTGCAGCCGGTAGACTTCCTGAATCTCGTTGACAAGATAGGCCACGAGCTCCTTCTCGCCGAGGACGGCGAGGATGTCGTGGGGGTTGCGCGGGCCGTCCATCAAGGGCTGGCCGGCGCGGACGCGCTCGCCTTCCTGGACGTTCAAATGCACGCCGCGGGGAAGCGGGTATTCTTTCTGAATGCCGGTCTCGTTGACGACGATGACCTTGCGCTGGCCCTTGGCGACCTCGCCGTACTGCACGATGCCGTCGATCTCGGTGATGGTGGCGGTTTCGCGGGGACGGCGCGCTTCGAACAACTCGACGACACGCGGCAGGCCGCCGGTGATGTCCTTGGTCTTGGTGGTCTCGCGGGGAATCTTGGCAAGGACTTCGCCGGGGTGCACCTCGTCCGCCTCGAGCACCATCAGGTGGGCCTTCAAGGGCATGAGGTACTGCTTGACGGTGCGGTTGCGGTCATCCTTGATGAGGATAGCGGGCTCGCGGCGCTCGTCGGGGGAGTCGGAAACGACCCAGCGGGAAAGCCCGGTGACTTCGTCGACCTCTTCGCGGAGGGTGAGCCCCTTCTCGAGGTCCTTGAAATGAACGGTGCCGCCCGCCTCGGTGAGGATGGAGAAGGTGTAGGGGTCCCACTCGACGAGGATCTGGCCGACGGTGACGGGCTGGTCCTCGCTGACTTTGACGCGGGCGCCGTAGACGACGGAGTAGTGCTCGCGCTCGCGGCCCTTCTCGTCGACGATGGTGATGGCGCCGTCGCGGTTCATGACGACGTTGTCGCCCTCCTTGTTGCGGATGGTGACGAGATTGATGAACTTGACGAAGCCGTTGTTCTTGGCGTCGTGGCTGGACTGCTCGGCGATGCGGCTGGCGGTGCCGCCGATGTGGAACGTGCGCATGGTGAGCTGGGTGCCGGGCTCGCCGATCGACTGCGCGGCGATGACGCCGACGGCCTCGCCGAGCTCGACCAGACGGCCGGAGGCGAGGTTGCGGCCGTAGCACATGATGCAGCAGCCGCGCCTGGCTTCACAGGTGAGCACGGAGCGGATCTTGACGCGCTCGATGCCGGCCTGCTGGATGGCGTTGGCGAGCTCTTCGGTGATCTCCTGGTTGACGTCGACGATGACGTTGCCCTCGTAGTCGCGGATCTTCTCGAGCGAAACGCGGCCGACGACGCGGTCGCGGAAGGGCTCGATGATCTCGCCCGACTCGACGATGGATTCGACGTAGATGCCGTCGACGGTGCCGCAATCGAGCTCGCTGACGATGACGTCCTGGGCCACGTCGACGAGGCGGCGGGTGAGATAGCCGGAGTCGGCGGTCTTGAGGGCGGTGTCGGCGAGGCCCTTGCGCGCGCCGTGCGTGGAGATGAAGTACTGCAGCACGGTGAGGCCTTCGCGGAAGTTGGCGGTGATGGGCGTCTCGATGATTTCCCCCGAAGGCTTGGCCATCAGGCCGCGCATGCCGCTCAACTGGCGGATCTGCTGCTTGGAGCCGCGGGCGCCGGAGTCGGCCATGATGTAGACGGGATTGAAGCTCTCGCCCGCGGCGTCCATCTCCTGCATGGCGGTGAACATCTCTTCGGCGACCTTTTCGGTGATGTTCGACCAGATGGCGATGACCTTGTTGTAGCGCTCGCCGTTGGTGATGGCGCCGTCGAGGTACTGCTGCTGCACGGCGATGACCTCCCGCTTGGCCCGCTCGACGAGCTCCTCCTTGCCGGAGGGGATGACGAGGTCGTCGACGCCGATCGAAATCCCCGCCTTGGTGGCGTAGAGGAACCCGACCTGCTTGATTTCATCGAGCAACTGGACGGTGTTGGGGAGCCCGGTGTGCAGATAGCAGTAGTTCACGAGCTGCCCGAGGCCCTTCTTCTTGAGCAAGCCGTTGATGAAGGGCATGCTTTCGGGCAAGCTGTCGTTGAAGATGACCCGGCCGACGGTGGTTTCGAGAATCTGGTTCTGGAAGGTGACCGGCTCGATGTGCAGGATGTCCTGATCATCGTAGGCCTTGGTGAGGTCCATGACCCTTCCGGACAAACGGAGGCGGATGGGGGTGAGGGTCTCGACCTCGCCGGCCGCGAGAGCCAGCAGGACTTCTTCGGCGGAGCCGAAGGCGCGGCCCTCGCCGCGGGTGCCCTTCTTGGCCTTGGTGAGGTAGTAGACGCCGAGGACGATGTCCTGGGTCGGGACGGCAAGCGGGTGGCCGTTGGCGGGCGAGAGGATGTTGTTGGAGCTGAGCATCAGGACGTTGGCCTCGATCTGCGCCTCGGGCGAAAGGGGGATGTGAACGGCCATCTGGTCGCCGTCAAAATCGGCGTTGAAGGCGGTGCAGACGAGCGGGTGGATCTTGATGGCCTTGCCTTCGACGAGCACCGGCTCAAAGGCCTGGATGCCGAGGCGGTGGAGCGTGGGGGCGCGGTTGAGCAGGACCGGGTGGTCGCGGATGACCTCTTCGAGGATGTCCCAGACGACCGCGTCCTGCTGCTCGACCATCTCCTTGGCCATTTTAATGGTGGTGCAGAGGCCCTTCTGCTCAAGCTGGTGATAGATGAAGGGCTTGAACAGCTCGAGGGCCATCTTCTTGGGGAGGCCGCACTGGTGGAGCTTGAGCTCGGGGCCGACGACGATGACGGAGCGGCCGGAATAGTCGACGCGCTTGCCGAGCAGGTTCTGGCGGAAGCGGCCCTGCTTGCCCTTGAGGGTGTCGGAGAGCGATTTCAAGGGGCGGTTGTTGGCGCCGCGCAGCACCCGGCCGCGGCGGCCGTTGTCAAACAAGGCGTCCACGGCTTCCTGGAGCATGCGCTTCTCGTTGCGGACGATGACGTCGGGGGCGTGCAGCTCCATGAGCTTCTTCAAACGGTTGTTGCGGTTGATGACGCGGCGGTAGAGATCGTTCAAATCGGAGGTGGCGAAGCGGCCGCCGTCGAGCGGCACGAGCGGGCGCAGCTCGGGCGGGATGACGGGAATGACCTCGAGGATCATCCACTCGGGGCGGTTGCCGGACTTGCGGAACGACTCGGCGACGCGGAGGCGCTTGGCGAACTTGAGGCGCTTCTGCTGGGAAACCTCGCCGCGCATCTTCTCGCGCAGCTCGGCGCAGAGCGACTCGATGTGGACGCGCTTGAGGAGCTCGCGGATGGCCTCGGCGCCCATCATGGCGGTGAACTTGCCGGGATACTCCTGCTGCAACTGGCGGTAGCGCTCCTCGCCGAGGATCTCCCGCTCCTTGACGGGGGCGGAGCCGGGGTCGAGGACGACATAGGCCTCGAAGTAGAGAATGCGCTCAAGGTCGCGGAGCGAGAGGTCGAGCAGATAGCCGATGCGGCTCGGGAGGCCTTTGAAAAACCAGACGTGAGAGCAGGGAGAAGCGAGCTCGATATTCCCCATGCGGACGCGGCGGACGTCCTTGGTGGTGACTTCGACGCCGCACTTGTCGCAGATGACGCCGCGGTGCTTCATGCGCTTATACTTGCCGCAGAGGCACTCCCAGTCGACGGTGGGCCCGAAAATACGGGCGCAGAACAGCCCGTCGCGCTCGGGCTTGAAGGTCCGGTAATTGATGGTCTCGGGCTTGGTGACTTCCCCGTGCGACCAGGAGCGAATCTTCTCCGGCGACGCCAGGCTGATGCGAATGCTGTCAAAGTCCATGGTGAGACTGGCGCGATCGAATGATCCAGTTCGGTACAAAGGCTTCCTCCTCGGGAGGTTTCCCGCAAACAGAAAAAATGGCAAGCGCCCCGGGACGGCCGGGACTGCGGCCTAGTCGGCCGCGGTTTCGAGCAGGTCTTTCGGCTTCTTGAGCAGCTCCACGTCGAGGCAGAGGCTCTGCAACTCGCGGATCAGGACGTTGAAGGACTCGGGGATGCCGGGCTCGATGGCGGCCTCCCCCTTGACGATGGCTTCGTAAATCTTGGTGCGGCCGACCACGTCATCGGACTTGGCGGTGAGCAGCTCCTGGAGGATGTGGGCGGCGCCGTAGGCTTCGAGCGCCCAGACCTCCATCTCCCCGAAGCGCTGTCCGCCGAACTGGGCCTTGCCGCCGAGGGGCTGCTGGGTGATGAGCGAGTAAGGCCCGATCGAGCGGGCGTGAATCTTGTCGTCGACCAGGTGCGAGAGTTTCAGCATGTAAATGTAGCCGACGGTAACGGGCTGCTCGAACTTGTCGCCGGTCATGCCGTCGTAGAGATCCGTCTTGCCGGAAGTAGGCAGGCCGGCCTTCGTAAGATGCTCCTTGATTTCACGCTCCGTAGCGCCGTCGAACACCGGAGAGGCGAAGAAAAGGCCGAGCTCCTTGGCCGCCCAGCCGAGGTGCGTCTCGAGAATCTGTCCCACGTTCATGCGCGAAGGAACGCCCAGCGGGTTGAGGACGATCTCGACGGGGGTGCCGTCGGGGAGGCTGGGCATGTCCTCTGCCGGAACGATGCGGGCGATGACGCCCTTGTTGCCGTGGCGTCCGGCCATCTTGTCGCCGACGGAGAGCTTCCGCTTCATCGCGACGTAAACCTTGACGAGCTTGATGACGCCCGGGGGCAGCTCGTCGCCCTTCTTGAGCTTCTCTTCCTTCTCCTTGCTGACTTTCTGGAGGACGTCAATCTGCCGCGAGGTCATCTCCTCGATTTCGTCAATCTGCTCGTTCAAGCGGGGGTCGCGCTTGACGTCGAGCTTGGCGCGCTTCAGGTCGCGGGCCTTCAACTGGCGGAGGACTTCCGGCTCCAGGGCGGTTCCCTTGGTGACCAGCCGCTTGTTGGTGCGCTCGTCGTGGAGATCGGACTGCAAGACCCTGCCGCCGAGGATGTCGTTCAAGCGCTTGACGCGCTCATCGTCGAGGACTTCGATCTGGTATTCGAGGTTCTTGCGGAGCTTGGCCACCTGCTCGCCTTCGATGGACCGGGCGCGCTCGTCCTTGTCCTCGCTCTTGCGGGTGAAGATCTTCACGTCGACGATGGTGCCCTCGATGCCCGGCGGGCAGATGAGGGAAGCGTCGCGGACGTCGCCGGCCTTCTCTCCGAAGATGGCGCGCAGGAGCTTCTCCTCGGGGGTCAGCTGGGTCTCGCCCTTGGGGGTCACCTTGCCGACCAGGACGTCGCCGGGTTTCACGGTGGCGCCGATGCGGATGATGCCGGCTTCATCGAGGTCGCTCAAAAAGCTCTCGCTCACGTTCGGGATGTCGCGGGTAATCTCCTCGGGGCCGAGCTTGGTGTCCCGCGCCTCGATTTCGAGCTCTTCGATGTGAATGGAGGTGAAGTAGTCCTCCTGGACGAGTTTCTCGCTCACGAGGATGGCGTCCTCAAAGTTGTAGCCGCGCCAGGGCACGAAGGCCACCAGGACGTTGCGGCCCAGGGCAAGCTCGCCTTGGTCGGTGCAGGGTCCGTCGGCGAGGACTTGGCCCTTGCGGACGGTATCGCCTTCGCGGACGACCGGGCGCTGGTTGATGCAGGTGTTCTGGTTGGAGCGCTTGAACTTCGTGAGACTGTACACATCGGCGTGGATGCCGGCGGAAATGGTGCCGGGCTCGCCCTCGCCCTCGGCGCGGACGATGATGCGCTCGCTGTCGACGGTCTCGACGCGGCCGTTGCGGCGGCAGGTGACGACGGCGCCGGAGTCGCGGGCGGTGACGCCTTCAATCCCGGTGCCGACGAACGGGGCCTCGGCGCTCAACAGCGGGACGGCCTGGCGCTGCATGTTCGAGCCCATCAGGGCGCGGTTGGCGTCGTCGTTTTCGAGGAACGGAACGAGCGAAGCGGCCACGCTCACGAGCTGCTTCGGCGAAACGTCAATATAGTCAATCTCCTCGCGCGTCTTCAGCACGAAGTTGCCCGTCTGGCGGGCGTTCAGCAATTCGGAGATGATGCGGCCGCGCTCGTCGAGGGCGACATTGGCCTGGGCGACGACGTACTTGTCCTCCTCCCAGGCGGACAGATAGAAGCAGTAGGGCTCGGCCTCGGCGGCGCGCTTGCGGCCCTTCAATTCGGTGTTGGCTTTTTCCCAGTCGCCTTTCTCGACAATGTCACCCGGCCGGAACTCGCTGTCCCCGGCGTGGATGATCTTGACGAAATCGACGACGCGGCCTTTCACCACCTTGCGGTACGGGCTCTCGATGAAGCCGAATTCATTGATGCGGGCGTAGCAGGAGAGCGAGGAGATCAGGCCGATGTTGGGACCTTCCGGCGTCTCGATGGGGCAGATGCGGCCGTAGTGGGTCGGATGCACGTCGCGGACTTCGAACCCGGCGCGCTCACGGCTCAACCCGCCCGGCCCGAGAGCCGAGAGGCGGCGCTTGTGGGTGATCTCGGAGAGCGGGTTGGTCTGGTCCATGAACTGCGAGAGCTGGCTCGATCCGAAGAACTCCCGGATGGCGGCCATCGCCGGTTTGGCGTTCACGAGGTCGTGCGGCATGGCCGTGGACATTTCCTGGTAGACCGACATCTTTTCCTTGATGGCGCGCTCCATGCGGACCAGGCCGATGCGGAACTGGTTTTCGAGCAGCTCCCCGACGGCGCGGACGCGGCGGTTGCCGAGGTGGTCAATGTCGTCGACCGACCCGATGTTCTTGCGCAGCTTGAACAGGTAGTCGAGAACGGCGGAAAAGTCGTCGAGGTCGAGGGTGCGCTTGTCGAGCGGCGAGGTCTTGTCGAGCTTGATGTTGAACTTGAGCCGGCCGACGCGGGAAAAATCGTACTTGCGCGGGTCGATGAACATCCCCTGGAACAGGGCGATGGCGGTGTCGAGCGTGGGGGGGTCGCCGGGACGAAGCTTGCGGTAAATTTCGATGAGCGCTTCCTCGGGCGTCTTCAGGCTGTCCTTCTTCAGGGTCTGGCTGAGAACGATGCCGGCGTCTTCGCGTTCCGGGAAAAAGATGCGCACCTGCTGGATGCCGGCTTCGACAACGGCGCTGAGCGTTTGCGGGGACACCTCGGTGTTGGCCTCGGCCAGGACCTCGCCCGTATTGCTGTCGACGACGTCGGCCAGGAAACAGGCGCCTTCCAGGTCCTCGGGCGAAATTTCGACCGCTTCGACACGGGCCTTCCGCAGGGCGTCGAGGATCGAGGGCGTCACGCGGCGGCCGGAGTGCGCCAGCTCCTCCTTGGTGCGCGGGTGCAGCACATGGTGCGAAAGCTTCTGTCCGAGCAAACCGTCGGAGAGCTCCCAGTGGGGTTTCTTGTCGTCCAGCCGGAGGGTTTCACCCTTGTAAAACCGCTGCAGAATCTCGGCATCGCTCTTGAGGCCCAGGGCGCGAAGGAAAACGCTCCCGAGAAACTTCCGCTTGCGGTCGATGCGGACGTAGAGAAGGTTCTTGGAGTCGTACTCGAACTCGACCCAGGAGCCGCGGTAGGGAATGATCTTTCCGAGGAAATAGGTCCTCTGGTTGGCGGTCTCGAAAAAGACGCCGGGAGAGCGGTGGAGCTGGCTGACGATGACGCGCTCGGTGCCGTTGATGACGAACGTTCCGTTCTCGGTCATGAGCGGGATCTCGCCGAAGAAAACTTCCTGCTCCTTAATTTCGCGCGGGGTCTTGTTGCCGGTCTCGGGGTCCTTCTCATAGACGGTCAGGCGGATGGTGACCTTGAGAGGGGCGGCGTAGGTCATGCCGCGCTCCTGGCACTCGACGACGTCGTATTTGAGCTGGAGGTCGACGGGATCGCCGCACTTGTCGCAGAAGGTGACCTCGTTGCGGTTGGGCGAGCCGCACTTGTGGCACAGGATTTCACCGCCGACGTTGAACGGGCTGGTGATGATGCTGGCGCCGCAGCGCTGGCACGGGCGGCGCAAATGGTGCAGGCCTTTCAAATTCCCGCACTTGCACTCCCAGTTTCCAATCGAGTAGTCGGCGAAATCGAGCTTGGAAATCTCCCGGAAATCCGTGATGGGAAACACGGAGCTGAAGACGGCCTGCAGGCCGAAGTCTTCCCGCTCCTCCTTGAGCAGGTGCATCTGGAGGAAGCGGTGATAGGACTGCTT
>Ga0326597_10013452_pt1 | contig 10757 bp, 9 predicted proteins | sample RVTome_12_FD_203789 | JGI IMG/M metagenome (GOLD analysis project Ga0326597, IMG submission 203789) | Soil microbial communities from uranium-contaminated site in the Upper Colorado River Basin, Wyoming, United States - RVT100D185 | ecosystem: Environmental > Terrestrial > Soil > Contaminated >... | reverse complement strand
TGGTAAACGAGCGGGCTACGGCAGACAATTTCCCGGACCTCAGGAAAAGCTGTGGATAACTCTCCCTCGCTTCGAATCTCCGGCCCAGCCGGTTCTTTCCGGCCGGCAGGGGCCGTTTCATGGGACTTCAACGGCCCCGTCCGTCCCTGCCGGCTGAATCGGATAGAATTCTTCAACGGCCCCGGCCATCGCAGAGGCTCGTTATCCACAGGTTTATCACAGCACGGCAAGCAGCGATTCTATTTGAGACCGCTAGCGGAAAAGACCATGGCGGCGCCGCCCATGAATCCGGCCTTGATATTCCTGGCTTCATCGCCCCAGGTACAGCTTTTGACCCCCATGACCTGGGAACAGTCGTCAGGGCTGCCCAGAATATCGACGACCTCTTCGTAACTCATGCCGCTCTCCAGACGATCATAGTTGTCCTGATTCACTTTGCTGCACCCGGACTGCAATACCAGCAATGACAACAGAACAAGGGCAAAGGCAACACGTCCGATCAGCTTCTTCATGGTTTCCTCCTTGGGCCGCCCGCCCCATGGGCCACGGCAAGACACCAGCCGATTGACCCGGGTCAATCGGCATCGCCGGCCAGGGTTTCGGCCAGAAGTTCAATGGTATGGGCGGCCCGTATCTTCAGCCCCCGCTTTTCCAGGGCGCCGCGCAGCATGATCAGGCAGCCCGGACAATCGGTAGCCACGGTGGAAGCGCCGCTGCGAATGATGTCGTTGATCTTGTCCTTGGCGATTTCCCGGGAAATTTCCGGATGCCCGGTCAGGGAATAGGACCCGCCGAATCCGCAGCAGCGGTCGGATCGGGGCATTTCCGCCAGCCGCCAGCCGGCGGCGGTCAGCAGTTCCCGCGGCTGGCGCCAGACCCCGCAACTGCGTTTGAAATGGCAGGAGTCGTGATAGGTGACCACCCCATCCCCAGGGGATATGGGCCAATCGATTTCCCCGTTGATCTGGCCGGCGATGAATACCGACGCATCCACGGTGAGGGCAGCCAGGCGTTCGGCGGCCGGGGCCCAGTCGGGATCTTCCCGGAGCAGGTCGACGAAATGCTTCCTGAGGGCGGCGGTGCAGGTCGGGCAGGTGGTGATGACGGCATCGGGGTTGTCCGCCAGCAGCGCCTTCACGTTCTGCCTGGCAAGGTCGGTCGCCGTGGCGGGATCGCCGGCATAAAGAGCGGGGATACCGCAACAGTTCTGTTCCCGGGGATAGGAAACCGCCACACCGAGGTGATTGAGAACCTTTACCAGGGAAAGGCCGATCTCCGGAAAGACAAAATCGGTGGCGCAACCGCCGAACAGGGCGACCCGGAGACGGGGCGCCCTGAGCTGTTCATCCTGGTCGGGAATCAGGTCGCGGAGGGGCCGTTCGGCAATCGCCGGCAGGGTCCGCCATTCGGTGAGGGAAGAAAAATACAGGGGCAGATGGCGGATACTGGCTCCCCCCCGGGTTACAGGCTTCTGCAGCCGGGCGGCACTGCGCAGCAGGAGGTGAAAAAGCCGCCGGTTGCGCAGGACGCGGCGAAACACCAGCGACTTGGCCAGACCGATTCCTTCGGCCCGACCGAGCCGGCCGCGCAGATGGAGAATGATCTCTTCGAGGTCGATGCCGGCCGGGCAGACCGCAACGCAGGCCCGGCAGCCGATGCAAGCCTTGACCATCTCGGCCGCCTGTTCCAGGCCGTTGAAACTGGCGGTCAGAACGGTACCGATGGCGCCGATGTAGTTGTGGCCGAACACGTGCCCGCCGATGGTCTGGTAGACGGGACAGACATTGGCGCAGGCCCCGCATTTCAGACAGCGCAGGGCGTCCCGGCATTCAGGGGTGTCGGCGAGGGCCGACCGGCCATTGTCGAGCAGCACGATGTGCAATTCCCTGGCCCCTTCGCCGCCAGGAACCGGCCCGCGAATCCAGGTCACGTAGGAGGTGAGCGCCTGGGCTGTGGCGCTGCGGGGCAACACGCGCAACACCCGGGCCGCGTCGTCCAGAGTCGGCACCAGCTTGTCGATGCCGACCAGTATCACGTGCACCGGCGGCAGGGTGGCCACCAGACGGGCATTGCCTTCGTTGGTCACCAGGGCCACCGCTCCTGTTTCGGCGACAGCCAGATTGGCCCCGCTGATCCCCAGGTCGGCCTCCAGGAAGGCCTGGCGCAACTGCCGCCGGGCGACCCGCACCAGGTGCTCGATTTCGGGTGGCTCGGCCCGGCCGGTCACCTGGCCGAACAGGGCCGCCACCTCGTCGCGAAACATGTGAATGGCCGGCATGACCATATGGCTGGGTCGCTGACCGGCGAGCTGGACGATCCATTCCCCCAGGTCGGTTTCGACCACCGAGATCCCCGCCCCTTCCAGGGCCGCGTTGAGCCGGATTTCCTCGCTGGCCATGCTCTTGCTCTTGACCGCCAGCCTGGCTCCCCGCCGCAGGGCCAGGTCGCGGATATACTCATTGGCCGACCGGGCGTCGGCAGCCTGGAACACCTGCGCCCCCGCCGCCTCGGCATTGCGGATGAATTCGGCCAGGTATCCCGGACGATCCCGTCCGACTTCATCCTTGAGAGCGACGATTTCCCGGCGCAGGGACTCGAAATCAAGTCCGGCAAACGCCCTCTCCCTGGCCGCCAGATAAGCGTCGCCGAAGCGATGCAGAGCGTCCTGCAGGCGGGGCGCGGCCAGGGCGGTGGCGATGCGTCGACGGTATCGACGGGCACGTTGTTTTGGCACGGCTACTCCCGAAAAAATCCCTGCCGGAAAATCCGGAAGGGAAAGGGAAACAAAGGGTTATAGGTCAGCTCTCCAGGGGATCGTCGGACAATCCTTCGAGGAGCAGGATGTGCAGTTCGCGCGGGCCGTGTACGCCAATGGTCAGCACCCGTTCGATGTCCGCGGTACGGCTGGGCCCGGTGATGAATGCGATGAAATCGGGAGAACGCCGCCGGTGAAGCGCCCGGAGCAGCCCCACGGCCGCCAGCCCGTCGGGCAGGATTTTGCGCGGGTCGAGCAGCACGAAATGCCGTTCGGGAAAGGTACTGGCCAGGCGAAGGGGTTCCTCGGTGCTGTCGAGCACCACCGTCCCGGTGTCGGCCAAGGCGAAATTGGCTCCGGTGACGCCGGCTGCGGCCAAGGGCGCCGCCGAGCGAAAATGGTCGGTAACGACCTCGCAGCCCTGGCCCCGCAACAGTTCGACCAGGTTGATACGGCGACCGCTGGGAAAGGAGGGGAACAGAATCGTTCCGCCGGCATGACGGGCGATATAATCCGCCAGGGCGACGGCATCGAGGCAACGGACCAGATGGGAACCGGCCTGGGCCGCCATCTTCTGGAATTGGGTTACCGGTTCGGACGACGTCATCGTCTCCTGCACTCCATAATAAATTTGCAGCGCCTTACGAATTACGCCTTACGGCCTTTACGCCCTAAGCCCCCCGGCTGGATTTGAACCGCTTCAGCCACGCCTGAAATTCGGTTTCCTCGTTTTCCAGTTCAAAGGCATTGATCAGCCCGCGCCGCAGGGCGAGAGCTACCGCCCGGTTGCGCAGGTTGAAGGCCTCGCCGAATTTTTCGCCGTGAAACTGCTCCTGATCCAGTCCCAGTTTGCCGTACAGGGAATTGAGTCGGCTCTGTACGCCCCGACGGGACAGGTAGCGCCGCTGGGCGATAAGATTATCGGTCAAACCGAGGGAGATGTCCAGCAGGGCCTCGAACTCGATATCGGACAGGGCGGTCTGGCTGTGCCCCGCCCTGCCCGCCACCTTGCGCACGTCGGGATCGATCCAGCACTGTTCCTCGATCAGCACCGTCCGGATCGCCGAGGCGATGCGTTCGCGGGTATTCGACTTGAGAATATATCCGTAAACGGTTTCCGGCGGCACGATGCGCGACAAGGTGCGAACGTACATCTCGTCCTTGAACTGGCTCCAGAATACGATGCGTGCTTTCGGCTTGCGCTGCCAGAGGTTGCGGGCGAACTCGATGCCGTTCATCTCCGGCATCTGGATGTCGCTGATCACCAGGGGCAGCTCTGCTGCCACAGCCATCTCCAGGGCCACCAGGCCATTGTGGGCCCGATCCGTCTCACAGGGCAGATCCCACGATTTGATGATCTGCTCGAGAAATTCCGCATCCCGCGGACTGTCTTCGACGATCAGGATATGCACTTGCTCCATCTTCAACCCTCCTGGCCGTTGTGCGGCAGGGTCAAGGTCAGTTCAAAACGGGAGCCCGTCGAAAAGCGGGAGGGACTCCAGGCCACACGGGCGCCGATGGCGCGGGCCCGTTCGCGAATGTTGTGCAGTCCCCGGCCGCCTCGCAGGGCACCCTGCTGTTCATCGAAACCGACGCCGTTGTCTTCCACCGAAAGTACGATCTGACCGCACCGCCGGTCGAGATTGACCTCGTAGCGACTGGCTCGGGCGTGCTTGACGACATTATGGATCGCCTCCACGGCGATCCGGTACAGGGTCAGCTTGGCCAGCCGGGGGAGCCCGGCGGAGTCGACCTCTGGGGAAATATACAGGTGGTATTCGGGCAGATCGCCCTTGCCGAGATAGCGTTCGAGATGGGACTGCAGGGCCGCGCCCAGCCCGAGAATGTCCAGGGTCTGGGGATGGAGGTTATCCATCAACTGGCGCAGGTCGGAAATGGCCCGATTCATTTCCTCCTCAAGGGCAGCGGCCTCTCTACTGCAAGCGGGAAGCTCCTGAAGAAGCTGTAGACCACGCAGGATCGAGGACAGATCGGACAGGGTCTGATCATGGATGTCCATGGCGATCCGCCGCCGCTCTTCCTCGGCGCCTTCCAGCAGCTTTTCGGTACAGACCACCCGAATCAGCTGTTCAGTCATGCCGTTCATCGAAAGAGTCAGGTCATCCAGTTCGTCATGCACCACTGCGGGCGCCACCGGCGGGGTCAGATCGCCCCGGACGATGCGGCCGGCGGTATCGGAAAGGGTCTGGATGCGCCGCAGAATGCGGCGGGAAAAGAACAGGGCCAGCAGTACACCGATGGGGATGGCGGCACCAAGCACAATGACCGAAACCAGCGCGGCACGGTCGACCAGACCGTCCACATCCTTGCTCTTGACCTGCGGGGACTCCTCGCGCATCTGCTGCGTGGTTTCGGAGAGTGCCGCCAGTTGCGGCTGGAGGCGGAGGGTCATGGTGTCGATGAAACGGTGAGGATCGAAACCGCGCCTGAGACTCAGTTCCTCCAGGGTCCGGCGCAACTCCGCAACCTCGGAGGACGGCAGGGACATCAGGGGCACGATCCGCAGAATCGCCGCCGACAGGTGGGCGTGCATCTCCTCAAGGCGGTCGAGCAGTTCCTTGATTTCCGCATCCTTGGCAATGCCGATGCTGGCACGGTGCTCATATTGCCTGGCCAGATCGAACATGCGCTGGGCCGCCATGTTGGCCTGGGTCAGGGAAATAATGATGGTCCCCATCAGTTTGGCCTGTTCCCGTTTTTGCGACAGGTCCCAGTAGGTGTACTGGAGAAAGCCGAGCAGCAGGGTCATCACCAGCAATACCGCCGCCGGGGCCATAAGGATCTGATGTTTGAGTGTAAATCGCATGGATCGCAAGGTATCACAGGCGGTCGGCCGATACACTGTGCATTTGCACAGAGCGTCATGCGGAGCAGGATCAGTCTTCCGGGTTGCAGCCGCAAAAAGCTGCCTCGGCCTCCTCGCCCAGTAGGCCGGGATGATCCTGATAGCGGGGTGAATGGTGAAAAACCTGCAGCCGGGCGGCTCCGGCCTGGCGAGCCAGGCGACCGGCCAGGCAGGCGGTAAGATGATTGCGCTGCCGGGCCCGGTCGACATCCCGGTGGGCGAACACCGCCTCGATGACCAGCAGATGGACCTTGTCCGCCAGCTGCCGGATGAGGGCCAGGTTGCCGGGGTCGGGAGAGGCGTCCGTGACATAACAGATCTTCATGCCGGATTCGATACCGGCGACCTCGCCGAGCAGACGCTCCAGGGGGAGACAAACCGTGCCTCCGGCTGCCAGCGGCACATCCAGTTCCGTTTCCGGCGCGGCTCCCTGGAACACCAGGTCCTTCAGGGCGGTCAACCAGGGGCCGGCAAGATAGCCGCGACGATCGAGGGCGTCCCGATGAATGGCGACATGGAGAGGTTCCTCCAGGACGAATGCCAGGGATGGAATATCGCCATGAGCGAGGGCCGCAGTTCGCACCCGGCAGTGGGGCGTATCGTAAATCAGGCCGTTCCGACAAGGAACGGAGGTCTCTCTTCCCGGCCGGAATCCCTCGTCGGCCCGAAATGTCGTTTCCTGGAGGTAGTCCCCCAACCACTCGTGAACGGTCAGGCACAAGGGGTAACCGGAGGTGAGGTTCCAGGTGTAACTGGCGAGCCGGCCCCGCAACTGTTCGATTATGCCGGGCGGGCCGTAGAGGTGCAGGTTGATGTCCCGGTAGAGAAAGGACCGAAGCAGGCCGTCGAATCCGACTAGGTGATCGATGTGCGCATGGGAGATAAAAACCGCCCGGATCTTGAGCAGTTCACGCACGGTGAGGGCATGAAGGTCCCCGCAGTCGAACAGCAGTGCCTGGCCGCGGTGAGCCAGATAAACATAAAGGGCCGGATCGCCGAAGGACCCGTTCACCAGCCTGGGGAAAAATACCGACCTCACGCCCTTTCCCTCCACGGAAACGGGACAGCTGGCCCGGCAGCCCGATGGCGGGCCGGATTCGCGCCGCACACGATCATCCGGGACCAAGCTCCAGGGTCGTATAGAATAGCCGGTCGCGACGCCGCACCAACAACCGGAGGACTTCGCCGGGCCGCCCTTCCTCGATCAAGGGCCACAGGGCGGCAGCATCCCTGATCTGCCGGTCGTCGGCTTCGATGATCAGGTCGCCGGGCCGCAGTCCGGCCGCCGCCGCCGGGCCGCCGGCCACGGCCGTCACCAGTGCCCCCTGGTTATCGGCGAGGCCGAAGTAACGGGCCGCCTCGGGAGAGATATCGCTCAGCGAAAGTCCCGGGCCCGTTTCGGTAACAGTTTCGGCAAGGGACTGCTCTTCCTCTCCATCGAGCCGACCGATTTTTGCGGTCAGATCCCGGGATCTGCCGCCGCGAAATATCGTAATTCTGGCCTGGGCGCCGATCGGCAGGACCGCCACCTGCCGGGGCAGATCGTTAATGCCGGGCAATAACTTGCCATTGATGGCCAGAATGATATCCCCCCGCCGGATGCCGGCTTCAGCAGCCGGCGAACCCTCCGCCACCTCGGTTACCAGTGCCCCATGGGTATCCTGGAGGCCGAAGGAGGCGGCGAGCTCTTCGGTCAGGGTCTGCACCGAAACCCCCAGCCATCCCCGCACCACCCGTCCGGTTTCCCGCAGTTGCGGCAGGATCGCCCGGGCGGCGTTGATCGGAATGGCAAAACCGATCCCCTGACCGCCAGCCACAATCGCGGTGTTGATACCCACCACCTGTCCCCGGCTGTTAAACAGCGGCCCACCGGAATTTCCGGGATTGATGGAAGCGTCGGTCTGGATGAAATTGTCGTAGGCCCCGGCGCCAAGGATCCGTTCCTTGGCCGAAACGATGCCGACGGTAACGGTCTGCTGCAAACCGAAGGGGTTGCCGATGGCCATCACCCATTCACCGACCCGCAACTGGTCGCTGTCGCCCATGGAAATCACCGGTAACCGTTCCTTGCCGATATCGATTCTGATCAGCGCCAGGTCGAGTTCCCCGTCACCCCCCTGAACCGTCCCGTTAAAGATCCGGCCGTCGGCCAGCAGCACTTTGATTTCATCGGCGGCCTTCACCAAATGCTGGTTGGTGAGGATAAATCCGTCAGCGGAAATGATGAAACCAGAGCCCAGGGAACGTTCAGTTTGTGGCTGGTCGGGTCGAGTCTGAAAGAAACGATCGAAAAATTCTTCGAACATATCGTTGTAGGGACCGGGTGTCCCGGGAAAGTCGGGGCGGGAGGACCGGGTCGTTTTCGAGGTGCTGATATTCACCACCGCCGGCTTGAGATTTTCGGCCAGTACGGCAAAATCGGGGATATCCCGGGCGGCTCCCGAAATAGAGGGAACCCCGGCCATCGTCAGGAGCAGGCCCAGGATGCCTGGGATGAGCTTTTTCATGAGGCCTCCGCGAGATCGGTCAAAAAAACCCGATCTCAGGTCATTTAATCATCCCATGGAATGATGTCAATAAATCGGAGGCCGGCGGGACAGGTCCGCCGATTGGGGCAAAGCAGGCGGTTCAAATAGACTCGGGAACCTTGCGGCGCAGGGCGGGACCCTGGATGGGCAGGTAGACGGTGAAGGTGCTGCCCTCACCGGGGGTGGATGTTACGTTTACCCGGCCGTCGTGGGCCTGGGCCAGGGATTGCACGATGGCCAGGCCCAGGCCGGTTCCGCCGTCTTCCCGGTTGCGGGCCTTGTCGATCCGGTAGAAACGATCGAATATATGCGGCAGATGTTCCTCGGGGATGCCGATCCCGGTATCGGAGACGGTCACCACAGCCTCATCCTCCAGGGTAGCCAGGGAGATTTCCAGTTGGCCGCCTTCCGGAGTATATTTCACGGCATTGGCAATCAGGTTGAGGAACAACTGACGCAATCGCAGTTCATCCCCCTGGATGCGGATCTCCCTGGTGACATCGAGCTTGAGTTCCGGCCGGATCCCCTTCGGTTCCCCCAGAGTCTTGGCCTGCATATACAGCACCTGCAGCAGATCACTGAGACTGAGTTCCCTGATTTCCAGAGATTTTTCCCCGGCCTCGCTTTTGGCCAGAGTGAGAAGATCTTCGATGATCCGGCTCATCCGGTCGATCTCCTCCATGCTCGATTCGAGCATGTTGCGGAATTCGTCCGGATGCTTCGCCCAGCGCAGAGCCACCTCGGTCTCCCCCTTGAGGATGGTCAGCGGCGTGCGCAACTCATGAGAGGCATCCCCGGAAAACTGGTTCACCTTGCGGAATGATTCCTCAAGACGGGACAACATGGAATTGAAGGTTTCCGCCAACCGGGAAATTTCGTCCCGGGCCTTGCCGATGGGCAGTCGCTGATTGAGGTTTTCGGCGCTGATCTTGCGCATGGCCTGAGTGATGTTTTCCACCGGACCCAGCACCCGCCCCGCCAGAAACCAACCGCAGAGGCAAATCGCGAACAGCGCCGGCGCGGAGAAAATCAACAGCAGGGTGCGCATTTCCTGGAGAGTCCGCTCGACAACCCCCAGGCCGACCCAGGCCTGCAGAAACAGCCTCCGCCCATCGGCGGCATCCATAGCGAACACCAGTTGCCTCACGGCGATTTGATTCTTCTCGGACACCGTGGCGACTACCGCGCCCTCCAGGCTGGCGGCTTCCAGCATCCAGCCGGGAAGGGGCGCAAGATTGCCCTTGAGCCCCTTCGGTCCGCAGATCACGGTCCCGCCGCCATCAACCAGCCAGAGATGCCGGTCTATCTGCCGGACGAGACTGTGCGAAAGGTGAACATACCAGATACCGCTGCTGATACCGAGCACCCCCAGCAGAGCCAGGGCATACCACAGGGTCAGCTTGACGCGGATAGAGGCCGGAAACAATCACTCCTCCTTGAGGACATAACCGACGCCGCGTACCGTGTGAATCAATTTCTTGTCGTAATCCCGGTCGACCTTCTTCCGCAGGTAGTTGACATAAACATCGATGATGTTGGTGAAGGAGTCGAAGGTGTAGTCCCACACGTGTTCGGCGATCATGGCGCGGGTCAGCACTTCATTGGGATTCCGCATGAAATACTCGAGCAGCGCATATTCCTTCGCGGTCAGATCGATCTCCTTGTCGGACCGCCAGATCTTATGGGTCACCGGATCGAGCCGCAGGTCGGCAAAATGGACCTCGGCGCCGCGGTCCTTGGAAATGCGCCGCACCAGGGCCTTGACCCGGGCCAGCAATTCGCCGAAGGCAAAGGGTTTGGTCAGATAATCATCGCTGCCCGACTCGAGCCCCGCGACGATGTCCTCCACCGAGTCCTTGGCGGTCAGGCAGAGCACCGGAGTCGAAATATCCTTGGCCCGCAATTCCCTGATGACCGTGAGGCCGTCCTTTTTGGGCAGCATCAGGTCCATCAGGATCACGTCGTAGGGATTATTTTCCGCCAGGTAGAGACCCTCTTCACCGTCGAAAGCCACATCGACGGCAAAATCTTCCTCTTCCAGGCCCCGCTTGATGAAGCTGGCCACTTTTTTTTCGTCTTCGACCACAAGAATTCGCATTGTTTATCTCCTTTTTCGGTAAATTTGTTGGGGAACTGATAAGCCCTATTTAAGCTTCAGCTTGACCAGCACTTCATTGGCGGTTTCCTCTACTGCCTTGCCGGACACGTTGACCATAACCCATGAATTACGGCGAAAAATGCCTTGGGAATAACGCAGTTCGTCTTCAATCTCTTCCAGGGCGGCATAGGCGGACCGCGGATCCTGGCCGAGGTGCCGGAGCCTGGCGGCCCGCAATTCCACCAGCCGCTGGGCTTCGATGTATAACCCGACTACCCGGTCGGGATTGACCTGAAAAAGCTCTTTCGGGGGTTCGATTCCATGAACCAGCGGCACGTTGGCGACTTTCCAGCCGAGATGGGCCAGGTAGGTGGAAAGAGGCGTTTTGCTGGTCCGGGAGACACCGACCAGCACGATATCGGCCAGTTTAAGGTGCCGGACTTCCTGGCCATCGTCGTGCTTTACGGTAAACTCGACCGCCTCGATACGCCGGAAATACTCTTCGTCCAT
>Ga0326597_10013450_pt1 | contig 10758 bp, 10 predicted proteins | sample RVTome_12_FD_203789 | JGI IMG/M metagenome (GOLD analysis project Ga0326597, IMG submission 203789) | Soil microbial communities from uranium-contaminated site in the Upper Colorado River Basin, Wyoming, United States - RVT100D185 | ecosystem: Environmental > Terrestrial > Soil > Contaminated >... | reverse complement strand
TAGCATCGTTCGTCGCTGCGCTCAGAAAACGAAGGGGACCACCTGAAATTGGGTGGGTCCCTTCACTGAAATCAGGTGGGTCCCTTCGTTGATATTGGGTGGGTACGTTCCGTGAAATCGGCCAGCAATTGGCGGTATTCGGAGTAACGTCTATGCCGATGCCGTTTCGTTTATAATCACCGCGGTCATTCTGATAAGCATCCTTCCTTTCATTCTCGGCAGTGATCGCGTGCATTTTTCTGCACTGCCGAAGAAATACTTCGATCCGTTCGCCTTCGCGGGGCCTAGCTTTTTCGTGTTTAGTATTATCTTCAGTACGATCGGGGCTTTCTTCTTCATGGAGCTCTGGCAGCGCATTTTTGCGGCTGAAAGCATACAGACTGCGCGAAGAGCATTCTTGATTAGTGCATTTGTCCAGACACCTTTTATTGTTTCCGGTCTCGTTCTGGGTTTGGTGGGTGCGCTACTATTCCCCAGCATTGACAAGAGTGCGGTCATCTTCCGCGTATTTGCGGAGTTCCTCCCACGAGGGTTCCTGGGTTTAGGCCTCGTCGCTGTTCTTGCAATCTTGATGGACACTGTAAATGCGCTCGTCGTCGTGGGCGGTAGCACACTTGTAAATGATTTCTACAAAAGGCTTAGACCTCAGACATCTGAGAAGCGCTTGCTGTTTTTGGCTAGGGTGTTTACGTTGGCTTTCGGGAGTGTATCCTTGCTCACAGCAGTGTTTCTGCCGGACATCGTAAAGCTACTCTTAATGGGGGCGTTCATCATGATGTCGATGGGACCTACAATCATAGGTGCGCTAGTGTGGAAAGAGCGGAGGGCGAATGCAGCGACCGCAAGTATGATAGTCGGTTTTTTGGCTACGATTCTGCTCATTCCTGAGATGCCCCAGACAGCGTTCGTCCCGGGATTTTTTGTAAGCCTGGCTATCTACGTCGCAGTTACACTGATGTCTCGGCCACCGAAACCCATCACAGGAGTTTAGTATGACAGGAACACTTTTTGTGCTATTGCGCATCTCGCGTCCTTATTACATACTCCAAGCAATAGCTCCGCCGGTCGCGGGCTATTTGGCCACTTCCCAGGTCGAGTTCTCTGTCCTGACTACCGCTGCGGTCGGATGTGTTTTCGGTCTGCTTGCCATGGCGGCATGGGCTGGTAATGATCTCTTCGACAGCGAACTGGATAGTCGAGGGCGGCTAAAACTCTTTCACGGGTTGTATGTTGCGGGAGGAACTGGGCTCTTGCGCACGCGAAAATTAGCCGCACGGACGGTTACAACTTATATGTTACTGCTGATCTCGGTAGCCCTAGGTTTAGCCGCAGCGATTAGCCTGCCATTTCTAGTACTGGCAGGTTTGTGCGGTTTAGTGGGTGTCTTCTATTCTGTGCCTCCGGTACGGCTGAAGACTAGGGGCCTGTTTGGGGCAGCGCTCACGGCCACTAGTTACGGACTAGTGGCTTTCACTGCGGGATGTGTCGCCGCCGGTACCCAAATTAGTATCGCCGCCATCACCTATGGCGTCGCTATGTCGGTACTGGTCTTCGGCTATGACGGTATCGGCCACATTATTGATTACGCGGACGATAATGAGAATGGACTTAACACGTTCGCAGTTCAACTTGGTGCCCCTTGTGCAATTAAGCTCCTTGCTGCGTGTCAGGTGCTACCAATCATGGTGCTGTGGATCTTAGGTCTTACGAGTGTGTTAAAGCTCAATTTAACAGGTGTTGCAGTCTTGTTTCTTGCCACGGCCTTTAGTGCTATCCTCCTCCTGTCCGGTAGAAGCGGGCAGCGCCTGTGCGCTCTACGGATTGTGTCGGTGCCGCTTCTTTCAGCGTCTTTCTTTTTGTTGCTGTAAAAAATGACTGAACAGGCACTGGTGGAAACCCCTCTCGGTGATTAAGCGCTTATGAGCATATGCCGCGCGATGTCTGCAGTCTTATAGCTTAGGCTTGAACCGTTTCCTCTAGACCGGATCGTGGTCTTGTCAGAAGCCGGAAGAGTGGCTTCAACCAACCAGACGATGCATAGCTATGAGATTATTATAGTCGGTGCCGGCCCCGCAGGTTCCTCCACTGCTATTGAGTTAGCGAATCTGGATCCTAATCTTGCGTGTCGGGTTCTACTACTTGACAAGGCCGTCTTCCCACGACCCAAATTGTGCGCTGGTGGCGTAACAAATAATGCGGACGTCTTACTTGGGCAACTCGGGGTGCCAGTTGAATTGCCGGCCGTTCCCGTTCATACATCCAAGTTTGTATTTCCAACCGGCGTTTTGACTTTAACCCAAGAGAGCCATTTTCGAGTGTTGCGGCGCGAGGAATTTGACCACTATCTTTTCCGTGCTGCGAAAGATCGTGGAGTTGTCACACATGAGGGAGAGGGTGTTGAAAATGTCATCGTCCGTTCGGAGGGAGTCATCGTTCGAACATCAAAGGGAGAATACAAGTCTGAGATCATTATTGGCGCCGATGGCGCCAACGGTACTGTACACAAGTTATTAAGCATGCGACGGCCTCCCGGGCTCATGATGGCCATGGAGATACATGCACCGCTGAGCGAGATACGAATACCCGGCTTGAATCAAAATACAGCCATCTTTGATTTCACCATGATGAATAGAGATGTGCTGGGCTATTGTTGGGTCTTTCCGGCTATCGATCAAAGAAGCCCGATGTTTAGTTTAGGCATCATGGACTCCTCAGTTAATAGGGATAAGCAAGACTCTTTGAAATCTGTCTTCCTCAGCTGGCTAGGCGACATTGTGCCGAAGTGGCACAGTTTAGAGTTACGTGCCCATCCTGCTCTGCGGTACGAACCAAGAGTCACTTCTAGCCGCTATCGAGCTCTTCTAGTCGGTGATGCGGCAGGTGTAGATCCTTTGCTTGGTGAGGGCATCACTTCAGCCCTCGCGCTAGGGATGATTGCGGCACAATCTGCCTATCATGCGCTCGGTAGCAGGAACTTTTGCTTCTCGGACCATCAGAACCGCGTTCGTTCTAGCTTTATCGGCAATCTGATGCGCCGTAGGCATATCGTTGCGCGCAGATTTTATGGGAGCTGTACGTCCGGAACACGGCCGTTACAATACAGCAGTCTGTTGGATTGGGTCACACCTAGCATTAAACGAGGGGCATCTGCGACTGCGACTTGGGACGCATCATCGGCAAACTCGGCTTTCCCGCCGCGTGTTGAGCAGTTTTGAAAATTGTTTGATTGGGGGACAGGCTGGTACCTGGTCCCACGGGGGGATCAAACGCCGGGTCGGACCGGCGCAATATATTGATCGGACGGTTTGAGTGAACGGGATAGGGGTGGCTGCAGGCGATTAGCGGCGACTTTTTAAAGGTGAAACGTGCTCTCTAAAAGAGTGACCGCAGGTCGCGGAGTGGGCGGAACGTACACACTGCCGGAACACATCGGCGCTGGAGCGCTTAACGACCGATTTCGGATGTTCTCATCTTTTCGCACCGGCCTGACCGCCTGAACTTCCCGAGTTCTGATTGCCAACATTGCCTTGGTTATTGTTACCGGATTGCGTATTCCCAGGTTGTTGAACTGGCTGCATGTTTGGTATGGGAGCTCCGCGTTCTTCAGGAGCATTTCCAGCTTTGATCGGCTGCATCGCTGGCACTGGCATACCTTCCTGTGCTTGCTGCATCCGTGGAATCACTGCCCCCCCAAAAAAGTTATCCTCCCGGGAATGCCCCGTATTATTCATATCTAACCTCCTCTAAGGTTCTGAGAAACAAAAATCACAGTAACTAAAACCGCTGTAAAGAAACAGATCCCAGACAGCCAATTGAGAATAATTGTTAGGGTCGCGGATGGATTTTTTTTCCTGAGGAATTCTTCTTTACCACCCAGATAGTATTGCTCCGCATACACGAGCTGCTTACCGATCCCGTGTTGACTAATGAGAAAAGAACTCACGGTAAGGATGATCGCCGCAGCAAACAAATACCATGACACATGCAGCAAAATTACAAATTTCGCTTCTGAGATGTGAATAATGTCTTTAATAAACGCCAGAGAAAAACCTAACCCGGCAGTGGACAGAGACAATATTGCCTTATCAAAATTTTCCGAATTCGACAGCTGTCGCTTTAAGAGCTCCTGACGATACTCAGAATGTAGCTTTTTTCTATCCTCTATATTGTCCACCTTAGCTGTTATCCTATCATAATCTGCCAAACCTCCCAATTTAAATTTCAAATCCGACGGCGCCCCAATCTCCTGTACGGCGACCGCGTAGGACCATCGGCTCTGGAGGGCTTACCGGCCGCAAGCCAACTCAAAGACACAGAACGACTTTAGTCAACCATGTCACGAAATTCAGCATTCACAGTGTCAAAAGCTCGCATGTGGCCGTTGAATGTATAATACGAAATCAGACCGTGGGCTAAAGCTGAACGGTATTCAGGTAGGAAAGATCTTCCAGTCTTCCTCATCACCTTTTTCATTAGGGTTGAATTAACTGTTTTTACGTAATGACTCTGAGGAAATAGCACCTTCTTGTTGATCAGAAGCTCCTCTGTTAGAGCGGCATCGAGAAACGCTTGATTCTCATCAAAAAAGATTCTGAGATCACCTGCCACAAAGTCAGCAACTTGGAGACCGGGGCACTTTTCTGAGGTAAGAGATCGCCCAAGCCGAACACGCTTCTTTAGTCGTTTTGCCCTCTCTGACGGCCACACAGTCAATATTTTATTTCCTTGCCTAATTGCAGGCTCATCAATGGGCAATTTGGGAAGAATTTCTCGGATCATTGTGAAGAAAGGATGATCGTGTTTTGCGCTGACTGGATCAAAATAGAGCTTTGCCTCTCCGTTCAAGCCAGAGATATATTGGCCAACACATGCGGCCAAAGTAAATGCAAAATCTCTCCAAGCCTCACGAACAGCTTTCTCTATCCTTTCCTGCGACTTGATTTTGGCGATGTCATCAAAGTCTGGCGCCTGTCCTTTGTAATAGTCAAATGCCTTATAGGCCCTTGCCTTTTCTGCAAAGTAGCCGTCCCTAGGAACATAGAGCCCTATGATTGCCACGCCGTGAGTCTGCGTAAGAAATTCCGACATCCGGTTTCCGACCTGTTCAAGAAGACGTGGACGCCTGGAATACTTCTGGAACTTAAGTTCCTTAGGAGTTGAGCCGCGGTATGATTCCGAAATGGTTCTCTCCACTGTTTTTCCTAGAGCTGACACTTGAGATTGAGGAACGATAACCGCTGCATAAGAATAGGATCCTCCGGTCTTCCTCGGGAATTCTGGAGAATAGGATTCGTCGATATAGACGTTGTACCTTTGCCGCGTGCTTTTTGCCGTAGCCAGCCTGTTTTCGCTTGGTGACTTGTCCCGGATCTTGGCCTGTGAGGCAGTTCTCTCCAGATCTAGCAGAAGTGAAAATTCCGATTCAGCACAGTACTGACAGTGATAGATTCCAAGGTCCGGGTTAGAAGCCCGTTCCCACATCCAGCCGAATTCATTGCTCAGGTTACACGCCCAATCGAAAATCTCGTCGCACCGGGAGTCACCGTGATCCTCCTGAACCGCCTCATTTACTGCGTCAACACTGTACACGCTATAGCCGCAGTCGCACTCGTGCAGAAGGTCGCGGTCTTTTAGCCAATTCGCGACCTCTGATTCGCTGCCGTCGAGCAATTCGTCGAGAGACATCGCCATTACCAATTGAGGTTGTGGTTCGCCTAAATACTAATTTTAGAGTATCAGGATCAATCCTGGTTTTCTCGATAATTCGACCTTACTTCCGGCGAGATCTCTTTCAGTTCAGAAGAAAAAAGGCCCGACCTCTTTCGAAGTCAGGGCTTTTCAATTTAAATCCGGCAGCGTTCTACTCTTCCATAGAGCCTGTCGTGAGCTTAGCCGAACGGCGACCGCATAGACCCATCGGCGCTGGATGGCTTAACCAAATAGTTCGGGACGCAAGGCGAACGACTCTTGCCCGAGACCTTCTGTGCGTCAACCGCGAGCACTAGATGATGGAATCTTGGCAACCCATAGCCAGCCTTGGTAAACAACAGGCAGGATGGCAACCGCAAAGGGCAGTAGATACTCCGTGACTAATCGGGTACTGAGGATGACGTACAAAATGACTTTTAGCCTCGGAATAACCAAATCCAAGCGTGATAGGTTAACTATCTGGCCACGCGCCCCGCTAGCGGCGGCGTCGGTTTTATCTGCGTAGGCCCAATCTACATCTAACTTTATTTCGTGGTAGTTTGGATAGGCACTAGCAACTTCAATATTTTTAAAATAGAAGGCGAGTTTTTTCCCTGCGAATTCCTCGTCCGGCACAAAATCTCGCTTAAACCGCTCTTGTGCCAATAATTTGACGAGAGCACCAAGTTTTGCCTTATACGCAGCACTGAAGCCTTTGTCTACAGTGTCGTGAAAATATTGATAGTAGCGCACAAAGAAGTAACACCACACTATCCAAAGAGCCCAGGTTACGCGAGACGGTTCCTTGATGTGCATCGTAGTGCCAAAAAAATTGATAGAATCCATAACGACTTCTGAACTCTGGTAGAAAAACAAAATTAAGCTAGCCAGCAGGAGATCACGTCTATATCGTGTGAACCCGTGCGCTATCAAATCTGTTGCTTCACCCATGGTTTATATCTCTAAAATAAAGTTCAAGCGGGACCATACACAGGATAAACGGCCCGGCTCACGAGATTCAGCACGGGCTATGATGCGAAGACTAAAGATGAGATCGGTTCCAGCGACCGAGCCATAAATTCTGCCTGACGAATTGCGCTTAAGTTATTCGAAATCGCAGCCAGCGGTCAAGCACTATTTACCGCTTACCGCTGGAACAAAAACGCCCGGGCTGAGATTAGCCTCGGGCCCTTTGAATTTTAAATCCGGCGACCGTACAGTACCATCGGCGCTGGAGGGCTTAACGACCCGTCGAAAGTCGACCTCGAACCTCACCGGCAAAGTCTTGCCAACTCTGATCGTCACTGATGACCTGAGACAAGTTTGCGTATTGCTCAAGAAACCATTCGAGCCCAAGAACGGCCAATCTCGCACATTGCTCGTCCACGCGATCATTCGGAGACAAAACCTTTCCACTCTCGGCGAGGTCCACATAAAGCGCTGCATTCTTCAAGTCAGGCTCTCGAAAGGCTAGACCCCAGTCCTTCTCAGGATGGGCCTGAAACTTTTCCCGCTGCCGTTGCCACTCGTCATCACGTCTACGTCGCTCCTCGTAATACTTCCGAGCCTCCTTTGTGTCGAGGAAACTACGTAGGCCCCTCTCTGCAAGTGACACGAATAAATCACTCAAACGTGCGATCGGAGACGGGGGATAACCCATAGCATCCCATCCCTCTTTGCTCATGATCTGAGCCGCTTCTGCAAGATCGCAGATACGATGCTTCAGTTCATGGACGGTCAGCCCAGCGGGTAGAAGGTCACGCTGGTCAGGGAGGAGTGCCGCCACAGTGTAAACAATAGCCTTTCCAAATTCCTCTGCACCAATGACGGCAAGCGCCGCCGCCCGAGGATACCGGTCACTTTGGTAAAGAAGTTTCGCTTCCTCGTAAAGTGCCTGAGCATTCGTAAAACAGTGAGCCATCGCAGATCGAAGAGCACCTTCGGATTGCATAAATAGCTCAATTAACTGCCAGCGCAAAAGGCCCCGACCTCTTTCGGCATCGAGGCTTTTGAATTTAGATCCGGCAGCATCCTACTCTTCCATACGGCCTGTCGTGAGACGGGTCAAACGGCGACGGTACAGTACATTGGCGCAGGAGGGCTTAACGGCCTTTGCTCCATCTCCCGAACAAAAACAACATCACTCCGTATCTCTCCCGACTGTCAAGCCAGACACCGATTCTGGGGACTCCTTTAACTTTGCGAGGATATTTAACAACCGATTCGCTCGTGGCATTTTCTTCCGGTGTGGTGAATCGATGTGACGTTGAGCGGCTTTCTAAGCCTCTTCAAGCGCGGAACGGAGATCGGTGATTCTCTTTTTAAATCGATCGCCACAAAGGAGGCCTTCAAAGGCCAAATTGAGAGATTCTATCTGAAGGTTTGGCGCAGCCGCATCGATTCCCGGTGTATAACGCGGCCCCGTGCTTCGCAGAGTTCTCGCATTTAAACTTCTAAGATGTTGCAGATTCACGCTGAATAGCGGCGTTCTGTCTGTCCGCTTGAGATCAATCTGGCCAGTGAATAGAATAAAGTATTACAATGGCTTTCGATAATTTTTATTTCAAATATACAACTCGGCTGGATTTTCTGGAAAATTCTCAATTCCGGTTTACGCAGCCCAACCAGTTAAACGATCCTCTGGAGTGCTATCCTCAGATCTTAATGGAATCTTATGCAGATGAGGACATCGAATTAGCTAAGGAGCAGACTCGCAATATGGGTATCTCCTCCCCGGAGGAGATCGAGCGGTGGTGGCCCTTGTTCTTGGCGACTCTACCACGGCGACGAATTACGCCGGAAGAATATCCCGGCGTCCCATATCCCAGAGGAATACATTCTATGGCAGAGTTGGATGAACGAAATGCCAAAAAGCATCTAGAGGAGTTATTAGAGCACATTAATGAAAGTTACGGCTTTTTTTGTGTTACACAGTCAAGCGATAATTTTCTGATGTGGTCGCTGTACGCCCGCGCTCATAAAGGTGTCGTAGTCGGATTTGACGCTGACCATCCGTTTTTTAAGAACGCACATGATTTCTATCCTGTTGAATACTCCGCGCGCCGGATTTCGCTGTCGTCAAACGAAGGTTTTCTCCGACTAGCCGGACATTCCCATTCAGCATCGCATTACAAGGACTTACCCGTTCGGCTGTTCCTTCGAAAATCAGAGAAATGGCAAAATGAGGCCGAATGGCGAATGATTCGCAAGCTCGAAGAACGTACTTCGTATATTCCTGGAACGCCACCAGTCTATTTATTTGAAATTCCCCGCGAGGCGATCAAGGCGCTCATCTTGGGCGCCCAAATATCGTCGGAAGACATTGACGGCATCTGTAAAAAAGTTTCGACCTCACGTGATTGGACGCACCTTCAGATGTTTAAGGCTACTTTAGCACGCAGCGGATATGGGGTTGAGATTACGCGTTATACTTGTTCCTAATCCTAAGGGGGAGCCGTGGGAGTTTTGCATAAACGACGATCCGTGAATGCCAGACCGGGCCATCGGAACCTGCCGCGTCGATGCTCAAAGACCGACAAAAAAAGGCCCGGGGTCGTTTCGACCTACGGACCTTTTTAATTTAGATCCGGCGGCGTCCTACTCGTATCCTCGCCAGGCTCGGAATCGATTCGACTGCGCTCATGGTTCGACTGACTCACTATGACCCTGAGCACGTCGAAAGGGGTCACGACAGGTCTCAAATCGCAAATTTCAAATAGCAGATAGTTCCGGGAGTGGCTCAAGCGACCGCATAGGTCCATCGGCGCTGGAGAACTTACGGGGCAAATCTCTCCTCAAAAAACTGAAGGCCGTTGCCTTTGGTTTTGACCATGTCACTGCGAGAAGTCATCGTGAAAAAGGATTTCGCACGACAACACCGCGGTAATTTTGACCGTCATTGAGGTCCTCAGACCATAAAATCTCCGCGTCTTCTTTTTGCGCGGCGGCCAGGATTAGACCATCCCAAAAATTGACCCGATAACGATCACTGATTTCGCTCGCGCTCAAGATTTCGGGAACTTCTAATGTGGCGATCGTCCAGGTTCCTAAATCAGCGATGATTTCTCTGGCACGCCTGGAGGCTATCGGCTGGGGAATCTTGCGGGTAACGGCGACGTAAAATTCCTGGAGGACCTGGGTGCTTAAAACCCCTTCGCCGTTATCCCACAGTCTGTCCATGAGCCCTCTCGCGGACTCATGTTTCGGGCCGGCGGTCTGATCGTAGGCGTAAACGAGAATGTTCGTATCAACGAACTCAACGGGCATGGAGATCATCCCGCTTCCAGGTGGCTCGACCTTGCGTTCCAAGCTTTAGGCCGCGCCGCATGAGGGCGCGTTGCCTTGCTCCGGCGCGTTGGATTTCCCGGAGCCGCTTGACACGCTCCGTTAGTGCGTCGACCAAAAAGCCCGACAGAGACACGCCCTGGTCGACAGCGAAATGTTTCGCTTCACGCAAGATGTCCTTGGGCAGGGAAAGGGTGATGTTTTGCTTCTCCACGTATTTACGTGTACCACCACAGCCCGCCGCGAGTCAAACGATTTTCACGCCCCGATCATTTCGGAGTCCGCGGGGTCCGCGGGATCGGACACAACAATCTTAACAATCTTTCCTGAGCCACGAGCAGCGAATGGTGCGGATTTCATCAGTCCTTCTTCATCGACACGCGCCCGTCCTCTTTGATGGTCCAAAATGGGTTGTAGGCAGTTCGGATCGTGTTCGTGCTCGTGTGGCGTGTTCGTAATCGGGAAAATAGCTGACACGATCGGCCGTCATCCCCATGTCCTTCGCCAGCTCATCGTGCGGCCAGAGCGCGAACACCACTCCGTTCAGATCGAAAAAGACCACCCCCGGCGGGCTTGACTCCGCTTTCCAACCGAGGACGCCCTCGTGGAGATCCACGGCCTTAGCCTTCTCCGCCGGAGTAGCTTCGGCTATAAAGGCGGGGCGGCCGTGGTACCTCTCCACACGCTTCGTGGGGCGGAACCCTCCGAAGCGTACCCTCCTTCGCCAAGGCTACGGAGGGTACCCACCTCGCATTCATCCACGGGTTTACACCCGTGGCTTTCTGC
>Ga0326597_10013449_pt1 | contig 10759 bp, 7 predicted proteins | sample RVTome_12_FD_203789 | JGI IMG/M metagenome (GOLD analysis project Ga0326597, IMG submission 203789) | Soil microbial communities from uranium-contaminated site in the Upper Colorado River Basin, Wyoming, United States - RVT100D185 | ecosystem: Environmental > Terrestrial > Soil > Contaminated >... | reverse complement strand
AACAACAGGAGCGTGAGAAAGTCCAGCCGGTGGTGGAGCGCGCCCAGCCGCCGGCTGACCCGATCATGATAACTCGCCTGGCCGCGGAGGATGTCCTCGCCGAGCAGCAAACGGCAGTGAACGAGATATTGCTGATTCACCCTCGCGTCGAACATCCCCGCCTGTCGCACCACCGCGCGAAAGAGCCAGTTGAGCCAGGTGGCGCTGGGGTCGGCGTGCTGCGCCGGAACGGGGACCCGGATGGCGGGTGAGGTGGAGCCGAGCGGCATGAGGAAGATGAGGTGGCGGATCCGCTCGGCCAGCGATCGATAGTCCACCCACTTCTCGTGAAACTTTCGTCCCTTTCCCCAGAAGAAGAGATAGAGAATGACCAGCAGGATGCCCAGCTCCACACCGGTCCAGCCGCGCGCCGCCTGCTGCTCCTCCTGCATCTCCCGTCCGAGCGCCCTGCAATCGACGGCCGATGACGTGCCGGTCCTGGCACAGTCGGCGGCGAGTTGCCCGGCCCGGAGCTCGAGCGCATCCACCTCTTGCAGGTGGCTCGTCACCGCCGCGGCCACGGCGAGTACGGCGAGGAGGTAGATCCAGAAGAACGCCGAGCGATAACGAATCGCGTACAGGATGGAGAGATGGTTGGCCCACGCGAAGTGGGTGAGCAGCCTCTCCTCGACCTGATCGGTGAGATCCCGCGGCAGGTTCGCGTTCTTCCAGTTCTCGCGCCACGCGGCCCGGGTGGCCGCGACACAGTCACGGGACAGGGAGGGGAAAGCGATCTTGGAGGGAAGGGCCACCAGCCCCGTCACGATCCCATAGGCCTTGCCGAGGACGAGCCGCCTGAGCGGGCCAGGCGTCTTCTCCTTGAAGTACGTGCCGAGAAGATTGGCCGCCTTGTGCCCGCCGGCGGTGTCATCCCCGCTCGGCGGGGCCAGCGCCAGCTCGAGCACCCTGGTGATCGTGGAGAGCAGCTCCTCGATGGTAGGCGCCTCGACCGGATCGGGACCGGCATAGAGCGTGACGGCGCCGGCCCGCTCCGTATGGAAATGCACGACCGGAATTTCGTGCTCGCGAGCGAGCCTGACGATCTCCGCCGTGCCGCCCGGCCCCGCGGGGGGGCGGCCGTCCCACACGGCGATCAGCAGATCGGAATTCCAGACAACCCGGCGCCCCACCTCGACGTAGGACTGGACGTCGCCGCGGATGCCGTCGAGAATGAAGTGCGCCCGAGCCTTCTCGTAGAGGTCGCCTGGCCGTGGGGAGGGGTCGGCGATGGCGGAATCGGTGCGGGTGAGATCGTAGGGCGTGGGGGCGTCGAGCTCGAAGTGGAGCGCCGCCGCCGCCCTGGCGACGAGCCGGTCGGCCCCGCGCGCCATGGGTGAGACCGCGACCAGGGTCGCCTTCCCTCCATGCGCGTACACATCGGCGTGCCGCTTGCCGATCTCGACGACGGTGCTCCGCACATGCGCGAGGAGCGTCGCGATGCCGTCCCGCAGCTCCCCCCGAACGCCGGCTGGCAAGGTCCGGTGCCCGGTGACGCCGACGCGATAGACCAGGTCGGGAAGCGGTGGAGAGGGCGTGGCCTTCGCCATCGGTGTCTCCAGTCGGCACAACGGCTGGGATCGGTCAGGCGAGCCGGTTCAGCCCTGCCGGCATCCGTCCAGCATCTCCGAACTTTCCGAGCCGGATCGTCGGGCGCAAGGTCGCGGCCGCCGGCTCGGCCCCGGGGACTGGTATCCCGGGAGTGTGCCCGGAAACGACGGCGCCGTCTCCCATGGCATCCTCGACCGGAGAATTCCCGTGGCCCTGCGTCTCACCCTCCACCCCGCCGCCGGGCTCGCGACCGCGGCGCTGCTCGCGATCTGCCCGCCGTCCGCCGCCGCCCAGGGCCAAGGGCGGCCGACCTGCGACGCGCCGGAATTCCGGCAGTTCGACTTCTGGGTGGGAGACTGGGACGTGACCGTCAGCGGGCAGCCGGCGGGGACCAACATGGTGACGCTCGAGGAGGCCGGCTGCGTGGTGCACGAGCACTGGAAGGGCTCGCGAGGAGGCACGGGACAGAGCTTCAACTTCTACGACCGGCAGGACCGGAAATGGCACCAGGTGTGGGTGTCGAACAGCGGGAATGCGCTGTTCCTCACCGGCAGCCGCGAGGGCAACCTTCTGACGCTCGTGGGAGAGAGCACCCAGGCGGACGGTTCCACGGTGCTCAACCGCCTCAGCTTCCGCAACAATCCCGATCACACCGTCCGGCAGTTCTGGGAGACGTCCTCCGACGGCGGAACCACGTGGACCCCGACCTTCGACGGACTCTACCGCAAGCGAAAGGCCTAGCCGGTCGCGGGAGGGCCCGCGCCCCGCCTCGAGGCAACCGCACGCCGCCGCGGGGGAATCGTCGTAGATTCCCTCCTCATGCCCCGCCCCGTGGTCGGTCATGCCTACTGAACCGTCCGGCTGGCCCTACCTGCCGACGCTGGTGCGCCTCGCGCTGGCGCTCGCGATCGGGCTCTTCGTGGGCATCGAGCGGGAGCGGCGTGAGAAGGAAGCCGGAATGCGCACCTTCGCCTTCGTCGCCGTGCTCGGGGCCGTCGGAGGGATGCTGGGCCAGAGCTTCGCGCTGCTGGCCCTCGGGCTGGTGGGCATCCTCATCATCCTGCTCAACGTGGAGACGATCCGCACCGGCGAGGGCGCCGAGATCACCACGTCGGCCGCGCTCGCGGTCATCGGTTTTGCCGGAATGCTCGCCGGACTGGGGCAAACCTTCACTCCCACCGCGCTCGGCGTGGTGACGGCGGCGCTGCTCGCCTGGAAACAGCCGCTCACCGGTTTCAGTCGCGCGCTCACCGAGTCGGAGCTCCGCTCGGCGATTCTCTTCGCCATCCTCGCCTTCATCGTCTATCCGATACTCCCCGACGGCACCATCGATCCCTGGCGCCTGATCGAGCCCAGGGCCGCCTGGATCACCGTCATCCTCGTCGCCGGGCTGGGCTTCGCCAACTATCTCCTCCTCAAGCTGTACGGCGCCCGCGGGGTGGAGCTGACGGGCTTTCTCGGCGGCTTGATCAACAGCACCGTCACCGTCACCGAGCTGGCGGACCGGGTGCACCAATCAAGCGGCCGTCTCGTCGAGGTCACCCGGCGCGGGGTCGTGCTCGCCACCGCCGCCATGCTGGTGCGGAATTCGGTGATCCTGGGCCTCCTCGCGCCGTCGGCGCTCCTCAGTGCCGCGCCCGCGCTCGCGCTCATGCTCCTCGGCGCCGCGGCCACCACCCTCTTCCGCGGTCAGAGCGCCGACACCAGCGGCGCCGAGATCCCGAAGATGTCGTCGCCATTCTCCCTCACCTCGGCGCTTCGGTTCGGCGTGATATTCCTGATCCTCGAGGTGGCCGGCACCCTGGCGCAGCGCGGGCTCGGCCAGGCCGGCTTCTACCTGGTGAGTATCGCGGGCGGCGTGGTCTCGAGCGCCAGCGCGGTCGCGTCGGCCGCGACCCTGGCCGCCGCCGGCCAGATACCGCCTGACGTCGCCGGCAACGGAGCGATTCTCGCCTCCCTCGCGAGCGCCTCGATCCACCTGCCGCTGGTGATCCGGGTGGGACGTACGCCGGCCCTCACCCGCCGCGTCGCGGTCGTGCTCGGCGCCATCATCCTGCTGGGCGCCCTCGGCGTGTTCATTCAGCCAATGCTCATGGGGAGATGACATGATGTATGACCGCGCGTTGCGCAGCCTCCTCGTGGGCGTTCTCTGCGCGATCGTGGCCCCGCTCGCCGCCCAGCAGACCCAGAAGCCTCCGCTCCACGCGAAGCACTGGCTCGCCATCACCGGCAAGCCCCTCGGCGCCACCGCCGGCGCGCTGATGTACGCCAAGGGCGGCAACGCGGTGGATGCCGCCTGCGCCATGCTCGGCGCCGTCACCACGATGTGGGACGTGCTCTCCTGGGGCGGGGAGACGCAGGCGCTGATCTACCATCCCGGACTCAAGAAGGTCATCGGCATCAACGCCCTCGGCGTCGCCCCGTCGGGCGCCACCGCCGATTTCTACCGGTCGCGCGGATACCGCTACCCGCCGGAGTACGGCGCCCTCGCCGCGGTCACGCCCGGCACGCCCGGCGGCCTGCTGACGATGCTGGCGGAGTACGGGACGCTGTCGCTCGCCGAGGTCCTGGCGCCGGCCATCCGGATGGCCGACGGATATCCCATCGAGGCAGAGACCGCGAACTCGATCGAGCGCAACAAGGACGAGATCAAGCAGTGGAAGTACTCGCGCGCGGTGTTCCTGCCCCACGCGGGTCAGGCGCGCGAGGCGCCGGAGCCCGGCGAGATGTTCGCCCAGAAGGATCTCGCCGCGACGCTCCGCAAGCTGGTCGAGGCGGAGCGCTCGGCCCTCAAGGCCGGCAAGCGCCGGAAGGAGGCGATCTACGCCGCGTACGACCGCTTCTACAAGGGAGACATCGCTCGCGAGCTGGTGCGTGGGGTCCAGGAAGAGGGCGGGCTCATCACCCTCGGAGACCTGGCGGCCTGGAAGGTCCGCATCGAGGAGCCGCTCAGCACGACCTACAAGGGCGTCACCGTCTACAAGCTTCCGATCTGGCAGCAGGGGCCGGTCATGCTCCAGGCGCTCAACATCCTGGAGAACGCCGACCTCAAGGCGATGGGGTACAACTCTCCCGCGTATATCCACACCCTCTACCAGACGATGAACCTCGCCTACGCCGACCGCGACTTCTACTACGGCGACCCCTACCTCCCACCCGAGGAGCCGGTGAAGGGACTGCTCTCCAAGGAGTACGCCAGGGCGCGGTACGGGCAGATCGACTGGAGCCGGAACGACTCGACGGTCAAGCCGGGCGACCCCTATCCCTACCAGGGAGGAGCGAACCCCTTCGCCTCACTGCTGGCGGGCTGGACGCCGGTGCCGGCCCCGGATTCGACAGGGAAGATGGGCATCAGCGACTCGGCCTTCCGCGCGCAGTTCCACGCCGGCACCACCTCCATCGAGGCCGCCGACGAGGAGGGGTGGGTGGTGTCGGTGACGCCGAGCGGAGGATGGATTCCGGCGGTCATCGCCGGGCGCACCGGTGTCGGTTTGAGCCAGCGGGCCCAGAGCTTCGTCACCCGGGAGGAAGACGGACCGTACAACGTGATCGAGCCGGGCAAGCACCCCCGCGTCACCCTCACGCCCACGTTGGCGATGAAGGACGGCAAACCCTATCTCTCCTTCGCGGTGCAGGGCGGCGACGCGCAGGACCAGAACCTGCTCCAGTGGTTTCTCGACATCGTCGAGTTCGGCATGACGCCGCAGCAGGCGGCGGAGGCGCCGAACATCAACAGCGATCAGATGCGATCGTCCTTCGGCGACCACGAGTCCCGGCCCGGAAGGCTTCTCCTCGCCTCGTCCACGCCGGACGGCGTCCGTACCGCCCTGAGCGCGATGGGATACACCCTCGAATTCGAGGACCGCACGTCGGGGCCGATCAACGGGATCCTCTTCGATCAGGCCCACGGCACGATGTGGGGCGCGTCGAGCAATCACGGGGAAGATTACGGAATCGCCTGGTGAGCCGGTCGTCGAGCCTGGTCCTCGCCTGCGCGCTGCTCGCCGCGGCGTGCGCGAAGGAACCGGTCAGCGGAAGCACCGGCCGCACGGAGCCGGCGGATCTCGTGCTGCGAGGCGGCGCGGTGTATACCGTGGATGCCGCGAGGAGCTGGGCCGCGACGGTCGCGGTGCGGACGGGCAGGATCATCTACGTGGGCACCGGCGGTCCTCCCGCGGAGTTGATCGGCCCCTCCACCGAAGTCGTCGATCTGGCGGGCCGCATGGTGCTGCCGGGGTTCCAGGACGCGCACGTCCATCCGGTGGAGGGCGGCGTGGAGCTGGGTGAATGCCCCCTGTTCGACGCCGGCACGGCGCAGGAGGCCGTGGCTACGGTTCGCGCATGCGCGACGGCTCATCCGGAGTCGAAGTGGATCCGCGGCACCGGCTGGCAGCTTCCGCTCTTCCCCAACGCGAATCCTTCGAAGGCGTTGCTCGACCAGGCCGTGCCCGACCGCCCGGCGCTCCTCTACGCCATGGATGGACACTCCGCGTGGGTCAACTCGAAGGCGCTCGCGCTGGCCGGCATCACCCGGGATACTCCCGACCCACCCACCGGACGCATAGAGCGCAACCGGCGGACTGGCGAGCCGACCGGAACGCTGCGGGAGAGCGCGATGGATCTCGTCGCGAGTCTGCTGCCCGACAACACCGATGCGGAGAGATCGGCGGGCCTGGCGCGCGCGCAGGAGCGCGCCAACGGGTTCGGCATCACTGCGGTCTTCGCCGCCAACGCGGGGGAAGGAGAGCTCAGGGCCTACCACGAGGCAGACTCGGCGGGGAAGCTCGCCCTCCGCGTGGTCGCCGCACTTTCCGTCGGCGACGACACGAGCGACGGCCTGCTCCCCCGTCTGCGCGAGTGGCGGACCCGATTCGCCTCCGCTCGCGTCCACCCCATCGCCGTGAAGCTCTTCGCCGACGGCGTGATAGAGAGCCGCACCGCCGCGCTCCTCGAGCCGTATCTCGACCGCCGCGGAGACGCCGGCACCCCCAACTACGACCAGCCAATGCTCGACCGTCTCACCGCGGCGCTCGATCGCGACGGCTTCCAGATTCACGTCCATGCCATCGGCGACCGGGCCATCCGCATGACGCTCGATGCCTTCGAGAGGGCCAGAGCGCGGAACGGCGCCCGCGACTCGCGCCACTCCATCGCTCACCTCCAGTTGATCGATCCCGCCGACGTTCCCCGGTTCCGGAAACTTGGCGTGGTGGCCAACTTCGAAGCGCTCTGGGCCAATGGTGACGAGTATCTCACGAGGCTCGCCGAGCCGGCGCTGGGACCCAAGCGGTCCCGCTGGCAGTACCCGATCGCGAGCGTGGTGCGCACCGGCGCGGTGGTGTCGGGCGGGAGCGACTGGTCGGTGTCGTCACTCAATCCGCTCGATGCGATCGAGATGGGCGTCACCCATCTCGATCCCGAGCGACCGGGAATGGCGGTGTGGAATCCGGCGGAACGGGTGGATCTCCCGGCGATGATCGCCCTGTACACGATCAACGCCGCCTACGCGAACCGCCTGGAGCGCGAGACCGGCTCCATCGAGGTGGGGAAGCTCGCCGATCTCGTGATCCTCGACCGGAATCTGTTCGACGTTCCCCTGAATCAGATCCACACCGTCAAGGTGCTGAGGACGCTGCTGGAGGGGAACACCGTCTACCGCGCACCCTCGTGAACGAAAGGACGACCATGTCTGTCTTGACCCTCTCCGGATCTTCGGCCACCGAAGGGGCCGCCTCCTACACCGGCGCGCTCCTCGAGCTGCTCGGCGACCGCGATCCGGTGGAGGTGCTCCGCTCCACCCCCGCGGCCATCTCGGTCATCGTGTCCGGCCTCGGCGCCGCGCGGATCGAGAGTCCGGAGAGGCCGGGAAAGTGGTCGATCCGCCACGTCGTCCAGCACCTCGCCGACTCCGAGCTGATGGGAGCGGTGCGCCTCCGCCTGACGATCGCGCAGGACCAGCCGCCGCTCGCGGGCTACGATCAGGACCTCTGGGCCGAGCGGCTGCGCTACCAGGAGGTGCCGTTCGCCGACGCGCTCGACCAGTTCACCCTCGTCCGGCGGGTCAACCTCCGTCTCTGGGAACGTCTGACCGAGGCCGACCTCGCCCGCGTAGGTGTCCACAACGAGCGTGGCGAAGAGAGTCTCGGTCTCATGCGGAAGCTCTCCGCCGGGCACGATCTGGCGCATCTCCGCCAGCTCTCGCGCATCCGGGATGCCGTGGAGGTGGCGTGACGGTACGGCGGTAGGACCGCGGCCGCATGCTCTCCCGCGCGCTCGCCGACCTGGTCCTCCTCGTCCATCTCGGATTCGTGCTCTTCGTGGCGGCCGGCGGCCTGCTGCTGCTCCGCTGGCCACGGCTGGCGTACGTGCACCTGCCCGCCGCGCTCTGGGGGGCGGTGATCGAGTTCACCGGAGGCACCTGCCCGCTCACGCCGCTCGAGCAGTACCTCCGCCGCAAGGGCGGGGAGGCCGGATACAGCGGGGGCTTCATCGAGCACTACCTGACCGCGGCCATCTACCCGAGCGGCCTCACGCGCGGCATCCAGGTCGCGCTCGGAATAATTGTCATCCTGGTCAACGTGACGTTCTATTGGCTGTGGTGGCGCCGGCGGGCGCGGTGAGCGCCCAGGCGAGGAACCGCTCGGTGTGATAGAGGGAGAGCTGCGCCCCCGGCCCGCCGCTCACCGCGTCGAAGGCGTGCTCGGCCCAGGGAATCTCCAGGAGCACCGAGGTGGTGCCGGTGGCGCGGAGCCTCTCGTACAGCATCTCCCCGAAGCGGGCCTCGACCACATGATCCCGCGCGGCATACACCAGGAGGGTGGGGGGAAGCGGCCGCTCCGCGTAGGTGATGGGCGACGCACTGCGATACCGGTCGGGCGCGTCGTCGGGCGTGCCGCCGAGGAATGCCTCCTCGATGCTCCGTACATCCAGGGGATCGGGGCGCGGAGGCCGGCGATAGCCCTCCACCAGATTCACAGGACCGTAGTAGCTCACCACCGCGCGTACCGGAGGTCCGCCGGGAGCGTAGGCCGCGACCATCGCCAGCTGCGCCCCCGAGGACCGGCCAAGCAGCGCGAGCCGGCTGGCGTCGGCGTCGTATTCCTTGCCGTGCGCGGCGATCCACCCGAGCGCGGCGCGCACGTCCGCGAGCTGGGCCGGCCACTGCCACCGCGGCGCATGCCGGTAGTCGATCGCGAAGACGACGAACCCGTGAGCGGCGAGGTAGGAGGCGAACCGCGCGTTGTCCCCCGGCGCCCCGCTCTGCCACGCGCCGCCGTAGATCTGGACGACCGCGGGATAGGTGCCGGCGGCGGCCGGACGATGGATGTCCATGGAGAGGGGCACGCCGTCGTTCACCGTGAACGGGATGCCCCGCTCGACGCGTGATCCACCTGCTCGGAGTCCGGTGAAGAGCTCGAGAGGATCGAGCGGACTCTCACGCATTCGCTCCCGTGCCTCCGGGGCGACGCCGGAGAGGTAGTCCGGGCCGAGCGCCTCGCGCATGGCGGCGTCGAACCGGCGCGCGGTGCCGGGAAACTGGAACAATGGGATGGAGGCGAGGGCGATCGCCCCGACGGAGAAGAGCATCGTGATCCGGGCGACCCACCCGGCGGCCGCGCGCACGGAGAAGAGAAGGACCGCCAGGCTGGCGAGGACGAGCCACGGCCCCATTTCCGGCGCGCCCACGGCCAGCACCAGCGTCGCGTAACCCGGCGGGGGAACGACGATCCACCCGGCCAGAAAGAGTGCGAGACCCGCGAGGGCGAGACGGAGCCAGGCCGCGGCCCCGCTGGCCCGGCCGGCCGGCGGGAGCGCATGCTCCTGTGCTGATTGAGGCGCGTCTGCCATCGTTCACCTTATCCGGAGCAATGAGAAACAGTAGTCTGGCCGCCGCGGCACTGCTCGCCGCCTGCTCGCCCGCACCGCCCGCCGCCTTGCGACCCGTGGAAGGCCTCGCGGCCGCGGAATCGGCCTACGCCGACCTGCGCGTCCTTCGCGACCGCTACGACGTCACCGCGGCCGCCGGCCTCGTCACGACGCCCGATGGACTTCCCCTCGACACGCTGGCCAGGCGCCACGACGACCTGCGGGCTCGGGTGGCGGCGCGACTCGCGTCCACCGACTCGGCGGCGCTCGCTCCCGACGACGCGCGAGCCCTCGCCGTCGCGGGCGCGACGCTGGCGCGGGACATCGGGCCGCTCGCCCTTCCCGCTACGGCGGCCGCCCCCCCGGTGGATGCGCGGCCCGGCTGCGCCTACGACCCCGCCGCGGTCGCGGCAGGCGCCGCCGGGCTCGACTCGCTTCGAAAGCGGATCTACGACTGCTACGGGTGGGCCCAGCACCACGTCGTGGCGGGCGGCGACACCCTCGACCGCCTCTCGGTTCTCGGCGCGATCGCGCGGGCCGCCGATTCGGCGGAGCGGCGGCGCCTCTTCCTCGCGCTGGAGCCGGTCTGGCGGAGCGTCAACGGCGGCAACGAGCCGGACAGCCCCTATCGCACCCTCATCGCGCTGGAGGTCGGGCAGCGGGGAACCGGGGAGACCCCGGTGGTGCGGCAGGCGCGGGCATCGGGCGTCCCGCCCGACTCGCTCGAGCGGTGGCTCTACGCGATGCTCGAGAGCTGGCGCGACGTGACTCCCGATTCACTGGTGGAGCCGTGGGACTGGTACTACGCCGCCGGGGCGGCGAGCCGCGCGCTGAGCCCGAAGATTCCCACGGAGCGCCTCTTACGGCTCAACGCCGACGTTTTCCGTGCGCTCGGCGCCGACGTCTCGGCGCTCCGGGTGCACTACGACCTGGCGCCGCGCGAGGGGAAGACCCCGGTGGCGTACACCACCTTCGGGGCGCGGGCCCGGCTGCGGGGAGGAATCTGGGTTCCGGGGGAACCGTGGGTGTTCGCGACCTATCGGGAGGGAGGACTCGACAACCTTGCCGAGCTGCTGCACGAGACCGGGCACGCGATCCACATCGCGGCGATCCACACCCGTCCCGCCTTCGCCGACTGGCCCGATAGCGATCCCTTTACCGAAGCGCTCGGCGACTTCGTGGCGCTGGACGTGGCCGAGCCGGCGTGGCAGCGACGGTGGCTCGGCGACACGGTCCCGCTGGCGGAGGGTCTCCGCGCCCGCTACTCCGGGATCGTGCTGGACGTCGCCTGGGCGCTGCTCGAGGC
>Ga0326597_10013448_pt1 | contig 10760 bp, 5 predicted proteins | sample RVTome_12_FD_203789 | JGI IMG/M metagenome (GOLD analysis project Ga0326597, IMG submission 203789) | Soil microbial communities from uranium-contaminated site in the Upper Colorado River Basin, Wyoming, United States - RVT100D185 | ecosystem: Environmental > Terrestrial > Soil > Contaminated >... | reverse complement strand
CAGCTCACAGGCGATCGGGATGCTGCTCCGCAACCAGCTTCACGCCGGCATCGTCGACGTGCCCGAGTATGGTGTGCGCGGCAGGCGCGGCGACTTCGAGCCGCTGATCCCGGAAGATCTGTTCTACGGAGCGCAAGCCGTGCTCTCAGGCCGCGCGCCGACCGCAGCTCCAAAGCTCCGCAGCCATCCCGATTTCCCACTGCGCAACTTCGTGCGCTGCGCGACCTGCGGACGCGGACTGACGGGAAGCTGGTCGAAGGGACGGAGCGTCTACTACGCGTATTACCACTGCCGACCCGGATGCAGCGGGGTGAACGTGGCCAAGGCGAAGCTCGAGGCGTTGTTCACCGACGAGCTCGCGAAGCTGCAGCCAAGCCCCGGATACATGCGGCTGCTGAAGGAGTCGGTCCTGCAGGTCTGGAAGGCGCGCAAGGTGTCAGTTCAGGGAGAACTCGCGAACGCGGAGCGGAAGGCGAAGGCGATTCAAGAAAGGCTCGACCGCCTCGACGAAGCGTTCCTCTTCGAGCGCTCGATCGACATCGACGTCTACGACCGCCACGCCGAGAAGCTGCGCCAGGAGCTCACGCTGCTTCGCATCGACCGGCACTCCACGGAGCTCGATGAACTCGACGTCGAGGGTATCCTGGCGTTCGCGGAACGCGTGCTACCGCGCGCCGCGGACCTCTGGGTGCAAGCGTCCCTCGAACAGCGGCAGCGGTTCCAATAGCTGTTTTTTCCAGACGGAATCGCGTTCGACGGAAACGGCTTTGTTGGAACCCGCGTAACCGCACCGGCCTTCAGCTACTTGCGGACGATCGAGGATGGAAATGAAAGGTTGGTGGACCTGACCGGGATCGAACCGGTGACCTCCTGAATGCCATTCAGGCGCGCTCCCAACTGCGCTACAGGCCCATTTTTGAGGGGTGCCGAACGCTGATCGTAGCACGCCGTGCCGCCGAAGGCCTTGTCCATCGAAACCCAATTCTGCGAAGCCATAGCGGGCGGAAGGGCTTGCGCGCCGAAGCCCGCTTCAGCGACACCATGGCGGGCAAAGGCGGGACCGGGTCCGTTACGCTCCGCGGCCAGTCTTGACGGGATGCAGTCCTATCTAGGCGACTGTGGGCGTCTGGCGCCCGTGGGCCAGCGTGAGCCAGTCGGTCAGCTGCCGCGCGGCCTCACCCGGGGTAGGACCGTAAAACGGCATCATGGCGGTTGGCACCCCAGGCGAGCGCAGTAGCTGGGCGCGCCAGCGCTTCCCGACGGGCATGACCTCAACAAGGTACGGTCTGCCGCCGATAGTCTCTTCGAAGTGGTGAACGGTCACGGTGCGATATTTGTGTGGAGGGGAACGGCAGCGATCTTACGCTTCAGCCGCAGCAGATCAAGCGAAGCGCGACACGAAGACGGTATGCACACGGCCGGGGACGTAAAGCGTCGAAGCATCCTCCGCCCAAAAAAACTTCACATAACAGCTTCTCAACAGCTTTTGCACGTGTCATCAACACCTTTTCCACAGTTCGGGAAGTGCGAGGCATTTTGCGCGCCGATGCAAGGTTACAATGAGGCGTTCCGAAGGATGTCTGTGACTACGAGAATCGGTGTGTTCGCATTGTGCTGCGTCGTGGCGCCCGGCCTCGGCGTGGCAGCGGCGGACGACCTGTTGCTCCGTCTGTTCCTCACGGACGGCACCAGCGTCGTTAGCTACGGCGAATTCGCGCGCCTTGACGATCGCGTCGTCTTTTCGATGGTGACAGGGGGCGATACGGTGCCCCGCTTGCAAGCCGCGACGCTACCGGCGAGCGCCATCGACTGGCCGCGGACCGATCAGCATGTCGCCTCCACTCGGTATCAGCGGTACGTGCAGACGCGCGCTGAGGAAGACTTTCAGCACCTGAGCGACGAAGTCGCCGCTGTGCTCGGCGAGGTGCTGCTGACCACCGATCGGGCACGGGCGATTGAAGTGGCGCAACAAGCCCGCGCGACCCTGGCGGAATGGCCGCGGGACCACTACGGATATCGACAGAAGGACGTACTGGAGATTCTTTCGTTTCTGGATGGAGTCATTTCCGACATGCGCGCGGCGGCCGGAATGACGACGTTCGACTTGGCGCTCGAGGCGGCAAGGCCCGACGTCGTTCTAGAGCCGCTGGCGACCATGCCGTCGCTCCGCGAGCAGATCGATCAGGTCTTCCGCGTGGCGTCGCTGACCGAGCGACCTTCAGAGCGGGTGGCGTTTCTCCAGACGGCGCTCGTGCTGTTGGACGAGGCGGGCTCCGCGATTCTCCCGTCGGATGCGGACACGCTGCGGCGACTCGCCGAAACAGGGATTCGGGAAGAGCAGGTCATCGACCTCAAATACCGCGACTTGGCTCGACGGCTGACGTCGGAGGCGGCCAAGGGGGCAGAGCGTGCGCGAATCAGCGATGTTCAGCGCGTGCTCAATCGGATTCCGCGTGAGGACGCGCGGCTTGGCGGGCGGCGACCGGAGATGGTGCACGCCCTCCGTGCGTCAGTCCAGGCGCAGCTGGACGGCGCGCGGCGGCTGCGTCTATTGCGGGATCAGTGGGAGATTCGCCGTGTGCTGTACCGCAGCTATCAGCGTTCTGCCGGGCGGCAGTCACTCCAGCTGGTGAAGTGGCAGAAAGAGCTCGAAGCGATCCGTCGGCTGGATGGTCCGGCACCGAATGCGCTCACGAAGCTTCAGGCACAGTTGCGTGGCGGCGCTCAGCAACTGGAGCGGATCCGGCCTCCGAGTGACCTGCGGATCGTGCACAACCTTCTCGTGGGCGCGTGGCGATTCGCAGAGAGTGCCGTGGACGGCAGATTCCAGGCGGCGCGCGTCGCCAGCGACACGGCCGCTTGGCAAGCCTCGTCCGCCGCCGCCGGAGCCCTCATGCTGCTCTCACGCGCGCAGCAGGAGATTCGCGAACTGCTCGAGCCCCCGCAGCTGCAGTGATCTCGCCTCGCACGACCCGGCTCGTGCGAGTTCCGGACCTACATACGTTCCGTCAGGCTACGGTCGATCTCGCCTGCGGCGGGACGCCCTTCGAGGCCCGCAATCGGCTGGTTGTGGTGCCGACCCGCGCGGCGGCGGCCTATCTTGTGCGCTCGATCGAGGGCCGTCTCCTCGGGCCAGACGCCGCTCTCGTGTTGCCTGACCTGGTCACGCCAGGAGAGTTGACTGCGCGGCTGGGAGAGCGGTTGCCCCAGCCCCCGGCGCTGCTCACCGATACCGAACGTGAAGTACTGGCGGGTGTGGCCTGCCGGACGGCTATCGAGGAGGGGAGCGAGCCTCCATTCCGCCTGCGTGCGGGCCTCATCGCCGAGATCGTGCGGTTTTACGACGCGCTTCAGCGAAACCTGAAGGGTATCGATATCTTCGAGCGCCTCGCGCTGGACGCGCTGGAACCGGGCGCGGCCGAGGATCGGGGCGCCGAACGGCTCGTCCGGCAGACCCGCTTTCTTGTGGACACGTTCCGGTATTTCGAGCGTCTTATCGAGATGACGGACCGCATTGACGACCATGTGCTTCGGCGTCGATTGATCGGGAAACCGGCGCGGGATCCTTGGCGGCACATCGTGGTGGCCGTTGGCGATGACGCGTCTGACCGCCAGGGCCTGTGTCCGGCCGACTGGGATCTGCTGACACGGATACCTGGCCTCGAACGCATCGACATCGTGGCAACCGATGCCACGGTTGCCGGCGCCTTCCACGAGTGGATTCACCAGCGGCTGCCAGGCATCGAGGAGACGCGCGTCCCGCCCGATCCTCAGCGGCCGCCGCCGGTGCTGCTCGTACCCCCGGGTGGCGCGCTGACACACACCGCACGCGACCGCGAGGAGGAGATCGCGGGCTTTGCCCGCTGGGTACGGCGGGAGATGCGGAGTACGAACGCTGGCGCTCTGTCTGGTGCGGATCGGATGGCACTCGTCGTGCGCCACCCGTTGCCGTACGTCTACCTCGCGCGGGAGGTGCTCAGATCTGCGGGTATTCCCTCACAGATGTTCGACGCGCTGCCGCTCGCGTCTGAGCCCTACGCGGCCGCGCTGGATCTCGTGATCGGGTTCGTCAGGGGCAACTGTGGGCGTGAGCCGGCGATCGCGCTGCTGCGCTCTCCACATTTCCGGTTTTGCTCCAATGCTGGTCCCGGTGACGCTCCGCTCACGCCATATGAGGTGGCCGCGCTTGACCGCGCCCTCAGCAACGCCGGCTACCTTGGGGACATCGACGCGCTGGAGCGCCTGGTCGCGACGTGGCGCGAAGCGAAGTCGGGGTCGCAGCTCCTGAAGGTTCTTCCGGCCGCCGAGGTGGTGGTTGAGGTCGCACGCCAGCTCGCGCCGTTACGGTCGCCAGCGCCGTGCGCCGAGCAACTCGATACGCTGCTGGCGTTTCTCCGGCGCTTCGAATGCCTCCCGCGACCGGACGACCCACTTCGGCCGCGACAGCTGCGGGGCCGCGCGGCGGTGCTCGATGTGTTGACGAAACTGAGTGACGCGTATGCGCGGTTCGATTCGCTCGCGGTTGATGTCGATGCCGTCGCCGCGGTTATCCGGCGGTGGATCGAAGCACACACGTTCGCGCTGCGCACCGGCGAAGACGGGGTTCATCTCGTGGACGCCGAGAGCGCGCGGTTCGGCGACTTCGAGGCAGTCCAGCTTGCGGGGCTCGTCGACGGCGAGTGGCCCGATATCCCTCGTCGGAACATCTTCTACCCGCCCGCCCTGCTTCGCGAGCTGGGTTGGCCGGCGGAGTCCGAGCGGGTCGACAGAGTCCGGGCGTCTTTCAGTGACCTCCTTCGACTGCCATCGTCTCGTCTGGTTGTGTCGGCGTTCACGCTCGAAGATGACGTGATCGTGGCTGCGTCGCCCCTGGTTGACGCGCTCTTGACGGCCGGACTCGACACGTTCGAGGATGGCAATTCCGAGGCACGAATCTTCGAGTACGAGGCGCTGGGACTCGATCCCGTTGAGATCAGCCATTTCGGTTCCGTCGCGTACGCCGCGGCGGCGCGGCGTATCGAGGCGGTTGGCAGACGTCCAGCCGGGGAGACCAGCGGTCACGCCATGGCGGCCTATTCCCTCAGTGCCCTGGAACGTTACCAGGACTGCCCTTTCAAGTTCTTTGCCGCAGATGTCTTGAAGCTCGAGGAGCCGCCAGAGGACGAGCCGATGCTCTCGCCGCGGGCGCGGGGCAGGTTTGTACACGAGGTTTTCCAGCGCTTCTTCGAATCGTGGGATGCGCGCGGCCATCGCACGATCACGGTCGATCGTGTGGACGAGGCGCGCGTGTTGTTCCAGGATGTCGCGGGTCCCATGCTCGCGCGTTTCTCGGAGGCGGAGGCGTTGCTCGAGCGCGCCCGGTTGTTCGGCACCGCCGTGTCGATCGGGATCGTCGACGTGGTCATCGGACTCGAGGCGTCAAGGCCGGTCGCGGTCCGCGAGCGGTGGCTCGAGTACCGTCTCGAGGGGGAGTTCTCCCTTGGGGTGCCCGGTGGACGGCGGGTTCCGCTGAAAGGCGTGGCCGACCGGGTCGACCTCCTGGAGGGCGACCGGCTCCGTGTCATCGACTACAAGTCAGGCTATCCACCAAACCCGAAGCGCGCTCTGCAGGCGCCCATCTACGCCCTGTGCGCACAGGAGCGTCTGGCCGAGCGCGACGGGCAGGCCTGGCCTATCGACGAGGCAGCGTACGTCGCGTTTGCCGGGAAGCGGTCGTTCGTTGCGGTTGTCAGACCTGGTGCTTCCGATCGGGACGACGTCCTGGCGAGAGCCCGCGCGCGCGTGATGGACGTGGTCGACGGCGTCGGGCGAGGCGAGTTTCCGCCGAGACCGTCCGACACGAGGATCTGCAGCTATTGCGCGTATCCGTCGGTCTGCCGGAAGGATTACGTTGGGGACGGCTAGAATGCTGCCGTTCGATGGTCGGGCCGACAGCGGCGATGCGCAGATCGGCGCTCACGACGGTGCCGCTCTCGACGGTGCAGCGCGCGCCCGCGCCGTGGACCCGCGCTTCAACGTGGCGCTGGAGGCCTCGGCTGGCACGGGGAAGACCCGCGTCCTGGTCGATCGCTACATCAACCTGCTGCGCGCGGGCGTGGATCCGTCGAATATCCTGGCGATCACCTTCACCCGCAAGGCAGCCGCGGAAATGCGCGACCGCATCATGGCAACGCTCAGGGCTGCCGCCGCCCGCGGTGAGATCCCGCCTGGGCGGTGGCGGGAGTTGCGCGACCGGACTGCGGACATTGCGATCAGCACGATCGACGCTTTCTGCCTCTCGCTGCTGCGTGAGTTCCCTCTCGAGGCTGACCTCGACCCCGCCTTTTCAGTTGCCGATGCCACCGAACTGCCGCGGCTGGTCGACGAGGCGCTCGATCGCGCACTTCGTATCTGTCGCGCGGCGGCTCGCGACGACGGCAACGTCGCGCTTGCCTTTTCGCAGCTTGGCGAACGGCGCGTCCGCGCAGGGCTGGCGAGCCTGCTGAGCCGGCGGATCGTGGCGCCCGACATCCTGACAAAGTTCCTCGTCACCAACGGAGCCGCAGACCTGGACGTGGCGACCGTCAGCCGGCGCTCCGGCGCGGCGCTGATTGACGTCTGCGAATCGATGCACGGCGGCCTCGACGGCTTCCTCGAATCAGGGCCTCTCGAGCCCGCGTTCCTGCTCCTGGCTCGGAGCCTCCGCCAGTTGCGCACGTCGGTCAGCGGCGACGCGGTGCTCGACCCGGCCGTGGTGCAGACAGTGTTCGCCCGCGCGCGCGAACATTTTCTGACTCAAGACGGAGACCCTCGCCTGAGGTCGCCCTATCCGAAGGCGGCGTTTGCCGGTGAAATGGACTGGCGCGCCCACAAGGACATGGTGGTGGGCCATGCCGACGCCGTCGCGCGGGTGTCGGCGGCCTATCGTCGCGACCTGAACGTGCTGGTGTCGCGTGGAATCTGGCGGATGTTTCGTGTCGCCGAAGCTGAGTACCGGCGGACGCTCGATGCGCATGCCGCACTCGATTTCTCCGACCTGCTGTTGCGCGCGCTCGAGCTGCTCCGGCGGATGGACGACTTCGCACAGAGCCGATACAGGCTGGAATCCCGCTACCACCACGTGCTCGTTGATGAATTCCAGGACACGAGTCGCGCGCAGTGGGAGCTGGTGTCTTTGCTCATCCAGTCCTGGGGTGAAGGTGCGGGCCTCGCGCACACCGGTCCGCTCCAACCCTCCATCTTCATCGTCGGGGACCGCAAGCAGTCGATTTATGGCTTTCGAGACGCGGACGTGTCGGTGCTGCGCGAGGCGGCGCGGCATCTTGACGGACTACGTCCCGATAGCGACGTTCGGCGCACGATCTCGCGTAGCTTTCGAGCGGTGCCGTCGTTGCTGGCGTTCATCAACGATGTCTGTCATGACATCGACAAGGCACCCAGCCGTCCTGACGCGTTCGAGTACGCGGAGTCAGACCGCTTCCCGGTCGATGCTGAACCAGCAGCGGATGCCGCTGCGGCGCTCGGGGTTGTAGTCGGCGAGACGCCGGAAGCGTGCGCAGAAATCACCGCTTCGGAAATCGCGCGGCTCCTGTCGGGGGGTGTGACTGTGCGCGACCGCGACACCGGGGTCGCTCGCGCTGTCCGCGCAGGTGATATCGGTATTCTGTTTCGAACGCGCGAAAGCCACCGGGAGTTTGAGGCAGCGCTCGAGCGGTTGAATATCCGCGCATACGTGTACAAGGGTCTGGGCTTCTTCGACGCAGATGAAATCAAGGATGTGCTGGCGCTTGTCTGGTACCTGGCAGATCCCGTGTCCGACTTGCGCACCGCCGCGTTGATGCGGTCGCGACTGTTTGGGATGTCCGACGAAGCGCTCCGCCTCCTCGCTCCGAAACTGTCGCGAGCGCTCAGTGCCGACATGCCCCCGCCGGCCATGGCGCGGCTCGAGCGCGACGACCGCCGCGCGCTTGCGGAGGCGCGGCATGCGACGAGAAGGTGGCTCAGCATGGTCGATCGAATGCCGGCCGCGGAACTGGTCGACCTGATCCTTGGCGAGTCGGCCTACGCGTTCGAGCTCCGCGGGCCCAGGTTTCAGCAGGCGCGCGAAAATCTCAAGAAGATCCGGTCGCTCATGCGGCGCACGCAGAACCGTGGCTACGGGACGTTTGCGCGCATGGCCGCGCATCTTGATCGTCTTGCGGTCGGGGACGAGGCCAATGCCGCGATTGACGCGCTTGACGCGGTCAACCTCATGACGGTTCATGCGGCCAAGGGGCTCGAGTTCCCCATTGTCTTTGTCGTCAACCTCGCTCGCGGCACCGGCGGCCGGCGCGACCCTGTGCGCTTGACGGCCGACCCGTCAGGGGAGGGCGGCTCGGTGGCCGTTGGTGACTTCCAGTCGGACGCAGACGACGACAACGCGGCAAAGGAACGCGAAGAAACCAAGCGGCTGCTCTACGTCGCGCTGTCACGGGCTCGTGATCGGTTGTATCTCGGCACCGTGCTCAAGGGCGGAAGAGTCCAGCCGCTGCGAGGGAGCCTCGCCGAGGTGCTGCCGTCATCGTTGCTCGCCCAATTCGTTTCAGCTGCTGACAGCATCGAGTGGCGTGCGTCTTCAGAGCGCGTTCATCGCTTCCGCGTCTGTTCGGGCGCGGCATCTCAAGGCCGGCCTTCCCGCGAGCCTGGCGAAGGCCCCACTCCCGCCCTCACTGAGCAGTTGCAGGACGATCGCAGCGACGATTTCGCTTCGCTGGCCGACACAGCGTTAGCGAACACAGCGTTAGCCAACACGGCGCTGGCGGGCAAGTCACCCGCGCCACGAACCATCGCGTCAGTCGTCGCCGAGGCCGGAGGGCTTACCGGTCACCAGCTGTTCTCGGCTGAGCACGGTCAATCCGATCGCATCGTGGGCACCCTGGTCCACCGGATGCTCCAGCGCTTCGGGTTCGACCTTGCAGGTGGCACGACGATGACACGCGAAACGGCCTCACGGATCCTTCGGCCAGAAGAATGGGCGGTCGCGTCCGAGGAGCGAACGGCCGCAGAATTGGCCGATGCCGCGGTGGAGGTGTATCGGTCGATTTGCCAACGGCCGGACATCCGTGCGCTTTATCTGGATGGCGTTCCACTGCATGAGGTGCCGTTCACGATGCGTCTCGATGGGGTCGTGCTGCGTGGCACGATCGATTGCCTCATTCGCACCGCGTCGGGCCGGGTGACGCTCCTCGAGTTCAAGACCGGCAGGCCGCGTGACGGTCACCGCGTCCAGCTGGACCTCTATCGCCGAGCCGCCGAGCGCCTGTTTCCAGGCCTGCCAATCGATGCGCATCTCGCGTACCCCGGCGAGAGCCAATTCGTAACCGGAGCCCCCAGAAAGGGGTCGCAAGGGCACTAAATGCGCTCCTTTCCGATTTTTTTGCAAGAAACGGTCGGAAAATCCAGTTTCGAGCGACTTCTGCATTGCGCCGTCCGGAATCCATCCCCTACAATCAAGCGGTCAGGACGCGCCTAGGCGTTCATTAGGGGGTAGCTATTGACGACAAAAGAGGAGACGCGCGTGGGGCTGACGTGCTCGAGTTGCGGTAACGACCAGAACTTCCTCGTGAAGACGCTCCAAATGCATGTGGTGCACCTGGACGACTCGAGGGTCGAGGTTTCTGAAGAGGGCCGGCCGGCGGTGCTCGAAGTCTTGTGTGACGAGTGCGAGAACGCGTTGAAGCTCGAAGACATGGACCCAGGTATTCGTAAGGAACTGCTGCTGACGCTTGGCGCCCGATAGCGCCATCTACGCGGCCTGGTATTCCTCCGCTTCCTCCAAACTTACCGTACCCACGTAGCAATTTCGCCGTGCAACCGCGGCTGGTGGCGCCATTGACTTCTCCCCGCGCCGCTCCTATGGTTACGACTGCTCATGGGCGGTAATACCTTTCGTCCCTTCGGCGCCGGATCGATGGCCGTCGTCGGCAGAACCGACAGTCGTTCGGAGGCAAATTGCTTTGCGGATGAGGTCGTCGTTGATTTTCCATCGGTGGCGCCCGCCATCGATCGTATGCGGAGCGCGTTCCTCGTGGACGAGCGGGCTGCTGCGCTGAGCGCGGCGATCCGACTGTCGCATCGCGAGGCGCACGACGGCGCGATGGTGCCGCTCGAGGTGTCTGTGCGTTGCACGTGCCACGACTGCGGCGGCCGCGGCGAAACGTGGACCGAGCCCTGCGTCCGATGCCACGGCAGTGGCATCGAGTTTCGGCCTCATCAGCTCAAGGTTGCGGTGCCCGCCGGTGTCCTCGATGGCACCTGTTTCAATTTCACTGTTACTCCCCGCCACAACCCGCCTACACGCGTCGAGCTTCGCGTTCTTGTCGGGTAGGGCGCACGTCCTGATGCGGGGACTCCGACCCGCGGAAGGGCGACCGCTGGTCGAGTCAGCTGGCGTGCCGCACTTCCAGAGCGCGCTAAGATAAGAGGATTGTCTATGCCTGTTACCCCTGATTCTGAAGCGGTCCTTGCTGCGCTGAAAGTCGTCGTCGATCCCGACCTGCGTCGGGACATCGTCTCGCTTGGCTTCGTCAAGAACGTGACGATCGACGATGGGCGGGTCTCGTTCATCATCGAACTCACGACTCCGGCGTGTCCGGTCAAGGACCAGCTGCGCGACCAGGCGGCCGCCGCCGTCCGCGCACTACCCGGCGTCGCCGATGTTGAGGTCCAGATGACGGCCAACGTGCGATCGGTGTCCGCACCCGAGACCGGACGCACTCCGCTGCCAGGGGTGAAGAACGTGA